>Ga0272444_10000424_pt1 | contig 45841 bp, 37 predicted proteins | sample SSMForm13_FD_201033 | JGI IMG/M metagenome (GOLD analysis project Ga0272444, IMG submission 201033) | Marine sediment archaeal communities from Little Sippewissett salt marsh, Falmouth, MA, United States - SSM-Form-13 | ecosystem: Environmental > Aquatic > Marine > Wetlands > Sediment ... | reverse complement strand
CGCCGCCCATACCACCGCCACCACCGCCCATGCCGCGACCGCCGCCGCCCATGCCACCGCCACCACCGCCCATGCCGCGACCGCCGCCGCCCATACCGCGACCGCCGCCGCCCATACCACGACCCATGCCGAAATGACTCTCTACGCTGGGTGCAGAGGACTGGGACAGGCCGCCGGCTGAGAACAGCTCGATTGCGTCCCGCACTCGACCGCTGACCCCGGTGATCACTTGGATGCCGGCGGCGCCGAATGTGCGAAAGGCGTTGGGGCCGCAGTTTCCGGTCAGGACAACCGACGCTCCCTGGTTGGCCATAAGCTGGGCCGATTGGGGGCCCGCACCACCACCCAGAGAGATATTGGGGTTCTGTATGGGTTCGAAGTCCAAGGTCTCCGGATCGACGATCAAAAAGTAGGCGCAACGACCGAATCGTGCCTCCACCGAGTCGTCAAGGGTAGGGCCGGTCGATGTGACGGCGATTTTCATGGTTCCATCTCCTTACGCAGGCGGACGAGGTTCCGGTTTTTCCCTCTTCGCGCTGTAATAAATGTTCTGGTTTCTTCGCTCGGCTTGCACCTGCCCGGTTCGCAGCAGGTTTCCGATGTACTTGGAGACTTCATTGAGGTGCATGTGAAAACCTTTCGCAATCTGCTCCGCCGTGCACGGGCGGCGCTTTAGCATTGCAAGCACGGTTTCCTTGTTGATCTGGGCCTTGAAATCCCTTTCCGGATTGAACTCCGCGATGACCGTCGCCTTCGGACGAAAAAGGGGGCACAAGGCCAGGAGTTGATCCATGTCAAGAGGCTCGGCAAAGGCTTCCGTCGGGGGGCGTACGACCGTGTTGAGCTGAATACGATCCGGCTCGATTTCCCTGGCCACCTCAGCAATCCGTCGCACATCATTCGGCGTGGAGTTCATGCCCGCTACCAGAAAGACCTCCATCCAGAGCTCCCCCTGAAACTGCCTGCGAAACGCCTTCTGCCCTTCGACAACACGGTCGAATCGCAGGGCCGTATGGGGCCGGTTCACCCACCCGAAGGAGTCATCATCCCACGCGCTCAGGGACACCTTGACCACGTTGGCACGGCATGCGGCATCTGCCACTTCCGGGAGGTGAAGCAGGGTCCCGTTGGTCAGGACTACCGCTGGGATGGAGGTGCGTTCTCGAATAAACGCCAGGACATCCCCAAACCGACTGTGCAACGTCGGCTCGCCGGAACCGGAAAGGGTGATATAGTCCGCCTCACCATCCGATGTCAACCACGCGTCGATCTCTTCAATCACGGCCTCTGTGGTCACGTACTCCTTGCGTGCGAGTGTTTTGTGAGTCGTTTTTCCCAGCTGACAGAACACGCAGTCCAGGCTGCATGTCTTGTATGGGGTCAGGTCCACCCCCAAGGATCGACCGAAACGGCGCGAAGGAACCGGTCCGAAAAGATACGAATAGTCATTCATAGATTACTCTGCACCCCCTGGGCCCTGATCTCGTCGTGGGCCGCATCCGGGCATTCTGAATCGATTCGAGAAAAGGGTGCCCCGAATGAACGCATCGAACACCTCCTCTACCCTACCGGCGGAAAACGGAATCATTCGAATGTTGCGCGCCTCGATCAGGTTTGCAAAGAAGCGTGAAATTCCGCCGCAGATCAGGACATGGATGCCCAACTGATCCAGTCTCGAGACCCGGGAGAATTCGGACTCGCAGCCAAAGGGCTCGAGATGGAACTCGGTGACCTCACGCCGTTCGATCTTCGCAACGAGCAGCATGCGCGTCGTTTCGAACAGGGGTGAAATGCGTCCCTCCCAGAACGTCACCGCCACCTTCATGGCGAATCCCTCCCGCCTGGTCCCGTCTTCGAGCAAACAGCGTGCCACGGCAGGAAGGATTCGTGAAATGAGCTAAAAAATCCAGTTTATCATGAGGTTGATAAAGAGCATGCGAATGGGACGGGAACCGTCCCGTCGATTAGGGTCGCGTTATTGCAACAATAGAGAAGCTACAGCAACGCAATTTTGCGAACCTAGGCCCGGGTTTCGCAGATCCGATCCCATGTTTTCCCCCTTTACGAATCAAAGAGAAACGAACGGGATGGATTTCACTGCAACTCTGGCTGTGCTCTCTGGGGTCTAATGCGATTCTGTCCTTCGCGGGCAGGCGCTCTTGAAGACGAGGGTAAAATGGGATACAAGGAACGGACCGATCAAACGCAACTGCGAAATCTGAAGGACAAGAGGTGCGGGGGCACAAACCCCGAATCCCGTGAACCCGAAAAGAGAGGGACGGTTCCATGGTGAAAGCGATGGGAAACGATTGCTACGAACGCCTCGCCGTTCACATGGCGGAACTGGCCATCGGACCGCCGTATAACGAGTACCTCGTGAAGATCCTGCGGGAGAGCCTGAACGAACAGGAGGCCGAGATCCTGCTGGCCCTGCCTTCGGGGACAGGTCCCTTTGAGACGATCTCCGCGGGTCAGACCGCCTTCCGATGCGGTCTCAGCGAGGAAGAGGCAGAGACCGTCCTGTCCGATCTGGCCGTGCGCGGCCTGGTGTATCGAAGAACAACGGGCTCCGGGGAGTATGCCTACTGCCTTCACCAGTTCGGATACGGCATGCCCCAGGCCGTGTTCTGGCCCAACGAGGACACCCCCTATGCCCGGCGCATGGCGGACCTGTGCATCCGACACTCCCGAAAAGACACCTTGGTGGAAGGGTTCGGCGGGACCGGCACCAAGGTCTACCGATGGATCCCGGCGCGTCGAACCATCCAGGTGCAGAAGCAGGCGGTCGTGCCCTACGCCGACATTGAGCACGTGATCCAAAGGGCCGGGCGCATCGCCGTGGTGAACTGCAACTGCCGAGTGATGTCCCGTCTCAAGGGGAGGAACCCTTGTGAGTACCCGCTGGAGGTCTGCATGAAGTACGACGACCTGGCCGAGTATGTCGTCGATGTGGGAATGGGCCGAGAACTGTCCCTGGATGAAGCCCTCGCTCTCAATCAAAAGGCCGAAGAGGCGGGCTGCGTCCACTTCGCAGACAATGTCCTGGACGGTGAGATCAAGCATGCATGCAACTGCTGCCCCTGTTGCTGCTGGGCCTTGGGCAATTACAAGCGCCGGCGCATTCCACGGGACCTCCTCATGGCCTGTCAGTTCATACGCGCCACGAATCAAGACGCCTGCGACGGATGTGGATTGTGCGAGGAGGCCTGCCCCATTGACGCCGTTTCCATCGAGGACGGCAAAGCCGTGGTGGACCGCGACTGGTGCATCGGGTGCGGGGTCTGTGCATCCGCCTGTCCCAATGACGCCATTTCCATGGTGCGGAGGGAAGCGGTGGAAGGCCCGTTGCGGGATTTCTCCGAGTTGAGCAGGGTGCGCATCGAACAGCGGGGAAGCACCCCGGAAGGCACCGCCTAGGCGGAGCCGCGGCCGGGATGCAATATCCCGGCAAGCATCCCGCCGGTCCCTCTGCGGAGATCACAAAATGACCGTGAGTCACAAGACCGAATCCGGTTCGGCTGCTCATGAGCAACTCGTACCGACCCTGTGCCACGGATGCTCCTATGGGGGATATAACTGCGGAATTCTGGCTCACGTGCGGAACGGGGTGATGAGGCGTGTGGAGGGAAATCCCGACCACCCTCTCAACCGGGGCAGGCTCTGTGCCAAGGGTCTGGCGGCGACCCAGTGGGTCTACAATCCCCGCCGCCTGACCCACCCCCTGATCCGCCGTGGTCCACGGGGGAACGGGCGTTTCCAGCGGATCTCCTGGGAGGAAGCCCTGGGGGTCCTCTGCGAGAAGATTTCTGAGACACGCGATGTGCTCGGTCCGGAGCACATCCTTCTCTGCAAAGGACAGGCATCGAGCTGGATCGGGCTGCATCACATGCTCATGCTTCGGTTCCTGCATGCCCTGGGATCCCCCAATTTTACCTCGTGGAGCCCCTATATCTGCTACGGCCCCCAGCTCTTTTATCACAGGCTCACTGTGGGCGGCCCCACGTATGCGCGCCCGGACTATGACAACGCCGATCTGATCCTGGAGTGGTTCACCGGAGGGGGGCAGGGGGGTCCGGCCCGCGGAGGAGTGGAGACCCTGGACACCAATCTGAGAAGCGTGCCCGCCAAGATCCTGGACCGTTTGGGGAAGGGTGCGAAGCTCGTCGTGATCAATCCCCAGCTGATTCCCCTGGCCGCCAACGGCAGGGCCCATCGGTGGATTCCGATACGGCCTGGGACCGACGCCGCACTGGCCCTGGCCATGATCCACGTGATCCTTGGAAAGGGGCTCTACGACCGGGACTTCGTTTCAGACTGGTGCGAGGGACACCACAAGCTGGCCGCGCATGTTCATTCCTGCACGCCCGAGTGGGCGGAGACGATCACAGGAGTTCCGGCCCGGGAGATTTCCAGCCTGGCCGAGGAATACGCCACCACCCCCAGGGCCGCGATTCGGGTATCCGAGGCCCCGCAGAAGAGGGGGCTCCAGGCATTCGCGACCGCCGTGCCCATGCTCATCGCTCTTACCGGTCACCTGGATCGTCCCGGCGGAAACGTCTGGTTTCGTCCTGCAGCTCGCCTCGGCTTCGATGTACTCCGCGAGCGGGTCTCAAAGGAGGCGCAGGAGAAGGTTCTCGGCGGGAACACCTTCTATGTCCGATCCCACGGAGGTGCCTTTGCCCATTTCCCGGATGTGTTAAAGGCCCTGATTCACGGCCGCCCTTACAGGCCGCGGCTCATGCTGATCTACGGTTCCAACCCCATCAGCACGGCGCGCCCCACCGATAGGGTGTCCGAGGCCCTGAGCCGGCTCGAATTTCTGGTTCAGTTCGACGTGACCTTGAATTCCACCAGCTCGTTCGCCGATCTGGTGCTGCCCGCGGCCACACGTTACGAATGCGAGGATCAACCCTGCCTTTGGGAAAACCACCTGGCCCTGAGCCGGCAAGTCGTAGCTCCGTTGGGGGATTGCAGGGACGAATTGGAGGTTACGCTGGATTTGGCTTGCCGTCTGGGCATGGGGGCGGATTTCTGGGAAGGGGACCGGGAGGCCATGGTACGGGACTTCCTGCGACCGAGCGGTGTGACCCTGGACGCACTGCGGGAAACGGGACAGAAAGGACTTTACTTAACGCCACAGTCGGGTGCTGAGCAACGAGAGCGATACGCCGCGTTCTTCAAGCGGCTTCCCAACGGACGGGTACAGCTCTGGAACGAGCGGCTCGCCCGGGAGGGTTTCGATCCGCTTCCCACCTATCGTGGAGAGCCGGAGGACCTCCTGAACACGCCCGGGCTTCAAAGCGCGTACCCCCTCCTTTTTTCGGACGAGCATTCCGATGCCCTCAGCCACCATTCGTGGATGCGGGACCTGCCTTGGCTACGGGAGCAACGCCTCGATCCCTCCGTGAAAATCCATCCGGACACGGCTGCGGCGCATGGTCTGTCTCCCGGCGATTGGGTGGAAGTGGCGTCCCCGCACGGTAAAATGACCGCCCGGGTGGAGGTGTTCGAGGGGATGAGACGGGACACGGTCCTGGGGCAGCACGGCTGGGGACAGGGGTGCTCACAGCTCGGCCTTCCGGACCGGTCCATTTTCGAAGGTGGGGTCAATCCCAATGTGCTCTACGATGGGGGTCTGCTGGACCCGCTCACTGCAAACTCCACCAAGAACACCCTGGTGCGCCTGAAGAAATGCCCGCCGCCGGGTTCGGCGCATTCCGGCGAATCGCACGAACCCACAGACAGCGGGTCTTGATCGCAGATCCGTAAGGAGGGGACAACGTCGTGAAACTCGGCCTGCTGGTGGATCTCTCCCGGTGTATCGGGTGTTTTGCCTGCGTGGTGGGGTGCAAGAATTGGCACGGATTGCCTGCAGGATCCCCCGGGCGCGTGCGGCTCGTGGACCTCGCCGTGGGGGCGTACCCCGGCGTGAGGCGCTGGATCCTTCCCATTCCCTGCATGCAGTGCGAACACCCTCCCTGCGTAGCGGTTTGCAGGTTTTCGGCCTGTCTGCGGGGGGTAGACGGCATCGTACGCGTTGATTCCGACCGGTGCGTGGGATGTGCCCTTTGCACGCTTGCCTGTCCCTATGGGGCGCGCGTCATGCGGCCGGACACCCAAAAAGCGGACGCATGCGACTTCTGCCGAGATCGGCTGGAAGAGGGCAGAGCTCCCTTGTGCGTGGAAGTCTGTCCGGGCGAATGCCTGATCTTCGGCGACCTGGATGACCCGGAGAGCAACATTCGAAAGCGGATCGAAGCGACCGGAGCCAGGGCCCTCATGAGATCATACCGCACCCGGCCCCGGGTCTATTATGCCGGACTGGAAAGGCTGGGGGCGAGCTCTCCAGATGCCATCGATATCCTGGAAAAAACCATAACGGGGTGGATTCCGCAATCATCTCCGGCGACCGGCGGCGCATAGACGGATCGAGAAGACCCGCTCGGACCCGAGGCCCCAGAGAAAAACCCGCGGGGTCGGGCTCAGGCGACGATACGCCTAGAAGCAACTCGGGGAATGGCGACGACGCATGGCTTCCTTGCGGGAGGTGATCACCGGATCGACCTTCTCTCTTCGCAGCACACGCTCGGCGCGAATCCGATCCCCCGCCCACTCCAGGCTCATCTCTCGGTGCGGCGTAGCCAGGGGAGGGAAGTGAATCGGCAGGCGAAAACCGCTGAAATGGATCATTCTCCTCCGAGACCAACGGGAGGGGTAGTACTTCAGCGGGTCGAACTCATAATATCCCTGGCGGAGGACGGTCTCTACCACCACATGCCGGGGAGGGGAAGGAACGGCCTTTTTCAGCCGTTTTTCAATCATTCGGAGGATCGGGGGGTGAATCGTTTTCACCACCACCTGCGTGGGGAAGAGGTCCCCAGGGGGATCGCACCTAAAGTTGCGCTGCACCGTGGCCAGGCCTGATAGGATGTGTCGGGCGTCCCAGAAGTCCAAATTCGTGAAAACGTGATATTCGTATTCCTCCTTGAGGCCGGGATGAGCGCGAAGAATTCTGGCCATGGCAGTATCATCCCTCAATCCGCGTGACCGGATTTCCCTGGCTCCCTCCCTCCTCGCGTCTGCTGTGAGGCGCTTTATACTCCTTGGGGCCGAAAAGCTCAGGGACTTCTTCTTCCGGGGACTCGCCCTGGGGGACATCGGGAGGAGATTTCACCTCATCGGCTCCTCCCGGCTTCGGGGCATACCGATCCACGAACGATTTGGGCAGCGGGTCTCGAGTCCGAACAAGCTTTTCAGGGATCGCGATCTCGTCCCCGATGCGTATGCGATTCGGATCGTTCATGGGATTATGTTGAGCCAGGAGCTTCCAGTTGCGCATGTGACCGGTATACCACTTGGCAATGATGGACAGGCTCTCCCGTTCCCACCGGACTTTGTGTATGAAAAAGCCCTGAGAATGCTTGTAGGGAGCATTTTCTTTCCCCTCGGACGAAGCCCCTGAGGAGGTATCCTGCGGTTTTTTATTCGCCTGCCATGTGCCTGGAATGCAGGCCAGGGACAAGGCAAGGGCTGCAAGGACCGGAACGAACCGAGCCACCCTCCAATGATGTATTCTGGCCGTCATTTTGTTTCCACCTTCTGTTGAATCCTCTTCAAGTTCTTTTTGGCCGGGGAGTTGTCCGGGTTGACGGTGAGGGCCTGTTCCAGATTGACCAGGCACTCCTCCAGCTTTCCTGTTTTTTCCTGGACCATGGCTAGATTGTAATAGGCTTCATCCAAATACATGGGCGCCAGCTCAACCACACGGGTGTACATGGATTCGGCCTTGGCATACTCCTTTCTCATGGCATAGATGTAGCCGAGATTGAAGTAGGCTTCTGCAAACGAGGGCTTCAGCCGGATGACTTCCTGATAGGCGTCCTCGGCCTTGGTATACTCCTTCAAGCGCCCGTAGAGAAGGCCGAGGTCGAAACGGCTCTGGACGTTTTTTGGATCCATGACCAGGGACTGAAGCAGGAGCTGTTTCGCCTTGAGCGGATCACTGTCCTGCAAGGCAATGGCCTGACCCTGGAGGGCTTGCGCATAAGGTTCGGCCAGCTCGCTCAAACGGTTTTCGTCCTCCGCCAGGGCCTTCTCGAACAGGCCGGAGGCCTCGGCATATCGCTCCTTTTCCAGGGCGCGAAGCCCGGCGTCGACAGGTGTGGGTTCAGAAGGCGTCTGAGGAAAGGCCTCATCAGACGGTTGTCCCGGAGCGGAGGCCGATGCAAGGGGGGAAGGAGGAGGACCGTTCTTTCCGGGCGGGTTCCATACCAGGAAAAAAAGCAGGAGCACCGCCACTCCGATTCCGGGAATGCCGGCGAAAGCAAGCCGCTTCCAGGGAATGCGGCGTGCCCCGGGAAGCTCCTCCGGTGGCATTTTAGCCGTTTTTTCAGCCGCCCGGATGGCCGCCTTGGCCCTTGCAATGGGGTCGTGGACATCCATCTTGGTCACGGACTGAATCGCGAGCTCTTCCGTGACAATGTCATCGACATACAGGTCTTTCATGAACAGGGCCAGGCCCTGAGCGTTCTGGTGCAAACCGTGTTTTTGAATGCAGTCGTTCAAATCCTCGAGCATCTCACCGCTGGTCTGGTACCGATGGTCCGGGTTTAGGGAAAGGGCTCGATGCATGATGCCGTAAAGCTCCGGAGGAAGATTGGGGACCATGGCTTCCAGGGGCTGGAACCGGGCTTCACGCACTTGCGAGAGCACCTCCATGGCATCCCCGTTGAACATACGGGTCCCGGTCAGCATCTCGTAAAGGAGGATGGCGCTGGCAAAGATGTCCGAGCGGTGGTCCACGGGCTTGCCCTCGGCCTGCTCCGGGGACATGTAGGCGATCTTTCCCTTGATGGCACCCTGCTGGGTCTGGGAGGACTGGCTGGAGGCCTTGGCAATGCCGAAATCGATGATTTTGACCTCCCCGCCGTACGTGATGAAGATGTTCTGAGGGCTGACATCCCGGTGGATGATGTGAAGGGGGTTTCCCTGAAGGTCCTTTCGATTGTGCGCGTAATACAGGGCTTCACAGATCTGTGTCTCCAGGAAGAGGGCGGTTTCGAGCTCCAGCTTGTACCCCAGCTCATTGGCCTTTTTCACCATGGCCTGGAGGTCTTTCCCGAAGAGGTACTCCATGGCGATGAAGTAATTCCCCTCCATGCTTCCGAAGTCGTAGATTTGAACGATGTTGCGATGTTGAAGGTGGGCGGCCAGCTTGGCCTCATCGATGAACGATGTGACCACGTTTTCCTCGTCTGCGAGGTGAGGCAGGAGACGCTTGATGGCGATAAGCTTTTCAAACCCCTGGTCCCCACGGATCATGGCACGGTAAAGCTCGGCCATGCCCCCTACGGCAATCCGATCCAGGAGCGTGTATTTTCCCAGTTTTGAAGGCTTGAATTCCGCCATGTAGCAAAGACTCCGGCCCTCGAGTCCCGTCATGCAAGACATTCAATGTCGTGGTGAAAAGAGGAAATGTCCGCCATGAAATTATGCAAAACCCGATCCGGTGCGTCAAGGCGGGCTCCACCCCTTGACCGGCGCGGGGGGAGTGCAACGCACCACAATGTCCACCCGTTTTTCTTTCAAGCAAGAAAAGTGTTCGAAAAATAAAGGATTAAAGCATGTAAAAGTCAGTATAAACGATTCTGCAGGCTAATACCCCAGGTTCTCTCCGATCAGCTTGACATGGATGCGGCCCTTGATCATGTGTCCCTCGATGATGCACCACATGTTGCAGATTCGTTGCTCGGCACGGCAGTCCCGGCAGAGACCGTCTTCAGCACACGGGGTTTGGAGACCCAATCGCATGGCATTGACCGGCGCGGCATAGGAGCGTACGCGAGCCATGGCCGTCTCCAGATCCGGGACGACCTTGTTCATTCCCACGACCAGGAGCACCTTGCGGGGGCCGAAGCTCATGGCGGCCACGCGGTTTCCCATGCCGTCCAGATTGACCAGCCTTCCGTCCAGGGTGACTGCGTTCGAGCTGGCGATCATCACGTCGGCGGTGAGACCCTTTCGCCGGCGTTCCAGGCTCTGATCGGGGGATAAGCCCGGTTCATAGGGGTCGATGAGCTCCACGCCGGGTCGTCTTGCGATGTCCTCCCAGAGCCCCATACCGGTCGCCGTCATGGTGCCGTTTCGAAACACCGTTGCGCCTTCTTCGATCATGTCCAGGATCTCGGTTTTCGCCTGATCTCCGGTGGCGGCATAGGATCCCTCCATCCGGCGTTTTTCAAGCGCATTGATGACCTTTTGTGCCACCTTTTCATTCCAGGTCTTCTGGTGCTCATCCATCACGGCCTCCTTTGAAAATGCTTTGATCTCGCAATCCTCGCCCGTCTGGAAAAGACAGCGGAGGAGTTCACTCAATGCGTTCGTGCCGGGTTTGCAGGCGGTTCCTCATCGGTGGAACGGAAACGCAGGAAATAATCCGACAGCATCGCCTAGAATGCTTCGAAGGTCAAGCATGCTTCTCATGCCATGGCCTCGCTGTCGGTCCATGGTTGCCGGTTCGGGTTTTTTCCTCTTGCAGGCATGAATTCATGATGCGGTCGAGAATGGACGTGGGTCCCTTCTTCCGCGCCGGGGTAACGAGCTGAGGTTCGCTTCCCCGCTTTGTCGAAGAATCGTCCTTTCGACGCACCTCGAGTCTCAAGGCACAGGACAGGGTGCTTGACACGAGTGGCCCAGTCGATATAACGGCAAGGTATCGTTTCGGAGTGCGAACTTCATACGAACCTGCCCCACGTGGCCGGGTTCTGTCCCCGCAAGGGGAAGACAACTCCTTGTCGCTTCTCACGAAACCGAACAAAGGGGGGCATCGTGGATTCCTGGGAGCAAGAGATCGAGGAGCTCGAACAAAGAAGGCGCTTGGCTCGGCGCATGGGTGGGGAAGAAAGTGTTTCAAGGCAGCATGCACTCGGAAGGAGGACGGCAAGGGAACGCATCCAGACCCTATGCGATTCGGGTTCCTTTCGAGAACGGGGGATCCTGAGCGGCATCGCCCGATACAGTGCATCCACGCCGAAACAGCTCGAGGATTTCACACCCTGCCCCTTTATCCTGGGTCTGGGCCATATCGATGGAAGACGCGTGGCCATTCACGCAGATGATTTCACCGTACGCGGTGCTTCGGTGGGCCGGATGTACAAGGCGAAGCGGGAGTACTTCGCGCACATGGCTCGATCCCTCCGCGTTCCGGTTGTGCGGCTTGTGGAGGGGGCGGGTGGATCCATACGCGAAATCCTCGAGATCGGCTATACCGAACTGCCTTCAGGAAACCCGGGCGGAACGCAGAACGAGGCCGAAGCCCTGTCTGAAATCCCGGTCGTGGCGGTGGGGCTGGGACCCATGGCCGGCTTGGGGGCCCTGTTCATGGTGAAGAGCCACTTCTCGGTCATGGTCAAGGAGCAGGCCCAGATCTTTGTGGGAGGCCCGCCCCTGGTGAAGGCGGCGTTCGGTGAAGAGGTCGACAAGGAGGAGTTGGGCGGTCACCGAGTGCACGCGAGGGAATCCGGCGTGGTGGACAACGAAGCCGACAGTGAGGAGGACGCCTTGTCTCAGGTGAAGGCATTCCTGTCGTACCTGCCGAGCAATGTGTGGGAAATGCCCGCGCGGCAAACCCCTGAGGACGATCCTGCGCGGTCCGAGGACGCGTTGATTTCCGCCGTGCCTCGAGATCCTCGCAAGACCTATGACATGCGTGAGATCTTGCACATGATCCTGGACCGAAACTCCCTGTTCGAAATCGGTAAGTATCAGGGGCGATCGCAGATTACAGCCCTGGCACGTCTGAACGGCTACCCCGTCGGGGTCCTGGCCAATGACCCGCGTTTTCTGGGGGGATCGTTTACGTATGAGGTGGCCGAGAAGTACCAGCGATTCGTGGACTTGTGCGACACCTTTCATCTTCCCCTGGTAAACTTCTCCGACCAACCGGGATTCAGCATCGGTCGAAAAAGCGAGCTGGGCGGGACCATTCGCAAAGGGGTGCGCGCAAGCTTTGCCATGGTGCAGGCCACGGTCCCCGTCGCCGTGGTGTACCTGCGCAAGTGTTTCGGGGTTGCCGGTGCGGCCCAGCGACCGGCTCAGCGGTTCTGCTGGCAGCTCGCATGGCCTTCCGCTCGATGGGGGAACATCCCCGTCGAGGGCGGCGTGTATGCCGCACATAGAAGCGAGATCCAGTCGTCGCCAGACCCGGATGCCTGTCTCCAGGAGCTTCACGAGCGCTACGAATCCATTGCATCCCCTTTTCGAACGGCCGAGGCCTTCGGCATCGAGGACATTATCGATCCTCGTGAGACGAGACCTCTTCTCTGCCAGTGGGTCGAAGATGCCGTGGCCGTGGAGCGAAACCAGCTCGGGCCCAAATTGCGGGGCATGCGCTGCTGATGTAGATCTTGAGGAATCCCGGCTTGATGTGATACTTTGACACTGTTCTTCTCGCGCAATTCTCATGATCCTGTCGTGGGACTGCGGGAAGTTCCCGTGATCCTGAATCCTGCTGTCATGCTCCCGGGGTGAGGGTTTCAAGACACCCGCCCGTACACGATAGCACAAGGCGTTCCTCACATTGGAGGCGACGATGAAATGGCATGTTACCCTCATGATTTTCCTGGTTGTTTCCATGGCCCTGGTTTCTGCCGTAACGGCCGAACCAAGCCCGGACACCGAGGCCTGTCTCGAGTGCCATCGAACGATCCATCCGGGCATCGTGGCCGACTGGGAACGCAGCCGACATGCCCGCACACGGCCTGTAGACGCATTGGAAAAACCTGAAATCGAGCGGCGGATCTCTGCTGCTTCTCCGCCCGAATCGCTTCGGGACGTCACGGTGGGTTGTGCAGAGTGCCACACCTTGCGTGCGGAGGCACATTCGGACACTTTTGAGCACAGCGGCTACGATGTCCACGTGGTGGTGAGTCCGGCGGACTGCGCCACATGCCATCCCGAGGAACGCGCCCAGTATGAGGACAATCTCATGTCCCGGGCCTACGGGAACCTGATGGAAAATCCGGTGTATCGTAACCTGGCGGACACGATCAACGGGGTCCAGGTCTACCATGCAAAGGAAAACGCCACCAGGCTCAAGGACCCCGACGAGGCCACGAACGCCGTGTCCTGCCTGTTCTGTCATGGCACTCGAGTGAAGGTTCGGGAATTCATCACACGAGAGACCGATTTCGGCGACATGACCCTCCCCGAGCTCGAAGGCTGGCCCAGCCAGGGTGTGGGGAGGATCAATCCCGACGGCACACGGGGTGCGTGCACGGCCTGCCATACCCGGCACGGGTTTTCCATCGAAATGGCCCGCAAGCCCCACACATGCTCCCAGTGCCACAAGGGGCCGGACGTGCCGGCCTACAAGGTTTATGATGTGAGCAAGCATGGAAATCTCTACTCCGCCCTGAAACAGGCGTGGGACTTCGATGCCGTGCCCTGGACCCTGGGCAAAGACGTTTCCGCACCCACGTGTGCGACATGCCATGTGAGCCTGACCGTGGATTCGGACGGCCTCGTGATCGCAGAACGCACCCACCGCATGAACGATCGCCTGGCGTGGCGACTGTTCGGTGTGTATTCGCACCCCCACCCGAAGTCTCCGGACACCACGGTGCTTCGAAACCGTTCAGGTCTTCCCCTGCCGGTGGATCTGGACGGAAAACCCTCGCCAGAGGGGCTTATCGGTGCCGAGGAACAGGAAGCGCGGCGAAATGCCATGCAGGGGGTCTGCCGGTCCTGTCACGGAGACAACTGGGTTCGTACCCAGTTCGAACGCCTGGACAGGACCCTCGAGACCACGAATGCGATGACGCGGGCGGCCACGGAGGTCATGGCCTCTGCGTGGGAACAGGGCCTGGCCAAAGGCCTGGAACACCAGGACAGCCTGTTCAACGAGGCGATCGAGATGAAGTGGGCGGAGCAGTGGCTTTTCTACGCCAATTCCACTCGGTATGCCGCGGCCATGATGGGAGGAGATTACGGAGTCTTTGAAAGAGGAAGATGGGATATGTCCCTAAATTTACAGGAGATGATCGATTGGCTCGAGGTGGCGGAGCGCCTTCAAAAAGAGCGGCAATCCGAGTGAACGAAAAGGGGAGGGGGATGACCGGTGAAGAACAGGAGAGAAAAGCCCATGATCCTGTGTGACCGCTGCGGGAGCCCCATCGAAGACGGGAGCGAACGGACGCACGCGGGCCGGACCCTGTGCGAAGACTGTTTCATGGATGTGCTTTCTCCCGTGCGCACCTGCGACCCCTGGGCGGTGCACAGCGCGAAAACCCTGTCCAGGCAGTCCATGGGAGAGCTCCAGATCACATCGAAGCAGAAGAAAATTCTGGATGTCCTCCGGGAAACCGGAGGCACAGAGTTCAGTGTAGTGGCGGAAATGACCGGATTGAGCGCCTCGGAGCTGGAACGGGAAGTAGCCGCGCTTCGACACATGGAAAGGCTGCGCGGAGAGATGAGGGAGGGGCGCAAAGTCCTTTGCCTGTGGTAGGGGATGCCTCACGGATGCACCCCAGCCGGGAGACAGCGCATGAAAATTCGAGTCGAGAGCGACAAGATCGTTAAGGCGGTGAAGAAACTCCACGGGATCGAGCTCGTGCTGGAAGACGACGCGGACGCTCTGGAGGGGATCCACTTGATCCTGCAAAGACCGGAAAGCATGGAAGAGGGCGATTTCAGCGGCTTGAAGGAGATCAAGGTGACCTCCCAGCGGGACTACGAAACCTCTGCCGTGGAGTATCGCATGAGCTTTCTCCTGGAATTTCTGTTCGAGGAGCCCGTTCCACTGGAAACCCGGGTTTCCGCGCTCAAGGCCTTCCAGGGCTTCCTGAATCGACTTTAAACGGTCATGCTTTACGGCGTGAGTCCCTGATTGACTTCTCTGCCTCCGCGTCCTGCCGTGCGGGACCGAAACACCGGGAGTGAGGCCCTTTCGACACGCGGAGCCATGATGAGGGAAGTGCGGGAAAAAATCTCCGAAATTCTGACCCGTGGAGCCTTACCGCGGGTCGTGGCTACCCGCTCCGCCCTGCTGGGTCTGGCCGCAACGCTCTCCGTCCTGCCTTACTTCCACTCCCTCCTCTGGGGGCTTGCACAAGCTCAAACCTCGATTACGCAAACCGGGCTCTGGCAGGTCCTGGCAGGGCAGGCCATGCTCCTCTTTCTGGTATGTTTTCTTTCGTCCATGGCAGGGCTTGCTTTTGCACCCCGCCAGGGCCTGCCCGGTTGGGGAGATCCTGTAAGACTCCGGAACGAGCTGGGTCCCCTGGTGTTGCTGGGGTTGGGAATGGCGATCGTGTCCTATGTGGGTTTCGATCGATGGTTTTTCCCTATGGCGCCCTTCGCCTATCCCCAAACCGCCTTCCAAGCCTTATCCCTGCCGTTCAAGGGGGCCCTTACCGAGGAAGTCATCCTGCGGCTCTGCATGGTGACGCTGGCTGTCGGAATCCTCAAACGACCGTGGGCAGGGGTCTTACTGATCGCAACGCTTGCACCGTTTCTCAGCCTCAAGTACTTCCGCTTCATCGGCATAGATCCCCTTCCGGGCGATCTGCTGGCCATGCAATGGCTGCTTTCCTTTGGAGCCAACGTGCTTCTGGGTGTCCTGTTCGTAAAACGCGGTTTGCTTTTCTGCATGGTCGTCAAGTTCGTGTACGGCCTCAAGTACGGTCTGATCCTTCTGCTGGCCGGGTAGCTGGTTTCCATCCAGAAATGTCCATTTTTCTTCGCACCCTGGCGGGTGACTCAGCCCCCCTTCGGGTGGGTCCCCGGGAGCGCAACCTCATCGTCCATCTTTGCCGCGGTCGGCGGGATGCGACGTACAGAAGTGCGTCTTCTCGTGATCTCTTGATTTGATTCGGGCCATCCGTGGCCCTCACCCTTTGGGTCCCTCCTGCGGCGGGCTCCAACGAAAAACATTTCTGGACGGGCACGAGCTCGCAAGGTGTTTACAGAGCTCGCGCATTCGCCCCTACCGTGAAAAGCGATTTTCTGGTATGAAACCCTACGTCACGAGGGTGGGGACAGTGGCTGTATCTTCTGTGTGATGTTGCGCGCGGGCCTCCTCGGGATGGATGGGGATCACGGCGTGCCGGCGCCGGACGCGGTGTCAACCGTCGACCGGGCGGTCCGTTGAAGAATTCACGGAATTCTCTGCGCCGCATCTGACAATGCGAAACCAAGATTGACGGTCTCGCAAAAATTTGCTCGACCGCCTGTTGGCCACACTTAAGTTACTGGAATCGTTAGAGGCAAATCTCTAAGTCTCAGCTTTTTGCGACTCCATCAAGATTGAGGACGAACCGGTTGAAGGAACGAACGCGCGCAGCTGTAGTGCTTGCAGCATGTTGTGGGGCCATCTTTTGGCCCGGCGCCTTCATTTTCAGCCTGCCCGGGATTCTGGGTGACTCATGGCAGGCGACCTTCAGCGTGGGCCGCGGTGAGGTGGGGCGCACGATGTTCTTCGTGCTGGCCGGGGTCGGGACGTTCATGTTTTTTGTGGGGAAATGGCAGGAAAGGCTGGGCCCCAAACGCATGGTCGCCGTGGGCGCTCTCCTGTGCGGAGGAAGTACGCTACTTCTCGGACGCTCCGAAGGGATGCAATCCGTCTGGGCCTGGGCCTATGCCGTGGGTACCGCCTCGGCGTTCGTCTACATCCCGGCACTCACCGTGGCGCAGCTCTGGTACCCGGAACGAAGGGGTCTGGCCTCGGGACTGGTGAATCTTTCCTTTGGGCTTTCCGCCGCTGTGGCGGCACCGGTTTTCGGGGAGCTTCTCAGCAGCATGGGGCAGAAGGGAATGACGGTCCTGGTGGGGTCGTTGGCACTGTTTACCGGGCTGGGCGTATCGCCCTGGATACGCAGGCCCGGGTGGAACCGGCTCGGAACTCCTGGGCCTTCGAAGACATGGGAAGGTCCTCCCCGCTCGCTCACGGTGGCAGAAAGCCTTCGGACCCGTGCATTCTGGTGCCTCTGGCTCACCTGGGCCCTGGCAGGGGCTGCAGGGATCTCTATGGTGACGATGGCGACCTCCTTTGCCGGTTCCAGGGGCCTGGCGCCGGGCGAAGGGGTGTTTCTTCTGACCGCCTTCAACCTGACCAATGGGACCGGCAGGGTGGTGAGCGGCTACCTCTCAGACCATATCGGGCGTCGGATCGTCATGAGCCTCGCTTTTGGGGGAGCGGGTATTGCATACGCGTTGATGTCGTTCGTGCAGGGCCTGGCCCTCTGGTCCGTGACGGCGGCGATGGTTGGGTTCGCATTCGGAACGCTGTTTTCCGTTTCTGCGCCTCTCGCGAGCGAACGTTTCGGCATGCGGCATTTCGGGGCGATTTTCGGATTGATCTTTACGGCCTACGGCTTCATAGCCGGGATTCTGGGTCCGTGGGTGAGTGGGCATATCCTGGATGTGACGCAGGAAAATTACACCCTGACGTTTGGATACCTGGGAGCCCTTTTCCTGGTTTCGGCCTTCCTGATTCACTTCGCAGGGCCGGTCTCTCGTGCCCCCATCCTTTCCCAGTCCGAACGTGCAGTGGGACGGGGGAGGTGAAGCCGGTGATATCCTGTCCACGCAGGGAAAAGGAGGGGCAAGAATGGACGTGACATTTCAGAAATCAAGCGCCTTCAACGAAGCGTATCCGGACGTGGGATTCGGGCTGGTCCTGGTGCGCGGGTGTACAAACCCGGAAAACCCGGAGGGGTTTGACGCCCACAAGAGGAAGCTGCTGCGTCGCATGCGAAAACGGCAGACCCTGGCGGAGATTACCGAGCGGATTCGAACGTACGAAGCGTTTTTTTCCAGGTTCGGTCATCCCTGCCCCCTGCCCGATCACTTGAAACGCACCGTGAACAGTGGATTTCCTCGGTATAACCTGCTCGTGGACGTGCATTTTCTCGCGGAGATGTGCGCAGGCATCCTGGTGGCGGTGACCGACTTCGATCGAATCGAGGGGGGATTGATCCTGGATTTGGCCGAGGAGGGAGAAATCTGCCGGGGCATGGGGGAGCGGGATTTCGTGACACGCCCCGGTGAGATCGTGTTGAGGGATCAGACCGAGATCGTATGTGTCCTGTGCCAGGGAGCGGACGAGAAAACGCGGGTCTTGAACGAGACCCGAAATGTCCTGTTCTATGCCTACGCCGTGCCCGGCGTGTCTTCAGGGCGCCTGGAGGAAGGATTGCAGATTGCGGCCGATGCGGTGGAGGCTTTCGGCGGAGGGACGAGCCAAGGGGTGAGGACGTATTGACGATGACGACCCGTCCCCCTGTGACCAAAGGGGCGGTACGCGGGCATTACCGGGGGAACCATGGAGTCGGTGCCATGATTCGAAAGATCGTATCCGGGGGACAGACCGGGGCGGACCGTGCCGCACTGGATGAGGCCCTTCGTGCAGGCGTCCCGCATGGAGGCTGGGTCCCCCGGGGCCGAAAAGCCGAGGACGGGCCCATTCCGCGGAGGTACCGGCTGAAGGAAACGCCTACGGGCCGGTATGCTGATCGGACCGAGCGTAATGTCCGGGAAGGGGACGGAACCCTCATTGTCTCCAGGGGCGCCCTGACCGGGGGATCTTTGCTCACCCAGGGTCTTGCGAGAAAACACCGAAGGCCTTGCCTTCACGTGGATCTTGGGGGAGAGCGGAATGTGCTGGAGGAAGCCCGCGCCGTTCGGGCGTGGACGCTGAAGCACGGAATCGAGGTCCTGAACGTGGCAGGGCCGAGGGCAAGCAACGATTCCCGAATCTATGACCTGACCCGGGCCCTGCTTCGGGCGGTGATCTCTTCGGAACGGGAAAGGGAGCCCATCGATTCGGGGGAGGGGTAAGCCTTGCCGTTTTTCCCATGGCTTAGGTCCGGACGTAGCGGTCCCCTGAAATGCGCACACTTCCTTTTTCCTGAAGACGAGCCAGGTGCTTCTCGATCATCTGCCGCTCCCAGAACCGGAGGATCCGCGGACGAACCGGGAACGACCCATAGATGATCGCATGGTCGACGATCTCGTCCAGGGTCTGCGGACGATCCAGGACAGCTATAAGACGTTCTTCGCGGCGGTCGAATGCGGAAAGGAACCGGTCGAATCGTTCCTCGAGACCGCTTCGCAGAATGCCCTCATGGGAGGAAACGGCCGTTGTCATCCCATAGGCCCTCACCCTGTGAATGCTCTGAATGAACCGCTGAATATCTCCCTCGTCGTTTGCATACCAAGGGCCGAAACGCGTGAAATCGATGTCCGTTGTCACCATGACCCCGTTCTCGGGGAGGTGGAAGACATAGTGGTCGTCCGAATGGCCTGGGGCGTGTACCGGTACCAAAGTCCGTGCGCCGAGGAAAAACGTGTCCCCTTCGCCGTAGATGTTGGATGCGGCAAACTCCCGGAAGCCCACCTCCCTGTGCATGTAATCGGCCCACTCCTCGCGAAGAGGGGGGATAATGAACCGCTCGGCCATGCACTTCAGATCGCCGATGGAATTGCGGCCTTCCCGCGGGACCCATACTCTGGACGAGGGGAATCGCCAAGTGCCGGAGCAGTGGTCAGGGTGGGCATGGGAGACGAACACCATGTCCGGGGCGTGCTCCCGCTCGATACGGGCCAGGGTCTCCTCCCCGCAGCCCGTGTCGATCAGGACGCAGGTGCGGTCCTGGATCAAGACAGAGTGCGAAAACGGAAAACGTCCGTTTTTCGGGCCAGGAATCAGGTACACACCCTCGCAGATACGTTCCATGGATGCGTCACGAGAAGGAGCGCACGGCGCAGGGATTGACCAGACGCCCGATGTGCTCGATATCCACCACGACCTCGTCGCCATCCTGAAGGTAGACAGCCGGGTCCCGGAACGCGCCCACGCCGTGAGGTGTGCCTGTGAGGATCACGTCTCCGGGCTGAAGTGTGAAGTGGCGGGAAAGATAGCTGATGAGACGGGGCAGACGAAAAATCATCTGATCGGTTCGGCTCTCCTGCATAGTGCTTCCGTTGACACGGCAGGCAATGGCGAGATCGTGGGGATCGGTGATCTCTTCCGCTGTGACGACCCAGGGCCCCAGCGGACAGAAGGTGTCCAGAGATTTGCCTCGCACCCACTGGCCGTCGCCGAACTGAAGGTCCCGAGCGCTCACGTCGTTGCCGCAGGTGTATCCAAAGACCGCGTCCAGGGCCTCGCTCTCGGAAACGCGGCAGGTGGGATGACCGATCACCACGGCCAGTTCCGCCTCGAAGTCCACCTTTTGAGTGACCTCCGGGTCCCACGAAATGGGGTCCTGGTGGGCGGCAAGCGCGTTCGGGAACTTGGCGAACACCAAAGGGGCCTCCGGGACACTCCCTTTGCTCTCACGAACGTGATCCATGTAGTTCAAACCGATGGCCACGATCTTTGAAGGCCGGGTCACGGCAGGCAGGAAACGCACCTGCTCGATGGGAATCGGCGCGCCGGTCGCATCTGGAAGCCGTGAAGCACCCATGGCGTCGATCAGGTCGCCCTGGAAGTCACACGGAAGGCACACATCCCCTTCGATTCTTGCAAGAGTCAGCTTTCCTTCGTGTTTGATCTGCGCAATTTTCATCGGGTCACCGGCCCTCCCGGGAGCATGCACTGAAAGCATTCTGTGAATCATTCTCCTTTTTTATCCCATAGCGAAATGGAACGGTCAAGCCCTGCCAGCCGCCATGCGGGCGTTCTCCATAGATGATGGACCAACGAACCTACCATGCGTCGGGGGCTTTGATGGAAGGGTCCCGAAACGACCGGAACCGAAAGATTCGACTCTGCCGTTCCAGCAGGTTGAATCGTTGCCGTCAGCGTTCGATCGGTTCTAGCGGGAAAGCGATCTTTTGAAAAACCAAGTCGTTGGAGCAAGAGTCTTGCAAACGCCCCCTAGAGCCCCTATGATCGTTCCCATGTTTGTTTCCGTATCGGAAGAGAACCCGTAAGGAGGGCGGACGATGGCAAGGAGCGTATCCTGGGGAAGGCGCCTGTTCTGGGCGGGGGCCCTTTTCATAGTGTGCATGATCGCTGCACCGATATCGGCGCAGGAGCGTCCGGAGGCACTCCGAGGGCTGGCAGTCGAAGACGGGTATATTCCTTCCTCCTTCAAGGAGGTCGGCAGGTTTCTGCGCATCATCGGAAAAGGCAGGGTGGTGGTGCTGCACCGGTCGACCGGCAAGGCCTTCTACGCCTCCGAGGAAGACCCCGTCCATGAAAACGACGCCGTATACACGCTGGGAACGGCGCGATGCCGGATCACGTTTCACGACCGCAACGTCGTGACCATGGCTCCGCGATCCGATCTCATCATTGAGGAAGTGACCAAGGACCTGGGGGAAAGGAAAAAGAAATCCCTCTTCGAAACCACGAGCGGGAGGGTAGTGTTTTACGCCATTCGGCTGTTTAGCTTTCGAGATGTACAGATGAAGGTGAAAACCCCTACTGCTACGGTGGGTGTGCGAGGGACCAAGTTCGGGACGGAGATTAAAGAAATGCCCCGTCTGGGCGGTCCGTTGAAGGGGAATATTCAGGTGGCTTCTCTCAGGCCGATGCAGATCGCCGCCGGACCGGCCGAAAACCTGATGGTGAACGTCTTTGTCTCTCAGGGAGCGGTCCGGGTCACGTCCCTCGTGGACCGTATGATGCAGATGCTCGGAGAGAACGAGTGGATCGGGGCCGGTCCGCTCGGCCTGGAACCTGTGATCTACGATCCGGACCGGGTACGTTCCTTCATGGACAGCGTGGAAGGTCCGCTGTTGGATGGAAGGGAGCAGGGAATCCCTCCCGGGTCGGGAACAGGGGGGGGGGAAGGCATCGGATCGCGTGATGTGCAGGAGGAAAACGCCAGGAGGCTCGAGCAAATAGAGGACATCAAGCAGATGGAGATCGAGAGGGATATTGAGGAGCATTACCATCCTTCGGAGCCCTCCCACCCATCTTCCCCACCTCCCTCTCCTCCTCATCCTCATCCTTGAGGCGTAGGGTGTACATGCCCCTGGGATGTGTGGAGAGGGAACGAGAGCGCATGCATCGGGTGTGCGCGCGAGCCGTAGCCTGTCGCAGGCACGCTGTTCGTTCGAAGGCGGAAATCAAGTGCAGGCTGGAATAGAGAGCGAAGTATCATGGCATTGCGTCTCAAAAAGTTGGATTGGTTTCAGGGGCGAAAAGGCCCTCTTCTCCTGATCATCATGGACGGCATGGGCGTGGGGGAGAAGAACGACGCCAATGCGTTCTATCTCGCACAAACACCCGTCCTGGATGCCCTTTTTCAAGGGACCCTTTACACCGAGCTCCAGGCCCACGGTACGGCCGTTGGACTCCCCACGGACGACGACATGGGCAACAGCGAGGTGGGGCACAATGCCCTGGGTGCGGGACGCGTGTTCACCCAGGGTGCCCGCCTGGTGAATGAGGCGCTGGAGTCGGGGAGGATTTTTCAGAGTGAAGCATGGAAGGACATTGCGGACCGGGCACGGTCCGGAGGGACGGTGCACTTTATCGGGCTGCTCTCGGACGGAAATGTGCACTCCCACATCCACCATCTTTACGGCATGCTGAACCACTGCGCGGATTCCGGTTTCGAGCGGGTGAGGGTTCATACACTGCTGGACGGACGGGATGTCGGTGAACGCACGGCCCTGGACTACGTCATTCCCACGCAGAATCTCCTCCAGAGGATTTCCTCGGAGCACGCATTCGACTATGCGATCGCATCGGGCGGTGGGCGGATGCACGTTACCATGGATCGTTACTATGCGGACTGGGACATCGTCAAAAGGGGGTGGAAAGCCCACGTTCACGGCGAGGCCAGGAGGTTTCCAAGTGCCGAGGAGGCCATTCGAACGTTTTACCTGGAGGACCCGCAGATGACGGACCAGTACATGGACGCGTTCGTGGTCGTGAATGAAAATGGAGACCCTCTGGGTCCGATTCGCGACGGGGACGCCGTCGTCCTGTTCAATTTTCGGGGGGACCGGGCCATCGAGATTTCCGAGGCCTTTACCCTGGACGAGTTCAGCGGGTTTGATCGAGGGTACCGGCCCGACGCCCTGTTCGCCGGGATGATGCAGTATGACGGGGACACGGGCATGCCGCCTCGTTTCCTTGTCGAGCCTCCGCTGATTGAAAAGACCGTGAGCGAATATCTCTGCGCAGCGGGTGTTTCCATGTTCGCGATCTCCGAGACCCAGAAGTTCGGTCACGTGACCTACTTCTGGAACGGCAACCGGTCCGGGTATATTGACCGGTCTTTGGAGACCTATGTGGAGATTCCTTCGGACCGCATCGCGTTCGACCGGGCCCCTCGTATGAAGGCCCCCGAGATCAAGGAGCGAGCCGCAGCCATGCTTCGGGAAGGAACCTACCGTTTCGGACGCCTGAACTTTGCAAACGGCGACATGGTGGGCCACACGGGTTCGATGGAAGCGGCCGTGGTGGCTGCGGAAACCGTTGATCAATGCGTGGGGGATCTTCTGGCCGTCACGCAGGAGCTGGAAGGCATCGCCGTGATTACCGCAGATCACGGGAACCTGGACGTCATGTTCACGCGGGGTCGCGGGGGGGAGAAAATCGTCAAGACCGCTCACACCCTGAATCCGGTGCCGTTTGCCATCTTCGATCCATTGTATGGGAACGAGTACGGCATGGCTTCCCTGGAGCGGGCCGGCCTCTCCAATGTGGCCGCCACTCTCCTGAACCTCCTGGGATTTGAGAAACCCGAAGGATTCGACCCATCCCTGATTGAGCCCCGGTAAGGGGTATCGGAATTTAATAGGACGGCGCTTTTTCCCGATGGGTTTCAGCCACGCCCCGAATGTTCGCAAAGACCACAGAGAGTTCCAAGATGGCAGAGTTCGGTCCGGAAATTCAGTATGCCTGGGACAAGCACTGGTCCATAGCCTGGAACGTGCCGAGGCATGAAACCGTGAGGGGAGTTCCCGAAACGGTCACAGGATATGATCACAACCTCATCATCCAAATCGAACTCCAGGACAGCGATCGCCGGCCGGTCCGGGACCTGTCCCGCAGCATCACTCTCTTCAACACGGAGCGGATGCTCACCGTGGAGGAACGAATCAGCGCCCTGACCGGCCGGGAGGTCCGAAAGGAGATTATCGAAAATCTGGTCCGGATCAAAGACGAGCTCGCAGGATACCGGATGGAGTTTAAGCACCCTCTGGAATGATTCCGATTTGTGAGCTCCCACCCCCTGAACCGCTCAGAAGAATTCCTTTTTCTCGTTTCGCCACAAGGAAAATGGACCTGGCAGGCTTCGCACTCGATCTCGGCATCCACTTCGGGGGGACTCGACTCGAGTAGCCGCGGGAAGACTCAGGAGACCGCAAGTACGGTGAGGTGGAGGGAGGGCCAGGAAGTCATTTGGGTAGGGCTGCGGGGAGATTCAAAGGCATGTACCACACGCCCCGGGTTTGGGCAAAGGGATGGGGTGAAAAAATCAATCGAAGAGGGCCAGCAGTTTGCCTGCCAGCTCAGCGGCCTGGTAGGGTTTTTGAATGAATCCATCGCACCCCCGTTTCAAGATGCTCGAAGCCTGTTCGTTCAGACTGTATCCGCTGGAGAGCAGAATTTTAATCGATGGAGCAATTTCCTTGATTCGATCGAAGGTTTCTCCTCCGCTCATTCCCGGCATGATCATGTCGAGAAGCACGGCATCGATTCGGCCCGCATGGTCCTGAATCAGGGAGATTGCCTCTTCCCCTCTCGTCGCAGGAAGCGGGACGTACCCCAGGGTTTTCAAAATTTCGCTTGTCACCTCTAAAACGGTTTCCTCGTCGTCTACGATGAGAACCGTCTCCCCCTTCCCATGGATCGCAGGTTCGGTTACACATGTGGCATCGTCCTGTTCATCCGGTGAAACAAGCGCAGGAAAGAAGAGCTCGAAAACAGTCCCTACACCCTCGGTGGAATCCACCTCGATGTACCCTTCGTGTGCCTTGACAATGCCGTATGCGGATGCGAGACCGAGCCCGGTTCCTTTGCTCAGTCCCTTGGTCGTGAAGAAGGGTTCGAACACCCGCTCCATAGTCCCCTGGTCCATGCCACGGCCTGTGTCTCGAACCGTAAGGTAGACATACGCCCCAGGCACCACTCGATATCGCCTCCCGGCCATATCCCGGTGTGTCACGTTCCGCGTTCGCAGGTACAGAGTTCCGCCGTTGGGCATGGCGTCCGCAGCATTGACGAATAGGTTGAGGAGAACCTGTTCGATTTGACCCTGGTCAGCACGAATCAAATGCAGCCCGTCTTCAAAATCGTGATGAACACGGATATCCTTCCGGGTCATGCCCAGCGTGTCGGATGTCTCCTTTACAAGACGGTTCAGAGAGATCGGCTTGACCTCGTATTTCCCTTCCCTGGCGTAGCCCAGAAGCTGATGGGTCAGCCTGGCTCCGCTTCGGACCTGCTTCTCGATGTTCTTGAGCCGGGTGTAGTGAGGGTGTTCCTTGTCCATGTCCAGGAGCATCAGAGAGACATAGCCCTGGATTCCCATGAGGAGGTTGTTGAAGTTGTGGGCCATGCCACCCGCCAGCGTGCCGATGGCTTCCATCTTCTGGCTTTGCTGAAGCTGGTCTTCCAGCCGTTTCCGTTCGGTGATGTCCGTAAGGCTCAGACGTACTCCATGCTGAGCTTCTGTCGCGTCCATGGGGGAGGCATGTACGAGGGCCACGAAGGAAGAACCGTCCTTCTTGACGAGCCGGCATTCAATCCCTTCAGGGGGACCGTGCTCCGGCGACGTATCCGATTGCTCGAGGATCTCTACCAGCTCTTCAGGATGGAACAGGTCCCTTCCATCGATCCCCGCTTCGAGCTCGCTCGATGTGTACCCGAAGAGCTCCAGGCCTACGTTGTTCATGTAAGCGATCCGCATGTCCGGACCCATTTCGCAGATGACCGTAGGCAATAGATTGGCCATGTCTCTAAACCGCTGTTCGCTTCGACGAAGGGCGCCTTCGATCTGCCGCCGTTCTTTTACCTCCCGGGCGACGCTCTCGATCATTTGGTTGGTCACATTTCCGAGCGATTCGAGGATCTCCACGCGGCTGTTCCCCGCGACCCTGGCCTCCAGGTCCCCGTTGGAAACGGTTTTGAGGACATGGAAGTGCTCAGCCAGTCCGATGGCGAATTCGTGCGACAGGTCCACGATTTCGGAGATGTTTTCAGCGGTCTCGTTGACCTTGGACTTGAGTCTGCGGAGGAGCTGAACGCCCGAATCCTCTGAGATTCTTACCGACGGGTCTCCCGAGGCAATGCGGTTCAAGCCGTCGAACACCTCGGCGAGTCCTGTTTCCATCTCCTGATTGATGTCGCGAAAACGCGTTTCGCTCTTTTGAAGGGCTCTCCAAGCGGCGGCCCGTTCTTTCTCGAAGCGGCGTCCCTGACGAATCATGTAAAAGGACAGGACCAGAATGATCCCGAGGATGGCCGAGCACACGATGACCAGGCTCCGAGTCATGGAAGCGATTTCGGAACGGACGTCCTCCACGTAGATCCCCGTGCCCACAATCCAATCCCAGGGCTCGAAGAGCCTCACATAGCTAATCTTCGGGACGATTCGGTCCGGGTCGTCTTTCCACTGCCACATGTAGTCGACGTAGCCTGCGCCGTGTTTTTCGACCGTTCGAACAAAGGTCATAAAAAGTCGCTGGCCTTTCGGGTCGGTGAAGGTGGAAATATTTTTTCCCTCGAGATCCTTCCGATACGGGTGCATGATCATCGTAGGGGTCATGTCGTTGATCCAGAAGTAGTCCTTCTCTTCCGGTCCGTACCGAAGGTGTCGAATTTGTTCGATGGCAAGCGCCTGAGCCTCTTCGCGATCGAGGTCTCCGCTTCGCACGCTCCGATCGTAAGATTGAAGGGTGTCAAAGACGAGTTCCATCAACTCCCGCGTCAGGTTCCGTTTTTGCTCCATGAGACGCTGCTCGATGAAGGGAAGGATGAGGAAAAAGATCATGCCTGCGAAGAGCAGAACGCAGAAGATGGCGGGAATGGTAATGCGGAGTGCATACTGCTTGCTGGATACGGTATGACGTTTCGAGGTTGCCATAAGTTGGCTTGACCATGAAGACCGAAAAAAAGCCCTCTTTCAAGGGCCCTTCGCGTGTATGATCATCATGGCTCCAAGTGTGGGGAAGGGCATGGTGGGCGGTCCGGGGTTTGAACCCGGGGCTTCCACCGTGTGAGGATGGCACTCTCCCGCTGAGTTAACCGCCCGTTCGATTCATTGCCCTTGTGCTTGAATTCTCTCCTTACAATAGATAGTACCCATTGTAAATAGAAAATCGTTGGACTTGCAAAAAGACCGAAACCGGTTGATTCGCTCCCGCAATTCCATCGGGTCATAGCCTGCCAAAAGCGGCCGAGCCGTGTTTTTGCGAGACAGCTCGCATCGACCTCGGGGCGGGTTTCCCCTGTCCCTTGCCGGTGCCCGCCAACAAGCGTTCACGAATGCCGAAGCCGCATTCCACGATGGATCGGTTGAACGGCGTTTCGAGCCTCGGGATTTGAAAGGTACCGGTAGGACCCCACCTTGAGGTCACCGAGCACCAACGGGCCGAATGCGATTCGAATGAGTTGCACCACCCGGTATCCTGCCTCGTCCATCATGCGCCGCACGATGCGGGAGCGCCCCATGTGAATCGTGATGCGGAGGAGGCTGCGATCGGGTTCCCGCTTGAGCAGGGTGACGCGTGTTTTACCGCTGAAACCGTCTTCCAGCAACAGGCCCTTGCGAAGCCTCTCGAGAGCGGAGTCCTCGATAGCCCCCTCCACGCTCACCTTGTAGGTTCGGGGGATGTGATGGCGGGGGTGCATCATGCGGTGCGCCCACTCACCGTCGTTTGTAAGCAGAAGGAGACCCAGGGTGTCGAAGTCCAGGCGACCCACAGGGTAGACCCGCTCACCAACCTCCTGCACAAGATCGGTAACCACAGGGCGCCCCTGAGGATCGCTCAGGGCGGAGATGTAGCCGAAGGGCTTGTTGAGCATGAGATAGATGCGACGACTGGGACCGGGGATCTCGGCGCCGTCGAGCAGGATGCGGTCCTTGCCCCATACGGCGAGGGTGCCGGGAGCGGTGATGCGTTGATCGTTGACAGTGATACGTCCCGTCGCGATCAGCTCATCGGCCCGGCGTCGGGATGCCACCCCGGCGGAAGAGAGGATTTTATTGATCCTCTGAGGGCCTCGGAGATTCGGGGGAGGGCGGCTCGGAATCCTCTCCCTGCCCTCCGGGCTCGTTTTCTTCGGTGGCGTTGATTTCGGTGTCTTCCCGCGCAGGGCCTGATGGCGACTCGGTCTTCCCGTCTTCCTGCCCTTTGTTCTGGAAGACTTCCGTAGAGAGGACGTTTTGCGGGAACGGCTGGGTTTGCGTGCCATGGTCCTCATTTCCAAGGGCTTTGATTTCCTTGAGTTTGGGCAGGGAGTCGAGGCTTTCCAGGTCAAACACCTCGAGGAACCTGCGCGTGGTCCCATAGATCAGAGGTCGGCCGGGCAGGTCCTTTCGTCCCATGATCCGAATAAGGCCTTTTTCAAGAAGGGCTCGAAGAATGCCGCCCGAATCCACGCCCCGGATGCGCTCGATTTCATGGCGGACAATGGGTTGCTTGTAGGCCACGATCGCCAGGGTCTCCAGGGCGGCTCGGGAAAGCCGGGCCGGGGTGGTCTGCAGCATCCTCAAGATGTACGATCCATACTCGGAATGGCTTCGGAACTGGAACCCCCCGGCCACCTCCCTGAGGCCGAAGCTGCGTCCCATGGCCTCGTACTCGTAAGTGAGCACCTTGAGGGCGCTGCGAATGTTGGCAGGCTCCACATCCGGCAACCAGGAACGAATGTCCTTCACGCTCAGCGGATGGTCCGCGGCAAAGAGCAAGGCTTCGACAATAAGCTTGAGTGACTTACCCACGAGCGACGTCCTCCGCTTCCGCGAAGCGGGCTTCCAGAAGTAGATCTCTGTCCGGATCCGGTTGTAGAACCCGAATCAGGCCGGTTTGTACGAGTTCGAGGAGGGCCAGGAAAGTAGCGACCAGCTCAGGGACGGTTCCCTTTCCGGAAAAGAGCTCGGTGAAGTACACGGAACCTTCCTTGAGCCGATCCATGATGTAGGTCATCTTGTCCTTGAGTGTCCACTTTTCCGTTCGGAAACTCAGCGAAGTGCCCGGGGCCTGTTGCTCGATCACCCGCTGAAAGGCGTCCATGAGTTGGAAAAGGTTCACGGCCAGGGTGGGCTCCTCGGACCGGTACCGGGCAAGGTCATCCGAAGGCAGACGCCGTGTAAAAATGTCCCTTTCCAGCATGTCCCGCTCAGAGAGCTCTCCCGCCACCTCCTTCAGCCGCATGTATTCCAGGAGAGGACGGGTGATTTCCATGCGCGGGTCTTCCTCTTCATCGTCCTCTCCAGGTTGGGGAGGGAGGAGCATTCTGGACTTGATATGGACGAGGGTGGATGCCATCACGAGGAAGTCTCCGGCCACACTGATGTTCAGTGCCTTCATCATGTCCAGGTATTCGAGGTACTGCTGGGTAATCGTTTGAATGGGGATATCGAAGATATCCACCTCATTTTTACGGATAAGGTGAAGAAGGAGGTCCAGGGGCCCCTCGAACACCTTGAGCTTGACTTCGTAACCCTCTGAATCGGTCATAGGTCAGATCTTTACGGCTTCCCGAACCTGCGCCATGGTGTCCTGGGCCACCGTTCGGGCCCTGTTCGTCCCGTTTTCGATGATCCAGCGAACCTTTTCCCGGTCCGCTTCGAGCGCTTTGCGACGCTCCCGAACGGGTTCGAGTGCACGATTTAAATTTTCAGCCATGCGTTTCTTGCACTCCACACACCCGATCGATGCCTTACGGCAGTCCGCGTCGATTTGCCGAACGGTTTCCGGGTCCGTGTAAAACTCGTGAAATGCGAAGACGTTGCACACGCCGGGATCCCCGGGGTCGCTCTTTCTGGCCCGCTGGGGATCCGTGATCATCTGGCTTACTTTGTTTGCAACGGCTTCGGAATCGTCCGAAAGGAGGATCGCATTTCCATAACTCTTGCTCATCTTGCGCCGATCGAGACCGAGAAGCTTCGACGTCGGAGCCAGGAGAAGGTCGGGGACAGGGAACACCTCACCGTAGATGTGGTTGAAGCGCCTGGCGATCTCACGAGTGAGCTCCACGTGCGGGGCCTGGTCCTCTCCCACAGGGACCCCGTTTGCCTTGTAGATCAGGATGTCTGCAGCCTGTAAAACGGGATACCCAAGGAACCCGTATGTGTAAAGGTCCTTTTGACTCAGTTCTCGAAGTTGCTCTTTGTACGTGGGATTTCGTTCCAGCCAGGGCAGGGGGGTCACCATGGAGAAGAGAAGATGGAGCTCGGCGTGCTCCAGGATATGAGACTGAACGAAAAAGGTTGCGACTTCCGGGTCGAGCCCTACGGAAATCCAGTCGATAATGATGTCCTCGACAAAATCCCGAATGAAAGCGGTATCTGCATAGTCGCTGGTCAAGGCGTGCCAGTCCGCGATGAAGTAGTAGCACTCGTATTCCCGGGTGAGATGGATCCAGTTGTTCAACGCGCCATGAAGGTGTCCAAGGTGCATTTTGCCAGTCGGTCGCATACCACTTACAATTCTTTTCATGAAGCTTTCCTATAGATATTTCAGTTTTAAAGGATTAATGTATCATGTTCAATGACTCAATCGAGCCTATCTGAACGCCTATTGTTCCCTTTTTACGGACTGAAAGACCGCGAGCGAAGCGTCTCTTCCCCAATCGCTCGACGCAGACGGATCCCTTGAGGCAAGGGCGAGTTCCGGCAGTGGCTATGATGGCAAGCCGTGTTCCTTGGAGTGGACTCAGGGAATACGCCCACGGCATTTCGTTTCCAGGTATTGGGGAACCAGCCGTGATTCCGAAAGATCGAAGTGTGATCGGAAGGACTCCACGGGCTTCCGGATCCTGGGTCGGCCCCCGATGAAAGCCCTCCATCAACGTCTCGAACTCCGGCCCCGTGGCTGGATACGTCGTTCCAACGGGGCCGTACAGGGTCTCCCTGGGGAAGCCGTCGGAAGCCCCAATCTTAGGGAAGTCGTCAAAATATTCAAGCGTTTTCTTCGCCAAAAAGCGCATCGGTTTCACGAGGAAGCAGAGGGGGCCTCCGGCGTGGCCGGGATCCATGAAGCGAAGTGCTCCCGAATGAACTTCCTTTCCTGCTCCCGCGTTTGAATATCGCCGTTCATCCGGGCTTCCAGGAGGCGTTCCAGGATTTTACGATACACAGGTCCCGGGGGAATGCCGAGCGCCTTGAGGTCCCGGCCCTTGAGGTGCGTCTTCATATCACTCAGCTTCGTGACGTAGGACGAGATCTGTCGTTTGATTTCCCGGCTGTTCGCCTTCGCCATGATGAAGAGAATCAGTTCGGTGTCGTAGGCCGAGAGCAGGTCGTAGACCCCGTACGGGTTGTTCTCCTCCAGGCGATACAGGGAATCGAGGACCTCTTTCACGCCTCCTCGCTGTCGCACGAGGTCCCGCCCCTCCTGCTCAGAGAGTTGGGCCTCCTCCATCCAGGCGCTGAGCTCGGAGGGGTTCAGGGGCGAAGTCAGTCCCAGCCAGTAGACCTTCCAGGAGGCATAAGGTTTTTCCAGGTACAGCCGATCGTACCAGGAGATGACCGCTTTGATTTCCCGCAACAGGGCCCTCAGCTCGTCTGTGAGTTGAATGCGATGAGAAATCACCTTGAGCAGGCCGAACTCGTTCATCCTCTCGATGGCCTGGATCGGTTCCTGTTCCATCAGGAGAAGCTTCAGCTCCAGGAAAAGCCTCCGTGCCGACATGTCCCGGAACGTATTGATGGATACGGCATTTTTAATGAGTGCAAGCGTGAGCTTGCCGATTTTGAAACCGAAGCGCTGTTCAAAGCGGATGGCACGAAGCACGCGGGTCGGGTCCTCGACGAAGCTCAGGTTGTGAAGCACGCGGATGAATCGTTCCTTGATGTCTTTCTGGGCACCGAAGTAGTCCACCAGCGTGCCGTAATGTTTGGGGTTGAGCTTCACCGCCAGGGTGTTCATGGTGAAGTCCCGCCGGAAGAGGTCCTGCTTGAGGGAACTCGTCTCCACAATGGGAGGCGCTGCGGGCGATTCATAATACTCGATCCGCGCCGTGGCGATGTCCACCTTGAATTCATCCTGGAAGACCACCACGGCGGTACCGAACTTCCGGTGGGTCCGCACACGAACGTCCGGGTGGTGCTCGGCAAAGGTCTGGGCAAATTGGATTCCGTCTCCTTCCACGACTAAATCCACGTCCAGATTCTCCCGCTTGAGAAAAACGTCACGGACCAGTCCTCCTACCAGGTAGACGTTGTACTCGAGCAGGTCTGCGATTCGACCGAACTCTTTGAGATGTTGGATGAGCTTTCGGGGAAGACGCTCCTTCAGCATGGAGGCCATGTTTTTCTTTCGAATGAATTGCGAAGCGTGTTTGGACTCGTAACGAAAATCCGGAATGACCGGCTCCCCGACCAGGATGCTCAAGAGATCCGTCCGGGTGATCACGCCCACGACCGTGTTCTTCTCTACGACAGGCAGGATACGCAGCCGGTTTTGAATGATGAGATCCTGGACCTCCTTCAGGGAGGCATCCGGATCGACCACCGAAAACTCGATATTCATGTACTCGCGCACTTTCAGGTGTCCAAGACCGAAGAATACGGCCTTTTCCACGATTTGACGCGTGATGTACCCCTGAATCCGACCGTTCGACCCCATCACCAGCAGCACGTTGATGTTGTACCGGGTCATGGTCATGGCTGCGTCCTGAATGTTTTTCTCCGGGTCGATGTAAATGACCGGCGAGGCCATCACATCCCTTGCCGTCTTCCTCGGGTTGATCCGGCTTCGAAGCAGGGCCTGAAGAGAACGCTTGGCCTGGGCCAGGGTCTTGTTCTTGATGGTCGCGGACGCCGCCTGAGGGTGTCCACCGCCACCGAATGCCAAGGCGATCTCCGCTGCATTTACGTCATCGATCCGGCTCCGCGCCACCAGGTAGATCTTGTCTTCCATCTGCGCGAGCGCAAAGACCACATCCAAATTCTCCATCTCCATGAACTTGTGGACCAGGACGGCGAAATCCCCCATATACTCGTCCCGGATGACCTCGGAAATGACCACGTCCACGCCGTGAATCACATAGGTGGTGGCCGCTGTCATCAGCTCGTTGAGTAAACGCACCTGATCGGCCGTAAACTCCCTCGTGAGAAGATCGGAGATGAGGTTGTGGTTGGCCCCCTGTTCGGTGAGCCAGGCGGCCGCGAGGTAGTCCTCCTGCCGCGTGGACGAAAACGTGAACGATCCCGTGTCCTCGTGAATACCCAGGCACATGATGGAAGCTTCGTCCGGGGTGACCGTCAGGCCTTTTTCCCGCAGGAGCTCCGTGAGGAGGGAGGTCGTTGCGCCTACCTCTCGAATCAGCTCGAAGTCTCCCTGGATATCATCGTCCGAGGGGGGATGGTGGTCGTAGATGTGGATCTCCAGGTCGTCGTTTTCCAAAACGCGGGAGAAATTCCCGATGCGGCTCTTCTGCCGGGTGTCCACCAGAATGAGGCGGCGGATGCGGTTTAGGTCGATGTGGCGGATCTTGGTGAAGTTGAAGAGGTAAGAAGTCGTGTGAAGAAAAAAATTTCGGAGGCCCTTTTCCTGGGACCCTGGAAAAACGAGGGTGGCCTTGGGGTACAGCTTGCTGGCGGCCAGCATGGAGGCGAGTGCGTCGAAGTCCGCGTTGAGGTGGGTTGTAATGACCTCTTCCTGTGCCTCGTTCTCGTCGGGCTTGGTATGGGCGTTCCGGGGGTTATCGGGCATGGTGGATCGGTCGTTCCTGAAGGATGGATGTGTTCCCGCGCCTCTGCAGGATCCTCACGGCCAGCGGGGGGGCCGGGCCGAACATCGCGAGAGGAAGAGAGCAGGAGCGACCGGCGGAGTTCGAAGAGCCCCTTTTCCGAAGCGAGCGCTTGGAAACCGCTAAACGCCTCGGATCCGTTCGTCCGTTTCCTGCTTCTTCTTGCAGTCGATGCAGAGCGTGGTGACCGGGCGGGCGCGGAGACGCTTCTCGGAGATCTCTTCGCCGCACTCCTCGCAAATGCCATACGTGCCGTTGTCGATTCGCTCGAGCGCATCCTTGATTTTCCCGATCAGCTTCCGTTCCCGGTCCCGAATGCGGAGGGTAAAGTTCCGGTCCGACTCCAGGGTTGCGCGGTCGGAAGGATCCGGGAGGTTGCCTTTCTGGTCGCTCATGCTGTCAACCGTCTCGTTGGCCTGCTCCAGGAGCTCGTCCAGTCGCTCGTTCAACAACGTTCTAAAGGATTCTAGTTTCTTTTTGTTCATCATGGGCCCGTATTGATCCTCCGGATCGTCTGATTTCCCGCCCCTGCTTGTTCCGATCCAGGCGGTGTACGCGGTCGTGCGGAGGGGTCATACTCATGGGAAATACAGGATCACTGGGTGATCTTCTTCCAAAAATTTTTCGCCTTCTGAGTCACTTTTTCTCCTTCCAGGGCGGCGAATTCCTGAAGGAGTTCCTTCTGTTTCTGGTTGACGCGCTTCGGGATCTTCACGTTCACCTTCACGAAGAGATCTCCCCGATTCCGACCCCGAAGCCCCGGCATACCGTAACCGGGCAAGCTGAGCATTTCTCCGGGCTGGGTTCCTTTGGGGATCTCCAGTTCCTCCTCCCCGGATTCATCCAGGACCGGGATCATCACCGCATCCCCAAGGATTGCCTGTGTAAAGGAGATCGGAATTTCACAGAAGAGGTGCTCTTCTTCCCGCGTAAAAAACGCATGTTTCTTGACGTGAATGACCACGAAGAGATCGCCTGGCGGACCGCCGTGCTCTCCGGGCTCACCTTCACCGCGCAAACGGAGCTGTGAGCCATGATCCACACCGGGCGGAATCTTCAGCGTAATGTGCTTCTCTGTACTCACCCTGCCCAAGCCTCTGCATGCGTCGCAGGGTTCGGTGATCAGTCGCCCTTCACCACGGCAAGAGGGGCAGGTGGTGCTGATTTGGAAAAAACCCTGGCTTCGGACCACCTGCCCGCGTCCCTGGCATGTCGGGCAGACCTGGGGCTCGGTTCCGGGTTTGGCGCCGGAGCCGGAACACTGGTCGCAGATCTCCTCCTTTTTAAAGACGATCTCCTCTTCCTTGCCGTTGAAGGCCTCTTCCAGGGTGATCTCGAGGTCATAGCGGAGGCTGTTGCCCGACCTGGCTCGGCTTCTCCCCCGTCTTCTGCCCCCGCCGAAACCGAAGAAGTCCTCGAAAATATCTCCGAAACTGGAAAAAATATCTTCAAATCCGCTGAAGCCCTGGAATCCCGTTCCCTGAAGACCTTCGTGCCCGAATCGATCATAAATCTGGCGTTTTTCCCGATCGTGCAGAACTTCGTACGCTTCCGCCGCTTCCTTGAAACGTTCTTCCGCTTCCTTGTTTCCCGGATTCTTGTCCGGGTGGTACTTCATGGCCAGCTTTCGATAGGCCTTCTTGATTTCATCTTCCCCGGCGTTTCTCGAAACGCCCAGGACTTCGTAGTAATCTCTTTTCTGCATCGGCCCTCATCTCCGCTTGGCGCCGGAGGGTCCCCGATCCCTCTGGGTCTCTCCCGGCACGGGAAAACGGAGGCATCATGAAAATGATTTGCGCGTGCATTCCTCACGCTGCTGAGGCGGCAACGGCGAGGAAAGGCAATCCTCTCATTTCGCAGCCGGTTCCTCCGACGCGTCGGCCTGGTTCCGGTCGGCCTCGGCGATGCCTTTGGTCAGCAAATCTTCTGCGAGCGTATCCGGGCGGGTTTCGAGCAGGTTCTCCGTGGCCGAAGGTTCAGCCTTGATCACGTTCCCCGCAGCGATTTCCCGAAGGGAGACCACCACATCCTTGTTCTTGGATGTCAGTGTGGGCTCCGCCCCTTTGCGCAGCTGTCGCACCCGCTTCGCCGCCATGTGGATCAATGCAAAACGGTTGTTTACTTTTTCTAAGCAGTCTTCTACTGTAATTCGAGCCATAGAGCTCTCTCTCCTGGTCTGATCGTGTCCATGTGCCCCGAAAGGGGTGTAAAATAAACTGAAATTAATACCATATCCAATTATGCTTGTAAAGAAGAATTCTTCTGAATCCCCCATTCCGAATCGGTTTTCGCCATGCTGGCCCGGGTTCTGAGCGGGTCCGTCATCGGGATCGAGGCCTTTGTGGTGGATGTGGAGGTGGACATCGCCCGCGGGCTCCCCTCTTTCTCCACCGTGGGTCTTGCCGAAGGAGCCGTACGTGAGAGCAAGGACCGGGTCAAGACGTCCATCCGCAACTCAGGATACGAATTTCCTTCCGATCGCATCACGGTGAACCTCGCCCCAGCAGATGTGAAAAAGGGCGGGACCGGCTTCGACCTCCCCATGGCCCTGGGCATTCTGGCCGCCAACAGGCTGCTGCCCCGAGCGCCCCTTGCCGATTACCTCATCGTGGGAGAGCTCTCCCTGGACGGCGTGATTCGCCCGATTCAGGGGGCCCTTTCCCTGGCCGTGGCAGCACGAGACGCCGGGCTGAAAGGCATTTTCGTTCCCGAGGCCAATGCCCCGGAAGCCTCGGTGGTGGAAGGCTTCCCGGTGTATGCAGCCACAACGCTCCCCGCCGTGGTGGAGATTCTGGCAGGCCGGCGGGAGGCCAAGCCGTGGGAAATCGACGTTTCGGCCCTTTTCGGGCGGCAGGATGCGTGTGAGGACTTCAGGGACGTTCGAGGGCAGGAGAACGCGAAGAGGGCCCTGGAGGTGGCCGCGGCCGGCGGTCATCACCTTCTTATGACGGGAAGCCCAGGGGCCGGGAAGACCATGCTGGCTCGCAGGATTCGAGGCATTCTGCCGGACATGGACATCTCGGAAGCCCTGGAGACGTCCAAGGTGTACAGCGTGAGCGGCCTCCTACGTGAGAGTTGCGCTTTGATCACCCAACGGCCCTTTCGGGCCCCCCACCACACGATTTCCGATGCCGGTCTCATCGGCGGCGGGCGTCATCCCAAACCCGGCGAGGTGAGCCTGGCCCATAATGGGGTTCTGTTTCTGGATGAGCTTCCGGAGTTCCGCAGACACGTTCTGGAAGTCATGCGCCAGCCCATGGAGGAGGGCTACGTGATCCTTGCAAGGGCCCAGGCCAGCGTGGTCTACCCAGCCAACTTCATGCTGGTGGCGGCCATGAACCCGTGCCCCTGCGGGCACCTGGGCGACCCACGCCGGGAGTGCACATGCACGCCCGATCAGGTGTACCGCTACCGCTCACGCATCTCCGGCCCGCTCCTGGATCGTATCGACATTCACCTGGAAGTTCCTCCGGTGCCGTATGAGGATCTGAGTGGGGAAAGGCCGGGGCGGTCCTCCGGGGAAATGCTCGACGGGGTCCTCATGGCTCGCGCAGCGCAGTCCGAACGGTTTCGAGGGGAGCTCACTCGGACCAATGCGGACATGGGACCGCGCCAAATGAGGCTGCACTGCGCCCTGGATGCGGAAGGGAGGCGGATCCTGGAGCGGGCCGTCAACCGATTCGGCCTGAGCGCGCGGGCCTATGCGCGGATCCTGAAGGTGGCCCGGACCGTGGCAGACCTCACATCCAGTGAACGCATTCAAGCCGATCACCTGGCCGAGGCGATCCAGTATCGGGGCATGGACCGCTCTCCGTTTCGATGAGGGTTGATTTTTATGGAAAATGCCTGGTTTTTCCTATCGGAGAGCCGTCTCTTTTTCGATTTTGGTGGTGCTCAATTTGGATGATCTCAACAGATGGGTCTTGGAGACAATCGTCCAGGCTTTACATGAAAAAGAGGTTGTGTCATATTTAAAAATTTAGGTCGGGTACTCCCCGAGGCGGAAGCTGTTCCCCCATTCCACATGGAGCACCGAGTATGGGTCGCTGGCTCAAAGTAACGCTTGGGCTTTTTCTCCTTATTCTCCTGGCAATCGGGGGGGTCGGAGCCTACTTCTGGTATATGTGGTCCAGCAATCTTCCCTACATCGGGTCGCTCAAGGACTACCATCCCCCGATCATCTCGGAGATCACCAGTTCCAAGGGTGAGGTGATCGGCCGGTTCTGGGACGAAAAGAGGATCGTCGTGCCGCTCGAGCGCATGCCCCGACACCTGATTCAGGCCTTCGTCGCCGCAGAAGACGATCGGTTTTATGAGCACAAAGGTTTGGATTTTTATAGTATTTTTAGAGCATTTATAAAAAACATCCAGGCCGGTAAGATTGCCCAGGGAGGCAGCACGATCACCCAGCAGGTCACCCGCTCCCTGCTGTTAAAAAACCCGGAGAAGACGTATCGCCGAAAGGCCCGGGAGGCCCTGCTCTCACTCCAGATCGAAAAGTCCTTTTCCAAGGAACGCATCCTTTTCCTCTACTTGAACCAGATCTATCTCGGACACGGTGCCTATGGGGTGGAAGCCGCAGCAAAGACCTACTTCGGAAAGTCCGCACCTGAACTCACCCTGGCCGAATGTTCCCTTCTTGCAGGGCTGCCCCAGGCCCCAAGCCGTTACTCCGCCTTTCGCAACTTTGCCCGGGCCAAGGAGCGACAGCGATACGTTTTGGAGCGAATGGTCGAGGAAGCCTACATCAGCCGCGAGGAGGCGGATCAGGCCTTTGCCCAACAATTAGTCCTGGATGAGGACAAGGAAAACCCTTTTTCCAAAGCCCCCTACTTCACCGAGTACGTCCGGAAGTATCTGGAGGAAACATACGGCAGGGAGGCCCTGTATCGGGGCGGCCTGCGTGTGATGACCACGGTAGACCTTGACATGCAGAGAAAGGGCCAGGCGGCACTCGAGCAGGGATTGAGGGACCTGGACAAGAGGGAAGGGTACCGCGGACCGATTCACTCGCTCGTTGAAGAAGAGATTGAGGCCTTTCGAAAGGAAGCGGCCGAGGTTTTTGCCGACGATCCTCTTACGGAGGGACGAATCGTACAGGCTGTGGTCCTCGAGGTGAACGACGAAGAGAAAACGGTCCTCGTGGGTCTTGGCAACGAAACGGGCGTTCTGCCGCTCAAGCGAATGACCTGGGCGAGAAAACCGGACCCGGACATCCATTATGCCTATGTCAAAGTGAAACGACCCGGTGCTGTGCTGAAAAAGGGCGACGTGATTCTGGTCCTCGCAGAGGAAACCGCGGAAGCGCCGCATTCCTGGGTGGTCTCACTGGAGCAGGAGCCCGAAGTCCAGGGTGCGATCCTCTGCCTCGAGTCGATCACTGGAAGAGTTCTCGCCATGGTGGGCGGAAGGGACTACCAGAAGAGTCAGTTCAACCGGGCCGTCCAGGCCAGACGGCAACCCGGTTCCGCCTTCAAACCCCTGATCTACGCCGCGGCCCTGGATAACGGCATGTCGCCGTCCACCGTGATCCTGGATGCACCCTATGTAGCCTCCATGCAGAAGAAAGATCAGCTCTGGCGGCCTGAGAATTACAAGAAGACCTTCAGTGGACGCACGCTCCTTCGTACGGGCCTGATCAAGTCCATGAACGTCATCACGATCAAGATCCTAAAACGGCTCGGTGTGTCCACCGCGATTGATTACGCGAGGGGACTTGGAATCGAGTCGGATTTGAGCCCGAACCTTTCCCTGGCACTGGGCTCGTCCGGGCTTTCGCTCCTCGAGCTCACGCGCGCTTATGCCGTGTTCGAAAACGGCGGCATGATGCCTCACCCGTATGCCATTGAACGGATTGAAGACCGGGACGGGAACGTGCTCGAGGAGAACCAGCCGTACCTGACCCGCGCCATATCGCAGCAAACGGCCTTTGTGATGACCAATCTTCTCCAGGGAGTCGTGCGCGAAGGAACCGGATGGCGGATCAAGGCCTTGAAACGGCCTGCCGCGGGAAAAACCGGAACCACGAACGATCTTAGGGATGCGTGGTTCATGGGATTCACCCCGGGGCTGGTGACCGGGGTCTGGGTCGGGTACGACGACCGGATCCCCATGGGGAGGGGGGAGACCGGTTCAAGGGCGGCGAGTCCGATCTGGCTCCAGTTCATGCAGGACGTGCTGGAAGGGACCGCGGTGAAGGATTTTCAGGTGCCTCAGGGCGTAGTCTTTGCCAAGATCGACGCCAAAGAGGGGCTCCTGGCCAGTGCGCACTCCGAGAAGACCGTGTTTCAAGCTTACATAGAAGGCAGCGAACCCCAGGAGTGCGTCCCCGAGCCCACCAAGGCCAAGATCGGCCAGTTCAGCCAATTCGACATGGATTTTGTGGAGTAGGGCCCGTCAAGGGGAGAGTCAACGATCAGCTGTCCCGACACGAGGTGCCGGAGGCGTTTGCCTCGGTCAGCGGAAGCCGGACGAGAAGGGTGGTCGTACCGTTTTCAGTATGGATTTCGAGACGTCCCTTGAGGAGCCGAATGATGCGGTGTGTGATGTAGATTCCGCGTCCCCGACCCTCGCCCTCGAGAAGCCGGACCCGATCTTCCTCTGAGATTTCCCCTGTGTTTGCAATCTCCACGCAGGCCCAGCTGTCCTCACGGAAGGTGCGAGCGAGAAGCTCTCCGCCTTTCAGGGGAATCGCCTTGGTGGCGTTGTTTAGGAGATTGTCCAGGACCCGCTCGAGGTGCATGGGGTAGCAGCGAACGCAGAGGGGGTCTTCGTACGGTCCGTTGTACAAGACGACATTTTGCTTGAGCTGCTCCTTGATGGCCTCCTCGTTGATCTCGAACCGGTATCGGACCACATCGCTCAGGTTCACGATTTGCTCTTCGCCTACCTGGTAGATGCTCAGGGCCATCTCTTGGAGCCGGCTGGTTTCCTCGAGAAGAATCTCCACATAGCGCCGGACCTTGGTCTCATCCCTTTCCTTCCCCGGGTTCAGCAGGATCTGTTTCAATCGACGGGCGAATCCAGCCGTGGCGATCGCCGGGTTCTTGAAGTCGTGCAGGGTATCGTCGAGATGCTCCATCCTCTGGGCCTTCACGAGCTCCCGCCCCAGGAAGAGAAAGATGTCGATTTCTTCTTCCGTGTATCGCTTTCTCTGATCCAGGGCGTCAAAGGTCATGAAATGGGTGATCTCTCCTCCCACACTCAGAGGGATGTAAAGAATCGAGTTGACATTGTGGGATTCTGCAAAACGCCGCACTGAATCGGATACCAGTTGGCTTTTCTGCGGATCCGTGACCAGGAGGTAAGAAGGCGTCACGATTTCGTATGGGGTTTCCTCGACGTACTCCCGTTTTCCAAGAATCAGCTCGAACGCCGGTTCGCTGTTGATTGGAAAACTCTTGCCGATCCCGTGATACCCCACCGTATCCGGGTAACCCGCTTCTAGAATCGCGCTCTTCATGTCCTGAGTGATCGAAAAGAGGGCCGTGCTCTCCAGATTGATGATGTCCACGAGCTCCGGGATGATCTGGTTGAAGACGTCTTTCATCTTGACGCCTTCACGGGCGCCCAGCTTGCTGAAGATGATTCGTACGATGGCGTCCTTTTTCTCGTTCATCGCGTACATGAAAAGGATCTTTTTGCGTGCAATGACAAAGCTGAGTCGCCGGCTCATCACGTTCGCAGCCTGGACCTCGAGGGTGGTGAAGTGGCGGTCCTTTTCCGGGAAGTAGATCTGGATGACGCCCACGGCATCCCGTTCGTGCGGAAAAAAGCGGGGAATTTCAACGGGAATAGCCATGAGGGAATGGGCCCCCTTTTCGGGAACCACGCTCTTATCCCGGTACAGGTCCTCACGCAGGATGTCCGGGACCAGATACGGCTTGCGGGTCTTGACCACCACACCCGCTACGGTCTGATCCAGGGGTATATACGTCTTTCGCGTCTCTTCCTTGTGGGGATAGGAGCCGTAGGAGAGCATCTGCTCGGTGTAGGGATCGTAGATGCGGACCGATGCGGAGTCGGCTCGAAGGAAGTCGACCATGTGGTGGGTCGCCGTAGCCAGGATTTCCTGCTCGGTGAGTTCCGGATTGATTTCGATGATCTCATCGACCTGCTTGACAAACTGGGTCAGGAACTCCGACAGGACGTGGTTTTCGATCCATTCGATCAACTGGGCCCAGAAGTCCGGGTGGTCCTCGAGTTCCCGTGCCCACGGTTCCCGGTGAAGCATCTGCCTCAATCGATCAGGATCTTTCCACCACATGACGTCCGATTCCAGTTCAAAGCGGCGACAACGGGGCGGGGTTCCGCCCTCGTGATTCTCCGCCTTTAAGGGATGCGCATCGGCATCCCGGGGGCAAGCGGCGAAGGAGGAGCGAATTTCTTCTTTATCTTAGCACAACATCGGTTGAAAACCAGCAACACTTCTCCCCTGCCGGAACCGAACGCGACAAGGGAAAATGGCTAAGAACGGTCCTCGGCCTCGAGGTCCTGTATCGCCTGAAGGACCGTGTCGAAGAGCTCCTGAACGTCTCCTTTTTCAAGGCATGAGAACGCAACGCGGAGGTCGCTTTTGCCGATGGAAATGAGCCCGATCCCGTACCGGTCCAGGAGGTGGACGCGAAGCGGCTCAGCCTCGACCGTCTTGAGCCGCAGGCACATGAAGTACCCTGAATTGAACGGGTAGGCTTCCCAGGCGGATGCATAACGCGGGTCGTCCAGGACGCGTTTCACCTCCTGGGCCCGTTCTCTCATGATACGGACCTTCTCTTCCTTCTCTCCTTTGTAGCCTTCGGATTGAATGGCCCGAAGGTGAACGGCCTGGCTGAGACGGCTGGCATTGGAGATGGAGCCCCTCACGGCGCCCGCCGTTTTTCGCTCCAGGGCCTCGTAAAAGGAAGAACCATCGCGTTCCACGAGCGCGTTGTAGGTCACAAAGCCTACCCGGAGACCCCAGACGTAGTCCTCTTTGGTTGCGCCGTCCAGTTTCACGGCCATGAGGCGGGGGCTTCGGCCGATCAACCGCGTGAAGACCGATTCCTGGAGGATGTCGTCGTCATAAAAAAGCCCGAAGTAGGCATCGTCGGTCACGGCCACGACATTGGTTCCGCCGTCGGCGACGCCCGCGAGGATGTTGGCAATGCCCTCGGCTTCCTCGGGCGTGGGCGAATACCCCGTGGGGTTGTTCGGGAAGTTCAGAATGACGATGACCTTGTCCCTTCCCTGGGACTGCTCCTGCACGCACGCACGGAAGGCATCCAGATGAAACCCCGCCCCTTCCTGAAACAGGGGAAAGGTGACGATACGAGCCCCCTTGCGAACCCCGAAGATCAGGTTGTAATTTCCCCACATCTTGTCCGGCAGCACAATCACGTCCCCCGGGTCGACCCACATGTCCGCGGTGACACTCAGGCCGTGCGTGATGGCGTTCGTGACCACCGGAAGACTGAGGTCTGCGCCGGCCAGAGAGGGATTTTTTTGAAAAATGGACTTCTTCCAGGCCTTCCGAAGCTCAGGGACGCCGAAAGAAGGTGCGTAGGTCAGGGTGTCTTCCGGCTCGAACTCGCAAAGGGAGGCCATCACCGATGGAAGGTGCATGGTTTTCCCTTCCTCCGTGGCCATGCCGATGGTGGCGTTGAACCGGTGGGCCTTCTCCTTGGCCTCGGCGCTCTGGCTGAGAATGCCTTTGGGGAAAAAAAGGTGTTTTCCCACCTGGGAGAGCATGTCGTAGACGTGGGGATTCGCATGCTGGATGCGTTCGTTGAGTTCCTGGGCGAGAGGGTTCATCCTTACCTTTCCTTTCGTTTCAAGGGGGGCTGGGGTTGGTTGAAAATGCTTTGCTCGCGTATTCCTCAGCCGCCTTCGGCGGGACCGCAGGGGTAGCGAGCGGCGTTCATGGAAGAAAAATGCCTGATCCGTTGGGATTTCGCATCCCGCCTATGGCAGGGCCTCAATGAGATTCAATAGCGAAATATGTATAGTTAGCGGGAAGTTAGCTGTCCTGTCAAGGAAAATCAGGGCCGGGATTTGGCTTGACTTGAAAACGCACCTCTATATATATTCTACGTCGCTGAAATCTCTTGATCGTATCGGGTGACATCCCCGCCCGCCATTCAGACGGGAATCCATCCGGGTCCAAACCAAGGAAGGGAGGCTGTTTTCATGAGGGACGTGGTAATCGTGAGTGCGTGCAGAACGGCGGTGGGAGACTTTGCAGGGACCCTGAGCACCGTTTCGGCGACCGACCTGGGCGCTTTTGCCATTCGAGAAGCGATTTCAAGGGCGGGAGTGGCCCCCGAAGACGTAGACGAGGTAATCATGGGGAGTGTGCTTCCCCACGGCCTGGGGCAGAACCCCGCGCGGCAGACCATGGTCCGGGCGGGGCTTCCATGGGAAGTGGGCGCCATCACCGTGAACAAGGTGTGCGGATCGGGTCTCAAGGCGGTCATGCTCGCTGCGCAGGCCATTCAGTGCGGAGATGCCGAGGTGGTGGTAGCAGGAGGTCAGGAGAACATGAACCTGTGTCCCTACATGATGGAAAAGGCCCGGACCGGGTACCGCATGAACAACGCCAAGGTCGTGGACGGCATGGTGCATGACGGCCTGTGGGACCATGTGAATGATTTTCACATGGGAATCAGCTCGGAGCTGGTAGCGGAGAAGTATGGGGTGACCCGGGAGGATGCCGATGCCTTTGCCCTGGCTTCCTATGAAAAGGCCTGGAAGGCCCAGGAAGGAGGGAAATTCAAGGATGAAATCTTCCCGGTGGAGGTCCCGCAGCGCAAGGGCGATCCACGCATCTTCGATGTGGACGAGATTCCCCTGCGTTCGCCCAAGACTACTGCGGAAGGACTGGCCAGGCTTCGTCCGGCCTTTCGAAAAGACGGCCTTACCACCGCGGGCAACGCCTCCAAGATCAGCGACGGCGCATCCGCTTTGGTGGTCATGAGCCGGGAGCGCGCCGAGGCCCAGGGGTGCCGTCCCCTGGTGCGGGTGGGGGCGCAGGGCGCCGCGGGCATTGACATGAAGTACGTGCTCGTGGCCCCGATTCTTTCCATTCCCAAGGTACTGGCCAAGGACGGGCTGAGCGCAGGAGACATCGGGCTTCACGAGATCAACGAGGCCTTCAGTACGTCGTCGGTGGCCATCAATCGGGAACTGGGACTGGATGTCGAGAAGGTGAACGTCCACGGCGGTTCCGTGGCGATCGGGCATCCGATCGGGGCCAGCGGGGCCCGTGTGTTGACCACCCTCATCTATGCCATGAAGGACCGGGACGTGGAGGTCGGACAGGCCAGCCTCTGTCTCGGCGGGGGAGAAGCCGTAACGCTGGTGGTGTACAACGAGGCGTGAGCAAAAGCCGAAAGGTTTGGCTTCGAGAACGAAAATCCAAGGACAAGGATGCGGATACCCGCCGCTGCGAGTGCGGTGGGGAAATGAAAATGGATGGAGTCGTAAAAAGCCTGCGACCTGGAGATTTGCCTCCAGGGATTCCGTTGCGTTATAGCGGAACCCACCGCGGTCGAGCGGGTTTTTGCGAGACCGTCAAAAGGAGTCGGATCATGGAAAGCGGCCTGCCTGCGCGGCCGCTTTGTCACGGACAACGGACAGAATAAGGAGAGAAAACGTTATGACAGATGTAGTGATTGTTTCGGGAGTGAGAACCCCGGTAGGAACCTTTGGCGGAACACTGAAATCGACACCGGTCGTGCAGCTCGGCGCCCTGGTGCTCAAGGACGCCTTGAAAAGGGCGGGTGTGCGGCCTGTAGCCACGGAGGAGATGACCCGCCACGAGCCGGACGCCCTCAAAGGGCTCGGCATGATCGATCTGGAAAAGGAAGGCCATGACTATGAGGACAGCCTGCAGCCTGTCCAGATCGACGAGGTCATCATGGGAAATGTGGTGGGTGCGGGGCAGGGCCAGAACGTGGGCAGGCAGGCCATGATCCG
>Ga0272444_10000421_pt1 | contig 46344 bp, 37 predicted proteins | sample SSMForm13_FD_201033 | JGI IMG/M metagenome (GOLD analysis project Ga0272444, IMG submission 201033) | Marine sediment archaeal communities from Little Sippewissett salt marsh, Falmouth, MA, United States - SSM-Form-13 | ecosystem: Environmental > Aquatic > Marine > Wetlands > Sediment ... | reverse complement strand
GCGTCTCTCACGTCTCCTTCTATATCCATCTGCCTCTTCCTCCTTGACGAGACGTCCACCATCATGTTAGCTCTTGGGGCAAGGACGCTGTGCGTTCCTCAAGGATACACGGTCGACGCGCCACGCGCGCGATCGGATCTGAAACCCCAAAGGAAGTGAGCTAAGCGATGAAGGTCGTGGTGCTGCACGGGAGCCATCGCGTGGGAGGGAACTCAGACGCCCTTGCGGAGCGCGTCTTGGCCGGACTGGGCGGCGTGGCTGACCTCGACGTCGTCCATTTCCGCCCGATTGACATGAAGATCGCACACTGCCGCGGCTGTGGACGCTGTCGAACCGGCGGCGGGTGTGTCATCGACGACGACATGCGAACGGTCTACCCAGCGTTCTGCGACGCTGACGTGGTGATCCTTGCCGCGCCCATGTTCTGGGGGTACATGACTTCGCAGCTGAAAACGCTGTTCGACCGCTTAGAGGCGATCGTCTCTCCGCGCTGCTTCGGCGGCAAGCAGTTCGTCCTTCTGGTGACCTACCGCCACTACTACGGCTCGATGGTCGAGTGGATGGAGCGGATCTCCACGGGGTTCGGCAGCCGTTGCCGCGCGATCGTCTGCCGCACCTACGATTCGGCGTCCGAACGCGACCTCGAGATCGAGGAGCTGCCCGAGATGCTCCAGGCAGCCCACGACCTTGGCGCGACACTCGCGTTGGGTAGCTAGAGAGAGGCGGCGCGCCGTTGTCGCTCCTCCGGCGCCGGAATACCATCGCGGTGGGGTGGACATCGCGAAGCGGGGTGGAACCATGGATCATCCTCGAGTGCTCCTGCTGCATGGGGACGCATACCGGTGCCGCAAGGCGCTGGACGAGCGCCACCGGGCGCTTGCCGAGCTCCACCCGAGGATCGAGCGTTGGGCGCGCTTCGCCGACGAGATCGACGACGCGGCCATGGGGCTGGAACTGCGGTCCTCGTCGCTGTTCGACGACGCACGCCACTTCGTGATCCGCGGCGCTGAGCGCCTGGGTTCTCCTGCCCTGCTGGTCGACGCGGCGGCCGAGACCCCCGCGTCGGGCACCTACCTCACCCTGATCGCGGCGGCACCGCGGCCGCGAAGCCGCCTTGTCAAGGCGGTTGAGGCCGTCGGCCGCGTTGTCGGTCTTCCGTCTCCCCGTGGGCGTGAGATCCCTCGGTACGCAGCGGAGATGCTTGCCGCGGCCGGCTGCCCCGGCTCTCCCGCGCTGCTCCGAGAGATGGCCGAGCAAAGCGGCGGGGATCTGATGCAGCTCGCACAGGAGGCGCGCAAGCTCGCCACGTTCGCTTCGGGCGGCGCCCACGGAACGGACGCGCTACTGCCGGGGCTGCTGTTCGCCGCGGGCGAGCGGGCGATCTGGCCGATGCTCGACCGTCTCGGCGAGCGTCGAGTGGCGGCGGCACTGCGAGAGCTCGGTCGGCTCTCCGAGGATCCAGGAAGGCTTCTCGCCGCCGCGGCGCGTCACCTGTCGCGTCTTGCCGCGGCGCGTGCGCTTGCGGAGTGCGGCACGCCGCGAGCCGCACGGGCGAAGCTTCTTGGGGTTGCCGATTGGCTGCTGCGGCGGCTGGCGGGGCAGGCCGCTTCCTGGGGTGCAGGCGAGCTGCTCGCGGCGTTGCAGCATGCAGTTGCCCTTGACGTGGCCGTGAAGGACGGCGAGTGCCGCGCCGAAGATGCCCTGCTGGAGCTTGTGCTGTCTACGACTCCGCTTTCGCCTTGACGGGGAAGTGACGCGCCAGCTGGGTCTTCTCAAGGATCAGCCGGCTGGCGACCAGCGCACAGAACAGGCTGCCGATAACGCCGATCATCAGTGTGATCGCGAATCCTTTCACCGGGCCGGTTCCCACAAGAAGGAGGACCAGCGCCGTGAGCACCGTCGTGATGTTGGCGTCGAGCAGTGTCGAAAGCGACTTCTCGAATCCGGCACGTACCGACGCCAGCGTCGACTTGCCGGTTCGAAGCTCCTCACGGATGCGCTCGAACACGATGACGTTGGCGTCCACGGTCATGCCGATCGTCAGGATGATGCCCGCGATGCCCGGGAGCGTCAGCGTCGCCTTGAACAGCACCAGCGCGGCGAACACGATGACCATGTTGAGCACCAGGGCGATGTCGGCCACGATCCCCAGCGCGCGGTAGTAGATAAGCATGTAGATGAGGATGATGGCAAAGCCGGCGACGATGGTGATCATCCCGCGGCGGATCGAGTCGCTTCCCAGCGTTGGCCCCACAGTGTCTTCCTGCACGATGTTCACCGCAACGGGCAGCGCTCCGGTGCGCAGCACGATGGCGAGTCGGGTTGCCTCCGCCTGCGTAGGGATGTTGGAGATGCTCGCGCTCTCGATCCCCCGCGAGCCGGCCGACTCGGCTGCTTGCTTGATGTTCTCGGTAATCACCGGCGCGCTGTAGATCGCGTCGTCGAGGACAATCGCCAGCCGATCGCCGGCGTCCATGCTACGGATGACGCTTCCGAACTGCGTCGCCCCCTCGTTGGTGAGCTCCAGCTGGATGTAGGAGTCACCGGCCGTCGCCAGCTCGCGCGAGATGCGTACCGTGGCGTTCTCAAGGGCCGACCCTCGCAGCACCGGCTCTCGCTCGACGATGAACGGCACCCCGTCGCGGTCGCGCAGCAGGGTGTGCAGCACCGACCGAGCGGTGAGGTCGTCCGTGGCAGTGGTTCCTGCTTCGATCACCTTGTGGAACGTTAGCACCGCCGTCTGACCGATGAGCTTGCGCGCCTCGGCGGGATCCTCGGCTCCTGGCAGGTTGATGAGGATTCGCTCGGTGCCCAGCTGCTTGATCTCGGTGTTGGCAAGACCGAACTGGTCGATGCGGTCAGCGAGTATGGGGATGATGCTCTGCAGCGTCGAGAGCTTCTGATCGGACTCCATCTCCTGGATACCTTCCGGCTCGAGCAACAGGCGGATGCCGCCTTGAAGATCCAGTCCCAGATTGACGATCTTGTCGATCGGCCGCGGAGGATAGACCAGAAGGACGATCGCGACGATGGCCACCACAGCAACGGTGGCGATACGGAGCCAGTCGATGCGGCTCATGTGGGCGTGTGGCATGGAGTCTCCCTTGAGAGGCTACTTCGCTCGCTTCTGAAGGATGCTGCTCTTCGCGAAGCGGATCTTGCTGCCGTCCTCTGTCGACAGGACGATGTCGGTCTCGCCGATGGCGTCGATCTCGCCGTGGATTCCCCCGGCGGTTGTGACATGATCGCCGCGCTTGAGCTCCTGGATGAGCTGATTGTGCCGCGCCTGTCGCTTCCGCTGCGGGCGGATGAGCATGAAGTAGAACACCACGGCGAACACCGCGAGGATGGCGACCAACGTCCCGATCTGCCCTGTGGGCTGTGCTGCGGGCTGCGCGCTCGGGATGTCCTGCGCGATGACGGCCCACCCGAACGTGGCGAGGACCCCTACAAGAAGAACGATGAACTTGCTCATGGTCTCACTCCTTGACAGCTCCCGGCGCGCGCCAATGACGGTAGACGCCGATGCCAACGAACACCGTCCACACAACCGCCAGGACCGCTGCCATCACGAACTCAGAACGGCCCCCCAACCCCCTGCCTCTCGCGAGGATGCGCTCCAGGAGGATGGCGAGATCGGCCCAGATTATAGCGTATAGGCCAGACGAAATCGACGCTCCGAGAACCCGCGGAATCGCCCAGCGGAACGTCGCATCGTAGGCCATCGTCGCCACCGGCACGGCGAGCCAGAGGTAGACCAGACGCAGCTCCTCGGGCGCCACGTACCAGGCGGCGAACAGCAGCATGAGGTGTCCCGGGAGAAGCGCGGTCAGCTCGGAGACAACAGGCCGCATCCGCGGTCGCCGCCGCGCCGCCGCAAGGTAGACCACATATGCCGCAACCGTGCCGGCCACCGCGGCGCGGATTGGTGCCGGCCACCGGGCGACGAAGAGGATCAGCCCGGTGGCCGCGAGCAGGATGGGATACGTCCACGGGGCGAGCCCTGCACGTCGTGTCGTCATGCGATCTCCGGGAGCAGCAGGTGGGCGAGCAAGAAGAGGAAGCCAAAGCCGAGCACGTCGGTCACCGTGGTGAGCAGGATCCCCGAGGCGAGGGCGGGGTCCTTCCCGAGGAAGCGCATGGCGAGCGGAACGATGACGCCGGTCAGTCCGGCGACGATCAGGGTGAGCACCATGGCGATGCAGGCGGCCACCCCAAGCATGATCTGGCCCTTCCACGCGTAGGTGATGCCGCCGACGGTCAGGCCGATCAGTACACCGTTGGCAACGGCCAGGGCGAACTCCTTGCCGAGGAACCGCCAGCCGGCGCGACGGTCCACCTCGCCGAGGGCGATCGCCCTCGTGAGGATGGTTACCGTTTGCATGCCGGCGCTTCCCCCTTGCCCGGCGATGACTCCCATGAGCACCGCCAACGCCGCGACCTTGGCGATGGTCTCCTCGAACAGGCCGACGACAACGGCTGCCGCGACCGCCGTGCCCAGTCGAAGATACAGCCACGGCAGACGCATCGTCAGCGACGCGCGCCACGTGGTATCGACTCGCTCGTGGCTGGGGACGCCGGCCATTCCATAGATGTCCTCGGTGGCCTCGGAGCGCATCACATCGATGACGTCGTCGATGGTGATGATCCCCAGTAGTACGTTCGCGTCGTCGACAACGGGAAGCGCCAGGTAGTTGTACTTGTCGAACAGGTGGGCCACATCCTCGGCGTCGGTACTCGCGTGCACGGCCACCACGTCCAGGTTGACCAGCGTCTCGAGGCGCACCTCCGGTCGGGCGAGCGCGAGGTCGCGCAGCGAGATCACCCCCTGGAGGCGACCGGCGGCGTCCACGGCGTAGGCGTAGTAGACGGTTTCCGCCTCCTCGACGCGTTGGCGCAGCAGCGCGATCGCCGTCGCCGCACTCATCTCGAGCGTCAGCGCGACGTACTCCGGGGACATCATGCCTCCCGCGGAGTCCGCGTCGTAGGACAGAAGCTCCGTCAGCACGGCGGCGTCATCGCGGTCGAGCCGCGACAGGAGCTCCTCCTGAACGGCGTCGGGAAGCTCCTCCAGGAGATCCACGGCGTCGTCCGGGTCCATCCTCGAGAGGATCTTGAGGGCGTCGTCGCGGTCCAGCCGCACGAGCAGCTCCGCGGAATCCATGGGCTCCATCGCGCCCAGGGGTTCGGCAGCGGCACGGCGCAACGACAGGCGATGGAGCCACTCCGCAGCGTCCTCCGGCGACAGACGCAGCAGCACCTCCGCGACGTCCGCCGGGCTCTTGGCGAGAAGGTCTTTGAGGGCAACGCGTTGCTCGGTCAACAGGGCTCCTCCGGGTCTTCGGTTGCCTCGATTATAGCGGGATGAACGGAGGTCTCGCTGCGGGATAGGTCCATCGGCACGGGTATACTGCCCGGCGGTGTCCGGGGTCTTGGCGGTGCGAGGAGAACGGCATGGGATCGAGCACAGCACATGCAAGCCGGGCCGTGGCAGCGGCGCGAGGAATGGTGGCCACGAGTCATCCGCTCTCTTCGCGCGTCGGCGTCGAGGTCCTGCGCAGGGGAGGTCACGCGGTGGACGCCGCGATCGCCGCGAACGCGATGCTCGGTCTGGTGGAGCCGATGAGCTGCGGACTCGGTGGCGACCTGTTTGCCATCGTTTGCGACGCGTCCGACGACGGCCTCGCGGGGGTCAACGGATCCGGGCGGGCGCCACAGCGGATGACTCGGGAGCTATTCGCGTCGCGCGGCCTCGGCCGCATTCCTTCCCGCGGGCCGCTCTCCTGGTCGACTCCCGGGTGTGTCGATGGCTGGTTTGCCTTGCACGAGCGGTTCGGTCGGCTGCCGATCGGTGAGCTTCTGGCGCCGACGATCGCGGCCGCGGCGGCCGGGTTTGCCGTGTCGCCGGTGATCGCTCGCATGTGGCGCGAGGCCGAGGGGCTCCTGCGCGCCGATCCCGGGGCGGCGACAACGTTTCTTGTCAACGGGCGGGCACCGCGGGCCGGAGAGCACGTGTGCAACCCGGACCTCGCGGCGTCGCTTGCCGCGGTCTGCGACGGGGGGCGCGATGCGTTCTATCGGGGGGCGATCGCGGAACGGATCGTCGCGTGCGCCGAGAAGGTCGGAGGGCTGATCGGCCCCGAGGACCTGGCGGGGCACCGTACTACATGGGACACCCCGGTATCGGTCCCCTACCGCGGCTACGAGCTGTGGGAGCTGCCGCCGAACGGGCAAGGGCTCGCGGCGCTACAGATGATGGCGTGTCTCGAGGGGTTCGACGTTGCGTCGATGGAGCGGGACGGCGCCGAGCTGCTCCACCTGGCGATCGAGGCGAAGAAGCTCGCCTACGAGGACCGGGCGCGTTACTACGCCGATCCGGCGTTCTCCGACGTGCCGGTCGACGGACTGATCTCGCGGGAGTACGCGGCCCGGCGCCGGGCGATGATCTCGCGGGACGCCGCGGCTGTGCAGGTTGCCTCGGGGGATCCGCGGCTAGCGAGTGGCGACACGGTGTACCTGACCGTCGTCGACGCGGAGCGCAACGCCGTGTCGCTCATCCAGTCGATCTACAATGCGTTCGGCTCGGGGATCGTCGCCCCGGGCACGGGATTCGCCCTGCAGAACCGCGGGAGCCTGTTCCATCTCGATCCGACGCACCCCAACGCGCTGCTGCCGGGCAAGCGGCCGCTTCACACGATCATCCCGGCGCTTCTGACACGACGCGGCCATCCTGTGTTCTCGTTCGGCGTCATGGGCGGCGACATGCAGCCGCAGGGGCACGTTCAGATCCTTCTCCAGCGGATCGACTTCGGCCTGGATGTGCAGGCAGCCGGTGACGCGCTACGTTGGCGCCACGTGGGCTCGTCCACACCCACTGGGGACAGGATGACCAACGGGGGGACGGTGTGGCTCGAGGCGGGGTTCCCGCGAACGACGATCGACGGGCTTCGCGCCAAAGGGCATCGGATCGAGACCCGCCCGGTCGGGCCGGGGTTCGGAGGCTTCCAGGGGATCTGGATCGACTGGGAGGAGGGCCATCTTCTCGGCGGCTCGGAACGGCGCAAGGACGGCTGCGCGATCGGCTACTGACCCGTCGATGGCGAAGGCACGGGGTTCGGACATGACCACGCGAGGCATCGAGCAGCTCAAGGCGGCCGGCGTACACTACCGTCGCCTCGACTACGCACCGCGTGAAACCGGCGTGCGGTATGCTGCGTCCGTTCTTGGCCTCGCGCCGAGAACGGTGCTCAAGAGCCTTGTCTTCGTGACCGAAGGCGGCGAGTTCCTGTTCGCGCTCATGGCAGGCGATGGCAACGTGAGCACCCGGAAGCTGGCCCGGGCAACGTGCTCCAAGCGGGTTGCGCCGGCCTCACCGCACGATGCCGAGCGGGTGACCGGCTACCGGATCGGCGGGATCAGCCCGCTGGGGGCGAAACGTCCGCTGCCGGTGGTCCTCGATGCGCGCGCCGCCGCGTTGCCCCGCCTGGCGATCAACGCCGGGAATCGGGGGACGTTGGTGCAGCTGCGCGGCGTTGACCTGATCGAACAGCTCCGCCCACTGATCGCCGACATCCGGGTGGAGTGACCGCCCGCCGCCACGGCCCTCACATGCCCTCGAGCTGGTCGACCATCTCCCTCAGCACGTCGAACCCGCCCTGCCAGAACGTCGGGTCCGCAATGTCGATGCCCGCCTCCTCGAGGATCGCCGCCGGGCTCGCCGCGCCGCCGTAGGCGAGGATGCGGGTGAACCGCGGGACGAACGCCGCGGCGTCGCGGCGGTAGGCGCGATAGAGCGACAGGACGAGGAGCTGCCCGAAGCTGTAGGCGTAGCAGTAGAACGGAACGGTGTAGATGTGGGGTATCGCGAGCCACTCCCAGCGGAACGACTCGCCGACCGACACGCTGTCGCCGAACTGCTCGGCCAGCTGCGCCGCGTACCGGTCAGCGAGCTCGTCGGTCGTTACCTCACCGTGAGCCAGCAGGTCGTGCGCCGTGCGTTCGAACTGCACGAAGTACGCCTGGCGGAGGATCGTCGCGTACGCGCCGTCGAGGAACCGCCCGAGGATCTCCCGCCGCGCTGCGGGGGCCGACTCGACCTCAAGCATCCGATCGAGCAGCAGCATCTCAGAGAACACCGACGCCGTCTCGGCGAGCGGCAACGACGCGTCGAAGGTGAGCGCCGGTCTGTCCGATGCCATGATCGCGTGCACCGCGTGTCCCAGCTCGTGCGCAAGGGTGGCGACGTCGGAAGCGCGGCCCGCGTAGTTGGTCAGCACCCAGGGAGTGACCCCGGGAAGCACCCCGTAGCAGAAGGCGCCGGCGGTCTTTCCCGCCCGCGGCTCGGCGTCGAGATGCCGCTCGTCGAGGACCCGCGCCGCCATCTCCGCCACCTCGTCCGAGAAGCCGCGCAACGCATCGAGGATCAGCCGCACCGCGTCGTCGAACGGGTACTCCTTGGTCGCGGGCGCCAGGGGCGCATAGAGATCGACGCGGCGCAGACGCTCCATGCCGATAGCCTTCGCCTTGAGGCGGAAGTAGCGCTGGAACAGCGCAGCGTTCGCGCGGCACGTCTCGAGGACCGTGTCCACCACGCCGTCGTCGAGGTCGTTTTTCAGGTTGCGTGCGGCGATCGGCGAGGTGTGGCCGCGGAGCGTGATCGCCTCGGTGCACCAGTCCATGGCGACCGAGCGGTAGACCTGGCCGAGGACGCCGCGGGATGCGCCGAACACGCGGAGAAGCTCGTCATAGGCGGCCTTCCGCACCTCGGGGGAGGGGTCGGCGGCGTGCGCCATCAGCCGGCCGCGGTCGACTTCGTGCGTCTCGCCATCGACGGAGAGGGTGTAGGTGAAGCCGAACGTGTACATCTCGTAGAGCGCGTGCAGCGCCTGGACCCCGGTCACGTCCTTCAGGTTGATGAGCCGTTCCTCGGGCTCCGAAAGGGTGTAGGGCTTCGCCCTCCTGAGCGACTCCAAGTAGTAGCGGGTGTCGCCGGTGCCCGTGAGAAGCGCTGCCGAGGCTGCGTCGTCGAGCCCCTTCCACCAGAGCTCGAAGAACAGGGTTCGGTTGTTGGCTTCGGCGAGAAGCCGCTCGGCGCGCCCGCGAAGCGACGCGGCGCGCTCGTCCTCCGTGTCGGCGGCGAACCGCAGCTGGGCGTAGCCGTTGATGCGTCGCTTCGCGCGCTCCAACCGTTCGCGCAGCTCAAGGAGCAGCCCCAGGCGATCGCCGTCCACCGCCGTGCCCGCCGGCAGCGCGTCGCGGTGGGACTCCAGCGCCGCTGCCGCTTCGTCCAGCTCGGCGAGCGCCTGCTCCATGGCCGGCCCTGTCTCGGCGGCGATGAGATCGTCCAGCTTCCAGCGTCCGAGGGTGTAGTGCGGTCCGTTCATCGGCTACGCCTCCGCTCCGCCCGCGGGCGAGCCTGCGAGGCCGAGCTCCTCGGCGATCGTTTGCATGCCGGCGATCACCTCGGCGAACAGCTCGCTTCGTTCGACACCCAGCATGTCGATCCCCTTTTGGATGATCTCGCGGCTCGCGCCTGCGGCGAAGCTCTTGTCTTTCCACTTCTTGGTGACGGATTTGGGCTTCACGTCGAGCAGACTCCTCGACGGACGCACCAGCGCCACGGCGGTGACCAGCCCGGTGAGTTCGTCGATCGCGTAGAGGACCTTCTCCATCTCATGGAGCGGCTCAACCTCGGAGCAGATGCCCCATCCGTGCGACACCACGGCGTGGATGTACTCCTCGGGCCAGCCGTGCTCGCGGAGGATCTCCGCTGTCTTGTGGCAGTGCTGCTCCGGGAACTGCTCGTAGTCGAGATCGTGGATCAGGCCGATGATCCCCCACTTCTCCTCGTCGTGGCCGCGGCTGCGAGCGATGTGTCGCATCACCGCCTCCACGGCGAGCGCGTGCTTGATCAGGCTTTCGCTCTTGTTGTAGGACGTGAGTAGCGCGAGCGCGTCGTCACGAGTAGGCTGGATCTCGGCCATGTTGCCTCCCTCGGGCCATCGGACGGGTGTCGGCCAACGTGGAACGTCGACACTCTAGCCCCTGTCCCAGTGGGCGTCCAGCGGCGCCGATCGAGCTGTCCGACCGATGCGGCAGGCGACACGCCGCCGTGGCGGAGCATGGAGGGGATCGTGGAGAGCGTCGTCCTGTTGTTTGCATCGTTTGGGGTCGGGATCCTTGCCAGCCTTCTGGGCATCGGAGGCGGTGTGCTGTTGGTGCCGCTTCTGCTGCTGGCGGGGTTGGTCCCGGACATGGCGTCCGCCGCGGCGCACAGCCTTGCGGGCGTTCTGGCTACGAGCGTCTCCGCGTCGGCCGTCTACGCGGCCAAGCGCCGGATCGACATCCGCACCGGGTCGGTTCTGATGCTGCCGGTCGCCGCCGGCGCGTGGGGCGGTGCCCGTCTGACGTCCGTTGTGCCCACGTCCGTCCTCGCGGTTGCGTTCGGTGCGTTTCTCATCTACCCCGCGGTGACGCTGCTTCTGGGGTGGCGCGCCGCAGCGCGGAACACGGGCACCCGTTCCGTGAGGTCATGGCTCGCGGTTCTCCTTCTCGGAGTGGTGACCGGTGTGGCCATCGGGCTTCTGGGGATCGGCGGTGGGACGCTGCTGGTGCCGGCGCTCGCGATCGCCCTGCGCTTCGACATGGTGCGCGCCGCGGCAACGAGCCTGTTCGCCATGGGACCCGCGGTGGCGATCGCGCTTGCGACCCACGCGACGCACGGCCACCTGCGCCTCGCACTCGCGCTTCCCGTGGTGGTGGGCATTGCCGTGGGGGCACAGCTCGGGCCGCGGATCGCACCGCGGGTTCCCGAGCGGCGGCTGCGCCAGGTGTTCGGGCTGGTGCTCCTCTACGCCGCGGCGAACATGATCCGCAAAGGGCTCTCCTAGGGACGAAAGCCGGTTGACGAGGGCGTCGGCGTGGCGTATAGTGAGCCATTAGCAGTCAACACCATCGACTGCTAGTTCGAGGTGAGCCATGATCCGATTCGACAAGATGACCGAAAGCGCCCAAGAGCTGTTTCGCGAAGCCCAGGACGTTCTCGTCCGCTTCCAGCACAACCAGTTCGACGTCGAGCACCTGTTCTACGTGCTGGCGACAACGGAGGGGGTGGGGCTGGAGATCCTGCGGCAGCTGCAGGTGAACCTCGACGCGCTGGCGCGAGACTTGGAACGGCTTCTTCGCGGCAAGCCGACGCTTGGAAGCGGCACCGGAGGACAGATCTACATCACGCCCAGGCTCGATGCCGTTGTCACCGCAGCGCAGTCCGAGGCCGATCGGCTGCGTGACGAGTTCATCGGTGTGGACCACCTGCTGCTGGCGATGAGTCGGGCGATGGATCCGACACTGAAACGCGTGCTCGATACCCACGGGATCTCCCCGGAAGCGATCTACGCGGCGCTCAAGGTGGTTCGTGGGGAGCAGAGGATCACCGATCGTGCCTCGGAGGAACGCTACCAGGCGTTGCAGAAGTACTCCACCAACCTCACCGAACGGGCGAGACGCGGCGAGCTGGATCCGGTGATCGGCCGCGACGAGGAGATCCAGCGCATGCAACAGATCCTCTCGCGCCGCCGCAAGAACAACCCGATGCTCATCGGAGAGCCCGGCGTTGGGAAGACGGCCGTGGTCGAGGGCCTGGCGCAGCGGATCGCCGCCGGCGAGGTTGCGGACACCCTCAAGGGCAAGGAGATCATCGCCCTGGACATCGCCGGCATGGTCGCCGGGGCGAAGTTCCGCGGCGAGTTCGAGGATCGCCTCAAGGCGGTGATCAAGGAGATCGAAGCCGCTGCGGGCAGGATGATCGTGTTCGTCGACGAGGTGCACACGCTCGTTGGTGCAGGCGCCGCCGAAGGGGCGATCGACGCGTCGAACATGCTGAAGGAGCCGCTGTCCCGCGGGCGCTTCCATCTGATCGGAGCGACCACACTCGACGAATATCGTGAGCACATCGAGAAGGACTCGGCGTTGGAGCGCCGTTTCCAGAGGGTCTACGTCGCCGAGCCGACGCTCGAGCAGACGATCGAGATCCTCGAGGGATTGCGTCCGACGCTGGAGGCGCACCACGGGGTGAAGATCGAAGGCGCAGCAATCGATGCGGCGGCGCGGCTTTCGGAACGGTACCTGGTGGATCGTTTCCTACCCGACAAGGCGATCGACCTGATCGACGAGGCGGGGAGTCGCGTGCGCGTCAGCGGCGAGGGGGAGTCCATCGGCGAGGGGGAGATCGCCGCCCTGGTGTCGCAATGGACGGGGATCCCCGCCGAGCGGATGCTCGAAGAGGAGCGGGCGCGGCTCATTCAGATGGAGGAGATGCTCCACCAACGGGTCGTCGATCAGGAGGACGGGATCCGCGCGGTGTGCGAGGCTGTCCGCCGCTCGCGCGCCGGGCTCTCCGATCCGCGGCGCCCGATCGCCACGCTGCTGTTCCTGGGGCCAACGGGTGTGGGCAAGACGGAGCTGGCGAAGGCCCTGGCGGAGTTCCTGTTCGGCACCGACGATGCATTGCTTCGGATCGATATGTCGGAGTACACGGAGCGCCACGCGGTCTCCCGACTCATCGGTGCTCCGCCGGGCTACGTGGGCTACGACGAGGGTGGCTGGCTCACCGAAGCGGTGCGCCGCCGCCCGTATCAGGTCGTGTTGTTCGATGAGGCGGAGAAGGCCCACCCGCAAGTGATGAACGTCCTGCTGCAGCTGCTCGATGAGGGGCGGCTGACCGACGGCCACGGGCGCACGGTGGACTTCCGCCACACGATCCTCATCCTGACGTCGAACATCGGGAGCGAGCACTTCGCCGGCGACCTTCCCGAGGACCGGATCCGGGAGTTGGTGACAGAGGCGCTTCGCGGCGCGTTCCGACCTGAGTTTCTGAACCGCATCGACGAGACGATCGTGTTCCGGCGGCTGTCCGAGGAGGACATCGCCAAGATCGTCGACCTCAAGGTAGGCGAGCTGAACGAGCGACTTGCGGAGCAAGGGCTGCGACTGGATCTCACCGAACGGGCGCGGGCGGTGCTCGCGCGCGTGGGGTTCGACCCGCAGTACGGGGCGCGGCCGCTTGCCCGAGCGATCAAGCAGCGCGTGGAGAACCCGCTTGCCGAGCGGCTGGTCCAGGGCGAGATCCAAGAAGGTGACGTGGTTTCCGTGGACGCAGCGGCGATGTCCGATGCGCTCATCGTGAGGCGACGCAGCGACTAGCGCCGCGCGATCTTCTAGGATCGCGCGGCGGCGATGCGCGCCCGCAGGCCGCGGATCTGCTCGGCGAGCGTCGGTGGGAGAAGCTCCGCGGCGGCGCCGGGCGGCAACGGCGGGCGCGCGAGCCCGAAGCGTTGGTGAAGCTCGAGAGCGTTGACCACGCTCTGTCCGAGGTGGCAGTTGTTGTGGAAGACGAACGTGGTCTTGGCGGCGGCCGCCACCCGCTCGACGTCCGCTGCCCACGTGGCGAGCTCGCCTGCGGCGTACAGGTAGTCGTAGCGATCGCTCGGCGTTGGATGCCTCCACCACGTCTTCGCGTTGCGCCCGTGCAGGCGGTAGTAGGCGATGTCGGTCGTTGCGATGTGGGTGGGGGGCGGCAGGCCGGCGAGCGGTGGGAGATCGACGTTCACAAAGCCGACGCCGCGCTCCTGCAGCCGGGTGATTGTCTCCTCTGTGTACCAGTCGCGATGGCGGAACTCCACGTGGATCGGGATCTCCGCGGCGACGAACGGCGCGGTGATGCGCTCGATGTGATCCCATGCAGCGTTGCCCGGGTGAAACGACGTGGGGAACTGTGCGAGAACTCCGCCGAGCTGCTGCGAGGCGCGAACGGGGGCGATCGCGTCGAGGAACGGGCGCAGCGCCTTCGATGCCCTGTCCCGCTCGTGCGTCATCTCCTTGGGGAGCTTGACCGTGAACAGGAAGTCGGGGCCGACCTTGCGGCGCATAGCCTCGAAGGTTTGCGGTGGGGGGATGCGGTAGTAGGTGGCGTTGATCTCCACCGTGTCGAACCAACGCGCGTAGTAGCCGAGGAACTCAGGGGGGCGCGCGGTGGGCGGGTAGACGATGCCGACCCAGTCGTTGAAGCTGTATCCAGAGGTTCCCACGTGGACCGATCCACCCATGGAGACATCGTAGGGTCGGGATGTCGACGAGGCAACGAAGCTGTCTAGAACGTCCATTCCTCCCCTTGTGAGAAGCCGCTTACGTGTTCGGGCAGCGGGGCGTACAGCAGGGTATCCCCGGTGACGATCGCTCTCTCGCCGAAGCGATCGCGGATGCGATCCACGGCGCGGTTCAGCCGCTCGCGGCGGCGGTCTTCCTTGAGCAGGAACTCCGGTCGGCGCGTGCGGTCCACGAGGTTGCGCACCGAGACGCCGACGTTGAATACCGTCTCCGGCTGGATTCCCATCCGGCGGTGGATCGTCCGGCAGGCGGTGTAGATGGTCTCGCCGTCGTCGGTTGGAAGCGGCAGGGTGATCTGCTTCGCGCGGTAGGGACCAAGGGCGCCGAGGCGTAGAGCAAGATGCACCGTGCGCCCAACGAAGCCGAGTTGGCGCATCCGCCGCCCCACTCTGTCGCACAGTCCGCGCAACACCAAGAAGGCGTCGTCGAACGTGCGCAGCGCCGGGGGGAGCGTCTTCGAGTGCCCCACCGACTTGACGGGGGCGGCGGATGTATAGGGGGTGATAGGTGTGAGGTCTCGTCCGTGTCCGATCTGATGCAGAAACAGGCCGTACACGCCGAACTCGCGCCGGAGGTACCGCTCCGGCGCGGCGCCGAGCTCGGCGAGGGTGCGGATACCGACCTTGGCGAGACGCTTGGCAATCCGTGGTCCGATCCCACAGACGGCGTCGGTTGGAGTGACACGAAGCAGTTCGGGGATCTGCTCATCGTGCAGCTGGGCGATCCCGTCCGGCTTGTTGCGCTTGGCGATCAGTTTGGCAAACGTCTTGTTCGACGCAATGCCGAAGGTTCCGGTGATGCACGGGCCGAGCTGTTCGCGGAATTCCGACTTGATGGCGCGCGCCATGGCCGTCGGCCCTCCGAAGGCGGCGGCCTCTCGGGTGATGTCCATGAATACCTCGTCGATGCTGAAGACCTCGAGCATGCCGCTGTAGCGCTTGAGGATGGAAAGGAACCGCTTGGTGGTCGCGATGTAGCGCGCCGCGTTGCCGGGAACGAGGATCAGGTGCGGGCACCGCCGGCGGGCCTCCCAGATCGGCATCCCCGCTGTGATGTCGAACCGCTTGGCCTCCCGCGAGGCAGCGACGACGATCGACCGTTCCTGGGGTTTGCCGGTGACCCCGATCGCTCGCCCGCGAAGCGCAGGGTCGGCTTGCTGTTCGACCGAGGCGAAGTAGGAATCCATATCGATGTGGAGGACGATCCGTGCCATCGCTCAACTCCGCGGGCCCGCTGCGCGGACCGACCAGATGTGTCGGTGGGGATCCAGGCAGAGCCGGAACGGCCGACGTTGGCAGCTCAAACAGTAGTGGAGACAGCGTGTCGCGCCGTTTGGCTCCGGATAGACGAGGTGGGTTGCCGATACGGTGAAATGGCGATCCCTCCAACGGAACTCCCGGAGGATGGGGTAGGGGGCTCCCGCGCGGTAGATTACGGTGGCCTCAACCGGCTCTTGGAGGGGACGGAGCGTGTTGATCATGTCGTTCAGTGTACGAACTGAACGACTGGCTGTCAACCTCTCCCAAACCGTACGTCCAGGAGGGGTCTCAGGTCTGTTGGGAGGATCGACGAGAGGCGATAGGTCGGATGAGGGCCGATGACACCCACCACCTCACGGCGCAACAGCCGCAGATCGGCGAGCCGTCCGACGCGGTGGAGACAGGCGTTGTGACGGATGTCGAGGGCGTCGGCCAGCTCCTTGGCTGTGGTCTCGCGGCGCTCCGCGACCAGGCGAAGTGTCTCGTGCATCGGCGGCGGCAGCGCCCCGAGCACCGTCCACCCATCGTCGATGCGGCAGAGCATCGCCAACCGCCGGCGCTCGAGCTTGTGTGCAAGGTCGTCCACAAGATCGGCATGGGGCGCGCGGACCAGGAGGTAGCGATCGCCGCACTCCCCGGCGACAAGGCGGCTGCAGGGGATGGCCACGGCCTCGTCGGCGAACGAGCCACTGAGCACGTCGACGCCGGAGAGATCCACGGTCAGCCGCCCGGGCTCCGAGATGGCAAGAAGCGCGGCGAGCAGCTCCGCCCGCGCGCCCTCCCCCTCACTTCGCGTTCCCAGGCGCAGCCCGAACGGAAGAATCGGAAACGCCGCATCGTTCATTGTCATCGAGGGGTTCATTGAACAGGGTGGACGGTCCGGCGTCAACTCGGGGGCTCCTCGATGCCGAGCACCCGGCGCGGCAGCCGCACGCCGATCTGCACCCCGGGGAACGGCGGCGAGTCGTACACGTCGCCGCGCTCGGCGTCCATGTGGAGCAGTGCGTCTCCGGTTCGGATCGCAAGCGTCCCCTGCCACGTCCTCACGAGCTTGGCGATCCGTCGCAGCTCTCCGCCGCGGCCGGGGTCGATATGGCGGCTCATCCCGTCGAACACGATGCGGTTCACCGCCGAGGCGTCGGTCAGGTCAGCGAAGCCCGGACGAAGCGCGAGGCTGCGGCGCAGTCCGATGCCCTTGTCGACAACGGCGAGCTCGATCTCGTCTTCGTCGTCGCGCATCGCGGCCATCCCCATGGGGGTGGCCACCTCGCCGGTGGCGTTGCAGTGGTGGGGGATGTTCTGGAACAGCTCGAACAGCATGCTCACCAGCCGTTGCCTGGAGGCGTCGGTCAACGGGTAGCACTCCTGCAGTCGGCGATCGAACGCCTCGACTATGGCACTGATCTCGGACTCGCGTCGGATCGCGGCTACCGGTACGGTCGTCTCGGTAACCCGTGGGGCGGCGCCGGCGTCGCGGCCCACCGCGTGGGCGAACCCCATCTGTTCGAGTTCGCGCCGCACTGAAGGCCGGCGTGGCCAACGGATGGACAGGTGAACGCCACGCTCTCGGTGATGGGCAACGATCAGGGTGGCGAGGAGGACTCCGTACGGATCCACGCGGTCCACCGCGGCAAGGTCGATCTCCGCCGTGCGCTCAAGCTCGGTCGCCGCGAGCAGCTGCTCCGCTGTGTCCATTGTGAGTCGGTTCACTCTTCAGGATCACCGGCGCTCGAGCGTCTTCCCTTCGAGGTCCACCTTGAGGGTCAGGAACTGGAGGAGATCCCTGAGGGTGATGATGCCCACGAGGCGATCCTCATCGACCACCATGAGGCGGGAGTTGCCGGAGCTTGTCATCCGCGAGAGCGCTGCGGTGGCGTCGGCATCGGGGGAGATGGTGTTCTCTGCCGTACAGGGACGCGACAGCTCCTTCACGGTGTGCTGCGACCACTGCGCGCGCGGCAGCCCCTTGATGTCGAGGGTCGTGATGCAGCCCACGAGCGTGTCCTCCTGCATCACCGGATACATCCGATGGTGATGGCGGTAGACGATCTCTTCGACGAGCTTCTCGATAGAGATGTAGTAGGGGACGGTGATCGGATCCTCGCGCATGAACCGGCGCACCGGTTCGCCGCGCAGCACCTGCCGGGTGACGACGCTTCGGTAGGCGCTGCGCGCCGCGTTGTGCACGAAGCTTCCGATGAGAAGCCACCAGATGCCGGTGAAGAAGTCGCCACGGAACAACGACATCACCCCCAGTCCCATCAGCGCGAAGGCAAACACCGAGCCGGTGATCGAGGCGAACCATGTCGCGCGTCGGAGGTTCCCGGTCGCGGCCCAAAGGATCGCCCTCAGCACGCGACCGCCGTCCAGCGGGAAGGCGGGCACAAGGTTGAACGCAGCGAGCACGAGGTTGATCGGCCACAGGTAGGCGAATACGCCCATAACCGGGGCCGGCGCGCCCACGACTTCGAGCAGCGCAGTGACGCCGAAGAAGACCCCCGCGAGGCCGACGCTTGCGAGCGGGCCGGCGATGGCCATGAGGAACTCCGTTCTTGGATTCGGCGGCTCGTCGCCCATCTCGGCGACACCGCCGAAGATGAACAGGGTGATTCCCTTCATCGGAAGGCCGCGGCGGCGCGCGACCACGGAGTGGGTGAACTCGTGCACGACAACGGACGCGAACAGCCCCACCGCCCCGGCGATGCCCATCGCCCAGTAGACCGCGGACCGCTCGCCGGGGAAGTACTGCGGGAACACGGAATCCGCGAGCGACCAGCTGACGAGCGCGGCGAGGATGAGCCACGACAGATCGAGTCTCACCTCGAACCCGAGCAGGTGGAACAGCGTGAACCGGCGTCCGAACATCGCTCATCTCCTTGGTGAACGAGCAGGGTGGATGATGGAGGGTAGCGCGCTCGCTCGCCGACGCCAAGTCGTTGGGCGCGATGCGGCTGCGTTGTCGATCTTGACGGTGGTTGACCCCACGGTGCCCGCGATCTACGATGCTTGGGCGAGGGGGTTCCGGCAGTGGGCGAACAGGTGCTGATCATTGGCGCGGGAGTCTCGGGGCTCTCCGCGGGCTGCTACGCACGGATGAACGGATTCGTCGCCCACATCCTCGAGATGCATACCGCCCCAGGCGGGCTGTGCGCTGGGTGGAGACGTGACGGCTACACGATCGACGGCTGCGTGCATTGGCTGGTCGGCTCGTCCCCGAGCCACGGGCTGTATCGTCTTTGGGAGGAGCTTGGCGTTGTGCCGGGGCTCGCGATGTACCGGCACGACGCGTTGCTTCGGGTCGAGGACATCGGCGGCGAGACCCTCGTATTGCACAGCGACATCGACCTTCTCGAACGGCACCTCCTCGAGCTGGCGCCGGAGGATAGTGGGCTCATCCGCGAGTTCACGGGGGGCGTCCGCAGGCTGGGCCGTCTGACGCGATCTTGCGCCCAGATCGGTCGCAACGGTCGCCGTGCGCCGATGCAACCGTGGCGGCTCCCGGGAACGCTCAGGGCGTTGCTGTCACTCCGACGGTGGGACGGGGTTTCGGTGTCGGAGTTCGCCGAGTCGTTCGAGAGCCCGCTCCTGCGGGAGGGCCTGTCCCGCGTGGTTGAGGTCCCTGAGTTTCCCGTGGCTGGGCTGATGATGACGCTCGCGTGGCAGAACGAACGCGCGGCGGGATACCCTCTGGGGGGCTCGCAGGCGCTGGCCGGCGCTGTCGAGAGGCGGTTTCTCCGCCTCGGGGGAACGGTCGAGTACGGCCGTCGCGTGAACGAGATCCTGGTGGAAGACAATCGGGCGGTGGGCGTTCGGTTGGACGACGGCACCGAACGTCGGGCCGACGCCGTGATCTCCTCGATCGATGCGCACGCCACGCTGTTCGACCTTCTCGGTGGGGGGGGCGTCAACCGGCGCGTGCGTCGGCGCTACGAAGCGCTTCCCCCGTTCCCGCCACTTCTTCAGGTGGCCTTCGGCGTGCCGCGATCCGTTGTCGATGTGCCGCCCACGGCGCTGGGGATCGACTTCCCGTTGGAGGAGTCTGTGTGCATCGACGGTCGCCGATGCACGCGCCTTGCGGCGCAGGTCTACTCCTTCGACCCGGAGATCGCTCCACCGGGTAGAACCGTCGTAAAGGTGGCAGTTGCCTCGGACTTCGAGCGGTGGACGGCGGTGGCAGAGGATCCGGAGCGCTACCGGGACGCCAAGCGCGCCGCGGCCGACGCGGCGCTCGCCGCGTTGGCGCAGCGGTTCCCCGGGATCGCCACGCGCGTGGAAGCGCGCGACGTCGCCACCCCGGTGACCTGGGCGCGCCACACGGGGAACTGGCAGGGCAGCTTCGAGGGCTGGCTGCGGACGACCCGCACAACCGGGCGTGCGATGGCGGCGACGCTCCCCGGCCTCGGCGGGTTCCAGATGATCGGGCAGTGGGTGGTGCCCGGGGGCGGGCTGCCCGCGGTCGCCGCATCGGGGCGCGAGGCGGTGCGCCGGCTGTGCAACGAGTACGGGCGACGCTTCACCACCGCTGTCCCGGGCGATGTGCAAGAGGAGGTGTCCGTTGACGACGGACGGGCCGCGGGTTGAAGAGATCGTCCTGAATGGGGAGAAGCTCGTCTCGGCGGTGAAGGAGCTGGTGCGCCAGGGCAACATCCGCCGGATCACGGTCAAGAACCGCGAGGGCAGGACCCTCGTCGAGATCCCTCTGACCGTGGGCGCCGTCGGCGTGCTGCTCCTACCGACGCTCGCGGCGCTCGGAACGATTGCTGCGTTGCTCACCGAGTGCACCTTGGTGATCGAGCGGATCGAGTCCTAGCGTCGGCGCGTTCTCGCACTCCGTTGTCGCCGGTGGGGGCTACTTGATGCCCATCTTCTTTGTGGCCACCGGCTCCGAGAGCATGAACCCGATCGATGCCTCAGCGGTCACCCCCCGCTCGTCGGCGAGGGTAAGCAGCAATGCGTGGGCGATTGCCAGATGCGCTGCCTGGATCTTGCTGGACGACGGCCCCTCGGGCTTGGCGTTGCTCTTGATGACGTGATCGGCAGCGGCTCCGAGCGGCGTATCGATATTCTCGGTGATGGCAACGGTTGTCGCACCTTTCTTCCTGCCGCGGTGCAGCAGATCGTAGACGAAGCCAGTGCCGCCGCTCGCGGAGACGCCGATCACCACGTCGCCGGGGGAGATCGCGAGCGCCATGTAGCGCGACAGGCCGCCTTCCTGTTCGCCGGTTCCCTTGGAAAAGCTCACGGGCTGGCAGTCGGCGAGGTTGTTGGTGAACGCGAGTGCTGGGAGGCCGGTTTCCATCGCCTGGCCCGCGGCCTCCATCGCGACCAGGGCGCTGGCGCCGGCGCCGGCGAACACCAGCTTGCCGCCCTCTTCCAGGCGATGGCGGATCACGCCGACGACCTCTTCGAGCCCTCGGACTGCGGTGTCGATCGTGGCGAGGATGCCCTCGGCGTCCTGTCGCAGCACGCGGGTGAGTCGCTCCTTCGTGTCGCGGCAGTCGGCGAGATCGACGCTCACCATGAGCGGCTTGTCGATGTCGATGAGCTGGCCCACCGTGTCGATGAGCTCGCGGCCTTCGAACGGGACGGCGGTGAACGCAAGGGTCGTTCCCGGGACGTTGGACACGGCAAGGTCCCGCCCCGTGAGGTGCACCAACAGGCTGGTTTTCCCGCTGTTGAACACGCCGAGTACGGCGACGCGGTCTCCGGGTGAGAAGCGCTCCAGAAGCTCACGTCGGATCGAGTCGACGCCCTCGCCGGTTGCCATCGACGCAACGGTGGCCGCTTCGCCGAGATCGGCCATCGTTCGCCGTACCGCCTCCTCGGGAACGAGGTCGGCTTTGTTGGCAACGCAGAGGAACGGAAGCTTGCGGGCACGAAGAGCGTCGAGAAACACGCGTACGGTGGAGAGTTGCGGGTCGACGAGGTTGACCATCACGACCGCCCCGTTTGGAGAGAACGTGTCGAACGGCGTAGAGATCTTCTTCAGAACGCGTAGGCTGGACATGCGGGCTCCTTCCCTTCTCCGCGTCGCGCCGGCAGGCGGAGCGACAAGGCCGTACGACCTGCGGGCCGGGCGCGCGGGCGTCCGGGGCACGTCGCTTGGGGCACTGCGGGCGCTGTTGTGCGGCGATCGCTCGCCGGGTTTGCGCGCCTGCTTCTCGGAACGGCTTTTGGGGAAGGAAGGGCCGTGCAAGCCCTGGAGGCATCCGCTGATCTTTCGATGTTCCTCTCGCGGAGCGGTGCCCCGCGGGAGTTAGCCCCGTCTCGCGACGGGGAACCTCCGCCTCGTCAACTGGAGGAATCCAGTCCATGCGCTAGCTTCCCCGGTTCGGAGTGCTCTTTCTCGATCACCCCCTCCGTGAGCCATTCTAGGCCGTTCACGGCTTTCCACAAGCGCGGCAGGGTGGCGCGTGGTCTGTCGGCGCCTGCGGTATGATCCGGGCGTCCGTGGATTCCGCACAGGCGCGGCTGCGTCGTTGCGGCTCCTCGGGAAAGGAGACGCTCGATGACGTTCTTCCGCATTTCGGAGCTTACCGCGGTCGACGCCCTCCCCGGCGTGCGTCGCCGTGCCGTGACGTTGAACGGGGTGATGTTGACGTTTTTCTCCTTTGAGCCGGAGGCGGTGGTCCCGGATCACTCGCATCCGCACGAGCAGATCACGGTGGTGTCAAGCGGGGCGCTGGAGTTCACCCTGGCAGGCGAGACGCGGGTCCTGCGCGCTGGAGACGGGGTCTGCGTGCCGGCGAACGTGCCGCACAGCGCGCGTGTCATCGAGGGCCCGGTGGAGGTAAGCGACGCGTGGCATCCGCCACGGGGCGACTACCTCCTCCCGAGCTAGGGCGGCCATGGCGCTGCACGGAGACGGCCAAGCTGGGGTGAGCCGTGAGGAGGCGGCCCGCTGCTGGGAAGGCAACGCCGATACATGGACGCGCCTTTCCCGCGCCGGGTACGACGTGTACCGGGACGCGTTCAACACGCCCGCGTTCTTTGAGTTCCTGCCGGATGTGCAGGGGAAGCACGGGCTGGACATCGGGTGTGGTGAGGGACACAACACACGGCGGCTGGCGCGCCGAGGGGCGCGGGTCACGGCGATCGATGTGGCGCCGACGTTCGTCCGCCACGCGCGCGCGGCGGAAGACGCGCAGCCGCTGGGGATCGACTTCCGCGTTGCCGATGCCGCGGCGTTGCCGTTTCCCGGGGAGATGTTCGAGTTCGCCACGGCATTTATGAGCTTGATGGACGTGGCGGATGTTGAGGACGCTTTGGCCGAGGCGTTTCGCGTGCTGCGCCCCGGAGGGTTCCTTCAGTTCTCGATCACCCACCCGTGCTTCGACACCCCGCACCGTCGAAACCTCCGCGACGACGAGGGGCTGACCTTGGCGATCGAAGTCGGCGACTACTTCGCTGCCTCCAACGGGACGATCGTTGAGTGGTTGTTCGGCGAGGCGCCGCCGGAGGTCGTTGCCGGGCTGCCGCCGTTTCGCGTGCCCCGCTTCCACCGCACCCTCGCGGAGTGGCTCAACTTGGTGATCGACGCTGGGTTTGTCGTGGAGCGCCTTGCGGAGCCACGCCCCACAGATGCCACGGTCAACGAGTACCCTGCGGTCCAGGATGCCCAGGTGGTCGCCTACTTCCTCCACGTGCGCGTGCGCAAGCCGGGCGTCTTCCGCTGATCCCCCGAGCGACGGCCGACCTGCCCCGGTCGTCTCAAAGGATGCCCCGGGGAAGACGGATCTCGAAGCGACAACGGTCGGATCCAGCGAGCACGGAATCGAGCACTGTGACCTCGACCGGAGCGCGACAGATACCCTCCCAGAGCTGTTGATACCATCCGGTTCCGCAAAGGCAGAACGTGGGCGATATCTCCACGCCGCGGGCGACCGCGGCCCGGATCAACCCGCAGTGACAGCGAGCGGCCCGACGCGCGTTCTCGGTTCCCGCGCGCCGGGCCTCCTCGGGGTTCGCCGGGCGTTTGATCGCGATGACGCGCGTCCCGGCGCGCACAGGATCCGAGTAGTAGCTCCTGCCGCCGTCGGATCGATCCGCGGCCATTCGCTGCAAGACGGCGTCGATGCCGTGGGCCTCGAACGTGGACCGCAGGCTCGGAATCCGCGGTCGGGGAAAGGTGTGGGCACAGCCGGAGAGGACCGCAAGCCTGATGGGGTGGGAGTCGACGTGAAGCTCAAGCCGCGCGACGAGCGCCGCGAGCCACGCACCAGTGGATGGTGGTGGGGCGTAAAGGTCGGGAGGGGGCAGTCCCCCGAGCACCGCGTCGCGCGTCGCCCGTTCGACCTGCTGCGCCAGCCCGCGGGAGAACCGCTCGAACCACGCGGGGCGCATCAGCGGCAGCAGCAGCTCGTGGCTCTCCGGGCGGCCCGCTGCGGTGCCGTGGGTCGTTGCACACACCTCGCGAAACGGAAGCGTCTCCGTCTCAAGTCCGTGCCTTTCAAGATGATCCCCTGCAGACCGCCACCACGCGGCCGGTCCCCACGCTGCGCGGGGGGCGTTGCAGCGCACGGAGAGCATCGTGCCGCCCGGGATCACGCGCTCGGTCACGCCAGGGTTGCCGCAGTAGGCTCCGCGGATCGGGAGACACACTTCGAGGTGGCGCTCTGCGGAGGGATGATCGTCGGCTCCACGGTGATAGAGGCAGAACGGTGTTCCCCAGGCGCGTGATCCCGTAAGCGCTGCCAGGCGGGCAAACCGATCGGCGATCTCTGCGTGACTACCCACGAACTCCAGGGAGGCGACACGCAGGTCGGGCACGCTGACCTGTTCGATCGCGATCTTTGGATCCATACTCCGTAGCCGCGGGCGGCACCGCCCGACGGGTGCCATCCTCCCCGGCACGCGTCTCATGTCCGTGTCGACGTGCCGACCGGCCCTTGGGCTATGGCTGGCCGCGCTCGCTGGGCGTACACTGGAGAGCCGCAGGGCCACGAGGACGCTGCTTGCTCCAAGGGGGGCATATGCTGCAGCCGGTCAGGTTCCACAACGGATGCATCGAGCTTCTCGATCAGACGCTTCTGCCGCACGTGGAGGAGTGGCTAGGCATCGACACGGTGGACCGGCTTTCCGAGGCGATCCGTTCTCTTCGGGTGCGTGGTGCTCCGGCAATCGGCATCGCCGCCGCGTACGGGATGGCCCTTGCCGTCCGCGGGGCGAGCGATCACGCTGTGGCGATGCGGCGGCTTCGCGCTGCGGGCGAGACCCTGGCGGGCGCTCGGCCGACGGCGGTCAACCTGTTCTGGGCGATCGAGCGGATGCGCCGCGTGGCGCGCGCGTCCACCGAGTGCGCTCCCGAGGCGTTGGCCGACCTCCTGCTCGCCGAGGCGCGTCGGCTGCACGCGGAGGACATCCGCGGGAATCGACGGATCGGCGCGTTGGGCGCATCGCTTCTTTCTCCCGCGTCGCGGGTACTCACCCACTGCAACACCGGGGCGCTTGCCACCGGAGGCTACGGGACAGCGCTTGGGATCGTCCGAACGGCGTGGCGCCGCGGGCGTCTCCGCGAGGTGATCGTCGACGAGACACGGCCGCTCCTGCAGGGCGCGCGGCTCACCGCTTGGGAGCTTCGCCGCGAAGCGATCCCGTTTCGCCTCATCGTCGATGCCGCGGCGGGGTCGATCATCAGAGACGGCCGTGTCGATGCGGTCTTTGTGGGAGCGGACCGCATTGCGGCAAACGGCGATGTGGCCAACAAGATCGGGAGCTACCCGTTGGCGGTGCTCGCACGCAGGCACCGGGTACCGTTCCTGAGTGTCGCTCCGATCTCGACGATCGACCCGGCGACGGCCTCGGGTAACGCCATTCCGATCGAGTTGCGTGACCCAAGCGAGGTTTGCGGGATCCGCGAAGTGCGGCTGGCACCGGAAGGGGTCGAGGCGTCAAACCCGGCATTCGATGTGGTGCCTCATGATCTCATTACCGCGATCGTTACGGAACGGGGCGTGTTGCGGCCGCCTTATGGGGAGGCGATCCGGCGTGTGCTCGCGGCGTGAGGTCGTTGATGTCGCACGGCGGATGGCACGTCGAGGACTCGTTGTCGGGAGCCTGGGCAATATCAGCTGTCGGCGTGGCGATTCGGTGATCATCACACCGACGCAGCGCCCCTACGAGACCATGCAGCCGCGAGACCTTGTGGTCATCGACCAGAACGGACGAGTCATCGCGGGGCGGTTCGCCCCCTCTTCGGAGTTCCGCGTGCATCTTGCGATCTATCGGGCGATGCCACGCGCACGCGCGGTGGTCCACACCCACAGCATCCATGCCGTGGGGTTGAGCTTGGTTTCCTCGGAGCTCCCGGCCCTCACCGACGAGATGGGCGCTGTCGGTGGCGCGGTGCCGGTGGTCAAGCGCGCGCCCCCCGGGACAGCGGCCCTTGCCGATGCAGTGGCGGCGCGCATGCTCGACGGCTCGTCGAGCGCCGCGATTCTGACCGCACACGGGGTGGTTGCCGCCGGAGCGAGCCCCACGGAGGCGCTTGCCGTCTGCTGCCTTGTAGAGCGCAACGCCGGGCTTTGGCTTTCGGTCTTGCGCGCCGGCGGCCCCCAAGAACGCCGCGACGCCCTCTGATGGCGGAACCGCAGCAGAGGACGTCATGGCGCGCGGCGTTGGCGGTTGACCGCGCTACTCGACCCTGGGGTTGACACGCAGCCGCAGCTGGTCGTAGCGGCGGCCGCCGCAGCTGTCGAACGTTGTCAAGGTGATGCACACCGAATCGCCCCAGCGTTGCGCCTTGGGAGCGATGTAGACCGGGTGAAGCGACGAGGGGTCGTCAAAGCTGCCGCGATCGGCGCTCCACTGGAAGCAGACATCGATGTAGTGGGGGTTGCTGACGGTGCCGTGAAGCTGCACCTGCCCGCCTTCGACCACCCACTGCTGGACGTTGCGCTCGATGAGCGGCGTCGGCGGGATGCCGCGGCGGCACTCGTGCTCCGCCTCGGGCCAGAACGGATGTGGCATGCGCACCGGCTCGCAGTTCGGCGTATCGCACGGAGGCTCCTGGGGATCCGGCCAGCACGGCACACAGGCGCACGCAGGTGGCTCGTAGCGATCCGGCGGACGGATGTGCGGCGTGCACGGGTCTTCGCACGGCGGCGTCATCGGCTCGCAGCGCTCGTCGTAGCTCCGGGCCGGGGCGACATAGACCGGCTCACACGGATACGAGACCGGGCAGGCCGGCTGCACAGCCGGCTTACAGCCACAGGGGGCGCCGGTGGGCGGCAGGGAGGACGCGCGCTGCACCGCGGGGGCGCGCACGACGCTCGGCCGAGCGCTGTACACGGTCGCCGTGTCGGCTGCTTGCTCTTCTGCCGTCGCCGTCGCGACGATCTCCTCCGTTGCCTTGGGGAGGACACCTACGTCGTTTGCTGCGTCGGGGGTCGAGAACATGAGCATCAGGGCAACCAGCCCGATCGCCAGTCCGCCCAAGATGAGCCAGGTGGTGTTGTCGGTCACCGCCATGCACCTCCAAGAAGTCGGTTTCCCCCCAGGGTCACCCCCGGATCACGCTACACGGAGAGGCGCGGAAAGTCAATAGGAGTGTGACTTTCATAACATTCGGGACGCGTTGCGTCAACCGTTTGGGTAGAGGATCGGACGATGCGCGAGCGACGTGTGGAGGTTGCCGGAAAGCGAGAAGGCCCCGCGCGGGGCCTTCTCGTCTTCCATCCACAGCAAGGAGGTAGCTTGCTCTCGTAGTGGGTACCCTAGCCGCAAGCTGTGGTGCGGCTGTGAACGCCCAGTGGCGGAGCTGTGACGATCGATCCTCGGCAAAAGACCGAGGCCACGGATCCTCGAGGAGACTTCCCGGATCCGTGGCCTCTTGCTCGTGGTGCGTCCCATGTCCGCGCAGAGCAGCACTCCTTCCGGAGAAGCGCCGGCGCTCGTGGCTACGGCTTGTTGGAGTTCGGGTTCGCGTTCTCGTTGGCGTTGTTCTCCTTCTCCTTCTGCTGCCCCGGAGGAACGCCCTGGACCTCGTTCTCGTTCTCTTCCTGCTCCTCTTCCTGGTGGCGGTTGTGCGACTTGCCGTGCTCGGTCACGTCGTTTGCCGCCAGCCCCGGGGATGAGCCGTCGGCGATCAGCTCGCCGAGCAGGATCAGCTGGTCAAGGAGGAACTGCTCGTCGAACTCCTCGACGTCGCGCACCGTCTGCCGCGTCACCCGCAACGCGATCCCCGGCGGGACACCGGCCTCTATCAGAAGCTCGATCTGAGCGAAGACGCTGGTCGACGCGGTCTGCGGGAATCCGGCGCTGGCGAGCGCTCCGCCGAGAGCGTTCACGATCCCCTCTGGCGTCGCCTGCTCGTCGAGCAGGCCGGAGAGCGCGTCGAGCCCGGCGTCGTTGGCGTCCCAGATGGCAAGCGCAGTGATCGCGCCTTCAGGATCGACCTGACCTGTGGTGATCGCCTCGAGAACCAGGTAGATCGCGTCGAGTGTGCCTGCGGGATCGTCGCCCTCGACCAGCAGCGGGAGCCCGGAGGCTTCCACGAGCGCTACGCCGTCGGTATCGGCGATGTAGCCATCCACCGCTCCGGCCTCGAACGCCTCTCCCAGTGAGGTCTTTTGCTCATCGGTGAGTACCGTGGATCCGTCGACAAGGGCGATCGTCTCCGGGATCACGATCGACGGCGTCTGGATCTCCTGTGCGGTGGCGGCAAACCCTGCGATCCCGCAGAGCATGACGCCAAGGATCGGAATCGCGACGCCCGAACGGCCGGCGCTCGGTCGTCTCTTCATCTTCCCGTCTCCTCTTTGGATGGTTCTCAGCAGCAACGCCTGCACAGCGGGACGCCACCACGCACCCGTATTCTATCCGAAACGGATAGTAGAGGGGAGAAGCCGACCGCTGCGTTGCGTCGGCACCTCATGTGACGTACCCAAGCGGTGCTCTCAGGGTTCCAAGGGGGGATTCCCGCGGCGACCCGTGGCTGCCTCCGGACGCGACATCCGTGCCCGTAAGCTCCGGCGCGTCGGCCTCATTGCCTTCGTCCTAGCGCGGTGCGTCGTAGCCAATGTCAATGGGGTAGTTGCCGCTGAAGCTGTTGGCCTGCGTGACAAGAAGCCCGAGGCCTGAACCCACGTGGATCCCGCCGCCAAGGGTGTCCTGGCTGCTCTGCGCCGCGGTGGCGCGGTTGTTGCGGATGTCGTTGCCGTCGATCGCCGGCAGACAGGCGCTGGTGTCGATGTCGCAGTTGAGCGTGGCACAGAAGTACATGCCGCCGCCGACCTCGGCGCGGTTGCCGACGATGAGACAGCCACGGATCTCGGGGAACCGTCCGGTGCCCGCGGCGTAGAGCCCGCCGCCGTTCAGCATCGCTTGGCAGTCGGATACCTCGCAGCCCTCAAGAAGGGCGTGAGACTCCGCGCAGTAAACCCCTCCACCGATCTGTGCCCTGCCTCGGGTGAACGTGCAGTCACGGAGCGTGGGCGAGGAGCCCACGATGTTGACGCAGCCGCCGGCGTAGGCGGTCTGGAAGGTGCTCCCCTGGACCGTGACGCCCTCGAGGACGCTGTCGCGCCCTTCGCCGGAGACAAACGACACGGTAGGGCCTACGGAGTCCGAATCGGCGGTGCGCGGCGCGGCGATGGTCACCGATCCAGACGCGCGGACGGTGATCGCCTTGCCGCGGAAGTGGATCCGCTCGTTGTAGGTTCCCGAAGCGATGAGGACGGACTCGCCCTCTTCCGCGGCGTCGATCGCCTCCTGGATCGTCGGGAACTCCGCGGGGACAAGGATCTCGCGAACGGCGACCACCTCGCGAGAGCAGCGCTCGCTCTGGCCGTCGTCGTCCCAGGCGATGGCCGTCACCGTGTAGGTGTCGGAGGCTGTGTAGGTGTGCTGCACGGTCGTCCCCTCCGCGGAGCCGCCGTCGCCGAACGTCCACTCGATCTTCTCCAGCCGCCCGTCCGGGTCGAACCCCGAGAAGCGGAACTCCCACGTCGCAGAGCTGATCTGGATCGAGATGAACTGCGCCACCGGCGGCCGGGCGCATCCCGAGAGGAGAACCGCGGAGACGACCAGGGCGAGCGCCGCTGCGAGGTAGCACTTGATGTTCATTGTCCAGCGCATCCTAGCAACCGGCGCACGCCAAGACAACGGTGCCGCTTCGGACTGTCTCCCGTGGACGTGCTCCCTGCCGCCTGGAGACGCCAGCGCCGCGCTGTTCTCGGGTACGGCGCCGCCTGCCCTGTGTAACGAAGCGGGGACGGCAGCACGCGAATGGGGACACATACCCCATTTCGAAAGCGCTCAACGGCAGCGGGATTGGGGAATAGGGTATGTGATGTTATGAAAGCGCGCCTCCTTGGCTGGCAGTGATGTAGTCTGCCAGCGAAGAAGCGGTGGATACCGCAAGGAGGCGCAAGATGCAGTGTATCGCGTTCGATTCCCACAAGCACTACACGTGGGCGCTGGGGTTGAAGCGGTGCGGGGGATCCTCTAGTGTTTGTGCATGAGCTGGCAGACAAGGTCGCGCTGTGCTGCTTCTTCTTGCCGTTGCGGTGGGTTCTCTGGGGGCGAGTGGAGAGGAGAGCTGGCCTGGAAGCTTCAACTCCGGCTTCGATGTCGAGGGAGATGTGCTTTCCACCCTCTGGTTCGACACGTGCGACGGGGCGTGCGCGTTTGCCTGGTGGTACTGGCGTGCGCAGCCCTCGCCGGAGCCGCTGACGGAGCTGTTCGGGTCGGGAGAGGCGATCATGGTCTCCCGGGAGGCGCAGCAGATCACCGGCGGCAGGAGCGAGAACGAGTACCTGGTCGAGCCGGACGAGCCGGAAGTCCGCGCCATCGTTTCTGATCTGATCGCCGGTGCGGGGCCCGTGCCCGTGATCGTTGCGATCGATCCCGAGACGCTCCACTCGGTTCTTGCGTACGCCTGGGACGCGGAGCGAGGCGAGCTTGCCTGCTACGATCCGAACTACCCCGCGCACCCGGCGGTGATCGTGCGGAACTCCGCGCCGGGGACAGATCCCAAGGACTGGGTCTTCCAAAGCCTTCTCGACCTGGGAGACGGCCCCGAGCAGGCAATCTACCCCTACGTCCTCAAGCGAAGCACGGCCGATCTGGAGGCCAAGTCGGGGCGGTTTGCGAAGCTCTACCGGAAGTGGGCGGAGCGCGACGCGATCGAGCCGTGGTTCGGCGTGCCGCAGTGCCACGAGACCGGGGAAGGAGACTGGCGGTTCTCGGTGACCTTCGCCCGTGGCGATTTCGGACTGACGCCGTTTGCCATCACCCTGAGCGTCGGCGGGGCAAGCTACGATGTGGCGAGCGGGGACGGCGATGATCTGAGCGGCAGGCTCGAGTACACCGTGCGGGGCGAGGCGCTTTCCCCGGGTGCCCACGCCTACCGGTTTGCCTACAAGGCGCGGTTCATCCAGGACGGCTATCCGAGCGGCCGCTCCCGCGAAGGGCGCTTCGCCGTGCCGCCGCTGCGGCTTGCCGCCCCGAGGCCGATCTACCCGTTGAACGGGGCCGCCTTTTCCGTGTCGGAGCTGGAGGACATTGTCTACAGCTGGTCTCCCGTGCCGCAGGCCGCGCACTACGAGTTCCAGTATCGCGGCAACAACTGGAGCATGGGGACGGCCCACTACAAGGTTCGGGGAGATAGCATCGGCCCGTGGAGCCCTTGCCCTCCCCCTCGCGTCGACCCCGAGGGGTTCACGCTGTGCCTCGCCCCCGTGCCGCTCCTATGCGCCGAGTGGATGGAGTGGCGTGTCCGGGCGGTGTCCGCATCCGGTGAGCCGGGCGAGTTCTGTGCTTGGCAGCGGTTTGATCTGTCGGGGGGACTGTGTCTCTGAGCCGACGGTGCCAGGCCAAGGACCGGGGTTGCTGCATGAGCCCCGCCCGCGGGCTTCGGTGAGGGCAAGCCGCGGCGTGCCGGGACGGCGTTCTATGATCCTTACTCCGGGGAATCGTCTGGCCAGAGGACGCTCACGGTGACGCTCCGTGTTCCCTGGAGCGTCTCCTCCGGATGGTCCTCTGACCGGCAGAGTGGGTCCTCGGGATAGAGGTGGACCCACGTGCCTTCGAACACGTAGACGCCAGGGTCGAAGGTGTGCGCCGGAAACACGTAGACCCAGCGAACGCGCCACGCCTCTTGTACGATCTCCGGGTGGGTGTACGGCGCCCACTCGATGACCACGTGGTCGGGGGGAACGAGGACGCCGTTGACGCGCAGCTCGAACAGCACGTGGGTGTCGATGTAGTCGCAGATCCACTCGTTGCTGCGCCCCTCGAAACACGCGGGCCACTGCCACCAGCCGTGGGCGACAAACGTCGCCTCGTCCGCCTGGAACTCGAGCTGCTCCACCGGTGCGGCAAGGACGAGTCGGATTCCCTCCAGAGCACACTCATCGCCGGTGCAGCACGGGACCTCGCTGGCGTGTGCGGCGCAGAGCATGAACAGGACGAGAATCAGCGTCATCACCGTCTCCCGCATGAATGAGGCCGTGTTCATGGCTCGGATCATAGCACGCATCCTCTAGTCCAGGCGAATGGGGACACATACCCCATTTCGCAAGCGCACAGCGCTAGCGGGATCGGGGAATGGGGTATGTGTCCCCTTTGCTGCTCGAAGGCAGATCGCGCTCGAGGGTGAGTCCGGAGATGGTGATCCACAGCTCCGGGAGCACCGGGCGATCCGGCGCTTCGGCTGACGGGGCGTAGGTGAACTCCAGGGCAATCGCGGAGATAGCTTCCGGCTCCAGCTTGGCGCCGAGGTAGAATTGACCGCGCTTCCAGCTCTGGTCGCCTCCGTAGAGCGTGCTCACCAGCGCGGGTTCAACCCACTCGTGGGCGCGCTCGTTCGAGCGGCCGGGACGGTCCCACTCGCTCTCGGCGACGTTCACCCCCATCACAAGCGGGATCGTTGTATCGAGGCCCGAGGTGTAGCGCACCACGAGGCGCCCCACCTCGACGCCCTGCCCGATCGGCCCGCCGAAGAGGACCTGGACGAGGACGTGAAGCGTGGAGGATGGGAGCCCATCAGCCACGATCTCGACAGGGCATCGAAGCTTCGAGGCAGGCACCTCCGTGCCGGCCACCACGGCAAGACTCCCGGGGATCTCGGCGAACGGAAGGCCGTCTACCCAGCGAAGGCTCTGCGGGCTGACTCTCGACATGCTGACAAGCTCGATCGCGGAGCCACATGCGCAGACCCCGTGCAAGGCAAAGAACTCCCCGGCGGCACCGGCAGCGCCGCTCGCTGCGATCAGCACACCCAGGCAGAAGAGCCCCCCCAAGCTTCTCATGAGCTGCAGTGTACAGGCATGGGGGACACATACCGTATTTCTCAAGCGCACAGCGCTAGCGGGATCGGGGAATGGGGTATGTGTCCCCTTTGTGGGTGGACCACTTCTTGAGAAGCTGCGGGCGAGACGGTGTTGCCACGAGGTGGCGCGCCGGCGCGATATCGGCGTTGTGCGGACAGACAAAGATCCTGCATACAGCCGCAAGCAGTTAGCGTGATCTCCCCCAGGAGTTGTTTAACGCGGTTTCGTGCGTATGCTGGCAATAGTAGATGGCCGCCGCGCGTCTGCGGGCAACGCTTGGAGGCAACGACGCCGACACCGCTCCACGCACGGTAGGTGGCAAAGGGGACAGCAAGGAGGCGGGATGTACGCGCGATGTGGTCGATCGGGACACAGGCGTTCATGTTGGACGGTTCCGCTGCTGGTGGTCTTGGCGGTGGCGGCGTTTTTCTTGGCGGGCGTGGGGCAGGGCTGCTCGGACTGCTCGGTGGGCACCGATCTGGTGGTCTATGTCGGGAGCGATCCCGACGCGACGTATCAGTCCGACGGGGTCACCAAGGCGGTCGCCGTGACCAACACGGGAAGCTGGATCGACCTGCCGGGCGCGGCGACCTGTGGCGCCGAGTGGGTGTGGACCGCGGCGCAGGGGGAACCGGCGTCGGATGGCGAGATCCACACGTTCCACAACACGTTCACCATCCCCACGGGCTACACGATCACCGGCACCTGCCTTGCGATCAGCGCCGACGACAAGGCAACGGTGAAGATCAACGGCAACGAGATCGGCACCCACCAGAACACACCGGGATCGCCGACCGCTGGCACGGGGTGGGATGAGATCTCGACTCTCTACCCGCAGGCCAACGTCTTCAACGTGGGGGCGAACGATCTGTCGGTGACGGTGGAGGATCTCCACGGCATCACCGTCGGGGGCGTCTGGTGCCTGCGGATCTGCCTGTCGCTCGACGACCCGGCGATTGAGGCGTGCCCCGGCTGCCCGGCAGGAACCTCCCCCTTCTACGTGGGAAGCGATCCGTCCTCAACGTACCTTGGCACGACGAACGTCCTCGCCACCGAGGTCACCGTCTCCCCGCCAATCGGGACCTGGTCGGTGATCACCTCGTCTGCCCCCTGCGGCGCGCAATGGGTGTGGAAGAACGCTGAGGGCTGGCCGTCGCCCAGCGGGACCACCGTGAGCTTCGAGAACCGGTTCGATCTGCCGAGCCCCTGCACCGTCGTGAACGCGTGCCTCGAGATCAGCGCCGACGACGAGGCAACGGCGACGCTGAACGGCCATCTCATCGGCACCCACGACGACTCCGATGGGCAGCCCTCGGGAGGCCCGTCGGGATGGGACGAGGTGTCGGCGTTCGACGTCGACCCGAGCTGGTTCCTCTCGGCTGGCAACACCCTCAAGGTCGATGTGGAGGACACCGGCGGCGTCTTCGCTGGAGCTGTCTGGTGCCTCAAGGCGTGCTGTTCGCCGAGCCCTCCCTGTGACTGTGGGTACTGGGAGGATCAGAACGGCGACGGCTGTCCCGACATGATCGTTGCTGGCACCGTGGTCAACGAGGACGGCACGATCACCGTGTCGCCTTCGGATTTCCCGATCACGCTCTCCTCCTCCTACTCGTGCGCCGGCGGGTGCACGGGGGTGAGCTACGACTGGAGCGCCAGCGGCACCACGGCGCACCTGGATGACCAGCCGGGGCCGATCGTGCTGCAGTCCGCGTACTTCAACGGTCCGGGCACCTACGAGCAGTTCGTCACTCCCTCCTGCGACGATGTGATCTGCGACGTGTTCCACTTCACCCTGGTGATCACCGGCTGCTGCAACGGCTGGGAGACACCGATCGTGCACCTGAGCTCAGGCGCGTGGGGGACACAGCTTGCCGCCTGTGGGGGAACGATCACCGTCCCGTATGCGGTCTGTCAGAATCAGAGTGACATCCTGCTCCAGCCGTTCTACGACTGTGACACTCCGGGGCAGAACAGCTGTGGTGAGGTGTCCTTCACCATCACCACGCCCCAAGGAACGGCCGATCCGTTCCCGACGAGCTACACCCTGCCGCTGTCGTGGCTGGCCACCGGATCCTACGGGGTGACGATCGACGCCTACTGCGGCGGCGAGTTCTGTGGCTCGTGCCAGTTCAAGCTCGAGTGCGAGACGCAACAGCCCTGCAGCTGCGATGCGTGGGACGATGTCGTTGTTACGTGGACCGATGGATCGGGTGCGGCGCAGTCCGCGACCTGCACGTGCGGCGCGTTCTGCGCCGGGATCTTCGATCTCTACCCGTCGAGCAACATCACGGTGACCTCGAGCATCGACTGCCTCGGGACATGCAGCCCGCCGCTTGCGAGCACCTCGTGGACGGTGGCGACCTATCCCGGCATGACGCTGCCGAGCCCGTCGCTTGGAAACGGCCTTCCCGCGACCTTCACCCCCCAGGGGGCTGGCTGGAACAGCTATGACGTGACGCTCGGCGCGGCCTGCGGCTCGCTCACCTGTCCCGACTGCACGATCTACTTGCGGGTCAACGTCCCGGGGCCCGAGGAGTGCCCACCGTGCCCTGACGGGACCACCGCCTACTACGTGGGAAGCGACCCGGCGACGACCTACGTCGTGGGAAGCCCGGGGACGACGGCCACAGAGGTCACCGGCTCTCCGCCCATCGGCCTTTGGGCGGAGCTTCCCTCGGCGGGGGCCTGTGGCGCCAAGTGGGTGTGGTTGATCGACTCCGGCGGCTCGGGTGTGGGCATGAGCGCGAGTTTTTCCAACGAGTTCACCCTGCCCGACTTGTGCGATGTCGTCTCGGCGTGCCTCGAGATCAGCGCCGACGACAAGGCGACGGTGACGCTGAACGGACACCTGGTCGGCACCCACGACGACACCGCGGGATCGCCGACTCCCGGCACGGGCTGGGACGAGATCTCGGCGTTTGACGTGGACCCGAGCTTCTTCATCTCCGGGACGAACAGCCTGCAGGTCGACGTGCAGGACACCGGAGGAACCTACGCCGGGGCGACGTGGTGCCTCAAGATCTGCTGTGCGGCCGCTGCGAGCTGCTGCGCCGGCTGGGCGAGCCCGCCGATGCATCTGAGCTCCGGCACGTGGGGGACGCAGCTTCACGGGTGCGGTGAGACGGTAATGGTGCCCGCGGAGATCTGCGACAACCCCGCGATCACGATCACGCCGTTCTACAACTGTGCCACCCCCGGCCAAGGGATGTGCCCGGCGCCCTCCTACACCATCACCACGCCCCAGGGGACGGTCGGGTTCCAGACCAGCTTCGATCTCCCGACGGCCTGGCTTTCGGGGGGCTGCTACACAGCGACGATCGAGGCCTACTGCGGTACCGAGTACTGCGACAGCTGCCGGTTCGTGCTCTGCTGCCAGGGGCCGAGCGGCTGCGACTGCGATGCCTGGGACAGCCCCAAGATCGAGCTTGCGACACCGGACTGGAACAGCAGCGTCGACGATTGCGGAGCGACCATCCACCTTCCGGAGGACGTCTGCAAGAGGGAGTTTCTGATCGTCACACCGCACTACCGCTGTGACCCGAACAGCCTCGATCTCTGCCCGGTGAGCTACGAGATCAACGATCCCGGTCTGGGCTGGCAATCGTTTGCCGCAAGCTACAGCTTCCCCGTCTACCTGATCTCCGGGTCCTACGAGATCTGTGTGAAAGCCTATTGTGATGGCGCGTTCTGTGACGAGTGCTGCTTCACCATCGTGTGCGGCGAGCCCGGCGACTGCCAATGCGGGGAGTGGGGCGCCACCAAGGTGCTGCTCGAAGGGGCCGGTGGATACGAGCACCATCTCTACCAGTGCCGCGGGATCGTGACCGTGCCGCCGGAGGTCTGCGCGCACGGGATCCTGGACATCACGCCGGACTACACGTGCGTCCCGAACGATCCCGAGACGTGTCCGGTCATCTACGAGATCAACGATCCTGTGATCGGCGCGGCGGAGTTCACTGGCACCTATCCGTTCCCCATCGGTGAGATCCAGGGCGACTACGAGGTCTGCATCCATGCGTACTGCGGGGACGAACTGGAGTGTGAACTCTGCTGCTTCAACGTGGAATGCGAGCCGGCGGAGTGCCAGTGCGCGGAGTGGAGTGGTCTGCCAGTGGAGCTTTCCGCCGGTCCGTGGGACGACACCGCAGGCTGTGGCGAGGCCGTGCTCATTCCACCGGAGATCTGGGAGCAGTACCCATCGCTCACCTTCACACCCGATTACATCTGCGCTCCGCCGTCGTGCGCGGGCAAGTACTACATCCACATCGTCGGCGTCCTCGAGGACGAGTTCGAGGACGAGTTCACCGTCCCGTTCGAGGCGCTGATCGGCCTCGGAGAGGTGGAGGTGTGCATCCTCCCCTTCTGCGGCGACAACCTGGAGTGCGAGATGTGCTGCTTTATGGTGATCCTCGAGTAGCTGACGGGCAGAAACATGGGGACACATACCCTATTTCCTGCGGAGAGCCCAGGGGGGCGCCCCGAAATGAGGTATGTGTCCCCTTTACTGCAGAAATAGGGAGGGTGTCCCTTTTGCGGCTAGCGGCAGATGATGACGCCGCGCGCCTCGAGCTCGGAAAGAAGCGCTGCGTCTGCCGGGGCCGGCTCGCTGGTGACGGCGGGGTTGTCGGCGAGTGACACGATGCAGCCGGTGGGAAGCGTCCACTGAGTGAGAAGCGATAGATCCGTGAGCAGGTTCCCCGACAGGTTCACGTGCGGCGTGGTGCACGATGCGTCGCGCGCTTCCTGCGCGTTGGGGTCGAAGATGTATCCGGAGAGCTCCCCGAGGATCTCGAGGGAGACCTCCACACGCGAGATCCGGTTCCCATCCAGCCACAGACGCTCCAGGCGCGCGCCCGCAAGCGCCGCGATGTCCCGGATGAGGTTGCCGCCGAGGTAGAGCTGCCGCAGCGCTGGGAGGTTCGCAAGCGCCTGGATGTCCTCGATCTGGTTCCCCGTGAGGTCGAGCCCCTCAAGGTCGACCAGCCCGGCGAGGAAATCGACGCTCTGGATGCCGGCGTGCTGACAGATGAATCCGGTCAGGTGGCGAAGCCGCCCCAGTTCGTCGACATTGCCGAGGGGGTTGCCGCTCAGGCTCAGCACGCGAAGGGTCTCCAGGCGACCGAGTGCTGAGACGTCCTCGATGCGGTTTTCGTCGAGTGAGAGGCCGTACAGCCGCTGCAGCGCGGCGAGCGGCTCGACGCTTCGAATCTCATTGCGCTCAAGGTTGAGGATCTGTAGCCCGGTCAGCTCCGCGACGGCGCTGATGTCCGCGATCCGGTTGCCGCTCAGCGACAGGGAATACAGCTCCGAGAGCGCCGCGAGGGGCGCCAGGTCGTGTATGTCGTTGTCCCGGAGCTTCAGGTTGGTGAGGGACCGCATCCCCGCAAGCGGCGAGATGTCCGGGATGTGGTTTCCGTCGAGGAACAGCGCCTGAAGCCGTGACATCCCCGCGAGCGGTGAGATGTCGTCGATGTTGCAGTCCCCGCCGAACAGCACCTCCATGTGGCGCATCCCCGCGAGCGGGGAGAGCTCCGCGATGTCGTTCGACGAGACGTCGAGCGCCCGCATCGCCACCAGATCCGCGAGCGGCCCAAGGTCGGTGATCCGGTTGCTGTAGAGCGCGAGCTCTCTCAGGTTGCTGAGGCCGGCGAGCGGGGTGAGGTCGCTCACCTGGTTGTTGCCCAGCTCAAGATCGGCGAGCAGCGGAAGCTGCGCGAGCGGGGTGATGTCGGTGATCTGGTTGGTCGTCAGGCGAAGCGAGGTGAGGCTCGAGAGGTGCTCGATACCGGCAAGATCGGTGATCCCTCGGTTCCACGCGTCGAGCGCTGTCACCCAGAACAGCTCGTGATCCTGGATCTCGCCCTCGGGCCTGGCGATCGCCTCGCGTACGGCCGCCTCGAGTCCCGGGTCCGCGAACGAAACCGGCGTCGCTATCGCGCAACCGCCGGCGACGAGCAGTGCAACCACCAGCGTCAACGTACCTCGTGTCATGAGGTTCATCCCTTCCGCTCCTTTCTTCGAGCGACCCGCTGCGCCCCGACTGCGAACGCGCCGTTCGTGATTGCCATCGCGCCGATCGAGCTCGACGGCATCGTACGCGACTCGGGGGATCTATGCTTGGGGAGTCGCCCCGGCAGGGCGGAGCGGCTCACGCCGCGACCAGCTGATGGATCCGCGCGTCTCCGGTCGTGCGGAACATCGCCAACCCGTCATCGCCGTCGTCGATCCGCCCCAGGCCGCACACCCGGACGTGCGGACCGCCGGGCAGCACGAGCGTGGTCTCGTAGCGCAGGTGCATGTGGGCGCAGAGCACCATCTGCGGCCGCAGCAGCTCGAGCAGCAGACGCGCTGGCTCGTTTCCCAGCCGCGCGTAGCGAAGACGCCGGCACTGCGCCTCGATGCGGGATCGGTCGGCCTCGGCGACGATCCCTTCCGGCCACTCGTGGAGCAGCAGGATGTCGGCAAAGCGTTGGGTTCGTTGGGCTGCCCGGGCGCCCGTCGCCGGCTGGCCTTCGGCGCACGCGAGGATCCGTTCGAGGTCGCCTTCGGTGAACGCCGCGTACGCCTTGTTGGACACGCGCTGCCGCGCTTCGGCGCCGGGACGCTTGGAGTGGTACCGGGCTTCGCTGTACACGCCGCTCAGGTAGGCCACGCGCAGCCCCCCAAGGGTTGTCATCCCGCCGCGGCCAAGGTAGTGGCAGTTCTCGGCGATCCTCGCCCCTGTGGGATGAAGCTCGAGGTAGCCGTACGGTTCGTGGTTTCCCCCGACGAAGTGTACCGGCCACGGGAACCGTGCCGCCCCGGACGCAAAGCGAGGGAAATCTCCCAAGTGCTTGTACTTGGACGGCGCCGCCATGGTGCTAAGATCGTCCTCGTTGCGGTGAGGCTCGAAATCGCCGGCCTGAAGGACGAACGAGACGGCAGTGCCGTTTGCCGCGCACCACGTCTCGATCCGCTCCACCATCTCGCACATCCGCCCGTGGACGTCCCCCACCCCAGCGAAGTGCAGCACCTGCGCGTCGCACGGGGCGCGGTGACCGTTGCTTCCGCCTTTCGATTCCCTGGACACCCCAGACACCTCCGGTAGACGAGCTGTCCCGTTTGCCTGCTGCATGGTAGCGCTCCCCGTACGGGCGAACGGTTGCGCGCCCGGTCGTTGGCCCCGCCTTGTTGCGGACACGGTGTTCCAGGAGGCACTCCACTTGACCGGTACGTCCAAGAATGGCTAGTCTGATGTAAGTGAACATTGAGGAGGTCGCGATGCGGAATGAAATGGGTTTCCCTGTGGCGGCTCTGTGCAGCGCGCACCGGAAGAGAGGACGATTGGTTTGGCTGCTTCTCGGACTGGCCGTGGTGGCGTTCTCCGCCGCCGCGATGGCGCAGGAGTTCTCGGACGCCTTTGACACAACGAGGCTTGACCCTCGCTGGAGCTGGGTGCGCGAAGACAGCTCCAACTGGAGCCTCTCGGCCCATCCGGGCTTCCTGCGGATCATCACCCAGAGGGGCGGGCTCCTCGGACCGACGAACAACGCGCGCAACGTCCTCTTGACCGCCGCGCCCGCGGGGGACTTCCTCATCGAGACCTACGTGGAGTTCCGTCCGACCGAGGACTTCCAGATCGCAGGGCTCATCGTCTACGAGAATGATGACAGCTTCCTAATGCTTGGCCGCGCACACTGCAGCGCACCGGCTCCCGATTGCGTCGGAAACGGCATCTACTTCGACGAGGAGTACCTTGGCGATCCCGTCGCTCCGAACTACGCGACGCCCACGGCGAGCCGCGCCCACGCGCATCTGAGGATCGAGCGGCGAGGTGCTGTGTACACCGCGGCCTACAGCGACGACGGAACCTCGTGGATGACCATCGGTGTCAAGGAGTGGTACGGCAACCCGCGAATGGTCGGTGTTGCCGCGGAGGACAGCGATCAGGGGGCGGCGCCGACCCCCGCCGACTTCGGTGGGTTCACGCTTCGCAGCCTCCCGGCGGGGGCCGCGGATCTCCGCTTCGCCTGCTGGAACACCGGCACGCGCTTCGACACCGATCTTGCGGAAGCGGTCCCCGTCTTCGAGCTGGAGCGGGGCATCGACGTTGTGCTTGAGGTCGCCCGTCGCCTGCCGGACTACAAGGCGCAGATCGCGGCGCAGGTCGCCGCCGGAAGCCTTCCTGACGCGCTTCTTCTCACTGCGGACATGCTGCCGGCGCTGCGGGACGTGCTGGTCCCGCTGGGTGAGGCGCTGGATGTCTACCCCGCTCTGCTCTCCGGGCTCGGCCGTGCTCAGGCCGGCGGGATCGTGTCCCGTGCAATGGATGCGGCAGGGCAGGGCGCCGCGGACGACGGCGACGGACTGCTTGTCGTTCCGTTCGGGCCGCTTTTCGGATGGCAGAGCAACGACGTGTTCCTTGGCTTCACGAACCTTGAGCTGATCGACGAGCTGGTGAAGCTCGGGAGCATCCTGTGCATGAGCTCGGGCGGCTCCAACCCGCAGCTTGGCTCGGTGTGGTTCACCTCCGGCAGCACCCTCACAGACAGTTGGATCTGCAACCTTCGAAACGCCTGCCTGCCCAACTGGAGCTGCAGCCTGGTCCACACGCTCTCCGGCGGGTGCAGCTTCGCGCCGAGCTTCGGCGAGTACTACCGGGACGCCACGATCAGCAGCGGGGGAAAGGACACCGATCCAACCCGGGGCGTGGATGTCCCGATGCTCCATTTCCACAGCAGCCACTCGTCGCCCGTGAGCGACCCGCCCTGCTGGAGCACCGGGTCAACTTCGGGGTACTGTGGGACGTCGTCGTCTGAGATGCTTCTCGGGAACAGCCCGGGCACCGGCCGCTACTTCATCCTTGTGGCGTGCGAGACCTTCGCCCACGGGTCGCTCTGCAAGACGCCGGGACTCGCCCAGTGTCCGCCATCCGAGCTGTTCCGGCATGCCCACCCCGAGAACTACGAGGGCTCGGCGACGCTGTCGAAGTACGCGTGGCCGACCGAAGCGAACATCTACGGGCGCTGGGGGCCGGTTCTGGGTCCGGATGTGCGCATGCTCTGCGGCATCTCTACCCAGGCCCGCCCGCCGCTTCCAGGCGAGTTCTGGTCAGGGCTGAAGAATTCTACTTCGACAGCCGACGGGATTCTCGACGGCCTGCAGCTCTACAAGAGCACCCAGAAGGGGTACCAGGTTCCGATCTGCCTGACGTCCGGCACCGCCGACATCAACTCCACCCCGCTGGTGCTCGACTCCGGCGGGAGCCACAACGGGTTCACCAACCTGCCCCATCCCGTCACCAACCCGACGCACTACCACATCCAGTACCGTACGGGTCTGACGGGGCCCCCAGGAAGCGCCTCGGTGCCCGACGGGCCCACCCTGGGTCCCTACGACGAAGAGGAGGTCCCCGAGGCGGCCCCGGTGCTCTACGCGTCCCCGATGGGCTTGCCGGCGGAGCTTGAGGTCTACGAGTTGGTGGAGCAGGACGGGGCGCTGGTATCGATCAAGCAGGTGCCGGATCAAGGGCCGCGGGTGACGATCGAGCCGGGGAGCGGGGCGGTGCACATCACCGGGGAGTGGCAGCCCGTGGTCACGACGAGCCTGATCACCGACGACTTCCTCCAGTTCGGGGTCGGCCACCTCGGAGCCGCCGGGCTGCTCGATCCGGGCGCCGTCGGGCCGTTCGCCTTCACCTACGAGATCGCCACCATTCCGATCGCGGACGAGATGCCGGGTCTGCAGGAGGAGTTCCGGAAGAACGTGACGATCTACTTCACTCGCGAGGTGGAGCTCGAAGCCATCGTCGGGGGAGGACTCGAGGTCACGACGATCCCGGTGGTCGGCCCGGGAGGCTACATCGCGGTGCGAATGCACAACGATGGGTCGCTGGCCTTGGCCTCCAAGGTGTGGCGCATGGTCGTCCCCGGCGACGAACTCCTCCCCCTGAAGACACCGATCGAGGCGTTCGAGGAGGCGCGGGACCTTCTGGACGATCCTTCCCGGTACGAGCTCGCCGACTGGGAGTGGGGCTACTACGAGGAGGGCGGCGGGGTCGCGCAGCGGGAGATGCGCATCGTGTACAGCTTCTTCTTCCTGCCGCTCGATCTGGAGGATCCCGAGGGCTACCCCCGGGAGCTGGAGGTCCCTGGGTTCCGGGACGAATAGCGGAGGGCAGGGGACTCGCCGCATGTTCTCGCCCTGTTCCCGTTGGTGTGAGATGGCTGGAGGCCCGCTCCCTTTGCCATGCCAGCCGTTCGACCGATGGAGCCACGGCACAGGGGGTGTGATAGAACGGAAGTGCGCCCCTTTTCGACGGCAGCGATGCCCTTTGCCGGCGGCGAAGCGGTGAACACCGCAGAGCGGCGCACGATGAAGCGTCGGGTTCGGTTCACACAAGCACTACACGTAGGCGCTGGACTGCCTACAGCGAGCAGGGACACGGCCGACGACGTGGATCCCGCCGCGAGAGGTGTTGGATTCGCGAGCTGCCATCGACGCGGACAGCAGGGCATGCAACCTGCACCCCCGCGTCGTGGGGCATCCTGTGGCGAACACGTGAGAAGATGGGTCGGACGCCTCCGCGGAGAGTCCTGCCGCTCTGCAGCGAGATTGCCTAGATCAGAAGCAGCACACCAAAGACGATCTCGAAGCCAAGGCTGAGCCAGTTGGAGGGCGTTGAGGCGCCGTCGAGGAAGATCGAGGCGGTGCGGACCAGGGCGATCGCCAGGTACCCGATGCCCAGGGTCGCAAACGATGACGCCGTGCGGAAGATGAGGACGGCGATGCCGAGTCCGACGAACAGACCGCCGAGAACAGAGCGGATCTCCGAGGTTCCGCGCGGGCCGGCCGCAGTCAGCCCAGTGAAGCGTTCGGCCGCCGCGGGTGAGACGATCGACATCACGCCGAAGCCGATGGTTCCGACGGCGATGATCACCTTGATCCAGAACAAGAGGGTCATTTGTGTCTCCTTCCCAGGCTGTCGCTTGCCAGTCTACTCTCATCAGGAGTGGTTTGCCGAACGCCATCCCAGAATATGGGGACACATACCCTATTTCGAAAGCCGCCTCTCGATCCGGCTTCGCGAAATAGGGTATGTGTCCCCTTTGAGCCCTGTCGAACGTTTCGGGCGGAGCCAATGGTGGCGCACCTTGGATTCGCCAGCATCCCTGAGATTTACCTTCGCCATCGGCAAGCAGTCTTGGCGGCGTTTGATGGGGCGCTGTAGGATAGCGCAAGAGATGTGCAGTCATTCTCAAGTTTCGCGCACGAGCGCGTGCTCTCGCGCTCCCGGAGGAAGGGGTGGGCATGAGGCGGTGGACGGCTGGGGTGGTGGCCTGCCTGGTCTTGCTGGCGGGCATGTGCGGAACAGCTTGTGCGCAGACCACGGTGATCCTGTCGGACGACTTCGAGACGGGGGGCCTCGACACCGACACGTGGGACTACCTCAGTGTCCTTCAGCACTCCAGTTGGGCGGGTCCGTACCCTGACGGCCCGCCCATCCTGCCCGAGGTCCGATGGGATCCTGAGCGTCAGAGCCACGTGTTGTGGTTCAGCAGCATACTCCTCTGGGACTTCCAGTGCCTCGGCGCGATCTACGAGCTGCCGCCGTTTGACCCGGACGATGTCCTTGTGATGACCGGAGACGCAAGCCGCGAGGGGCAGCGGCCAGCAGTGTACTTCGCTGCGGGCGTGAAGGTCGGCATGGAGCGCCCCGACATCGGGATCTTCGGGGAAACCTCCATTCCTGCGGCTGCCGGTGCCTATCTGCCGTCTGCCACGTTCATGCTGAACCACGACACCAACGGCGTTGGCTACGAGATCTCGGCGTTTCGCGTCATCGCACGCCCCGATCGCAGGACCGATCCCGATCCTGTGGGCAATCGGCAGCTCGTGGACGTGCCGGCGGAGTGGGAGCTGGGCGCTTGGCACTCCCTGCGCGTCGAGCACACTACGTCGACCTTTTCGGCGTACTTCGATGATCGCGAACTCGCGACGCTCGAAGTGGACAACTACTTCGACACGACCATGGACTGGATCCTGATCCTGGGCGACGCGTCGAGCTACTTCAGCTTTGTCGGGGCCTACGACGACATCACGCTTCTCATGACGAAACGCGCTGTACAGGACGCGGTGGTGCGGTTCGGCATCCCCTATGATGAGGCGGACGCTCTCTACAACCAGTACGGCGGAACGCGCATGCAGGCGTGCGCAGACTGCAGCTACGGGAGCTACGCTCTGTATCTTGATTGCCTGGAGGAGAGCCTCCGTGAGGAGGCTCTGGGCGTTGTCGTGATGCTGTCCAACGGCTGGGACTCGCGCGAGGTAACCCCCTCGGGCAAACCAGACCCCGCGGCGACCTACCGCATCGGCCAGCTGATCGAGGGGGAGTGCGTCATCGAGCCGGTGCCGGATTCTTCGGAAGACACGCAATACGTCACGATGACCCTGTACGCGGTGGCCGCCCGCGATTCTGGTCTCGAGCGCCGTACGCCGCTTCGCACCGGTCTACTGCGGGTCGATGCCGCGGCGGGGCGCTGCGGGTTCGCCCTCGAGACAGATGACCTGGCGCCCGGGATCTACGATCTGCGATTCGGCCTCCCGTTCCTCGATCACCTGTGGGTGCGCGTCGAGCTCGGCAGTGAAACGGAGCCGCCCTTCTGATCGCGCCTCCCGGAGACGCTTGGCGTCTATGGCACGGCTGAGAAGCCGGTTGTGGCGAAGCGCTCGGATCCCTCGAAGCCCCGCCCCGCTAGGACAGGGTTGACCGTGTCAACACCTTCTTCATCGGGAGGCAAGAGACAGCTCGGCGAGCTGTGGCGGATCACCACGCGTGGTGAAGGCGGGTCCACACATCACGGCGAGGAGGGCTGCGCTCGCACAGGAGGCGGTGACCTCTCTCTGCCCTCCGAGGGCAGTTCGACCCGCTCTGCCTTGCCACACGGAAGCCGGCCCCCGGGAGCGTCACGACCGCATGTGGGTCCGTTGTTTTGCGGTGCCCGTCCTGTTAGGGTTCCTCGAGGTTCCGACCGGCAGGAGGCCGCCTGTAGATGATCGCACCGCGCAGCATCTTCAATGACGTCCTTGGCCCCATCATGCGCGGCCCGTCCAGCTCGCACACGGCCGGGGCCTACCACATTGCGAGGGTCACGCGGGCGCTGCTCGGCGAGGCGCCTGCGTCGGTTCGTGTTTCGTTCGATCCCGCGGGTTCGTATGCACCGACCTATAAGGCGCTCGGCGTCGACAGCGCTTTCTGCTCCGGGCTTCTCGACTGGGAGATGACGGATCCGCGATACGCGTCTTCGACCGAAGCGGCCCGAGACGCGGGGGTCCACATGGTGTTCGAGGTCGCGCCGCTGGAAGGCGAGGAACATCCAAACGCTGTAAGGATCGAGGTGTCCGGGCGCGGTGGTCGTGTGCTTCGGGTGCACGCAAAGGCGACGGGCGGCGGTGCCTTCGAGATCTCCCGGGTGGACGAGCTGCCTCTGTCTATCGACGGCAAGGCGTGGGATGTCGTCGCGTTTGTGCCCGCGCGGTCCGTGGACCGGGCGCGCGCGGCGTGCCGCGAAGCGGCGGGTGAGAGCATCGAACGTGCCCATCTCACGCAGGGCGATCGATCGATCCTCCATTGGCGGAGTCTGCGGGACGTGGATGTCCGACGACTGGAG
>Ga0272444_10000420_pt1 | contig 46401 bp, 35 predicted proteins | sample SSMForm13_FD_201033 | JGI IMG/M metagenome (GOLD analysis project Ga0272444, IMG submission 201033) | Marine sediment archaeal communities from Little Sippewissett salt marsh, Falmouth, MA, United States - SSM-Form-13 | ecosystem: Environmental > Aquatic > Marine > Wetlands > Sediment ... | reverse complement strand
ACTTGTCGTAGACTTTGGTGATAATCAATTCTTTATGAACCCTTTGGCCGGTGGGCTGGCCGCTTTGGGGATCAGTGGGAACGGTGACATTGTGGTTGAATGCTTCAACAAGAATCTCATCTTGGTGAGCTTCCTGCCAAATGTTTCCCACACTATCAGCGGTAAAGGTTCCTGAAGTAATAGCACCCTGTTTTGTTCCCTCAATAGTCATATACGCTGGTGTTGGCATGGTGGCACCTCCTCTCAATTAAATTAATAATACCATATGGTTATAAATTTGGTCAATAATGATACTTGGGCATAAGTATCATTATTGTTTAAAACTAATTTTAATTAATTTTAAGCACCCCCCCTTTCATTTGGTGAAACACTAAAGTATAATTATTGTTTAGAACTAATCTTAATTAATTTTAAGCACCCCCCCCTTTCATCTGGTGAAACACTAATCTTTATCTAATTTTCCGACAAGAGACAGGGTGAAAGACGCACCCATATATTTAAAATGGGGTCTTACTTTCAACCCGACTTTGTACCAGCCCGGCTCACCCTCAACATTCTCAACAGTTATTTGAGCGGCACGTAAAGGTCTTCTGCTTCTGGTGGCGGAACTTGGGTTATCCTGATCCGCAATGTACTGGCGAATCCAAGTGTTTAATTCTCTTTCCAGATCCCCTCTTTCCTTCCACGTACCAATATTTTCCCGTTGGATCACTTTAAGATAATGGGCAAGGCGGTTGATGACAAGCATATACGGCAATTGCGTCCCCAGTTTGTAATTGAGTTCCGCTTCCTTTCCTTCTTTACTGATACCGAAAAATTTGGGTTTCTGAACCGTATTGGCGGAAAAGAAGGCCGCATTGTCACTGCCTTTGCGCATGGTCAGGCCGATAAATCCTTCTTCGGCCAGTTCAAATTCTCTGCGCTCTGAGATTAACACCTCGGTGGGGATTTTGGTTTGGATTGCCCCCATGGCTTGGTACTGATGAAGCGGAAGATCTTCCACAGAACCACCGCCCATGGGCCCGATGATGTTGGCACACCATCGATATTTCGCAAAAGCATTGGTCAGCCGGGTGGCAAAGGTAAACGCCGTATTCCCCCACAGATAATGTTCATGACTGGCAGATACGTTTTCCTCATAATTAAAGGCCTTTACCGGCTGAGTCTCGGGTCCGTAGGGAAGACGAAGGGAAAACCGGGGCAATGTCAGGGCCACGTACCTTGCATCTTCACTCTCTCTGAATGATTGCCACTTGGTGTACTGAGGGCCTTCTAATATGGATTTGAGGTCTTTTAGGTTGGGAAGACCATTAAAATCATCAAGTCCGAAAAAACCAGGACCGGCCGCTGCGATGAACGGGGCGTGTGCCATGGCCGACACACTGGCCACATATTGCAATAATTTTATATCCTGCGGACCGGGTCCAAAGTTATAGTTGCCGATCATAGCGGCATAGGGCTTTCCCCCAAATTGCCCATACTCCGATGTATAAACGTTCTTGTAAAGACCGGATTTGGGCACTTCCGGAGCATCCTCAAAGTCATCAAGGAGATCGTCCTTGCTCACATTGAGAAGTTCTAATTTGATATTCTCTCTAAAATCGGTCTCGTCAACCATGTATTTTAACGACCGCCAGGCAGATTCGAGTTTCTGAAACTCCGGGTTGTGCAGAATCGCATCCAGCTGGAGGCTGAGCTTATGGTCGACTTCAGCAATCATTTCATCCACATCCGCTTTGGAAACCTTTTCCACCTTCTTGCCGGGCTCCATGAGTTGGGCAATCAGAGCTCCCACTCCTTTCTTTGTCAGGCCATAGGACTCATCCGTGGGTTTCAGCTTGGTTGCCTGCACAATATCTTCCAGGAGCGATGGTTGTTCTTCAGTGGTTTCCTCGGCTTCAGGGACAACCTGTTCTTGTTCTTCCGGCATACGATCCTCCTTTCCTATTCTTCAACCCCGAGTTCTTTAAGTACTTGCTCTCGAGCAGCCTCGTCCTTGACCAGCTCTTGAACCTTTTTCCGAAATTCAGGGATATTGCTGAGCGGGCCCTTGAGTGCGGTAAGCGCCTCTCTGAGCTCCAGTAGTTTTTTGAGTTCAGGTGTTTTTTGAGCCACCGCCTCCGGTCCAAAATCCTTAAGGGATTCAAAATTGAGTTGAACATTTAACTCATCATCCGGTTCTCCGGAAATCTTGTTCGGCACTGCCAGATTCAGGTTTATTTTCTGTTCTTTGAGGACTTCATTAAAATTATCTTTATCGATGTTGATGGGTTCACGATCCTCCAGCATCCGGTCATCGGTTCTTTGAGTAAAATCACCCATAACCAATAGCCTGAGCGGAAGCTCCACCTCTTCTTTGGCATCGCCCACGGCCGGACGATAAACAATGTTCACCCGTTCTTTTGGGGCAACAGATGCTTCTTTTGCCATAATTTCCCCCCTTTCTTTTAAATAAACGTTTCGGGATTTTTATCCCGCGATAAGCGGAATAAATAACTAACGGTTAAGGCTTACATTTTCCCTCGGGCATGGAGTAATGGAATGTTAAAATTTTCTGATTATAAAGAATGTTATGCCGTTATTAAATCCTGTGTCAAGAGGAATTTTCCGGTACCCCGTTTTCCATTATTCCATTTTTCCAACATTCCATATGTAAAGAGCAGTGAAAATTCCTTGAACTCTTTGTTATTTGCTTAACCGCAGCGCTTCTGCCGGATCGAGTTTTGCGATCCGTTTTAATGTTTCGCCTGCGTTATGTTTAAAGGCTTTGTCGGAAAAAGAACTGAATCCTGTCCAGGCCACCTTTAGTCCCTTCAGAACCAATTTCGGATCCCAGGTTTCAAGTTGATATTTTTCAATATCCTGTAAAATCTGTTCAAGATGCGGCAGCGACATGTCTTTGTTTTTTGAGCCGATTAATATTTGGCACAGCACCAGACGCCATAAAAATGCTTGTTTTTGTGAAAAACAGTTTTGCAGAGCTTCTTGAATCAATGTTACGGCCTCAACCATGTTCTTTTTCTTTGCAAACGCTTGTGCTTTTTCTATGGTTTCTGCCATCCGGCCTTCTTTATCCTCGCTTTGACCGGATTCCACCACCTGGACCGGTCTGCCTGTGACCGAATCGGCCCCCAATTCAATGCTTTTTAACCACTGCTGGGTCTCAGAATCAGCAAAAGGCATGCCGTCTGAGAAAGCAAGATCATCCAAGCCCGGCAGGCGGTGCATAAAAAAGGCGGTTTCCTGGCAAACCGCTTCATAGGCGCCCTGGTACCCTTCCCCCAGGCTGATGAGTGCTTCTGCTACAAAGCGATTTAAATCCACCCAGAAAATAAACTGGGACAGCTTCTCCTCCGCTGATTTAATCAATGCGCTCCAATTCCCGCTACCCCTTAAATCATGCAAGGGTTGAAGGATATAAGGCGCTGGGGGCGGAATCAGGGTTTTTCCTCCGGTCACCTGTGGCAAAACCGCCACTTTTGACCAGGCAGCTATCCTTGTATAGCGATAACCCATAGGATTCATGGGATCATTTTTCAGTATAAAAGAAGCGGCCCGGTGTATCTTTTGTAATTCCAGATTAATTAATTTCTGAGCATCCTGTTCTGTGGTAATATCTTCCGGTTCCGGAGATAAGGCTGCCGGTTTAGGCGCCTTTTTCTCTGGTTCGGTTTTCGGCTCAAACGGCACCACGGTTTGAGATTTTACTTCAGCAGAGGGCGTCTCGGAAACAGCTTTTTCTTCCGCGGCAGGCGGCGGTCCGGCATCTGGTTCTTGCTCTGAAAGGCAAGGAATGCTTTGAACATAGCGCTGGATCGGGTTGAGTAAAGGCGGATCGGGTAAATACTCTTTAAACAGGGTGTCTATCTGTTCAAGGGTTGCATTTAATTGGTTCATTGTTTCTTCTGGAATGGGTTCGGGTGTTATCGGTTTGAGGGCAGATTCTGTTTTTTCGATCCACCATTCAATAGCCCCTAAACGCCCCCGCATCCGTTTTTTCGGCGGGAACAATGTATCCCAAAAATTTTCCACCAAATCATGCATAACCGCTACACCAACCGCTAACCCCTCTATTTGTCGGGTATGAACCTGGCTCACCGCAAAATAACTGGCAACCAGAAGATCTTTTGATTTTTCCGCCAAGATCAAAGCGGCAATGTCGCTGACTTTTCCCCAGTTTATACCACCCGAAGACGATGGCGAGGAAAGCTTGCCCGTCTCCTCCTGAAGCTTTTCAAATTCAGGGTCGTAGCGAACGTCTGAGCCGGCCGGTTGATCCGGGTTAATGGGATCTTTTCCCAAGGATAGAAGATCCATTTTTAATACCTAAATTTCATGTAGTAAAAATCCTGGCCCAAAGGACCAGGCTTTGGTTTGCCCCTGAAGGGGACTGTTTTAGTTAAAGTCGTAAAAGTTAAAAGTGTCTAAAGTGATCTAAAGTTACAGTGTCGCTTCGCTCCATTGATTTTATATAATTAACAGAATTCCTTAACTTTAGCTCACTTTAAACTTTAGTTCACTTCAAACTCTTGCAACGATTCTTCAGGCAGAGCCGGAGAACTCTGACCTGGCCCTGAGGACCCGGCTTCAACGTAAACATAAAATGCAACGGAACCCGCTTACCCGTAACGGGGCACCATTACATCCAAAAGGTCTTAAAGAGAAGAAACGGACCAAAGCCGAACAAAATCGTTTGCATTTAAAGACCTGTTAAATACCGCCAAAAAGTTTTTTTCAGGAACTCCGCCCAGAAATACCGCATTGGGCACATGGGAACGGTACGCTTTTAACACACAGTTCCAATGACTTACCATAGCAAGGGGATCTTTGTTGGCCTGGCTGTCAAGGGGCACCAGCACTTCTTTTCTTTTATCCAGGAAACTCGCTTTTTCCCTTATTTCATCATTGTCCGTTGGCGTTGCCAAGCTGTTGCTCAGAGCCTCAAGTTTACCCTGTTTCCTGTTTTGAGACCTTACTTCCAGCCACTCTTGACGGGGGTTTTTAATGGCATAAACCTCTTTCTCCAACCCTTTTAAGTCATCAAATCGTCGGGATGAGATGTATTCCATCTGATCCCAGGTCCTTTCAAGAGCATGGGGGAGAAGATCCCAATTATCTTCCCATCCATCCAGAAAACCATCTCCCATGATAAGGAGTGGATAGGGTCGTCCGATACTGTCACTGCTCTCTTTTGCAATACCGCAGATCAGATTTCCCGTTTTTATACCTTTGGCCCAAAAGCGCCAGGAGTAGACAGGGTGGCCGGATATTCCCTGCTTGCTTAAGATCTCATACCCCTTTTCAATCCAGTTTTCAAATGCAACGAAAAGTGACGTGCTGGAACTGATCCGGAAATAATCCCTTGCCACGGGATGTTTGCCGCAGGCCGCCCAATTCCAGATGTTTTTGGGTTTCCCTAGTCCCAGCATTTTGTAATATCCTGTGGTATCCTTTTCGGAACCGATCCGAGGAGTTTTAAAACCGGCCGGTGTCCTTTGAACTGATATTTTACCGTTATGTATTTGATTCCCATCCTTTTGAGCGTAACTTTTTCATGGGGAAACTCACTGGGGTAAAATATACGCTGGCCTTTATTAAAATCTTTGATAAATTTCGGGAAAGCCAGATATCCCGTATATTTTTTTGTCAGAATAATATTCCCCACTTTTATATTAAAGATGACATCCCCGCAGCTTTGGGCTGACCAGTTAAATGTTTTTCTTACCGGATAATTAAGATTGATCAGTTTCGGCGTCTCAGATCCACATTGAAGCTCCAGGATGGTTTCATGCGGTCTTAACAGGGCTCCTTGATTGGCTCCGGTGGGTAAGGCCCTGATCTGAACACTATAATCCGATTGTGCCTGCCTTGAAGATAGCCTTGAAGCTACGACGCCCTTGGTTAAATAGGATAAAAAATATTTATTAAAGTCAATCGATTTACCCATTACCTTTTTGGTATAGTACCCTTTTTTTAAGTTTCGGCGAATAAAAGGTTCTGCCGGCCCGTTGATGAATTTTTTCGCAAAGCCGTCCTCACCCATAAGGAGCTGATTTATGTTTTTTTGATCCGATACTTCCTGAATTTCCAAAAGAACTTCATTTTCCCATTGGCGTTGAAGATAACAGGCGGATTCCTTTAAAACGAATTCATGATAGAATCTTAGCGGCCCGATGACCAGATTCCACATGGTTTCTGAGTCTGTTTTTGGGTTGGTCATGGTTGTCTTGAGTCTGTTTATGGCATTTTGGGCAGTATAAAACGGTGATTTGCCGGTAACGAGATCTTCACCATACATTTCGGCAGCCATCTTATACGCAACCATCCTGGATGTGCCTACCGGACTGATTTCATTCAAGGCGTTTTGATAATCAAAAAAGGCTTGGCCGGCAAGCAGCCTAGATTCCACAGCCATCCCCTTGCCGACTTCGCCGCCAACGGCTCTTTCCACTCTTTTAATCTTTGTTTCTACCTTTCTCGTAACTTTTCTAACCAGACCGGCCTTTTTCAATCTATCTTTTTTGGCTGTTTTGGCCTGGAGCTTTACCTCTTTAAAATCATAAACAAAATTTACCCAAGCCGGACGCCTTTCCGCTTTGGAAAATGGTTTCAGTTCTTTGGCCATCATTGCATACAAGGCAAAATAGGGATTCTGGTCCGAGCCCATCCCGGTAGCAACCTCTTTCCATTCCTCCTTGCCCTTAAGATGATCCGGTGCGTTTGGAAAAACCGTTGCAAAATCATGCCAGACTTGAAAATATGTTTGGGAATACCATTTTTTAAATTCGAGTTTCTGCTCTGCAATGATCAAAGGATCAAAAAGAGCGGTCTCAATTTCTTTTAAAAAAGCGTCTATCTGGTCCTTTCCTTGAATGGTAAAGCAAGGAGGCACACTTACATGCTCTCCTTTTTCCAGGCTGCTCCCCCAGAAATCGGCCAGGGTTACCGGTGAAAAAGAGGGATCCGAATTAACCCAATCGATGAGCCAGTTCAGGGTCGCACCTTCAAGTGTCAAAATATGTTTCAGCCAGGTCTGCAGGTGATTCATCTCCTGATTCATACTTGTCTTATCCTGCCGCCAGATCAAAAAATATAGATATAAGTCAGTAAGTTTTTTACTGACTTCAGGAATCAGGTTTTGACCGGCTCCCAATACAACGTTATCATATAAGGGTTGAGGTCGAGATTTAAGCCATCCAAGGTCTTCGCCCATAATCCGTGCCCGAAGCAGATTGATGCGTCTTACCAGATGTGCCGCATATTTCCCGAGGGTTTCCTCCGGGGTGGCCGCAGAAAAGCGTGTCATGGTTTCAGACATCTGTTTATCAAAAGAGGTTAAAAACCCGTTTTGAAACTGGTTACAATATTTTTCTTTTAGCTGCACTTCAACATCTCTGCTTTCAGTTAACCCGAGACGGGGAATCCACCAACTCCGATTTTGTTCTTCCACGCTCATAACCGCTTCACGAAACCGATTCATGGTAATGGTATCTTCCAGGATTTCGCCTTGTAATATCGAGGGCTTTGCAAATTCGGTTGAAACCCCCCTAAGCGTTTTCAAGTTTTTCACAAAGGAAAAACTTAAAAGTCCACATACAGCAATACATATTGCAACCCACGACGTCAGCCCCATATTTCTGGTCAGCCGGCTCCATTCAATGGTTCGTTGTGTCGGAGCAAAGAGTCCTCTGTCACTGGGAAGTATTTTTGAAAAAAAATCATGCAGAAATAATCCCTTATCAGTTCCCGGCAAAACCTCTTTTTGTTCAATAAGGCCAAGTTCCTTTAAAAAGTGGGAATACGGAGTTCCCTCCTGTTTACCACTGCTAAAAAAAAGACCTCTTAAAATCGGCGTCTCCTGATATGGATTTTCCTTAAAAGCACCGCGTATAAACGCACTCAAACCGGGTCTGAGTTTTTCAAATTCATTAGGAAACAACAGGAGATTTGGCTCAGCTCCCTTGGATTCAGGCTTATGAAAAAGGATGAGTCGTAAATCTTTTAGTCGTTCACTAATTGAATGTAACGTACCACCGGTAAATTCAGCAATATCTTTTGAAAGACTATGATTTAAGGCGCCCATGGCCTGATCGTAATTTTTTTCGGGAATCCGATTGCAAAATTGGGTCATTCCCTGAACCAAATCACCCTTTGTCACCAGCACATAAACCGGAAACTTTGAACCCAACACCCGCATCAATTCATCGATGCGGCGACGAATGCTTTTGCCTGACGTTTCAAGTGCTTCCGGGTTGGAATCAATCAATTTGTCAGCGGCAATACTTACAACAAGTCCGTTTAACGGTTCTTTTTTCCTGAATTTGATTAAAAGAGACAAAAACCGTTGCCATTCCTCTTTATCACGTCCTTCATCTATTGGAATGGCATACCGACCGGCGGTATCAATGAGTATGGCCTGTTCAAAAAACCACCAGTCACAATTCCTTGTACCGGAAATTCCGGATGTTCGGCTAATCTCGGCAAACGGTGATGAGAGACGAGCACTTTTAATGGCCGTGGTTTTGCCAGACCCGCTCTCCCCAATCACCATATACCATGGCAGCACGTAAAGTGGATTTCCGTATTTTTTTAGATGGGATTTCCTCAAGGCCTCCATGGCTTCTTTCCAACGATCCTGAAGTTCCTTTGAATTTTTTCTTTCTTTGTCCCCAAGGGATTTTAGATACTGTTCATCCTGCTCAATCACCTGGCTGACAAATTGCTGTTCGCGGCGCCGAAGCCAAACTTTTTTGAAAAAAACAATGCCCAGCCATAGACCTATCACACCTGTGACAATAAAAAGCCCTACCCACCATGGCCAGCCAATACCCAAAACAAGACCGAAAACCAGTAGAACGGCGAATAGAATCAACGTGACAATGAGAAATATCTTTAGTATCTTTATAATAAGCTGTTTCATTTACGGCACCGTGCTGATAAAAGTTTGTCCGATATTGTTTAAAACAAAATGGTAAATCAGGAACAAAATCGAGTAAAGAGCCACTGGAGCGCCAAGGCACATTAAGGTAAACGCTGAAAAACGCCTTCTTGTTTTAAAGGCTGCAGCCTCGACAGACTCAGCCGGGTATGCATCCGGGAAAAGTTCCCGTTTGTCAAGGGAAGGCATGCCTATGGAACTTCCCATAAGAAGTTTTAAATTTGAAGTCTTGAGCTGTTCCAACAGGTATTCATCGCCGTCATTACAGTATTGTCCGAGAAACCCCAGGGCCAAACAAAGATAATAGACTTCCCTCACATCTCTTTGGTGAAGGCCTAAAGTGTTCAGCCGTTCGAAAAAAATTTCCCCGGCATCCGCCGTCTGGTAATACAGTCGCTGAAGCTGTTCCCGCTGCCACTGCATTCTTCCATCCCATGAGGAATTCATAATGATTTCATCAATCCAGGCAAAAACAGCAAAACGGGCCATGTCATAATCCTCCCGGGAAACCGTTTCATTTTCAAGACAGCTTTCGCTTTGGGCGATGAGGCGCTGGATGTCTGCCCTGACGTGGTCATAAGAGGATTGTTTTTCAGTTCCGGATTTCCCCAAATAGGTTACATAAGCAATGATGTTCATAAAACAGTCGATCAAACGCATATCTATGTTCTCCCAACCACCATAAGTTCCAGCTTCAAATCTTGCGGAGCGGTATCCCAATACAATGCAAGGTTATTTCCTTTTTGCACCTGATCCCATTGGTCACTATGGTGGTCAATTTGAAAATATAGTGAATGTGCCCGTCGCGGCAGTTCCTGCGGCGGGATCGAAAGATGTTCCAGTTTTATGCCCGGAAGGGAATGCGCAATTAGAATGGGCAACGTTTGACGGGAACTCAGCTTGGCAATGCTTTCCATGGATTGAAATATCGTCTTAGCATCGGCTTCTGTTTCAAAGATCAGGAAAAATCGGTTTCGTCCTTCAAAGATCATGGGTGGCAGATCTGCAGCAAAATAGGTTCCATCGTACAGTAACTGAATGATATACTCCGGTCCGGCGGTAATCTCGTCCAAAAGTCGGGTGATCAGGGTTTTTGCGCCTGAAAAGCATTTCCATAAATTCAGATGATCATAACCCAATAAAAGCGGGGTTCCATCTTCCAGTTCTCCATTTACAGAAACCTGTTCAGAGAATGAAGATAACTCCCCTATGAGTTGTCTTAAAACCGAGTATACGGTCCACGGGTGGATTCTTTGGGTTTCAGTCAAATGCGTTAGAATCGGCACATAACGGTTCAACGATCTTAACGCCAAAAGAAAAACCATATCTCGTGATCCAAACTCAGCGCTATGAATCCCCCTTTCCTTTTTGTGAGCTTCAAGCTGTCGTGCCCGGGAGGCAATTTGATCCCTGATTTCCCGGACAAGTTTATCCAGAGGTTCGGACCCGGCAATACTGATGCACGGAGTGATAAACTGTTCCGAAAGTATGATATCATCACCATCTTTTTCCAAACAAGCTACCGGAATAATCTCATAATCACCGAGAAGATGCTTTTCTGTTTCCCAAAATATTTTCAACACATAATAGAGCCTTTTGACTTGGGCTGGGGGACCGTCCTGATGTAAATCCTGAATTTCATCCGGATCTGTTGAGGTTACAAACCGGGTGGTGACATCGGAAAGATTGTCAAGGTTGGACAATACGGTTACGTTTTCCCCGGTATCATTCCACTTTTTTAGGCCCACATAGACAGGAAATATTTGCCCCTCCTCTTCCCATTCTTCCCCAAAGGTGCGGGCCTGGATCACTGCATTGTCAGGAAAAACCGCAAAGGTCATATCCGGAAATAAAAACGCTCCCCGTGAAACATCAAACGAATAATTCCCAAGGGCTGCTTGCTGAATATCAATATCGGCGATCCCCCAGAAGTGAGGGTTGAGATACTTATGCAAGGGAGTCAGCAATGACTGGTCGTGAAGATCTTTCAGCTGAAAATGCTGGGGCTGTAAAAAAAGGCCTTGATGCCAGAAAAGCGGTCTTTTCATATTTCTATTTCCCCTCCACCGTGAGTATCTGTCGCGGCCCTAAAGTCAGTTCGATATTCAAAGGTCCGGGTTTTTGAATTTTCTTTCGTGAAAAAAACCCTTTTTTCTCCGTGATTACCGGAATGTCGAACAACCGTATCATACGATCTTTGTGGAGCAGGTAATACCCTGCAACTACAGCGACATACTTGGCCCCCTCAGCTCGATCAAAAACAAAATCCATATCCTGACCCGGGCGAGCAATAATTCTTTTAGAGGCGGCAACTGCAGTATCGAAAAGTCCGCATTCCAGCAGTTTGTAAAGTCCATCATAATCGCCGGCAAGCTGGTTAAAGGCATTGGGATCTTTGAGCTGATATACACAGACAAGAAGGGTGTGCGGCCTTCCTTCTTCCAGATTTAATTCCGCATCGGCTTTAAAATGCAGCGTGATGGCCGCTTTTTCATATTCCCACTGAGGAGGTAGAAGCGGCAGGGATGCACATGCATATATTATTGAGCTAACCATCACCAAAAAAATGACATTAAGATAATGTTTCAATTTTACCTCCTTATTTTTCCATTAAATTTTGGCAGTTTTTTTCAAATTCTCGTAAAAATTCCTCCATGAATCGACCGGATTCAAACCACTTTTTTATCTTACGAAATTTTTCTTCGTATATTTCATAATATTCTGCTTTTCGGAAGGGACCGATCTTCAACCCCCCACCTTCCTGGGTAGAAATCTGATCCGGATCTATTTCTTCAAGTATTTGACCCACGATGATCTGAGCAGTTTTTTTAAAGGAGTGCTGAACTGTCAAAAACGCCTTGTTTATCTGCCCGATATAGCTTTCCAGTGATTTCCCCTGCCCCTCTCCTTCAAGGTGAAAACCGATGACCTGACGGATGGTTTGATCTCCGGTAGTCTCTCCGGTGAGCGTCATATTGATAACGTTAATCAATTGATTCAACGAATCAAAAATAGTCTTCAACGATTCCGCCAACCGTTCCATGAGTTCTGTGGAAGAAAGATCGGTTCGGGGAACATCTCTTCCCAGCAAAAATGAAAATGTCCGGGCCATGATCCCATTATCCATGCTTAAATTATCTATCCTGTTTGGGTGCCTGCTGTCAAATTCAGCAATCAGTTTATTTAGCACATTTAAACTCTCAGGGCCGTTAAGGTCTTTGAACCTGTTACTTAAGAATTTTTCAATCTGCTTTTCCGACTGATTCTTATCTGAAATATAAATGTTTCTGATTTCATTTGCCAACCGGTCTATGGGTATGGGATCGCTCATGATATTACTCATTATCCTCTTTTTCGCCGGAAAAGCTTTTTCCCGGCAGGATAAGAAGGGTCTCTTCCAAAAATTCGTCTGGGTCTGACTTTTCAGCTTTTTTATGTTCACCGGTCGTCATTTCATCCGGCACACTGCCGCCTTTTATGATGCCTTCAGATCCAAAATATTGCCGGGAAGGACCCGGAGGAACCTCCGGCGGGCATCCTGATAAGCCCTGCTCGGGGGAGATAATGACGGTTTCAGGAAGATCGTCTTCTTCAGGCGGAGATGATGGCGGCACATTTTGTCTCAAGCCATCCGGTGAAAAAATAACCGTATCTTCAATATCTTCATCATAGTGATCGGGAGTGTCTACGGTTTCAGGAAAATCATCTTCTTCAGGCGGAGATGATGGTGGCACATTTTGTTCCAAGCCATCCGGTGAAAAAATAACCGTATCTTCAATATCTTCATCATAGTGATCGGGAGTACTTGCTGTTCCCGGTTTTTCCAGCCCTTCAGGCGTTAATATTAAAGTTTCATCCAAATCGTTTTCCGGAACCGGAGGCGCCTCGCCCGGTTCTTCTTTTTGTTCAATGCCGGTTGATTCTTCTGTTAATTCATCATCTAAAGAAAGAATGACGGTTTGAAACACATCGGATTCTTCTTGAAAATCAGGTGCTGTTTTATCGTCTGTAGTGTCGTCTATTTCCGGCAAGACATGGCTTATTTCCAAATCATTCGATGAGGTCTCATCCTCTTCTTGCCGGGTATTCATAATCTTCTTCAGTATATTAGAAATGATTTTATCGTTGGCTTCAGATTCTTCAGCAGGGACAGAGGGTGCCGTTGAAAACAGACTGTCCTTTATTTCTTGTCTGAGCTGCTCCAGCTCATGTCCGAATTCCTCTATGGACCAATCTCTTGAGCCAAGCATGCTGACCTCAAAAAAATGGAACCCCAAGCCCAGTGACGCTTTCCAGAATTTATGCCAATCCTGTTTAACAGATAATATGTCGGGATCGAAAAAAATATTTTCAGGAGATAACACCTGAAGAAACCCGGCTTCCAGATAATTCTCAAAGTTTGCATCATCCTGGGTTTTAATCTTGTTCATAACCTCTCCCAGCACAGGATATATCTGTAAAACATCCTGCTTTCTGTTGACAAGGAGCGTATAAAACCAGACGAATCCCAAAAGATGAAAACCGTATGATCGAGGCATTTGCGGAATTGATGAAGACGGTACGTCGGAGCCGATTACATCTAGTAGTGCCACCTTAAAATTCCAGAAACACGGAAGCAGACTGTTTTGATCGGATAGGTTTACCCAGATTCTATCCATGGATAATCCAAAATCGGGATACTGGAAGGTATCGAGTCCTGAAAATATAGCCTCTATAAGTTCACCAAGGAAAGAAAGCTTTAAATACAATACTTCCAGGAAGTATCTATCTTCATTTTTAAAGAAAAAAGACGTGTGAACAGATGGTTTCTGTTTTAAAACTTTCAGACAGTTTAACCTGCCCGGTTGTTGTTTTTCCTTGAGACGGTCTTCTATCTCTTTAAATGAAGCGCCTGAGATTAAAGATAAGAAATCGAACCCATTGACCGAACCGGCTTTAAACATCAGCATATAAAAAGGATAAAAAGACAAAGGAACGATTCTTGAAACCGCGAGACCGTCGGGACCATAGCACTCTTGATGCCTGCTGCAATTCACACATGGCAACTGACCGGCAAAATTTTCATTTCCGTTTAATTGACCGAATTTTTTTATTAATTCGTATCGATCTTTTAAAAATGCCGGATCATTGTCATCCAATGAGGATACATAAAAATCGATTTTTTCCTTTGAACCGGTGCATGACGGACAAAACAGATAGCGTTTGAGAGACTCGGAATAAGGCCGGAGTCCATATCCCCGAAGCATGCTGTCATTATAACATTGTTGTAACACCCTTCCGCAATCCGGGCACAAAGGAGGGAAATAAGCCTGGTTAAATTTACAATAAAGTAACGGCTGAAACGGAAGCAGGGCTCCGTTTTTATCCATCTGATCTTTTAATATCAAGGGAGGAGAGCCGGATTTTTCACGGGAATAAAAGGTAAATGTGTTCTGCCAGTACCGGTCAACCGCCCGGTTGTCAAGAGGCCAAAGTTCATCTCTTGACAGAGGGGGTTCATCTTTCTGAATCAATAAAAATACCGGTTCAATATTAGTTCCGGCATCCGTTTTAACCCTTGCTTCAATGATACGCGTAAAGGGTCCTGATTCGGAGACAACCCAAAATGGCAAGGAGGATTTTTGATGGATGGAATCATCCAGATCGCCAATCCATACTTTTATATGAAATTTAGTTCCATCCGTCTTTAGATAGGGAATCAGAGAGGGTGTCTCTAATATATCAATTATATCATTCACACTGAAATTCCTCATTCGTTAGAAAAAGATCCTGTGTGGAAACGATTTGTTAAACTTTTTTTGTTGCTGATTTCATTTCAAAAAGCATCTTTCATGTAATTAAATTTATTATAATTATATATATTTGTCAAGAATCTTATTAAAGGATTAAAATAATTCGATCTTGCCACCCCATGGCATCAATGGCAACGATACAGCTTTTAATTTTAAGAGCTTTAATCCGCTCAGGAATAAATGACCTCGTCCAACCTAAAAACTGATAAACTCGTAAAAAGTCCGATTTAGACGGTTTCGTAAAAAGTTCAAATTCAAGGCTTGCAACTTTTGTAATCATTATGATATTGTTTATAAAATTAAGGATTGTAGATGCCCTGATGAAACGTAGGAATATCATAAAAACAAGAGACGGTAACATCTCAATAAATTATGGATCCGGGTCAATAGGATCATTTAATACACCAGAATTTATTGAGAAGTTACAAGAGACTTATTCAGCATGTTAATTTTACTTTAAATTCTATATATTGTTTTTTTTTGCGATCCGCAGAGATCTATAGAAGATTGCGCCAAAAAAGTATCACAATCCGAAAACCATTATATTGAATGATTGCCTCGGTTGCCATCGAAAACCACATACCCCTCTTGCACAATGATAAGGATTTTCATATCATTGAGAATCACTGCAGTTTAAAAGTGCTGTCATCAACTGAAAAAAAATAACAAGCGGCTAGCCGTCAAAGAGGATCGGATGAAAAATTTCAAGGTTCAATTAAATGGGAAGAATTTCCTCCTAAATCTTGACGGTGAACTTAAAAAGTACGGATTTTTTTCCACAATATTTATAAAGGCAGAAAATCCACAAAAGGCCGAAAAAATGGCCGTCATCCTAGCTCACCAAAATCCTAATTTACGAGAAACCGTATTAAATGAAAGTGCCGACCGTCCGAAAATAAATTCGGAAGAAATAAAGGAAGTTGACTTTCTAAATTTCTTTGCCAAAAAGTCAACAACAGACTTTAGATTTTATCTTGAAGATGAGGAATAGTAAATTGTCCACCAGCTAGAAATATTACCAAATATTGTGGAAGGAATTGAATATAATATTTAATACGGAAGGAGGTAAAAATTATGAAGAGAGAATTTTGGCTTGTTATATTGAGTTTATTTGTTTTTTCATTGGGTAATGAGGTTTTTGCTGAAGTGAAGGACCATCCGGTCATTAAACCGATTCCAGGCTCAACCCTTGATTCACACCATAGCCAGTATAATAACTATAATGCCTATACCTTCAGATATAAGGAAAATGGCAAAAGGGTAGAAAAGACCGTGAAAGGCAAATACTGGAAGCTGGACTATGAGTTTCTTAAAAAAGATGGGAAACGAGACGAGTCTGTATCTTCCCTTGAAATGTCTGAAAACTTTAAGCAGGCTGCCCTTGAGAAGGATGGAGAGGTGCTGGGGGAAGACGCTCGAAATTTGATATTTACTTTAACCTCTGACGGAAAAAAACTTTGGGTACACTTGCAGCCAGGTATCTGGAAGGGCTTTTATCGTCTACATATAGTTGAAGAAAAAAGTTTCAAAAAGAAGCTCACTTTCGGTGCAAAAGAAATAAAAAAACAACTGGATGAAAAAGGACATGTCGCCATTTACGGGATATTGTTCGACGTGGATAAAGCCAGCCTGAAACCGGAATCGCAAAAACCTTTGCAGGAAATAGTCAAATTAATGCGGAACTATCCCGACTTGAAATTAGAAATTCAGGGACATACCGATAATCAGGGATCAGCGGATTATAACCGGGACCTGTCTCAACGCCGTGCGGAAACGGTTAAAACTTATTTGACAACTTATGGAACAGATGCTTCGAGGTTAGCAGCCAAAGGTTATGGTCTTTCCCAACCCGTTGCCTCAAACGATACGGAAGAGGGCAGAGCCAAAAACAGAAGGGTTGAGTTAGTAAGGAAAGAGGTCTTAGGATCCGGGGCAATCCAGATAAAGTCATCCGGGGATGAACAAGCCCCTAATGTCCCTACCAGTGGGTTTTCTGCTTTAGTTAACTCAGCAAACAAGTCTTACGAAATGGGCAGTAAGATTGAGACCGTCGAAATCCTGAAAAAGGCCCTATTATCCATATGGGATGAAGTTTCCCTTACAGCCGGAAATATCAGGCTGGTTTCGGATACAAAAAACTACACCACTAAGAAGAACAACGTCTATCGTAAAGGAGAAGCCATATATATTACTGCCCAAATATTTGGACATAAATTAAAAAAAGTCGGTGATAGTTACCATATAAATATAACGACCGACTTCCTGGTTTTAGATGACGCCGGCAAGATATTGGGAGGACAGCAGGAGGTTTTAAAATTTAACGATATTTCACCCATACCCGTTACTGATTTTTCATTGGATCTAACCTATACCCTGACCGGAGCGCCGCCGGGTATTTATAAGTTCCGGACAACGGTCAATGATAAAAATTCAGCCAAGAGCACCAAATTTGATACTAAAATAGAAATAAGATAATCTTAATTTAGAAATAATGGCGATCCATCATATTCATCAGTCCAAAGAATCAAACAATCAGACATATTCATTGAATCAGCGCAACTTGGTGATTGCCTTATTAATCACGGCCATTGTCATGATCGCTGAAATAATCGGTGGCCTTATGGCCAACAGCCTTGCCTTGCTCAGCGATGCCGGACATATGTTAACCGATATATTGGCTTTGGGCTTAAGTTTAGTTGCCATGAGGTTTGCCCAAAAACCACCCACACCCTCGAAGACTTTCGGGTTCCATCGATTGGAAATTCTGGCTGCCTTTTTTAACGGCATGCTCCTGTTTTTCATCTCTTTTTACATATTCTACGAAGCATATCATCGCCTTCTTCATCCCAAAGAAATAAAAGGCTTATTTATGCTGGTAGTTGCCTGTATAGGACTTATAGCCAATGGCATAGGAATAATACTTTTAAAAAAATCCGCCCATACAAGCTTGAATGTCAAGTCAGCGTTTTTCCATATCGTGGGAGATACAATTTCTTCCGGGGGAGTGATTGTGGGAGGCTTGTTAATTTTATATACCGGCTGGTATTTGGTAGACCCTTTAATTGGTATTTTTATTGGGATACTCATCCTAAAAGGAGCTTATGCTCTGATAATGGAATCAATCGACATCTTTCTGGAAGCAACCCCTAAAGATATAAACGTAGAAGAAATGTTGGATGAACTCCGTAAAATCAAGGGGGTAAAGGATATACATCACTTACATTTATGGACAATTACCTCCGGTATTAATGCCATGAGCGCCCATGTATTGATTGATGATCTACTCATCAGCAGTAGCGCTTATATATTAAAGGAAATTAAAAGCCTTCTCCATAATAAATATAGAATACACCATAGCACTATTCAGTTCGAAAACGAATCCTGTGGAGACGATCTATTGCAAAATCATGTTCACAAGTAACCCGAAGTGTGAAAATTATTGAGAAATATTCGGGATAATGGGACGGGAAAACAATGGGTATTGAATTTAACATTCTCTTTTATAGCTCTATTGCCGGTTTATCAACCATTTTGGGAATTATACTCGTTCTCCTTAAGGAGAGGCTGGTTCTTAAATACTCTCATTATGTAAATTCCTTTGCCGCAGGTTTAATTTTGGGGGTTGCTTTTTTCCATCTCTTTCCCGAATCACTGGAACTTTCTAAAAATGCGTTACTCTTTATATTAATAGGTTTTCTTGTCTTTTATTTGCTGGAAAATGTGATGGTACTCCATTCGGGCTCTGAGATCCACTTTAAAGAAAAAAAGAGTTCTCGCCACACAAAAGGCAAGGTCATGTTCTCCGGCCTTTTTTTTCACTCTTTGATTGATGGAATCATTATCGGGATAGGTTTTGAAATAGATTTTAAATTGGGGTTGCTAACTTCCCTGGGGGTTATCGCGCATGAGCTTCCCGAAGGAGTTACCACTTTTGCTTTGCTGATTAACTCAATGAAAAGAAAAACCGCCCTGAAGCTGTCAATTGCCGTGGGTCTGGCGACTCCATTAGGCGCTCTGATCTCCCTGACTTTCATGAAGAGTCTATCCGAAGCCATGGTGGGTTTAATGTTAGCAATAGCCGGAGGATCTTTTCTTTATATTGCGGCTTCCGATCTAATCCCGGAAACCCATGAAGAAAAAGGATTTGTAAATGCAGTATTTCTGCTTATAGGGGTCATCTCCTTATATTTTTTATCTAAAACCATAAATGGTTAGGTTAGAGTATGCGGCCGCTTTCGACACGTCCATACCGCTTGCAACTATCGTCCATTCATAAATGAGGATTTTTGTTCAAGATCAAGGCATGTGAAAAAAATAACCACCCCGGTACCATCTCCCGGAGCTACGGGGCAGGCAGGCATATGTTTAATATTCCGAAGATTATTTTTTGAACATAACGCTAAGATTGGGCAAAAAGACCATTTATGGATGGACACTAACTAAGCACCTGAATTCTCCATCCGGTTTAGTTGCTTTTTTTAATCACACTCTTTTTTTCTTCGGGCTTCTTACTTTCAGGCTCCTTGAAACTTTTTTTTGCAGCTTCGATAATGGCAAGACACGGGTTCTTATCGCCCAATTGCCCGTTGGCCAAAACAGCAGCAAGGCCGAAAGGTCCGAACAAAGCCACGCCGCCGATAGCCTTTCCCAGGGTAATCATTGATCCGGTGGGATCGATAGATAGAGAAGGCTTGGAAAGGGTTCCCTTGAGTTTAAGTGTTTTTGTTAACTCACCAAAACTCAGGCTGAACTTGGCCAGGCCATTAATACCAACTCCTTTTTTGGGAGACGGCTTCAGTGCCAGATCAATTTCCTCTGTCTTAAGATCGATTTTACCATATCCGACCACACTCACCTGAGGAGTATCCAATACCAGCGCATTACTTTGCGCCAGGCCGTTGTTAATGTCAAATCCACCGGCAAAACAGTTTATTTTGGTGTAGTTTTCATCCTTTTTCAAGGGATTGAGGAGCTGTAAAAGGCCGGAACTCAGATCGGTGCCCAAGAGCTTGATGGCTTTTTGGTTGATACTTCCACCGCCCATGACTATCAAGGTTTTACCGTTTAGACCGGACATAAGTTCTGCGATCGAGTTTCCCTGGCCCTTTAGGTCCAGTTCCATATCCATATCGCCGTGGAGCGAGTCATAAATTCCCAGCTTTTCAAGCATACTGCCAAGCTCGTACTGGTCTATTTTGAGTGCCGTGGCTACTTGGGCAGTGTTGCCCCGGACATGGAGATCAAAATGTCCATCTAGTGTTCCGCCACCCACAATTAATTTAAGGGGAGTCACGGTAAGGCGCCCATCCTCTAACACCATATGCGCGTTAGTATCACTGAGAAAAAATAGTGGCAGCAGGAGTTGGTTTGCTTTAAGTTCAATTTCAGCGTCGACCTGCGTCAACACTTTTAGAGGCAAAGGAGTATTGGGAAAGACTTTACCCTTTCTGGAAGTAAGTTGGGCAGCATCCTTTTGCGGCTCGCCGGTCTTGTTGCCTTTTTTTGACAACAGGGGACGCAAATCGAATTTTTGGGATGAAAGATTAGCCGTGATCCGTGGCTTTTTGGTGGCCAGATTTATTTCTATCGATCCATTTAGATCGTCCTCTTGGATTAAAGCTTTGAGGCCAGAAATCTTGTAAGATTTTGCCGAAAGGGCGACGGCATTGCCGGAAACGAAAAATGGGCCGTTGAAAGGCATGGGCTTGCCGATAATCTTTTTTAGATTTGCAAGATCTTTGCCCTGAATATCAAAGTTAAGATTCATTCCCTTTATGGCCGTGATATCCTCGACCGCACCCGTGAACCTTGCCTTGCCCATGGCTTCATTGCCCACCTTGAGGTCAATATCCGTTAGTCCCAGCCTGCCGTCAGGATCCGTGAGCCTGGCCCTTACATCAAACGGCCCCAAATCCGGGATAAAAGTTATGTTATACTGCTTTAAAATCTCTGGAATGGAAGGACCGGTTCCCGTGACCGTAATAGAAAGCCCTTTGCCTTTTATGAGATCCGTGATCCCCCCCGTGAACCTTGCCTTGGTCAACCCTTCATTGCCCACCTTGAGGTCGATATCCGTTAATCCCAGCCTGCCGCCAGGATCCGTGAGCCTGGCCCTTACATCAAACGGTCCCAAATCCGGGATAAAAGTTATGTTATACTGCTTTAAAATCTCTGGAATGGAAGGACCGGTTCCCGTGACCGTAATAGAAAGCCCTTTGCCCTTTATAAGATCCTGAATCGAACCCGTAAACCGTGCTCGAACCCCGTCTTCCCCTCCTACCTTAAGGTCAACGTCCGTCAGTCCCAACCTGCCCTCAGGATCAACGAGTTTACCCGTAACATCAAAAGGACCAAATTCCGGTATATACGTTATGTTATACTGCTTTAAAATCTCTGGAATGGAAGGACCGGTTCCCGTGACCGTAATAGAATGCCCTTTGCCCTTTATAAGATCCTGAATCGAACCCGTGAACCGTGCTCGAACCCCGTCTTCCCCTCCTACCTTAAGGTCAACGTCCCTCAATCCCAGCTGGCCGCCGGAATCCGTGAGCCTGGCCCTTACTTCAAAGGGGCCTAAATCCGGTACAAAGCTGATATTAAACAACTTTAAAATCTCGGGTATGGATCGGCCGTTTCCTGCAACCGTGACATCCAGCCCCTTGCCCTTTATGGGATCTCTTGCGGCACCGTCAATAAAGATCATTGAACCGGTAATATTGGATCTCAGCTTAACCGGCCATGCCTTATCAGGATCGGTCAATGCGATCAGTGCTCCCAGGGTTGCGTTAACCCGGAAAGGATTATTATTATATCCTCCGTTAAGCTTTAAAGCAACAGTCCCGTCAGGGTCCACAGAAGCCGTTGCGCTTTCCAGAATCACCGTATAGGTCCGACCGGATTGTCTGCCCTTATATGTAAAACGACCCTTTTCCATCCGAATTTCATTGAAGGTTAGCGCAGACAAAATTGCTTTGCCATATGCGGGTGCTTTTTCTGCCGATTTTGCAGCCTTCCTCTTTTTTTCGGTTTCAAATTCAAGATTTGATTTGCCGTCGCTGTTGGTCTCAATCAGGAAGTCAGGCTCGATCAGAATCAACCGTTTGAAAAGGATAATCCTTTTGATCAGCGGAAGGACAGCCACCTGGACCTCTAATCGTCTGATTTTGGCCAACTCAGGCCGCGAACCCCATGACGCATTTCGGAAGCTCACATCCTCTATTACCAGGGTCGGATTTAAGCCGATTTCAAGCTCCAGGTCACCTTTCAGAGAAAGCTCGCGACCGGTGGTATCCTTGACCATCCGGGCAATTTGGGGTTTTAAATCGTTGAAGTCATAGCTTGACAGAATCGCAAATATCCCTACGATCAACGCAACAATAAGAAAAACAGTAATACCAAATATCCATTTCCATCGCATGAATAGTGTGCTCCTCTAACCCGCATTTCTCATGAATAATTTTATAATAATATGAACCCGGTTTAAAAATAACTAATTATATAAAAGTCAGGTGACATCTCAATAAATTATGGAGCCTACTGGTGATAAAATGTAACCTGTCTGGCTGTTTGAGCAGGTTAGTGAGCCTTAAGAAATAACAGCGAATAAGATCATTCATCTTTTAAACATATTAAAGTGCGTTTAAACAATTAAAATTAAAGGATTGGGTACTGTTTTTTCTTTAGGCTCACTTAAATGCGAGTTCCAGACAGGTTACATTTTATTATCAGTTGGCGGGTCAATATGATTATTTAATACACCAGAACTTATTGAGAAGTTACCGTTACTGAGTGTACCGGCTAACTTTCGATCCGGATAGTTTCCACTAAAACCTTGGCGGTTCCTTTTTTATAAAATCCAAGTCTTTTTGCTGCACCGGCGCTAAGGTCGATAATCCTCCCTTTTACAAAAGGACCCCGATCATTTACTCGAACAATGATCATTCGATTATTTTCCAGATTTGTAACCTTGACGTATATCGGAAGCGGCAAATATTTGTGAGCGGCATTAAGTCCTTTGGGATCAAAAGCTTCGCCATTGGCCGTCATATGCCCTCCTTTTTGACGAAGCGTCTCATACCCGTACCAGGAAGCGATCCCTTTTTGACGGTATTTACCGGCTTCTTTTACAGACATGGGCACATACCTTTTACCTTTGACCACATAAGGTGCTTTCTTGACACGACCCTTTCGAATCGCGTCTTTTGGGGGTAAATTGTCGATAGATTCAATATCTCCATGTGTTAACGGCCAGCTTAAGGGGGCCATGACTACGACAAAACTAAACTTGCCTATTTTATATACTACTTTTCCAACACCTTTCGTAACTTTATATGTTGTTTTTACAGTATATTTTGTGATTTTGTAGGTGGTCTTAAAAATACTGCAAGATAAAAAAAATGAGCCCGCAAACAGCAAAAGAATCCATAAAAATTTCTTATCTTTATTAAGCCTCATCTTGCTTTTTTAAGAAATCCTTTATTATCAAAAATTTGCAGAATTTCCGAGACGTTAAATTAGGTGACCTGAGCGTTTGTAAAACTTTCATCGGCTAGATACAAGAAGACAAAAGAGATTCGAGTTGACCAAGATATCCACCGTAGAAATGATCAGCACCTTCGACAATTTCAAACCGAGCATCGGGGTTCCATGTGGGCAGCATTTTTTTTACAGCATCCGCGGGTGCAATATCATCCCGGCTGCCGGTTATAACAAACCTTAAAACCTTTATTGCACTTATTGCGTGAAAATCCATAAACCCCACCGGAGGTGAAACCATCGCCATATTCTCCACAACACTATCCCCCGGAATAACGGCAAGTGCGTTAACCCAAGCGCCGAACGAATACCCGGCAAGATCTATTCTTTTCATCCCCATATCATCAAGAAATGAGAGGGCGGCCAAAACGTCCTTCTGCTCGCCTAGGCCATTATCATATTGCCCCCGGCTTTTTCCAACCCCCCTGAAATTAAATTTTAATGTTGAATATCCTTTAATATTATAGACATGCACAATGGTTTCAACCACCAGATTATACATATCTCCGCCGTAAAGCGGATGGGGATGGGTAACCACGACCCCCTTATTCTCGTCTCTTTTATTGAACAGTCCTTCTATTTCATAATCTTCTGAAAAAAACGTTATTTTTTTGACCATTTGTGTTCCCCAAGATGAAAATCGGATTTTGAATACAATATTAAAAGGCGGATGTCAAAATTCAAATGGATCACGCATAGGCTTGGAACGAAAAACACCCATGAATTGTAATTTGAATTATCAGGGATTGTGCCCAAATTGAAGAGACCAAAAATCTGCACTTTTTAATGAAATGAATGGTGTTTGAGATGGATTTATATCTGTTTTTTTTGCAATTAGTATGGCTATCCTAAAAGCTCCCGCACCGCATTTATAAGGTCCTCTCGTGCGACAGGTTTAGCAAAGGTCCTCTGAGCGCCTATCTTTTTGGCGATATCTAAATATTCCTCCGGTTCGATCCGCCCGCCCCCGGAAATAGCAATTATTTTTAAATCCGGAAAGTCTTTCCTTAGTTCAAAAATCGTTTCAATACCTTCCTTCTCAGGCATGATGATGTCTGTAATGATTAAATCGACCGGATTCTCCCGATAGAGTCTTATCCCTTCCTTTCCGTTTGACGCTTTTACTATGTCGTACCCTTCACGCTCTAAAGTCTGGCCGAGCATGTTCAGTAGTTGTGGTTCATCGTCTATGATAAGAATACATGCCATTAATTATTTCTCCCTTTTTTGATCCAACCTAAAATCTGCGATTGCCTATTTGGCCGCAGCTTCAAGGCGAAGGGTGTGCAATTTTTAGGTCCAACATATTCCTGATGGTTCGGCAATATGTTCTTTACTATCTGGATTAACTTATTACGATTATTATTGCTCAAAAATTTCTTCTATGTTTTGAAGTAGTGTTCTTTTTGCAAAAGGCTTTGCCAGATAACCATCTGCACCTGCTTGCATGATTCGATCCCTGTTTTCATTTGTATCAAAACCTGTAATTGCCAATATTTTTATATGAGAGTCTCCTGGATTTGTCTTTATTCGTTTACATACTTCAAAGCCATCCATACCGGGCATAAACAGATCAAGAATCATAAGGTCAGGTTTAAACTTCAGGATCTTGGATCCGGTCTCAAAACCGTCTGAGGCGACCTCAACCTTATAACCATTGGAAGACAGAATTTTGTTAAGCAGCTTATGAATCTTTGGATCATCATCAACAATCAGAATCTTTTTTTTATTTGAATACTTATGGAAAGGGAAAAGCATTCCCTTTTCACGCATAAATGATTCCAAATCCTCTTTAAGGATTCTGAAATGACCACCGGGGGTATGAAACGATTTAAGTTCCCCTGACTTGACCCGTCGCCACAGAGTTACCCTGTGTATGGAACAATACTTGGCAGCTCTGGGAATAGTAAAGACATCCTTTTCTTCTGTCATGTTGATTTTATCTCTATTTTAAAATTATTAATAGAGCAACTATTGCAACTATTGCAACGTATAGTTTCGTATATAATCTGTCAAGAAAAACTTTATAATGCATCTTAAGTGATTTCTTTGAATTTATACTGAGGAACAAACCGATCATCCCGTAATGGCAGGAGTTTGATGCACTTATTCAAGATAATCCGCTAAAAAAAATGACTGTATAAACAGCTTGATTTTTTTCAAAAAGGATATTATAATTAAAATAATCAATAAAGGTCCATTCTTAATTGGCGGACCGGTTTCGTTCTGAAGGAAAGTTCCATTTGTCAAAGCGGCAACCTGAAGTCTGGAACTATGAGAATTTTTTGAAAGGAGAGTGTCACTATGGCTAATGGAATTGTAAAATGGTTTAACAGCAGCAAAGGCTATGGCTTCATTGAGCAGGAAGATGGCCCAGATGTATTTGTTCATCATTCAGGAATCAATGCAACTGGTTTCAAGACTCTTGATGAAGGCGACCGAGTTACCTTTGATATCGAACAAGGCCAAAAAGGTCCTGCTGCTGCAAATGTCACTGTGGTTTAGCTTACCATTTCTAAATTAAAAAAGGCATTCCATAAAATTATGATGGAGTGCCTTTTGTATTATGATTTTTAATATAATATTAATGACGGGTATTGATGCAAGTACCAAAGTCAATGACTCTTGAAGCAAAAAATAAAGACCTTCTTTATTTAACCCGCAAATTATTATCTTTCAATACCATCAATCCCCCGGGATGTGAACATGATTGTGCGAAGTATGTTGGAAGTGTACTGGAAAATGTCGGATTTAAAGTAAATTATTACCAATTTGCACCGGGCAGAACCAGTGTTGTCGCACGAATAAAAGGGAAAAACAATACCCCCCCTCTTTGTCTTGCCGGTCACCTGGATACGGTGCCTCTGGGTGCTGTACCGTGGCGCAAGGACCCTTTAAATGGTGAAATCGACGGAGATAAAATCTACGGACGAGGATCATCAGATATGAAGGGAGGCATTTCCGCCATAATTACCGCAGCTCTCGGATTATCGGATAAGATTAAGGACGGCTCGGCAGGTTTAACTCTTGTGATGGTTGCAGGTGAGGAAACCGGCTGCCAGGGATCATCTCATCTTGCCGGTCTCGGTGATGTATTGGGAAAAGCCGGAGCAGTTGTTGTCGGAGAGCCGACGTCAAATTACCCTTTTATCGGCAACAAGTCCACACTGTGGATTGAAGCGGTTACTGCAGGTGTCACAGCGCATGGGTCAACGCCAGAACTGGGAATAAATGCTATTCATAAGGCAGCGGAAGTTGTTACTAAACTTGGAAACTTTGATTTTGACGTTCCGGCTCACCCGTTATTAGGAAAAGCCACGTTGAATATTGGAACAATATCCGGTGGTTTAAATTTCAATTCGGTTCCCGACAAAACATCTATCGGCATAGATATTCGCACCATTCCGGGTTTGACAAACAGTGAGATATTAAAAAAACTGCAATCCCATCTCGGCAGAGAAGTCCAACTAAAGCGTGTCATGGATGTTGCCGAAATGATAAGTGATCCCAAAGACGATTGGATACAAGAGGTTTTCCGTATCATGGAGAGGTTGCTTAAAAAACGCCCCCGGCCACGAGCCTTAAAAGGTTTTACAGATGCATCAATACTTACTCCGGCCTTTGGTAACCCACCGACAATCATTCTTGGCCCCGGAGAACCGGCCATGGCCCATAGAACAGACGAATTTTGCTATATTTCCAAAATTGAAGAGGCTGTTGATGCATATATGGAAATTATTAAAAAATGGTGCAATTTATGATCGCATTTAAACCCTGATATTGTTGATAAGTTAACACCTGTTCAAGATTGACGGTCTCGTAAAAAGTCCAACTTCTGCGTTGTGCTGCATTTCGCAATCATTCAACGTACGAAAAGTACACTCCCTACGGGACCGGCGGATAGCCGATGATTACAAAATTTGCACGCCTTGAATTTGAACTTTTTACGAAACCGTCTCAATAGGACTTTTTACGAGTTCATCAAGATTGTTTATGCAGATTTTAATTCATTTATCCTTTTCGTAAGCTCAGGAATAAAATCGAGCATATTGCCCACAATACCCACATCCGCAACCTGGAAAATCGGCGCCCTGGAGTTCTTATTTATTGCAATGACAAAGGGAGATCCCTTTAAACCGCCCACGTGCTGGAATGCTCCGCTTATACCCAGAGCCACATAAACTTTGGGTTTTACTGTCTGGCCTGACGTTCCGACCTGGCGGGATTTTTCCAGCCATTTTGCATCCACAATCGGTCTGGAGCATGAAACATCTCCGCCCATGGCTTCTGCCAGTTCAAATATCATCTCCATATTATCCTGATCTTCGATTCCTCTGCCCACAGAGACAAGGATATCAGACTTGGTAATATCCACCTCACCGACCTGGGCCTCAATAATTTCCAGAAAACGGCACCCACCCACCGGCAGCCCACTTTCCAAAGCTTGAGCGGTTTTGTCAATAACCTGACCGTCACCGCTTTTACGTTCATCTGCCTTGAAAGATCCCGGACGGACAGTAATCACAGCGCCTTGGGAAATGTCGCTAATCACATGTGTGCTGACCTGTCCGGTGTATTCCTCGCGCACCGCTTTGAGTTTTCCGTTATCAATACCTTCAAAATCCACGGCATCCGGAAGATATGCTGCATCAAGCTTTATGGAAAGACCCGGTGACAGGTCCATGCCAAAATGATCATGCGGAACCAAAACGATTCCGTGTTTTGGCAGAATAGAAACCAGCAGGGGTCGGAGCACCTCTGCAGTTACATAGGCCAGTGCCGGATTATCGATCTTCCAGACTTCGGCAAAAGAAGAAGCAACTTCATTGCATACCGAATCAAGTTCACTTCCGGCACCGGCAACAACCGCCGTAACCCAAGCATCGGAATCAAGCTTCCCTGCCGCTGCAATCAGCTCCAGGGCTGTGTCATCTGCCACCCCATCCTTGTGAATAATATATGCAAAAACCTGTTGGGCCATTATTTAATCCCTCCTTTGGCTCTTAACAACTCAATAAGGTTGTCAATTATCTCGTCCGTACTCCCTTCCAGAATCCGGGCGCCGTCACCCAATTCAGGTACAAAATAATTGAGACACTTTGTCTTTGCGCCGGCTTCTCCCACAGATTCCGGTGAAATACCAAGATCTCCGGCAGTATGAACCGGAATTTCAAGGGATGCCACTTTTCTGATTCCGCGAATGCTCACATATCGAGGCTCATTGATTCCGGTCTGAATTGAAAGGACACAGGGCAGATCCATTTCATACATCTCCTGGTTTCCCCCCGCAATCTCTCTGCCCACTTTAATTTTTTCATCATCCACAACTTCTATAAAATTTACCAAAGAAGCAAAGGGCCAATCCAGCATTGCTGCCAGCATTCCGCCGACCTGAGCCGCCCCGTCATCTGCCTGGGCACCGGTGAGAATCAGGTCGTAATTTCCTTTCTCGACTTGGGCGGTTAAAATAAATGCAATCCCTTTTCCGTCAGAACCTTCAAAAGCGTCATCTGAAATCAGGATGCCTTTGTCAGCGCCCATGGCCATCTCTCTTCGCACCACTTCTTCTGCTTCCTTGTCCCCCACGGAAACAACTGTAACACTGCCACCCACTTTGTCTCGAATCCTGATGGCTTCTTCAACCGCATAATTATCCCATTCGTTTACCGAGTACACAAGGTCGTCCCGATCAATATTCGTTCCGTCTTTATTGACCTCTATCTCATTTTCCGAGGGATCAGGAACCCTTTTAACACAGACTAAAATTTCCATATTTTTCCTCCCGAATCATTCCTTGACGGTTTCGTAAAAAGTCCAACTTTTGCATTGTGCTGCATTTCGCAATCATTCAACGTATGAAAAGTACGCCTCAGGATTACAAAATTTACACGCCTTGAATTTGAACTTTTTACGAAACCGTCTCAATAGGACTTTTTACGAGTTCATCATTCCTTAATTTTAAACTTTTTATTTTTTGCATCAAAATATTTTTGTTGTAAGATTTAAATAAACTGAGGTGTAGGTGATTTTTTCTTTTAGAGCCCCAAATTAAGCGGAATGAATGATCCGCAACGAAATCGTACACTGTTTGAATGCATTAGGGATCGTTGCGAAAAAACAGCGTTTTTATAAATTCGTAATGAAAAGATAAAAAATGTTACATACCTAACCTATTTATTTAAATATTGATACACTGTTTTTTCGTTACGAGCCCTTATGTATGAGTTTGTACGGTGTCGTTGCGGATTATTCATGGAGCGGTTAAATTTAAAAAATCCCCCGACCCCTCTACAAAATATAAAGTCAACTCGATATAATTATTTAATACACCAGAACTTGTTGAGAAGTTACCACCTTAGGCATTTTTTTGGGTATCATACATCCCATATTATATGCCGCTCAATCAGTTCCACCAGATCAATAGCCTCCATCTCCCCTTCCAGGCCGCTTGTTTTAATAGCATCTTCAATATTAACCATACAGAACGGACAGGCCGTAACCATCACGTTTGCACCGGCTTGTTTTGCCATCTCAACCCTTACCTGACTCATCCTTTTTTCCTCTATGGGTTCATAAAAAAGCATCAAGCCGCCACCTCCGCAGCAAAATGAGCGGTCCCTGCAATTTCCCTCCATTTCGATCCGCTTTATGCCCGGAATCGCATCAATAGCCTTTCTCGGATCATCATAGAGGTTATTGTGTCTGCCAAGGTAACAAGGGTCATGGTAAGTATATATTTTGCCCGGGTTTTCAATAGGTTTTAACCGTATGTTACCCCATGTCACGGCGTTGATTATGGTCCGGCTGATATGTTCCACCGGTGGAATACCTTTGTAGTCATTTTTCAACGCATTAAAGGTATGGGGATCTGCGGTGACAATGTTTTTCGCACCTGAATTGAGGATCGCATTCGTGTTTCGGCCTCGTAATTCCTGAAAAAGCATCTCCTCGCCAAATCGTCTCACTTCATGACCGCTGTCTCTTTCCGCCGGTCCCAGTATCCCGAAATCAATACCCGCAGCATCAAGAAACCGGGCGGCGGCCCTGCCGATTTCCTGTATCCTGTCATCATATGATGTAACACTGTCAACAAAATAGAGCGTATTTGCAGTTTCTTTGTTTCCAAGAATCTTCACATTAAAATCTTCGGGCAAATCTTTTGTCCAGTCTCCACGCTTTTTTTCCATTTTGCCGTAAGGGTTCCCGCGTTTTTCAATAGCCCTCAGCGGCTTTTGCAGGGATTGCGGCACCACCCCCTCATCCACCATACCTCTTCTTAAATCAACAATCTTGTCGATATACTCGATAAAGATCGGGCACTCTTGTTCACAGGCGCCGCAGGTGGTACACGACCATATCTCATCTTCCTCCAGTACATGGCCGATCAAAAGCCGGTCATTTTCAGTCTTGCCGGTAAGGGGATATTTTTTGAATGAATAGTCACGGCACTTAATGGATATAAACCTCGGAGAAAGCGGACGACCCACGGCATGGGCGGGACAATTGTCGGAACACCTTCCGCAATCTGCACAGGAATAAAAATCGAGCATATGTTTCCAGGTAAAATCCTCGAACTTCTTAACTCCAAACGATTCCAGTTCGTCAAGACCTTCATCCTCAACCCCCCATTTAACCGGTTTTACCGTGCCTTTGTCCAGTTTCATAAAAAATACATTGGGAAGGGAGGTAATCACATGAAAATGTTTGCCCAGGGGCAAAAAACACAAGAAAAAGAAAAATATCAGTTCATGTAAAAAATAAGCACCCAAATGTAAATTCTGTAGGTTGTCAACCGGCATGAAACTTAGAATATTCGCAGCAAACCATGTTCCGGACATTGGGACCAGATTTTTTGTTTTAAATCCTTTTTGGATCTCGGCCCCGGCCTGGCTTCCTTCAAAAAGCATATCACATGTCACCAGACCTATAATCAATAGGAGCACCAGCACCGCCTCTCGGGTATGTTCTTTTCCATATTTGGCCGGCACTGCATATCGTTGGGGTTTTACTATGATCCGGCGGTACAGTGCAGCCAGACAGGCGAATAGAACCAATGTTTCGGCAACATCCTTAAGAACCAGGTAAATCTGACCGGATATGCCACCCATTCCCGGCAGCACATAACCGCTTGATAGTCCCAACATCACCAGCGTTATGGATCGCAGGGACAAAATTAGGAAACCCGCAAAGATAATAATATGAACAATTCCAGCGTCCATGTACCTTGGATGCCGGTACTGCCCCACGGCATATTTTATCATCTTAAAAAATCGGACGGCCGGACGATTAAGTCTTGGGTCCGGATAAGCTCTAACCATGGGCTTTAGTCGGAGTGCAATAATATAAGTAAATATTCCAACACCCACAAGCGGTATGATTAATGAAAAAATCACGGCGGGAATTCCAAAAACAGTTGCTTTAGCAGGAGAAATCAAAGCGGCTTCCATTGTTTAATTTTCCACTCCCTGTTGATGAATGATGGGTTATTCATATTTATACATACGCCCTTTTTTAATTCCATAACAACGTTCGGTTTTTTAATCAATTTCGAATCTATTCGAGTATACCAAACTGACGTAAATTACAAGCTTTCTTGACAAATATCCATTTTCATCATAACAGATAACAACAAAAGAACCAAAAGAGGGAGAATATGGCAAAACAAATTAAATATGAAGACAATCCCTGGTTAACCAGCTATGAAAAAGGTGTTCCTGAAAAAATAGAATACCAGGAAATATGTCTGCCGAAAATTCTGGAACGATCGGCCGGCAGGTTTCCGGACAAAATGGCTCTCCTTTTTCAGGGGTACAAAGTTTCCTTTCGTGAACTTGATGATATGGTAAACCGTTTCGCCATAAGCTTTCATGACTTTGGCATTTATAAAGGGGATAGTGTCGCCATTCTTCTGCCAAACGTTATTCCCTGCGTTGTGGCCTATTATGCCATATTAAAGATCGGGGGCATAGCGGTTATGAATAATCCTTTGTATTCAGACCGTGAGCTTAAACATCAATTCAATGATTCCGGCTCAAAACTACTCGTTACCATAGATCTTTTAGCAAATCGCATGATTGACCTGAGGCCGGAAACAAAGATAAAACAAATTATTTATACCTCTATCGGTGATTATCTTCCTTTCCCCAGGAATTTATTGTTCCCGCTGGTAGCCAAAAAGAAAAACCTTGCTGCTGATGTTAAACCTGCTGAAAATGTTTATAGATGGAAAGACCTTCCGGCAAAAAGTCATCCCCGTTCACCTGATGTTGAACTTACTTTTGATGATATCGCTATGTATCAGTATACCGGGGGAACCACCGGTGTTTCAAAAGCAGTTATGATTACCCACGGGAACCTGAGTAAGCAGGTCCAACAAATTGCTGCGTGGTTTTCGAGCTTTAACAGTAATGAAATAATGCTGGGTGCACTTCCCTTTTTTCATGTGTTTGGTTTAACCACTGCGATGAATTTGGCTATTTTTAAGGGATGGGGAGATATTCTCGTCCCAAAACCCCAGCCGGATGCCTTGCTTGAAGCCATTAGAAAATTTAAGCCATCATTGGCTCCACTGGTACCCACCATGTATATCGGCATGCTTAATAATCCCGCCATTGACAAAACCGATCTGACGTCAATAAAGGGATGTTTTTCCGGAAGCTCAGCGCTACCCCTTGAAACCATAAGAGGTTTCGAGAAGAAAACCGGTGCCGTAATCGTGGAAGGGTTTGGTCTAACGGAAGCATCACCGGTGACCCATGTAAATCCTTTTGCCGGCGGAAAACGGAAAGCCGGAAGTATCGGAATCCCCATTTCCGACACCGAATGCCGTATTGTAAGCCTTGATGACGGTAACACTGATGTTCCGGTGGGAGAATCCGGTGAATTGCTTGTCAGAGGTCCCCAAGTCATGAAGGGCTACCGGAACAATCCCGAAGAGACCGACACTACCCTGAAAGACGGCTGGCTCCATACCGGAGATATCGCCAAAATGGATGAAGACGGTTACTTCTATATTGTTGACCGAAAAAAGGATATGATTATATCCGGTGGTTGCAACGTATATCCCCGGCACATTGAAGAAGTGTTTTATGAAAACCCAAGGATTCAAGAAGCCTGTGCCATCGGGATTCCGCACTCGACTCGCGGCGAAGCGGTCAAAGTCTTTGCGGTGCTCAAAAAAGGAGAAACTGCAACCCAGGAAGAGCTTATCGAATATTGTACTGACAAACTGGCCAGATACAAACTTCCCACAGAAATTGAATTCAGAGATCATCTACCCAAAACCAATATGGGCAAAATCTTAAAAAAGGAACTCCGGGAAGCGGAAATGGCAAAACGAAAAAAAACAGGTTAAACACCCCTTTTAGACTCTTAATGATACTTTTTGTGCTTTTTATGGAGAAAAAGAATGATCCAAGATTTAGCCGGGAAGGTCATGCGTTTCAGGTGGCTGATTTTTATTGTACTTGCGCTTGCCTATTTTTTTGTTTATTTCCATCGTCTTTCGCTGTCCGTGGTCGCCAACGACCTGATCAATGATTTTCAAACAACCGCCAGTGTTATGGGCTTTCTGGGCTCCATTTATTTTTACTGCTATGCCCTTATGCAATTTCCCGCCGGACTCCTCTCGGACTCATTGGGCCCCAGGAAATCCGTAACTTTTTTTTTAATCATCGCTTCCGCAGGGAGTATTATTTTTGGATTTGCACCCACCATAAAAATTGCCTTCATCGGAAGGGTTATGGTGGGACTGGGTGTTTCACTGGTCTTCATCCCCACCATGAAAATCTTATCCCGGTGGTTTCGTCCTCACGAGTTTGCTTTCATGACAGGCATTCTAAATGCGGTGGGAGGAATGGGTGTTCTGGCGGCCACATGGCTTCTTGCCCTAATGACACTGGTTTTCGGATGGCGCATCTCTTTCGAGTTTATGGGCTGCTGCACTTTTGTCATCGTGGTTCTGGTATGGGTTATTGTTAGAGACCGGCCGGAAGATAAAGGCTGGCCTTCCCTTGCCCAATTGGATCAGGAAAACGGGGAAGATTTCCGGCCGGTCAAGCAGATACCCTTGTTGGAAGGCGCCCGCCGAGTGGTATCCGAAAAATATTTCTGGCCGGTGGCCATTTGGTTCTTCTTTGATTGCGGGGTATTTTTCGGTTTTGGAGCGTTATGGGGCGGACCTTATCTTATGCATGTTTACAAAATGACCCGGGCCCAGGCCGGCACGGTTCTGAGTATGATTGCATGGGGCATGATTATCGGAAGTCCCCCTCTGGGATTTTTTTCCGACAAAATAATGAAAAGTCGCAAAAAACCTTTTATTTTATGTAATTTAGTGCTGGTCATAGAGCTCGTCATTCTCAGCATTTATCCTGCCGGTCTGTCACGGATGGCCCTGTATATCCTGTTTTTCTTTTTTTCCATATGTTCGTCATCAGTTGTAATACTTGGGTTTACCATTATCAAAGAGCTTTTCCCCACAGAAATTGCCGGCACCTCAACCGGTTTTGTAAACCTCTTCCCTTTTTTAGGCGGTGCTGTGTTTATGCCGCTTTTAGGCCGGGTTTTAGATAGTTATCCCAAATCTCATGCAGGGGGATATTCCCTTGAGGCCTACTCAATGCTTATTTTTATTCTTTTGGGCGCATCTGTTTTATCACTGATTTGCACCTTCCTAACAAAAGAGACGTTTCAGAATTAACCTTGATAAATTCGTAAAAAGTCCGATTTAGACGGTTTAGAATCATTTTTCTCGTTCTCTTCTTTTACTCATGGCACTTAATTTTGGGTAGAAGATGAAAGGATATATTGAAGTATCTTCAATTCTCTTAACAGCAAAGGATATTCGGAATCTCTCATTTCTTCCTCAGTTTTTCCGCCTTTTGTGGTTAATTCTTTCAAAAGATTCCCAATCCTCTCCGCTCCTAAATAAACCGCGCTTTCTAATAATTCCAACAGATCTAATGGATTTTTTGCTTCGGTTTCTCCTTTTATCCGTTTTTCTAACAAGGGGATGGTATGATCTATCATAGACGCAAAAATTCGGGCAACCTCTTGGTAGGTGTCCTCGTCTAAACCCAATTGAGTTTTTATTTCATTTTTTTCCTTTAGAACCGGTTTCTCATGTTCCAAAGCTTCTCGAACTTTCGCCAGCAGATGTTCTTTTTTAAACGGTTTTATAATATAATGTTTACATCCGGCAGTTACCGCTTTTTTAACGGTCTCTATATCTGCCAAAGACGAACACACGATAATAGGGATGTTTTTCCACTCAGAGTGTTCTTTTATTTTGTTAAGCAGTTCTAATCCGTTCATTTCCGGCATCATGATGTCAGCCATGATGAGTTGAATTTGGGGTGTGGATGCCAGGTGGTCCAATGCCTCTTTTGCACTTTGTGCTGAAATGGTTTGATAATCATTTTTTTGAAGATTAATCTCTAGAACTTTGGCATTAATAGGGTTATCTTCCACAATAAGAATACTCATAAAAATTCTCCTGTTACACTTTCAATTACTGAGAAAAACTTCCTTTATCTATGAAATTCACGCCCCCCCATTGACAATTTATGGTATCATTTTATAGATTTTAACCATTTTAGGAAAGAAATTATCGGTGCTGACCCCAAAGCTGGCCCCGGCCTCACCGGCCCTGGCGGCCTCAACCGCGGCATTTAAAGCTAGCAGATTGGTCTGGAAGGCAATTTCATCAATTGTCTTAATGATCTTTGAGGTCTCTTCACTTGCCTTGAAGATATCTTCCATGGAGGCTGTCAAGTGAGTCGTAGAACCATTGGCCCGTGAAACAACCTGGTTGGCTTCTTTCATTAGGGTATCCGACATCCTTGAATTCTCTGCATTCTGCTTGGTCATCGCACCCATCTCTTCCAGTGACGAAGATGTCTCCTCCAAGGATGCTGCCTGATGAGATGATCCTTGCTGTGTTGGTTTCTTCAAGATCAACGGCAAGCGCTTGGAGCTGTTTCCATTGAGCAAACAGAGTATCCTGTTTTTTTAGGGTCGTACTCGGCTTGGATTTTCTTAAAATAATCCCTGTATTTCGCTTCGTTGACGGCGGCCACCATGCCGGCAGTATTTTTGAAAGAGGTTTGAATCTGATTTCTCATCAGCGCTATTTAAAAATTCTGTTTCGATCAGTATACGTTTTGTCATCATCCACGCAAGGTTGCTCCCGTACTGCCCCATGGCGGACGCTCGGCTGGTCTTTGCGTTAAGATAGAGATCCATGCCTTTGATAAAAAACAATGCCAGTAATCCTAAAAGCGGAAGTATGGCAATTTTAATCCAGAGGCTGAAAGTTCGTTTTTTAATTTTTTAATTACCCATGAATGTTCTCCTTGATATTTCTAAATTCACCGACTTAACTGCTAAAACCTTCAATTTTCCGCCGCACTTCCGATTCTTTTCAGGGCGGCCATAACAACACCGGACGATTCTTCAATCTTCATGAACCAAGTATTGATGAACTCGTAAAAAGTCCGATTTAGACGGTTTCGTAAAAAGTTTAAATTCAAGGCGTGCAAATTTTGTAATCATGAGGAGTACTTATCGTACGTTGAATGATTGCGAAATGCAGCACAACGCAGAAGTTGGACTTTTTACGGAACCGTCAAGTATTGATTCTGGTCGGCATTTATCGGCATTAGATAGAATCAAAAAGTGTGCCAAAAAATATTATAACTAATAAATCCTTACATATCAATAAGTTATAAAATTTTACCGGCATGAGAAACCGAAAAAAAGAGATAATTATTTGATTAGATCGTCCGGGTATCCGGACAAAACGTGAGAATTGGTTTGAAAGCCGGGGAATCAGAATAAATCCGAAAAACCGGACGGGTCCAAAAATCCGGACAGATTTCTAAAGATTATACCCTCCAGCATGGCACAGTTAAAATTTATTATCGCCTTGTCATATATTACAGGACAGACAAAGCTTTTCGGAAAAATTGGGCACGATTAGTTAAAATTCTGGCCCAGAGGACCAGGTTTTTCAAAGCAAAATATAACCTTAAGTGAAAGGCCGGACCCCCTATATCTAACATCCTCTATTTTCAGCCCATTTCGAGTTAAATGCTGTCTTGACAATATGATCTTCATTTGGTATTCGAATCTTGATTGTCTGAAGCCGGTTGGAACTTGTTGCCGCATCAGAGTCAGGACAATATCTTGTTACTTATCCCCAACCGTCCTACAACATTAACAACCCCAGGTTTTTTGCTTAAAAAAGAAAATTCTTATCCTTTCGAAAGGTCGGAACAGGCTTTGAAAGAAAAAGAACGTCTTTTAGAAAACATCATTGATGCTATTCAGGATGGAATCATCGTCTTGGATCCAAATCTTAACATTGTTCGGGCCAACCGATGGATGGAAAGAAAATACGCATCTGAAATGCCGTTGATGGGAAAAAAGTGTTATGCGGTTCTTCAGGGGAGGCAAGATGCTTGTCCGGAGTGTCCGTATCCTCAGACTTTGGAAACCGGAGTACCGTCCAGGCAGCTTTTTCCGTATCCATCCGTTCAGAACCCCACCGGATGGATTGAGGTTTCCATGTCTCGGCTTGAAGATAGTGACGGCAATGTAACCGGAGCTATTGAGCACGTTAAGGACGTTACCGACCGTGTGCAAACCGAAGCCGCGCTCAAGGACGAATCGACTCGGCGGCGTCTTTTGGTCGAACAGTCCAGAGACGGGATCGTCGTCCTCGATCAAAACGGCAAGGTATACGAGGCAAACCAGCGATATGCAGACATGCTCGGATACACTATGGAAGAAGTCCTTCAACTCCATCTCTGGGACTGGGATACCCAATGGACGCAAGAGCAACTGCTGGAAATGGTGCGCACGGTTGACGATACCGGAGATCACTTCGAGACAAGCCATCGTCGCAAGGACGGCACTTACATAGACGTGGAGATCAGCACCAATGGGACTGTGTACGGCGGACAGAAGTTTGTGTTCTGCGTGTGTCGGGATATCACCGAGCGCAAACGTACCGAAGAGGCCCTTCAAGAGAGTGAGGAAAGATTTCGTTCAGTGGTTAATCAGGCCGCTGATGCCATATTTTTGCATGATTCAAAGGGACGCATTATAGATGCCAATCAGGTTGCCTGTACGAGACTGGGGTATGAAAAAAAGGAATTGTTAACTTTATATGTCAAAGACATTGATCCGGATTTTGTTGAAAGAAAAGATCACATATTTTTCTGGAATGAGTTGGAGGAAAAGGCCCCGATTATTTTCGAAGGAAGACACCGCAGAAAAGATGGAAGCATCTTTCTGGCGGAGATCAGTTTAAGCCCGATTAAATATGGCAAAGAAAAGGTAGTCCTGGCCCTGGCAAGAGATATTTCCGAACGCAAACATCTTGAAGCTCAACTTCAACAAGCCCATAAAATGGAGGCAATCGGTACGCTGGCCGGCGGGATCGCCCATGATTTTAACAATATTTTAGGAATCATTCTCGGAAATGCAGAGCTGGCAATAGATGACGTCCCTGAGTGGAATCCGGGCCGACTTAATCTTGATGAGATTCGCATCGCCAGTTTACGGGCCAAAGATGTGGTGCGGCAACTCCTCAGTTTCGCACGCAAAACAGAAGTAAAGAAAAAACCCACAAATATTGCCGGTATTATCAAAGAGACGCTAAAGCTAATGCGTTCATCTATTCCCACAAGCATCGAGATTCGTCAGAATATTGTCAAAGAGATTGATACAATTCTAGCAGATCCCACCCAAATCAACCAGGTTCTCATAAATTTATGCACCAATGCCGCGCATGCGATGATAGAGGATGGCGGCATTCTTGAAGTCACCCTAAAAAATATAGACGTTTTTGAAAATACTGCAACTGGGTATCCTGATTTAAAACCGGGGCGTTATGTAAATCTGATCGTCAGCGATACCGGCCATGGTATTTCCCACGAAAAAATGGAGCGAATCTTTGATCCCTATTTTACGACAAAGGAAGTAGGCAAAGGTTCTGGAATGGGGCTTGCTGTTGTTCACGGCATAATAAACGGACATGACGGTACTATTTTAGTAGAAAGCAAACAAGGAAAAGGAACGACTTTCAGCATCTTTTTCCCAATGATTGAAGCGCAAGCAATAACAGAATCTGAAACACTTAAAGAACTTCCTTCGGGTAATGAAACCATACTTTTTGTAGATGATGAAGAATCTCTGATAAAAATGGGACGTCAGATATTAGAGCGGCTCGGTTATAAAGTTGAGACCCGGACAAGTCCTATAGAGGCGTTGGAGCTGTTTCAATCAAAACCCCATGCATTTGATTTGATTATCACCGATATGGCCATGCCCAAGATGACCGGCGACAAACTTGCAAATCAGGTCCTAAAAAAACGTCCGGATATGCCGATTATTCTCTGCACCGGGTTCAGTGAAACCATCGATGAAAAAACAGCCGGAGAAATAGGCCTTGCCGAATATATTGAAAAACCGCTCAATATGAGTGATTTTGCATTTAAAGTTCGGAAAGTATTGGACGGTCATAAAGGGTAAGACTTAAGGTCAAACACTCTATTCAAAAATTGCCGCTATTTTCAATTTATCCGATTTGCTCTGCCTGGATGACACCAACGCAAGGGTTTTATGATAGTTACTCCAATCAACGCAAAGCCTTTGCCAAATCCGTTTAGCGTATAATCTGATGTGTTGTTTATGCAACGATAGTTAAGACCGGACCGGTCAGGAGGAACTACCTCATGTAGGGCCGCAATTGCAGGATTCCGAGACCGGCGCAAGATTGATTTTATCCTGAGTCTGAACCAGGGGAAGTTCTTGCTTGATGGGTTTAAGTCTTGCCTTAATTGCCAGGAATACCGGTTTTATGGAAATGAACAGAATAATCAACGTTCCCGTCAGACCCGCCCACATGGGTATGATTTCAGAGGCCTGACCGATCATGGCCTGGGCAGATAGGCCGAACCACGCATAAATCTGATCAACAACCCGTCCGAAAAAGACTGATGATACGGCGATGGTGGAAAGGTAAATCGCGGTTGCCCGTTTCCCCAAAACGCCTGTTAAAACCGTCAGGGAGGCTATATTGGTGGCCGGGCCGGCGAGCAAAAATACCAGAGCAGCCCCGGGACTGACGCCTTTTAAAATCAGGGCGGCCGCAATCGGAGTGGAAGCGGTTGCACAAATATATAAGGGGATACCCACAGCCAGCATCAGCAGCATGGCGGGTAGGCCGGTTCCCAGATAGTTGCTGAAAACATCATCCGGAATGAGCACGGTTATGAGTCCGGCCAATAAAAGGCCCGCGAAAAACCAGGCAGCCAGATCCCCCCAGAGATCCAAAACAGCAAAGCGAAATCCCGCCCCAAGCTTTTCTAAAAACGTATGATGATGCTTGTGTACTTCGGGTGAGCAGTTGACGCCATCGCAGCAACCATCCACCGGACAGGTAAGATCCGGTATAATTTTGTTGTTGGCGAAGTTAGGGTTAAAAAGATTTTCGGCAATTCCGGCTGCCGCAGCCGTGACAAACGCCACAAAGGGACGCATGAACGTCATTATGGGATCCATTAAGGCATAAGTTATGGATATGGAATCTATGCCGGATTCCGGAGTGGATATAAGAAATGCGGTGGTTGCCCCATTGTTGGCCCCTTGTTTCCGCAGCGACACGGCTGCAGGTAACACACCGCAGGATCACAAGGGTATGGGAATACCCAGAATGGCAGCTTTAAGCACAGAAACAAACCGACCCTGTCCTAAATGTTTGGCCACTGAGCCCGGGTTGATAAATACGCGTAACAATCCGGCGACAATCAAACCAAAAACAATATACACCGATGAATCAACAAGAAGATCCCAAGACGTCGTGAAAACATTAACTATAAAGTTCAACCCGTTTTAACCTCCTTAGCATTATAAATTAAAATACTACCTTGTGGGATATTGTCAAGGGGGACAATCCTGAAGAGTACAAAGGTGTAACATCTAAAATTATTGCATTTAAAATAAAAAACAGCTTATTATGTTGTCGTAATATTTTTTTTATTACCTAAATTGATTGTCCAGGCTTGCCTGCCGCGTGCCCTTTTAAAATTTGAAACGCTCGGTTTAGGTATAAATTAGTCGCAAAAGGTTTCCAAATTATGGACATCTGGTTTTTCGTCATGGAACTGGTAATGCTGCTGGGCGGTGCTTTTCTAATGGGTGCCATGGCTCAGCGCCTGGGGCAGAGTCCCATACTGGGATATCTTCTGGCAGGTACCATGGTCGGCCCCCTGCTGTTTAACAGGACGGCTGTCAACCAGGCTTCGGAATTGGGCGTGGCCCTGCTGTTATTTTCCATCGGACTGGAATTCAGTTTCAAACAGCTCATGAAAATGGGACGGATGGCATTCGGAAGGGGTACGCTTCAGGTGGTGTTGACCATTCTGGCGGTTACCCTGATAACGGTTTCAATGATCGATCTGCCCCGAGCGCTCACACTAAAAGCCATCGTGGCGATGAGTTCCACCACCATGGTGCTGCGGCTTCTGGTGGACCGTAAAGAATCGTTTATGGGGCAAGGACCTTAAACTCTGTTAAAGAGTCAGAAGGGGGGCTGACAAGATCAGCGTTTACTGAATAAATTTAAGATAGTTTTCTCTATGGATGACCTCAAAAGCAGCATCCGGATAACCGGAGGTCCAGTCTCGGGGAATCTTTACGCGCTCCTTTTTCCATTTGACTTCGTAACCAAATAGTCTTCCTTCTCTTTCTTCCACTAAATCGATTTCTTTTTTGTCATAGGTTCGCCAGAAATATGAATTCGTTACCTTGCGTAAATATTCCTGTCTTTTCATCCGTTCCGTTATGATATAGTTTTCCCAAAGCTCACCCAGATCATTGCGCACGGCCAGTGGATTAAAATTTCCGATCAAGGCGTTACGAACCCCGGTATCATAGAAAAAATAGCGTTGAGTTTTTGTGATTTCTTTACGCAGATTTCTACTGAAACCGGAATGCCTATATATAACAAAGACTTTCTCCAATAAGTCCAAATAGCGTTCCACCGTATTTTTGCTCATGGAAAGTTGCTTTCCCAATTCGGCGAACGACACCTGTTTGCCGATTTGAAACGCCAACAACTGTAACAAACGCACCAGTTTGTTGGCATACCGAATTCCTTCCAGAGCCAGAATATCCTTGAACAGATAAGATTGAATGAATTCGCGCAAATAGTCTTCACGTCGCCGGTTGTCTCTTATAAGCACAACTTCCGGATAGGAACCGTAAATCAGACGTGATTCCAAACTCGCAGTTGTCTCGTGTCGCTTTTCAATCTTTGATATTTCCATTTGGGACAATGGAAAAAGTTTAAGGACATATTTTCTGCCGGTCAGCGGCTCGCCCACGTCTCGAGCCAGATCAAATGAAGAAGAACCTGTGACAATTACTGTGATTTCAGGAATATGGTCGACAATCAATTTGAGATTTAACCCAATTTTTTCAACGTACTGTGCTTCATCCACAACCAGTAGACGATGATCTCCGACAAAGTCGCGAAGGGTTTGAATGGACTGACTTTCAAGGTACTGTCGAACAATGATATCATCTCCGTTTACAAAAAGAACGCTATTGTTTTCTTTTTCCAGATATTTTTTCAATAACGTTGTTTTGCCGACCCTGCGCGGTCCATAGATGACCATTACTTTACCCGGTTTGATCAACTGCCGAAGATTTTCGATCTGTTTCTGGGGAATATACATTTTAAGGACCATCAAATTTGGTTAATAATTTGACCATATTTTACTAAATTCGGTCAGTTTGTCAACCCAATTCTGACAATAAAGGGCAAAATCCATTATTTTGTGCTTGTGTGCTTGGATCGGACCTTGGAAAATTACCCACTGCTGCCATAATACACTGTCGCTTGGTCCTTCCCGGAAGCCAGGTGAACAGTCTGGGAAAATTTTATGAAAGAATGAATGAAGGTGTGCTTTCTAATTCCATACCAAACGCTTTAGATCCAACGCCGGGCCCCGCTTTTTGATTTGATTTTTCACCGGTACGATAATCATCCGAAATTTGCAAGATAGGTTATAGTTTAAACTTCCAGTTTTTTTCGGATGGTTGCAGAATGCGTTTTCTTTTATGGATACAGTGGATACAATTGCACCCTTTTGTCAACGGGTGCCTGCCGAGTTTTTCAGCCAGATCGTAGCCGGCATTAATCATTTCGAAGATCATCTTGCGTTGCGTTGTGTGTGAAAAATTCCTTTTAATTTGGTTTTTCATAGCGTAAACGGTTCGTTCTCATCGTCGTCATTGTAAGACGGATCAAAGTATTTGTCGATAAGCTTTGTCTGGCCGAAACGATCTGCAAACAGGTAAATCCGGCTCATGTCAAGCGGTTCAAAATGGTCAGGCAGCAACCGGTTTCGGTAGAGCGTGATAAAAGTTGATAGATCGGCTTTATCTTTTAAGCTGCGATCAGGGTTGTTGGCAATAGCCATCATTTTTAATATGATATAGTCCGTGGGCTGAACCACAGGAACTTTTCCCAGCAATTCGTCTTCAACGAGAACACTGCGATTTAAAATATCCAATCCATCCGGAGTGTTGACGAACATAAAATCAATATAACCCATAGCACCCAGTTCAGATTCAAATTGAGCAAACACATCCGTCTTTTGATAGCAGCTATATCCCAGCTTTTTCATTATTGAATCAAGTCCGGGCCACAAGCGACCTTCGGTGATCAGGTCAATGTCGGATGTAAACCTGGGAAAGCCATACAATCCCAAGGCTATCGCTCCTACTACCGCAAAAGGAATCTTATTTTGGGTTAAATTTCGCGAAATGATCTCTAAAACTTTATTCAACTTTTCAGTGGGCACCTTATTCTCCCCCACATAGGATTCCTAAAATTATTTCCTTATTTGTACTCATTGGATGCTTTTTTTAAGCGATAGAACAATATCTATGCAAAAACAAGAAATTAATACACAATCTCAATTGTTAATTTATCCATCATTATACCATAGCATGTATTGGGCCGGGCACCCACCGAGGCGATTTCAAGCGCTTTCAAGGCATACGGGCCGAGCACCCACTGAAGTGCCACTTTTATTTTACTCTTGTATCCGGCGCGAACCCCATCCGCCACCCCCCGGCGTTTCGATCCGGAGACGATCTCCTTTTTTTAAGGATGCGGAAAACTTACTCCCTTGTTCTTCCACTTGATTGTTTCTGATGAGAACATTTTTTCCCACAGCCCCGGGCCCTCCGCCAAACAGTCCGTATGGCGAAGTTTTTCTTCTCTCGGACAGGACCGTCACATCCGCTTCGGAAAGCAGTTGGATCTCCCGGACAATGCCGTCTCCTCCCCGGTGAAGACCTTGTCCGCCCGTGCCCCGGCGTATGGAATACTCGGTAACCAGGAACGGATAACTGTATTCCAAGGCCTCTACCGGGGTATTCAGGGTATTGGTCATATGACTGTGGACTGCAGATTCCCCGTGGCATTTGGCCGATGCTCCCATTCCTCCCCCAATGGTTTCATAATATGCAAAGGGCTTTTGGTTTCGACAATCCATACCCCCGATGGTAACGTTATTCATGGTCCCCTGAGCGGCGGCAGGAATCGCATGGGGCACCGCCTTTGAAAGGGCGCCCAGCACCACATCCACAATCCGCTGGGACAGTTCCACATTTCCCCCGGCCACAGCGGCCGGAAACCGTGCGTCCACAAGGGTTCCTTTTCGGGTCAAGACGGTGATGGGTCTCAGACATCCGGCATTGGTGGGTATATCGGTTAAGACCAGCGAGCGAAATACATAAAAAACAGCGGAAAGGGTAATGGCGTAGACCGCATTGATACTCCCCCGAACCTGGGCGTCACATCCCCTGAAATCCAGGGTGACTTCATCTCCCTGAACAATGATTTTTACATGAATTTTTATCCGGTCATCCGAAATCCCGTCATCATCCATAACGTCTTCAAAATCGTAAATTCCGTCCGGAATTTTTCGGATGGTCTTTCGGGTCAGCCGATCCGCATAGTCCATCAGGCTGCCGGCATAAAACCGGACCATTTCCAGACCGTATTTTTCTATAAGCGCTTCGGTTCTGCGCACGCCCGTGATATTGGCCATGATCTGGGAAGCAAAGTCGCCTTCACGTTCCATGGGTGTCCTGACGTTACTCAGTAAAAAATCCATGAGTTTTTTATCGATATTCCCTTTTTCAACCAATTTCAAAGGTGGAATAATAATGCCCTCCTGGAAAATTGAAGTGGAAAGGGGCATGGAACCGGAGGTCATACCTCCCACATCTGCATGATGCGCCCGGTTGGCCACGAAGAAAACCGGCGCCGGGTCATTGGCAAATACCGGCGCCACAAGAGTGATATCCGGAAGGTGAGTGCCTCCCTTAAACGGATCGTTTAAAATGACCATATCCCCTTTCTCTAAGGAAACACTCTCAATGGCCGCCTTGACGGACAGGGGCATGGAACCTAAGTGTACCGGGATATGGGCCGCCTGAGCGATCATTTCTCCGGTGTGATCAAAAACCGCGCAGGAAAGGTCCCGCCGCTCCTTTATATTGGGTGAAAACGCCGTCCGTATCAGGGTCACTCCCATTTCCTCTGAAATGGAAGCAAAGCGATTTTTAAAAACTTCCAGCAGGATCGGATTGACGGTCATCTCTCTCCTCCGTCTTTTATGACATTGAAACGGGTGTAAATCAGGACTGTTGTTTGCTAAGATTGTTATGGCTATTTGGTTTCAGGTTTCAGGTGTCAGGAAACATGTTCAGTAGTAATGGGCCAACCCTGAGGGAACGATTCATTTTTTACGCCATACACTGCCGTTTCTTCAGCTAACTGCCAGCGGCGTTCTCGCTCTGGGACTTTCCGTTCCCATGTGTTCTCTAATCCATTCAACATACGAATTTTTATAGACCTCAAGATCCTCCACGTCCATAAAATTTCTATCGGTCACCTCGTTTCCCTCTTAATCCTTAACCCTGACACCTGACACCTGACACCTGACACCTGACACCTGACACCTGACACCTAAAAAAAAACTTCGGAGCCACGGTTTGTCAATAGAAAGGCATCAGTGTATACCAACGGTCTCACATTATTTCCAT
>Ga0272444_10000419_pt1 | contig 46426 bp, 42 predicted proteins | sample SSMForm13_FD_201033 | JGI IMG/M metagenome (GOLD analysis project Ga0272444, IMG submission 201033) | Marine sediment archaeal communities from Little Sippewissett salt marsh, Falmouth, MA, United States - SSM-Form-13 | ecosystem: Environmental > Aquatic > Marine > Wetlands > Sediment ... | reverse complement strand
GCAATACCGGCGGCAGTTAATGCTTCCATCTCGACACCGGTTTTATAATCGGATTTGGCAATCGTAGTGATTTGCACGAGCGGAGGATTATCCTGAAGTTGTATGTCGATATCAATCGAGGCTAATGGCAGGGTATGGCACAAAGGTATCAACTGATCGGTTTTCTTGGCGGCCATAATTCCGGCGATACGTGCCACCGCAAAGGCGTCTCCTTTGGCCAGCGAATTTTCTTTAAGCGCTTTTAATAGTGCATTAGAGATTATTACTCGGGCCGAAGCAACCGCAGTACGGGAGGTGGTATTTTTATCGCTGATGTTTACCATCCGGGCGGCGCCCGATTCGGTGACATGAGTTAATTTTTTATTACTCATTTTTTATACTTATCCTCCGACGCTCCGCATCATCGGGAGGGAGTCGGAAACCGATTGTAAATGTGAGAATCTCCGGAAGTCAGGTTGACTGACGATAGCTTTTACAAAATTTATTATTTCCGATTGACCGGGGCTGGTTTGCATCAATTCATTAATGCTGACCTTGTGATTACTAAACAGACAGCCGATCAGGTCACCATTTGAAGTAAGTCGAATACGATTGCACTCCCCGCAAAAATTATCACTCACGGCGGAGATAAAACCGATACGACCCGGGTATCCATTATAGGAATAGCTTTTTGCCGGACCGGGGCTGTTATCGAAATTAATCGATTTATCCAATGACATATTCAGCAATGATTTCATCTCGTTTTCGGAGAAAAATCGCTCTTTACCCCAGCGTGATTTTTGGGTCGGCATAAATTCGATAAAACGCAAATCGATACCTGTAGTTAGGGCCCAGTTGGCGAAATGAGGGACCTCATCATCGTTGATACCTCGCATCACGACGGTGTTCACCTTGACCGGCCTAAAAACGCTGCATTTGACCGCCTGCATGATACCATCATAAACCTGTTCGAACCGATTCGATCCGGTGATTTTTTCGAATTTCCATTTTTTGAGAGTATCAAGACTGATATTAAGTCGGTTTAGTCCGGCATCTATCATGTCGGATAATAGTTTCCCCAACAGCAGACCGTTGGTGGTCAAGCCGATATGCGTGATACCGTCGATTTTTGATGTTGCTCTTATTAAATCGATTATTCCTTTACGTATGGTCGGCTCGCCACCGGTAAAACGAATTTTGGTGATACCAAGGGCGGCGAAAGCTTCAATTATTTTTATCAATTGTTCATTCGACAGGAACATTGATTTATTATTTGCACTACAGGCCGAGTTGTAACAATAGCGGCAGCGCAGGTTACAGTTTTCGGTAACCGATACGCGAACATACGATATTTTACGGCCGTAATAATCGGTTAATTTTACATCGCTATTTTTAAATGTGTTCATTTATCGACTTTAACTCCCCGAATCAATTCGAGACCATGCTCCAGAACCGATTCGACCGCCTGTAAATTTTCCACCGCCCCTTTCGGTTTGCCGGGAAGATTTATAATAAGGCTGTTGTTTTTTATGCCAACCACTGCCCGGGAAATCATGGCGTGGGACGTTATCCCCATTGATACCCGCCGCATTTCTTCCTCCATCCCCGGAACCCGCCGGTCGATAATGGCCAGAGTCGCCTCGGGGGTGACATCGGTCGGTGCCAAACCGGTTCCGCCGGAGGTGATAATCAGGTTTATACCTTCGTTTATCCATTTCCCCAGAGTTGACATAATCTTTTCCTTGTTGTCAGGGGCTACACTTACCGAAACAACCTCAAAACCGGATTGTTCCAGTCTATTTTTAAGGAGGGGTGCCGTTTCGTCGGGACGTTCACCGCTGAAGGCGCGGTCGGAGCAGATAAGTATAGCACTTTTAAAACCGGGATTGTTTTTATTTTCCATTAAGTCCCATCATTGAAAATGTTTTATTAATTTTGCGCATAACCCAATCCTGCATATTAATTACGAAGTAATTATCGATAATCGCAGTCTATTATTTTTAATGAATACTAAAATAAATAGGCCAATAATCTGAAGGGACGATTCGTAATTTGTACAAATATGGATATTTTATGCCTATGTTGAATCGATATTAAACGAATGTCCGGCAAAGAAGGCGCCGCCCTTAAGCGGTGATAAACGGAGAGATAAATATGAAAACAATAGTGTCTTCTGTTTTTATGCTGTTGGCACTGGTAATCGTTTCGGGAATGGTTGTAGCCTTTTCCGATGGATCCAATTTTACCGGATCGACCGGTGCGCCGGGGGAGATGTCATGTTCCTGTCATGGGGCCGCTGATATCGGTTCCGGTTCGGCCTCAATAGATGCCCAAGGTGCTTTTATGCCGGGCGATACGATTAATGTAACCGCTCGCGTTGAAAACGCGGGTACATCCCGGTGGGGTTTTGCGGTAACGGTTTTGGATAATAACGACGAAGCAATTGGTGAAATGATTGTGACCGATCCGGTGCGAACGTTGAAGACCGAGTCAAATAACAGACAGTATATCAAACATACCGAAACCGGCACTGATTGGGGCACGGCCGACTCGACGGTGTGGCAGTTCCAGTGGGTGGCGCCTGATAACGGTGTCGAGGAGGTCACTTTTTATATGTCCGGTATGGCTTCCGACGGGAATTTTTTAACCGATGGTGACTCGTCGTATACCACGTCGCTGTTGATTAGCAGAACCGGTGTTGCAGATGATGTCGGGGGTACGCTACCGAATGGTTACGAATTGACTCAAAATTATCCTAATCCGTTTAATCCGACAACGACAATCGAGTATAATATACCTCATCGGTCGTTTGTAACGGTTACGGTATATAATGCGCGGGGTCAGAAGATCAGAACGGTTGTGCAGGATACAAAAACGGCCGGGAAACATACTGCTGTCTGGGACGGGAAAGATTATTTCGGTAATAAAGTATCATCCGGCGTTTATCTATACCAGATCCGTGCAGAAGATTTTATTGATTCCAAAAAAATGTTACTTGTGAAATAAATATGCGTGCGAATAAAATCATACCGACAGTTTGTTTGATTTTTATTTTTGTTTTACCGTCAATTTATGGCGATGTAAGTCCCTGGCCGATGTTTCGTCATGATCGCCAGCATACCGGTCGTTCGGTATACACCGGCCCGGGTGAACCGACATTGCAGTGGAGTTATCAGACCAACGATGGGGTCGCATCATCACCATCGATTGGTCCCGATGGGACCATATATGTTGGGAGCGGGTGGTACTGGTATGAAACTACAGATTCGGCGTTATATGCCTTAAATACCGACGGTAGTCTTAAATGGAAGTTCAATACCGAGGGCGGAATATTTTCCTCGCCGGCCGTCGATGATAAAGGAACCATATATTTCGGTTCCCTCGATAGTTATTTATATGCTGTCGAGGACTCGGTGACATACGGCAAACTGAAATGGAGGACCGATTTGGGCTATAGGTGTTTCGGTTCACCGGTTGTCGGTGACGATGGCACTTCGTATATTGGCGCCTTGAATTTTCGTATATATGGGATTGATTCGGCCGGCGTCATTAAATGGCTCGATATGGTTAACTATTGTGTTTTTTCCTCGGCCGCCATCGATCCCGATGGGTTGATATACTGTGGCGCAAAGGATCAGCGTTTGTATGCTCACCGAGATCTTGATACGAATTTCGAGCGAGTCTGGCAGCATGAATTCGGGACGTTTTACAGTAGTCGGCTGGTCGATACCTCACCCGCCATTGCCGACGATGGAACGATATACGTCGGCACCGATCAATATGGAGCGGCCGGAGTAATACCGAGTCCGGCCGATACTTCGTTTTGGGCGATTAATCCTGATGGTTCGCGCAAATGGGGTTTTTATATCGGTGATGGGGTAGAATCATCACCCGCTATTGGATTTGACGGTATATTATATTTCGGTTCGTACGATAGCTGTCTGTATGCAGTCAGAGATATGGGTGGTTATGGCAGGCTTCTATGGAAATATAAAACCGGCGGCCCGATTGATGCTTCACCCACAGTCGGTGGGGATGGGACAATATATATCGGTTCGCGCGATTCGGTTATGTATGCCTTTAATCCGGATGGCACTATACTATGGACATATAAAACCGGCGGCGATATTGAATCCTCGGTGACAATTGCCGGAGACGGCCGGATATATTTCGGCGGGATGGATGGTAAGATTTATGCTTTGGGTGATATCGGTGATGATGTCGGACCGATTGCTATCGATTTGCCAAATACAATATTTTCCGACACGACAATAGTACCATCGATAATGGTTCGGAATTTCAGAACGACCGTGCAGTCATTCGATGTAAGACTGATTATTTCCGAGAATGATTCGGTCGTTTATGAAGATAGCGTTTTTGTTTCCGATTTGGATGGTGGGGTTGATTCGTTAATAACTTACGGTTTGTGGTCGGTGATACCGGATAGTAGTGACCGGATATATTCGATTCAAGCTGTCACAAAATCATTCGCTGATATTAATCAATCGAATGATACTTTAATTCAGCAACTATCGGTCGGGTCGATGTATTTATGTGGTGATGCCAACGGTGATCGTGTTATCAATCTTTTTGATATAGCCTATTTGATTTATTACCTTTATCTGTCCGGGCCGCCGCCTGAGAATTTTGATGTCTGCGATGTTAACAATGACGGTGAGTTAAATATTTTTGATATATCGTTTTTAATCAGCTATTTATATCTGGGTGGTTCAGCACCGGATTGTCCTTAGGATTCTCAAATCTTTCTTATATCATGGGTGGGTGGCGCAGCGTGTTTAATATCATATATTTAAATTGGTCTAAGCCAATTATAGTCAGGCCGGTCAGGCCATATTTGTCAAATATCTTGCAATTGGGGAACTTATAGATTAAATTAATGTTTGCAATTCAAAAAGGATATAAGAATTGCGAATTGTATTTTTTGTCATTTTTGTCATTTAAAAATTCAGGAGGATAGATGCCATCTAAAAAAGACTCAAAAAATCCGACTTTAAAACAGATTGGTCTTCCAAAGGAGACACTTCTGGGCTTGTACTCCAATCTGTTAAGAACCCGGATGCTTGATGAACGTTTCCGAAAGTTGTTCCGTCAGGGACGCTTTGCCGGGACATATTTTTCCGCGGTTGGTCAGGAAGCGACAACAGTCGGCCCGACCTTTGGACTCCGCGATGAAGATATTATAGCACCGTCGCATCGTGAAATCGGGGCCAATGTTACCAAGGGCGTACCGCTGGAAAGAATCGTTGCCCAGGTTTATGCGCGGGCTAATTCCCCGGATAAGGGAAAAAGCCATCCCTGTCATTATGGTTGGCAGCCCAAAGGCGTGATTACACCGGCTTCGACACTGGCCGGTCAGACGATTGTTGGCACCGGTTGTGCGATGGGTTTTAAAATCCAGAAAAAGGATAATGTTGTGCTGGCTTTCTTTGGCGAAGGTTCCACGTCGCGCGGCGGATGGCACGAGGCGCTTAACTACGCCGGTATTCATAAACTTCCGGTTGTGTATATCTGCCAGAATAATCTCTGGGCCGAATCGGTGCCGGCGACGCTTCAGGCCGGAATCAAAGATTTTGCCGACCGAGCCAAAGCTTACGGTTTCCCCGGTGTCACTATTGATGGCAATGATGTTTTTGAGGTGCACAAAACATCGGTTAAAGCGATCGAACGGGCGCGTAAAGGTGAGGGGCCGACGTTAATAGAGTGTAAGACGTATCGGTGGTATGGTCACTCGGAAATCGATCCGGCCGATTACCGATTACAGAAAGAACTTGATGAATGGAAAAGCAAGGACCCGGTCAATCGTGCGGAAGAACTGTTGATGTCCTTGAAAGTTTTAGAAACTCAGAAGCGTGAGGCGCTGGTCGAGCAATTCACCCAGGAAATCGATGAAGCTGTTAAAATCTGCGAAAACGAACAATATGCCGAACCGGAGGAGGCATACAACGATGTGTACTCCGATCAGTTTCCCGTCATAAGGTCTGAGGAGAGGGAGGCGATGTCATGAAAAAGATTACGTTTATAGAAGGTATTACCCAGGCGCTCGATGAAGAAATGGAACGCGATAAAAGCGTGTTTATGATCGGTGAGGATATTGGGATTTACGGTGGTGTTTTTAAGGCGACGAAAGGTTTGCTTGATAAGTATGGCGAGGAGCGAGTTATCGATGCGCCGATTTCCGAAGTTTATATCGCCGGTGGTTCGGTCGGGGCGGCTATGGTTGGTATGCGGCCGGTACCGGAAATTCAGTTTGCTGATTTTATTACGCCGTCGATGGATCAAATTATACAGCAGATGGCCAAGATGCGTTATCGTACAGGTGGCCAGTGGACCTGCCCGATGACGATGCGGGTATGCTGTGGGGCCGATATTGGAGGAGGTTTGTATCATTCGCAGACCAATGAGCAGTGGTTTTTTTCGCAGCCCGGTTTGATTGTCGTGATGCCAGCAACTCCTTATGATGCAAAAGGTTTGTTGAAATCGGCCATTCGCGGTGATGACCCGGTGATTTATTTTGAACACAAGCGGTTGTATCGATGGATTAAAGAGGAGATACCGGATGAAGATTTCACGGTTCCGATAGGTAAGGCCGCCTTGCGGAACAAGGGTGATGATATTACTATTGTCAGTTATGGTTTGATGTATCATCGCGCTTTGGAGGCGGTGAAGGGATTGGAAAAGGATGGTATCTCGGTTGATTTGATCGACCTGCGGACGCTGTTGCCCTGGGATAGGGAAATGATTTTTGAGTCGGTTAAGAAAACCTCGAAAGTTGTGCTGGTGCAGGAAAGCCCGAAAACCGGCGGTGTGATGGCCGAAATATCGGCTTCCATTACCGAAGAGATGTTTGACTATCTCGATGCGCCGGTGACGCGGGTATGCGGGCTGGATGTTCCGGTGGTGCCGTTTGCGCCGCCGATGGAGCATTTCTTCCTGCCCAATGCCGAGAAGATAACAAAGGCCGTCAAAGAAGTTTTGGAATATTAAGGGAGATGTGATGGATTATAAAGTAGTCATTCCGCCGCTGGGTGAATCGGTTGTTGAAGGTATCGTTGTAAAATGGTTGAAAAACGAGGGTGATAAGGTCAAGGCCGATGATCCGCTGGTCGAAATCATGACCGACAAAATCAATGTCGAGATACCATCGCCTTACGATGGAGTTATGAAAAAACATCTGGTTGAACTGGAGACGGTTGTTGAAATCGGTCAGGCCATTGCTGTTATGGAGGTCGAGGGGGAAGTAACCGAGGCGAAAACCTTCGATACCAAACCGTCAGGTGAGGAAAAAATTCCACAGGAGCAGGAAGCCCCCGAACCGGCGGAGGAATTTATCGACTCCGCGGCTCATCATCGCCATGAGGGTATTCATGCCGACGAAGAATCTATCGAGGGTGGTATCAAGGCGGTTAAATCATCGCCTGTCGTGCGCCGTCTGGCGCGTGAGCATTTTATCGACCTGCGCAAGGTGCATGGTACGGGACGAGACGGACGGGTCAGCAAGCAGGATGTGATAAAATATATCGATGCGCGGCACATGGTCGATGTGACGAAACCGGATTTCAAATTCCCCGATTTGGAAGAGGAAGAAGTTATTCCGGTTACCGGTGTTCGTAAGGTTATTTCGCAGCATATGGTTAATTCGGCCTTTACGATTCCGCATGTGACGACATTCGATGAGTGCGATATGACCGAGGTGATAAACTGGCGCAAGAAATATGTCGGTAAAATCGAGGAGAAACATGGGGTTAGGATTACCTTTATGCCGTTTATAGCCAAGGCGATTATTTTTGCGGCGCGGGATTTCCCATGGATTAATTCGACGCTCGAAGATGATAAACTGCATGTTAAGAAATATTTTAATATCGGTATGGCGGTCGCGCGCGATAATTCGCTAATCGTGCCGGTCATCAAACATGCCGAGCAAAAATCGCTTCTGCAAATCGCCAAAGATATGAGTGAACTGGCAAACAAAGCCAACGAAGATAAACTCGAAATGAGTGAAATTACCGGCGGGACGATTTCGATTACCAATGCCGGCGGTATGGGAGCGCTGGCCTCGACACCGATTATCGCCAAACCGCAGGTGGCGATTTTGGGCGTGCATAAGATAGTCGAGAAACCGGTGGTCCGTGACGGCGAGATTGTGATTCGTCCGATACTTAATTTCGGTTTGTCGTTCGATCATCGGGTTATCGACGGCGGATACGCTGTGCAGTTTTTACGCCGGATGATTGAATATCTCGAAGATACCGATAGCTGGATTGTTGAAGTTATTTAAACAGGAATAGGCTATGTCTGAAAAATATAAGTTAGTTGTTATCGGGGCGGGACCGGGTGGATATGTTGCTGCTATCCGTGCCGCGCAGTTGGGAATAAAAACGGCGATTGTCGAAAAAGAGTATATGGGTGGCGTCTGCCTTAACTGGGGATGTATCCCATCGAAAGCGCTGTTGTATGCAACCGAGTTGAAACGTACTATCGAAGGGGCGAAACGAATCGGGGTGACGGCCGATAATGTGAGTATTGATCTAGATAAACTTCGCAAACATAAAGATGATACGGTTAAAAGATTAACCGGCGGTGTCAAGCTGCTTTTGGATAAAGCGGGCGTGAAGATATTTAATGGTACAGCCTCGTTTGTTTCGGCTACCGAAATCGAAATTGTGAATGGTAATGATAAACAAAAAGTCGAAGGTGAGAATTTTGTTATCTCTACCGGAACGACACCGTTCGAACTGCCGATGTTAAAATTCGACGGTAAAAATATTATCGGCGCCCGTGAGGCGATTTCTGTTCCCGATGTACCCAAAGAGATGCTGGTGGTCGGGGCCGGGCCGATCGGGGTCGAGATGGCGACCGTATATCAAACACTTGGCTCGAAAGTGACTATTGTCGAGGTGCTCGATGCGGTGCTGCCGCTGCTTGATGCCGATATCTCGGCGACCTCGGAGAAGGCGCTTAAAAAGCAGGGGATGGATATTTTAATATCGTCCAAAGTTATGGACTCGAAAGTGGCCAATAATAAAGTGAAGGTCACAATCGAGACATCGAAGGGTAAGGAAGAAAAAACATTCGATAAGGTTCTGGTTGCGGCCGGGATGAAACCAAACAGCGGCGGATTGAATCTCGAAAAGTTCGGTGTTAAGCTGGATGATAAGGGATATATTGTTGTCGATAAAAAGATGCAAAGTTCGGTTAAGAATATTTATGCTATCGGTGATGTTGCCGGTGGCGTGCTTCTGGCGCATAAGGCCTCGCATGAAGGTGTGGTCGCGGCCGAATCGATTGCCGGTGGGGCCGAGACGGCTGACTGGAAAGCGGTTCCGTACGCTGTCTTTACCGATCCGGAGATTGCCGGTATTGGGATGACGGAGAAAGAGGCGCAGGCAAGCGGCCGGAAAATTAAAGTCGGTATGTTTCCGTATCGTGCGGTCGGTAAAGCGATTGCGACGCTGGCTTCGGACGGTTTCACCAAAATCATTTCGGATGCCGACAGTGATGAGATACTGGGTATTCATATCTTCGGTCCGCATGCGGGTGATATAATTTATTCCGGAACGATAATTATGGAGATGGACGGTACGTCGGAGGATTTAAGCCGTATGATGGCGGTGCATCCGACGTTATCGGAGGCGTTGATGGAAGCCGCGATGAATGTGGACAAGCGGGCGATTCATATACCGAATTAGATAATATTTTCTTGATATTATGTGCGGCGCGTGTAAATATGTGCCGCATTTTTTTTGCGTTTAATTTAAAAGTTACGGCAGTAAAAAGTAGGTCGGAATCTCCGAAGGAGTTCCGACTTTGTTAAGAATGTCGGAAGCCCTACGGGCATTCCAACCTACTTTTTCTGCTCTACTATTGAGTGCGAGTATAGTTTATTTCGGCTTTTTCTACAGCTATAAATGTTTAGTGCAATGGGTATTTTCCTGTATCCAATAATTATTTCCATAAATATCTTGACATAGTGGACAGGTATGATTATATTGCCATTACGATATCCCCACATAAACCTCACTAAAAATCCCTAAGGTCCCTCAACGACCCATTGGAGTATTGTCTATACGAATTCCTGGGAGCGCTGTAACCCGACCCTAACCGTTAGATGATAACTTAAACATGGAGGAAGCATGCCTATGGGAAGTTGACCGAGACAACGGTTTGAAAGGATAATTGACGCTCCTTGATTTCCTGACGACCGTTTCCCGTTGACTCTTTTAAATCGGTACGGTCCAAATATGGACATTTGCACTTATCCGGCTTTGAGACGTTATCGCTGTATACAACATATCACATTTCTTCTCAATCCCGGCCGATAAGAAAGAGAAGGCGGGACTATTTAGACTTTGCCAGCACATTGCCTAAACGGCCAGCAGAGATTCGCAATACGAAAAGCCCCGGTCATAAGTTTTGACCGGGGTTTAACTTATCCCATCAAGTATGGCCTTCTCACCATACTTTTAGTTGCACCAATCTTTTGGTTTAATCGCTGAGATTGCCCAAAAATCGAACATTTCTTAAAATAAACGATTGTCTGACAATGTGTTAGGTCTCGGTTAACCGCCCCGGTATTCACACGGCACTCCGCTTGCAAAATCTCTAACCGAATGCAAAAACTGAAAGGGCGGTACGTTATGAAAGTCAAATTCACACTGACGATGGACAAGGTCACCGTAGAGGGAAAAGACATCGACAGTATTATCCTTGACTGGGAATCGGATGTGGATTATAACGAGGTGCTGGCGATTTCACATAATTGGATTTCATCGCAAAATTTCCTGACCCAGCGCATGAGCGGTCTGACTCATGTCGGTGAGTCTTCTCTGACAATCGAACCGCTGGAGGACTATTAAAGCGATGGATCTGACTAATCAATTAATACAACAGGCCTCGACCCAGATGGGTGATTCCGGTAATTTCCTGACCCAGATAAGGGCGTTTATCGAAGGTCAGTTCGGAACCCCGGGTCTCATCGCGGCCGGATTGCTTCTGGCCGGTATTGTCGGGTTGATTTTGTCCAAGACACTCAAGTTATCGTTTGATATCGTTCGTTATGTTGCCGTACCGTCGGTGGCAGTGACTTTCATCGCTACTTATTTTCTGCCCTTCTCATTTGTATATATCCTGCCGGTGACAGTGGCGTTTTTCTCAATAGTACTAATCGTTAAGGGGTAGTGTAAGAGGGATTTTGTAATGTCTAAAAAGTCTAATTCGAAAAAAAGCAATAAAAAGAATACAGAAGATATACATCGGGAGCCGGTTAAGCCGGATAACGATTCGGAAGCTGTCAATCCTTTCGGTGAAGAATCAACTCTCGATGATGATAAAATATTTATCGAATGTCCCGGCGCGACGGTGTATGAACCGGGTACGAGGACGGTGATTGCGGGGGTAGAGTGGATCGATGAAAAGGATCCGAGTAAGGGGTACCGGATAGTTGATCATCAGGTTTTTGCACCGGAACATCGGAATAAAAGATTAATCAAAAAAGAACACCGCAATTCGATTCGTCGCTGTCAGGCATGCCAGGATTTAACGGTCAGGTTGATTCGTCGGGAGGGGCCGGATTTCTTTATTCCCAACCCCCGATTCCCGCATAAAAAACAGCTTAAACCGGTCGAAAAAAACTGGTAAAAGATTTCTTTTTTTCAGGCTATATCACATATAAAAAAATTCTTGTAACCTGTTGTATGTAAACAGGATACAACGCCTTTTTTCGCTTGCGAAAGGTCTTGAAATTTACTATCTTAGAATATGGATAAGATTGCTTTGCATAGTAAAAATGCGGCCTCAGACCGGGCTTCGAAAATCGGTCCCGTGATGGATCGAATTCTGGCCGGTTTTGGTTTGCTTCATAATTTAAGCGGCTGGCGAATTGTAACCGGGTGGCCCGAAATAGTCGGCGTAAAAATAGCCGAAGTATCGAAGGCTGTCAGGTTTTCCGGGGATACTGTTTTGGTCTCGGTACCCAATGACGGCTGGCGCCAGCAGTTATCGATGGAAGTCGATGAGATATTGAAAAAAATTCATGCACTTCCCGGCGGCAAGGTGGTCAAACGAATCCACTTTATTTCGTGATTGGAAAGGATAGACTTTACGATGAAAGACAGCACAACTGTAATGGAAGAAGAAAAACCGGTGAAACAATACGATGCCAAAACAATACAGGTTTTAAAGGGTCTCGAAGCGGTCCGGCGACGGCCGGCGATGTATATCGGTGATGTCGGCAAGCGAGGTTTGCACCATCTGGTGTTCGAGGTGGTTGACAACTCCATCGATGAAGCGATGGCCGGGTTCTGCGATACGATTAAGGTTGAAATGGGCACCGATGATACTATTACTGTCACCGACAATGGCCGCGGGATACCGACCGATAAGCATCCGACGCAGAAAAAGTCGGCCCTGGAAGTGGTTATGACGATGCTTCATGCCGGTGGTAAATTTGATCATTCGACCTATAAAGTATCCGGGGGGTTGCATGGTGTCGGTGTTTCGGTGGTTAATGCTCTTTCGGAGTGGTGTTGGGTTGAGGTGTGTCGAGATGGTGAAGTATATCGCCAGGAGTACGAACGAGGTAAGGCCAAGTTTGCTGTTAAAAAAATAGGTAAACGTAAACAATCCGGGACCAAAACCTGTTTCCTGGCTGATTCGGAGATTTTTTCCAATATTGATTTTAAATTCGATATCCTTGCCGGTCGTCTTCGGGAGCTGGCTTTTTTAAATCGCGGTCTAAAAATTATTCTAATCGATCATCGTGACGACAAGAAAACGGAATTTCAATATAAGGGCGGGATTGTATCATTTGCCGAGTATCTCAACGAAAACAAAAATGTCCTTTTCAAAAAGCCGATTTATTATCAGAAGGAAAAGGAAGGTGTTGATGTTGAGGTCGCTATCCAGTACAACGACGGATACAATGAAAATCTGTTTTCGTATGTCAACAATATCAATACAATCGAGGGGGGAACACATCTGACCGGATTCCGAACCGCCCTGACGCGGACGATCAATTATTATATTTCGAAAAATAATCTGATTAAAAACGGAAAGAACGGCAAGAATGGTAAGAATGGTTTGGGATTGATGGGTGAGGATGCACGCGAAGGATTAACGGCTATCATATCGGCCAAGGTGCCCAATCCGCAGTTTGAGGGGCAGACCAAAACCAAGCTGGGAAATTCGGAAGTACGCGGTATTGTCGAATCTATCACCAATGAGTTATTGGGTGATTTTTTCGAAGAGAATCCGTCGGTTGCGAAAAAGATTGCCGAAAAAATAATTTCGGCGGCGCGTTCACGCGAAGCGGCGCGTAAGGCCCGCGAATTGACTCGCCGTAAGACGGCGCTGGATCATGCCGCTCTGCCGGGTAAACTGGCGGATTGTTCGTTAACTGATCCGGAATCATGCGAGTTGTATATTGTCGAGGGTGACTCGGCGGGTGGTTCGGCCAAACAGGGGCGCGACAGACGGTTCCAGGCGATTTTGCCGCTTAAGGGAAAAATTCTTAATGTCGAGAAGGCACGTATCGATCGGGTGCTGTCCAACGATGAAATCCGGGCGCTTATTACGGCGGTCGGGACCGGTATCGGTTCCGATGAATTCGATATCGGTTCGCTTCGATATAGTAAAATTATTATCATGACCGATGCCGATGTCGATGGGGCGCATATTCGGACGTTGATCCTGACCTTTTTGTTCCGTCATATGAAGGAATTAATCTCGCAGGGGAACGTCTATATTGCCCAACCGCCTTTGTATCGTGTTTATAAAGGTAAAAAAGAGCAGTACGCCTATTCCGAAGAAGAGCGGGAACGTGCCATCGCGCAATTCGGTGGCAGCGGAGTATCGGTGCAGCGCTATAAGGGTCTCGGTGAGATGAATCCGGAGCAGTTATGGCGCACAACGATGGATCCGGAGACACGCACCCTGCTTCTGGTGACAATGGAGGATGCGGCCGAATCGGATCGTCTGTTTACGATATTGATGGGTGATGCGGTTGAGCCGCGCCGCGATTTTATCCAGGAGAATGCACGTTACGTGCGCAATCTGGATATTTGATTCGGTTACCTGTTACCGGCCGGCATTGATATATTTCAATATGTGATTGACAGATACGGTCGATTATTTTAATTATTTATTAATAAACGACGTATATAGTCTATAATAATGATAACTTTTTAAAAAAGAAGGATATAGCTATGAATGGTATCTGTCATGTGGAAATACCATGCACCGATTATGAGAAAGTGACGGAATTTTATGGGGATGTTTTCGGCTGGGAATCTCAGATAATTCCTGAGATGAACTATGCGACATTTAAAACCGGAGACGGACCCGGCGGCGGTTTTTCAAAGGAGCTTAAGGTCTCCGAATCGGGAGTTTTGTTTTATATCCAGGTTGAGGATATCGATGCTTCGCTGAAGAAGATTGAAACGGCCGGTGGTCAGATGGTTAAGGGTAAGACGCCGATCAGCCCGGAATTCGGATTTTTTGGTATATTCACCGATTCGGAAGGTAATGTTATCGGTCTTTGGGCGCAGAAGTAAGAAAAGTTTGATAATGAATTATGAGGCAGGTGTCGTTGACACCTGCCTCATAATTCAAAATAAGCGAAAATGTCGAAATAGATTGTTATTGGGGATAAATGCAAAAATCGATATCAGGCGATATCGAACTTATATCCGGCACCGCGGACCGTTTTGATATAGTTTTTGTAAACCCCCAGTTTTTTCCTTAAACCCACAATCTGGACATCGACGGCACGATCGGTCACCGGGTAATCTTCGCCCATGATGGAATTGATAATCTGGTAGCGCGAAAAGACCCAACCGCGTCGCTGCGTCAGCAGGCGGAGAATTTGAAATTCCATATTGGTCAAATCGACCGGTTGATCGTCGGCGTAAACCTCATGTTTTCCCGGCCAGATAGTCAGATTTCCGATTTTGACAAACTGTTCCTGGCTATCCTAACCGACTTCACTGCGTCGCAGGATATTCCTGATTCTGGCAATTAGGACGCGGGGACTGAACGGTTTGATGATATAATCATCGGCACCCAATTCGAGACCGACTACAATATCTGTATCCTCGCTGCGGGCGGTCAGGATAATAATCGGTATCGAATGCAAATCGGTCTTGTTTTTGACTATTCGACAAAACTGTAAACCGTCCATACCGGGAAGCATCAAATCAAGAAGGATCAGGTCGGGGAGATTCTCGTCAAGAATTTTTGTAGCCGTTTCCGCCGATAGCGCGCTGGTAACCTGATAACCTTCTTTTGTGAGGTTATATTTGATAACCTCGACAATATCCTTATCGTCCTCGACGACAAGGATTTTTTCTTTTGCCATAGCAAACTCCGTTAATAATCATCCGATAAAAAACGGTCGAACATTAATTTAGTATAAGATTTTTATTAAGATTTTGTTAACAAAGCGGGGGAGATGTAATAATAGACTCTATTTTTGCTTATTTAGCTGATTCGGATCCAGGATTATAACATTACTCTTTGGGTGCCGATTTGCTGTAGCTTTTTGAAAAATTGACACTGTCCGGCCCAAGGGAGGCGCCGGAGACAATAAACGAAACCGCCTCATTAACTGTCCAGTCGGTAAGAATGATATTTTTTTCCGGAAGTATTTCGAGAAATCCGGAGGTTGGATTGGGTGTGGTCGGGACATAAACCGCCGCCAGTTTTTCATTAGTATCTTTGTCAGTAATAATACGCATTAACAGTCCGACCGTTTTCATTTCCGGCGAGGGGTAATTGATCAGAACTATCCGGGTTGATTCATCAGGATGACGCTGGAACGATTCAATCAGTTTTTTCGAGCCGCCGTAAACCGATTTAACAAGCGGGATTTTTTTAATCAACTTTTCAAACAGGGCGATGATTTTTCGTCCAAATACTTTGGTTGCGAGCCACCCGAGAAATAAAAGGAATCCGAGGACAACGGCTATAGCGACAATATCACGAACATACGGTTTGACAATCCATATGGCTATTTCCGGTGAGACCGGCTTGATAACATGCGCCATTCTTACCGCGACAGCCTGCCCGGCATCAACAACCAGTCGAAAAATAAAACTTACAACCAGCCATGTTAACCAGATTGGAATCGCGGTCAGAAGCCCCGCGACAAGATATTTTTTTATAAACGCCCACATGGTTTAATATTATTTTTGCTTATATCATTTAAGCAAAATCAGAACAAGACAGCAACAATAAACTTGTTTTTAGATTAAATAACCCGGGGCGATAATTATTGATACGCTATAATATAGCGTAGGGCCGAAGCGGCTTCTTCGGGGGATACGGTGTTAATATATATTCCCGAGCCGATTTCGAATCCCGCCGGAATGGTGATTTTGGGTACTATAACCATATACCAGTGAAGGTAGCGGGTATCTTCATCACCGATCGGCGAGGATCGGATAATATAATTATAATCAGGATTACCTAAATGGTCATATAATCCGAATAACAGGTCCCTCAATATACCGGCAAGTTCGTTTATTTCTTCATTGGTTATCAGCACAAAGCTGGGAGTATGTTTTTTGGGATAAATCCGGCATTCATAAGGTGATCGAGAGGCGTATGGACAGAAGGCGACAAAATTATTCGTTTCGGAGATGATTCGCTCTTTTTGTCGTATTTCTTCCTCAATCATCTCACAAAAAACACACCGACCGTATGTGTCGTAATGAGCGATAGCCCGTTCCATCGGATACCGGACATGCGGGGGGACAATTGGCGTGGCGATAATCTGCGAATGGGGGTGCATCAAAGATGTCCCGGCTCGTGCACCATGATTGCGAAAAATTGTTATTAGGTTAATGTTCCCGTTTTTACTTATCTCTATTTGTCGCTGACGATATGTTATAAGAATATTGGATATTTCATCATTTTTCATTATTGCCGGATGAGCATTATGTTTCGAATGCTCAATGACAACTTCTGCTATTCCAAATCCCCCTGCGGATAAAAATGAACCCACGTTAGTGCGTGTAGCCAGACATGTGGAATCCAAAGAGGCGAATTTATTGGGAACAACCCTAACCTGCCAGTTGATTTTTGATGGCAAACAAAAAACCGGTTCCTCGGTTTGTTTTTCATTTCCATGGCAGAATGGACAGTTGGGATCATATTCCGGTCGTGTTTTTTCTTCGTTTGATTTTTGAGTAATATCGGATGGTCGGTCGTTTCGTTTGGGGGATAGTATTACCCATTCTTTGGTAGCGAGATTCTGGCGAAATTCAGATTGCTTATCCATATCTTCAAACCGTCGATTCAATTGTTAATATTTACAATATTTAAACTTGTTGCGGCAATATAAATGTTATAAGGAATTTCAGGCAAAACATATATTATTTTTTTATGGTGTATTGAGTCGTGGCGATCAGGTTTGCCAATCAGGATAATACCGGTTCGAGACTCTTGTCAAGCTCTCGACGGACAGCCGTGGCTATTTCGATTCGCGTATACGGTTTTTTAACATAGGTCCCGACTCCGAGCTGTCGCGCCTGATCGACTCTATCAGTAGCGGCATATCCGCTGACAATTATGGCTTTCTGGCCCGGATGGTTTTTAATGATTTCGCGGTAAGTATCCAATCCGTCGAAACCCGGCTCCATTATCATATCCAGCACGATTATATCAACCGAATGTTGAATCATATATCGAACGGCATCGGAGCCATTCTCGGCTGTTTTAACTTTATAACCGAGATCGGAAAGAATTTCGTAAGTAAGTTCGCGCTGTTCGGCGGAATCATCGACCACGAGAATCGATTCGGTACCGCCCTTAAATACGGTTTTTTCCTGATTTTGAGTTACGGCGGTTTTTAAAACAGGAAAATATAGAATAAACTCGGTGCCCTTTTTCAATTCGGAGAATATATCGTAATATCCTTCATGGTCTTTAACAACGCCATAAACGACCGATAAACCGAGTCCACTACCACTTATACCCATTTGTTTTTTTGAATAATACGGTTCAAAAATCCGGGCCAAGTCTTCTTTGGCGATTCCCATCCCGGTATCGCGAACTCTAAGCAGGACATAATCGCCCGGCGGGATTTGATCGTGTCCGCCAAGTAACCGCCCCAGATTGTCGGAGGTCGTTTCTACGGCCAACGAGCCTGATTCCGACATAGCATCATAGGCATTCACAATTAAGTTCATGATAACTTTATATAGATGGGGTGGGGATCCGTTTATAGCCGGAATGTTTTCGTCTAAATTAAGCCGGAAGTCAATTTCCTTGCGCTGTTTTTGAAGTTGTGCAAAGCCGGGAGAATCCAGGTATGACTTTAATACTTCATTTATATTGATCGGTTTCATCTCATAGCGGCCTCGCCGCGCCAGTGTCAGCAAATCCTGAATAACATCGGCGGCGTTTTTAGCCGCTTTTCCGATTCTTTCCACTTGAGAGCGTACCGGACTATCCTCGGGCAATTTCATCAGGATAAGTTCCGGATAACCAACCAGCGGACCGAGCATATTATTCAAATCATGGGCAACACCGCCCGCCAGAAAACCGAGCGATTCCATCCGCTGGGCGCGCCCCAGCTTTTCGCGTAATTTTTCCGCCTGTCGTTCGGCAAGTTTGCGATCGCTTATATCACGTGCGAAAGCGCAGTTGTATTCACTTCCGTTATATTCCATATAATTGATGGTTACTTCCACCGGTAGAATGCGCCCGTCCCTGGTTTGATATGCTGTTTCCATCGTAAATGAGCCGCGTTTCTTTATTTCGTTCCAATGCTGGATCCAATGCTCTCTAGGAAGATTGGAGTCGATGTCGTGGATAGTCATGGCCAGAAGCTCGTCACGCTCATAAACCAGCGACATACATGCGGCTTCATTAACATAGATAATACGAGCCTGCGAATCCATCCAAAACGCGGGATCAGCCGCGTGATCAACCGTAAACTGAGTGAATTTTAACTCCTTTTCGGCTCGTTTACGCTCGACGAGTTCCTTTTGTAACTCTTGGGTTCGTTCTTCGACTTTTTCCTCAAGCGTATCCCTGGAACGATTCAATTCCTCGAATGCATTTTGCAGAGCACTTTGCATGACGTTGAAGGCTTCGCCCAGTGATATAAAATCCTTATGCAGCAGGGGAGTTTCGATTCTCGAGACCATGTCTCCGGAACTGATTCTTGCCGAGGCAACCTCGAAAAGTTTAATCGGTTTAACTATTTTACGCGAGAGTCCAGACCCGATTATAAGCATAAAAATCAGTACAATTCCCGAACCGGTCAGGACAGTAATAATACCGGAGCGGATACGACTATTCATGACCTCTTCGGAAAATGCAATCAACATATTGCCGACATGTCTTCCTCGAGATTTGATAGTTTTGGCAACTATACACAAACCGTCGGTGTGGATAATCTCGGACGAATCGGAGATCGGGCGCACCTCCAATATTTCCTGCGGTAATGCATTATATGATCGCCTATATGTCAACTGGTCGTCTGTGGAATAGGCATAAATACCGACCACGTCTTTATCAGCAAATACACCATCAAGCATATCAGCGACAAAGACGCTATCCTGGAATTCGAGTCCCGGTGCCAGATTTTCTGAGACTACGGCGGCAACGCTGGCGGCTTTACAACCAAGGCTTCTATTAAGCATATTGCTAAGCTGTGAACTGGCGAGAATAGTAAGTGATCCCAATGATACCAATCCCAATAGCAGGACCAGAATAACTATTTGAGCTCTTATTGACAGCGATTTCATCTAAATATCAGCCCTTAACGATTTCGCACAGTTTGAGTAAATGAGCGCTAAAACGGCTTCCTTCCCGGCGTGAGGAGTCGAGGTTGACAAGGATTAATTGCCCTACGCTTTTAATTTTAACGCCGATAGACAGGCCGAGTGGTACGTAGTCGGGATTGAGTGTAAAGGAACGGACATGGTAAGTTTGAGCCAGCGAGGCCAGGTACACGGCCTTGTCGTTTCCGATACACGTGGCAATCATGAGATGATATTGGGATGTGTCCAACGTTTGCCATGCCGCCGCGATGCTGTCATATGTTACAGCATAATACTCGACGGTTACTCCGCAAACCGTCAGACCGGGATTGGCCTTGAAGTATTTTTTGATACCTCGAAGCTGTTCGTATGATTGCTCTAAAGCATGGTCATAAACAATCCATATTTTAACAGCATTTATATTGTCCGGTTCGAAATTTTCATCATAGGTAATAATTTTCAGGAATAGCGGGATTCCAAGTTCCGGTTCAATCAAACCGTTTTGATCCCCCAAAATCCCTGCGGTAATGATAATTAATGTAAGAATGTATTTTATAGCCCCGCTTATCATTTATATCTCCATTGCCGCCCAAGCAGCTAACTATCTTTCAGATAATTTTACCAATCGACACTCGTTTGCAGTTTGGCATTTATCGATCGACCGGGACGTTGGATTTTTGTTGATGGTGCATAATCATAGTTGAGTGGTACATAATATTCTTTATCGAATAAATTTTTAATCCCGAACGAGGCATCAAACATGCCGGCAATCCCTTTCCAGTTTATATTTATGTCGGTTGTCATGTTTTCCTCCAGATATGAACCATCCCCTAAGCGACGTGACCCGATGTAATTAATTTTAGCGCCAACGAGAATGCAGCCCTCGAAAAACAATTTTGTCAATCCGATATTACCCAGCCAATGCGGCGAATTGTATATATCATTGCTGTCTTCGGTGTCCTTCAATGAGACGTCCTGAAAAGTAACATTGGCAAAACCGGAGAAGCCGTAAACAGGATTGCGACGGATGGAGAACTCAATACTGTTTGATATCATTCGTCCCCGATTACGGAACTGCGAGACTTCTTCCATATAGTCGCCGCCCGGATGTGCCGGATCCGATTGGTCAATCACTGTCTGCAATATTAAGTCGGTCATCCGGGAATGATTACCGGCGATTTCGAAACTAAATCCGTACAAAAACGAATGGGTCGAAATTATTTCATAACTGGTGATTAACTCCGGTTCGAGATCCGGATTACCGATGAAACAATAGCTGTCATCAAAAGCGAGTTCATAAAATGTAGGTGAACGATAACCACGACTGATGATTAGTTTATAAGTTCCTTGTTTGTACGGGCGATAAATCAACGCCGTTTTGGGCATTACTTTGCCGGTCGTATAGGTGTAATAATTGAAGTGCAATCCCCCGACAAACTTTATTTTCGGCGAAATAGTAAATTCATCCTGTGCATATAAATTATATATCTGGCCGTTGTCGCGGACGTTGTCGGCGGGGATGACGTTTTCCAGGATGTCCTCGCCGCTCGCATCGGTCTCGCCCGATTTATGCTCACTCCGATGGAATTTCACTTCGGTGCCTACAACGGCGGTATTATTGTTGTTTATGTCAATCGTCATCCGGGCATCGGCTCCGAAAGATTGGCTATATTCCCAGTCCTGCCATGTCGGTCCGGGAGGGTGGCCCGGGGGGGATTCTGAAGAACTGTAGTTATACAATATATAGTCACCCCAGGAATAGTAATCCCATGACAGCTGGGCTGACAGGTTTACCCGGTTCGAGAGGTCACCGTAATAACCGAGATCAATAAAATGCCGTCGCTCTTGATAATGATTCTCCGGTCGGTTAAATAGCGCCCCATAATAGCCATGAGGGATACCGTTGTTCGACTGGTTGTATCGAAAATTAAGATAATATTTTCTCCAGTTGATTCGCCCGTAGGTCATATACAATTCCATTGTATTCATTTTTTGGGCGATACCTCCGTTAAAACTTTCCGGATCAAGATAATATTGATTATATCCGTCCGGACCCAGACTCCAAAGACTGCTATCGATAGGGTTACTGAATTCCCGAAAAAAGAGGTCACTACCGTTCCGATTGAGCCAGGTCCCGGTTAGCTGTATCGACAGGTTTTTACTGAAGCGATAGAAGATATCAGTTCCTATTTTGTTTGACCGGGTATCGACAAAATACGAACTATTCATATTAATTGTGTTCTGGTTGGGCTTTTTGGTGATCAGGTTGACAATACCAAAAAAGGCGTTGCTTCTGTATAGGGAAGACGATGGGCCTTTGATAACCTCGATACGGTCGATATTTTCGATATCGACTCCGGGCATGATAATTGAATGGGTGCCACCGTACTGCTCCGAAGTCGGGTGGCCGTCAAGCAAAAGCATCACCCGGGAGTTCCAGTCCCCGAATTGTGCGATTCCCCGCACCCCTATCTGGGCGAGAGAATAGTCATCGGTGATGTAAATACCGGGGACAAGCGATAAAGCTTCGGCGATATCCCGACAGGCATAATTTTCAATCATATCCCTTGAGATGATAAATACATTGGCGGCGTTTCCTCGAGTGTTTCCTCGTGTTTGGATGCCGACAATACCACATTATCAAGCAGACTTTGAAGGTCCATCTCGGCAATATCACGGTTCTCGCCAGTTATACCTGTAGAGGGAATAAAAGCGATTAATACTACGGTCAATAAATATAAACCAATAGAGGGGGCGGTATTGCCATGATAATTGGGATTCATAATGTAGTCTCCTAGCCTTTTTAAAAACTGAATCGATGTTATGATATTATCGGAAAATCAGGAGATTAGTTTATGAATAGAACTAGTTTGTCGAATAAAATCGACCGGGCTCCACCTTTGTCCTAACATCGATTATGTTATTTTTTTAAACAGTTAGCGAAGTAAAACGGACAAAAATATCTTTGCGATTGTCAAGTTTCAGTTAAAAGCGGATACGGGTGTGATTATGATTCCGATTTCTCTCTGTCCCCTTAAGTTTTTAAAAGGAAATACCAATATTCCCTGCTAAAATAGAGTCTCTATTCAGTTGCCGAGAAACTTGTGTGGAACGAAACAACGCCTTTGGCTTTATTCTCGCCAAAAGGGAGGGTTAGAACATTTTTTTGCGGGACACCTTCGTGAGTCAATTCGAGCAGACTTCTGAACCCGAATCGTTCATAATAGTCGGGATCCCCGACAAGAATACAACCTTTGGCTCCCAAGGTCTGTAAACGCGCCAGCCCTTCGTGCATTAGTGCTTTGCCAATCCCCTGTTTTTGATATTCGGGTAACACAGAAATAGGACCTAGACCGTACCAATTCTGACTACCATCGGATATGTCCACCGGTGAGATAGCCACATGGCCGACTATTTTATCATCAATTTCCGCGACCAAAGAAATTGTGAGTACATTCGCGGTCCTCAGGGCATTAACTATAAATTGTTCGGTGTGGCCGCTGATAGGGGCGGTCTCGAACGATTTTTGGGTGATATTGAAAATAGCCTGAATATCCGATTCTGTTTCATTTCGTATAATCATAAAGCTGCAATAACTTCCTGTTAGCCCAATCAGTCTAAAACGATAATATCCTGCTCGCCGCGTTTGACATCAAAGCGGTTCGGTTCCGGGTCAACATTTAATTTAATTCCCAATTCGCGGGTAATTCGCAGACCGATGCTATGAGCCACTTTCTGCAGCGTCGGATGCACGAATCGTGAATCACGAATTTCAACCATATATATTGTCGCCGGCAAATCTCCCGTAAAACGATTGGAGGTATTATATCCGATGGGAATAAAATACTGCTGCAGTTCGGGGGGAAGATGCAATTTTTCGATTGTCTGTTCTATATTTTTCAGATGCCTGTGTAATTTTTCCCTGACCGTATCCGGAAGGTTATCGATATACCATTGATTGAATCCGAGTTCGGTGGTCAATAATGGCAGACGTTGATTTATCGCCCGGTGTCTTTGAATATCACGGAAAGAGCCGTAATCCAGTTGGTATTTTATATCCAGCGTACCTATTTGCCCGACATATTTTGGAAGTCCGGTTTTAACCGGTCTTTTCTTGAAGAGTTCGTCGAATTTTTTTAATTCTTTTCTATTTATGTTATCGAAATTTATTTCCGGTTCATCGGGGCAATCAGGATCATGGTAATAGTAATATTCAGCAATCAGATCCTGATATGTTTCGGTTTCATCGGGGATATGATGGCCAAAAGAATGCGGGTGATGTTTTTGCAACGCCTTTTTTACCGCTGACGCGATATTCCTGACTTCCTCCAGCGGATGATGATTTAAAAACAGGAGTTTATCCGCGGCCTGCCGCAGATCGGTATGCCATGCAAAATTGGTCGAAGCTCCCGCCGGAAGCAGGCTTCTGGTGATATCAAATGTTCGGGCATCAATAGCCTTTAAATAAACGGACGTCTTCTCCCCCGACTCTTTCGGGTGGATTTTTTTCAGCCATTCTCTTGTCGGTTCCTGGGCATCAATATAGAATTGCCGCTGTTTTTCCTGCAGTTGTTTTCCTTTATCTGTCCCGGTCGGGTCGATAAAGGGTTGTTTGGAAAAATCGAGGTATCTTGTTGAAGACTCCTGACCCCGAAACAGAGGATTATCCTGAACCGCCTTGACGGCGGGCATTGAGACCCCTTCTATAAAAACAGTCGTATCGCCGCAATCCCCGATGGAATGATGGCCGTAGCCGACATAAAATTTCTCCATAAAATTGTCGGCTCCTTTTTCGGCCAGAACTTTCAGATGGTTTCTTAATCCACCAGTGGAGCGTGAATGCAGCGCCTGAAGCATCGCTTCGGCTTCAGCATCAATTACTGGCCCGGTATCCAGAATGATTACTTCGCCGCCGCCTTTTATATCAATGCAAGTATGTTTTAAATCAGACAGGTTTTTTGCCATCTTTCTCGCCAGTAATTATTTTTATTCGGTGATAAATATAAAATACGAAAATCTAAATGGCTATGATAAAATACGTTTTGTCCCAAATACACGATTTTAAGGCTATTGTTTAGTAAGGATGATACGTCCGCACGTATCTTTATGTTTTAATTTGCACCATCGAATCGATAATTATATATTGGCAGTTAATATATTAGAGTAGTTGGTTAGGATATAAATGGAATTGAAAGTTATCGTTTTGGGAGTCTATGCCCTGGCAATTATAATAATCGGAATTGCCGGACTCCGCAAGACGCGTTCATTTTCCGATTATTTTCTTGGCGGCGGAAAAGTCGGCGCCTGGATGACCGCTTTCACATATGGCACTGCTTATTTCTCGGCGGTATTGTTTGTCGGATTCGCCGGCAAAGTTGGCTGGGGATTCGGTCTTTCCGGGTTATGGATTGCATTGGGTAACACCCTGATTGGAGTTCTGGCGGTGTGGTGGCTGGTGGGGCCGAAAATCAAGCGGATGTCTGTTAAATACAAAGTGCATACAATCGGCGAGTTTTTCGAAAAACGATACGACAGTCCTTACCTGAAATTATTTTCCTCTATTTGCATTTTTGTTTTTTTCATACCATACTCCTCGGCTGTCTTTATCGGCTTATCATACCTGTTTCGTTCGACTTTCGGGATCGACTATACCCTGGCTCTGATCCTGATGGGTAGTTTTACGGCGTTATATCTGGTGCTGGGAGGTTACAAGTCGATTACCATGATTGATATTGTTTTTGGCATTATCATGCTTGTCGGCGTGGGGGTGCTGCTGTATAGTATAATCGATGTCGGTGAAGGATTGCCGAATATCCTCAAGGGTATGTCTGAGATAAATCCAAAATTGGTCGCGGCGGTGGGACCACCCGGCTGGTGGCCGCTTTTTAGTTTGGTGTTCTTAACAAGCGTAGCGCCTATGGCGATGCCTCAGCTTATTCAAAAATTTTATGCCATAAGCGGGGATCGGGCCATTCGTATCGGGATGATAGGTTCGACAATATTCGCATTGTTGATAACTGGCATCGGTTATTTTGCCGGAGCTACTACCAGATTTTTCCTTACTCCCGAAAACGCCCCGATGGCTTTCAGCAATGGAAAACCGGTTTTTGATGCTTTGATGCCTGAGCTTCTTACGAGAATTATTCCCGATGCTTTGTCAGTGCTGATGCTTTTGCTGATTTTGTCGGCATCGATGTCCACTCTGGCGGCTCTGGTACTGATTTCAAGTTCGGCTGTGGCCAAAGATTTTTATGCCGGTTTTGTCAAGCGGACCGCATCCGATGCTCATTTGACCGGATTGATGCGTGTTTTCAGTGTCGTTATAGTAATGCTTGCCGTAATCATTGCTTACTATCGCCCGGCATCAATAGTGAGTATTCTCGGAATCTCATGGGGTGCCATCGGCGCCGCATTCCTCGGACCGTTTATATGGGGCCTGTTTACCAAACGGGCCAGTCGGGTCGGTGCCATTGGTGCATCCGCCCTCGGTTTAGGTGTTTGTCTGGTTCTGTATGCGACAGGAACCGCCTCGCCTCAGGCGGGGACGCTGGGTATGCTGGTATCGTTGGTTTTCACGCCGATTATCAGTGCTGTCTGCCCCAATCCAAAGATAAAAACGTGAGTTGTGTATGATTTATAGATATTTCATGATAGCGGTTTTCCTGTTCACAGTGATAGTATCATCATCAGATGGCAAAGAACTTAACAAACATTGGACAGTTACATACGACGAACGTTTTCGGATAGAAACCTGGGACAATGCCATTACGCTTGATGACAGCGCTAAAAACTCAACAACCTACACCCGAACACGAACCCGGCTGGGGACTATATGGTCGCCATCACCAAACGTAACATTGGGTTTGCGGCTGACAAATGCATTCCGATACTACCTGGCACCGACCGGTCGCGATTTCAGTTTAAATGAAATATTTGTTGATCATTTGTATTTGAAACTCAAAATATTATCCCCATTACCGTTAACGTGTACTATCGGTCGTCAGGATATTATGCTGGGTGAAGGTTTTATTGTGCTGGATGGCAATCCTTTGGATGGTTCTCGGTCCGCCTATTTTAATGCGGTACGTATCGACTGGGCGATTCGACCCAATCATGAATTGATCGCATTTGCCTGCTATCAGGAAGAGACCGATGACTGGTTACCGATTATCCATGAGTCGGGTCAGGCGCTTATCGAACGACCTGAAACCGGATTTGGTTTGTACTATCGGGGTAAATGGTCGCGCAGAGATATTCAGACGTATCTGGTGTATTTAAAGCACGATAATAATAAAAATTATACTTTCGAATCGAATGTATCTACAATTGGCGGCAGAATAGTACAGCCGGTTTTTAGAAGTATCGATTTGGCCGCAGTGGTGGAAGCCGGGTATCAATTCGGGGAAAACGGTAACAATGATCACCGGGCATGGGGTGGCTACGCCTATCTGAGATATAATCCGAAATGGAAATTGCAATACTTTTTCCTGCCAGTGAATCTCACCGCCGGTATGATATATCTGTCGGGCGACAATCCTGATACCGATACACGGGAAGGATGGGACCCCGTCTTTGCGCGATGGCCGAAATGGAGCGAGGGATATATCTATACCCAGATCAAGGAAGAAACCGTGGCATGGTGGAGTAATCTGGTTTCATTTAATGTGGAGTTTTTATTTTCCCTGACGGCGGGAGCCAATCTGAAACTTACGTATCATCATCTTATCGCCCCGTACGAAGCCGGGACCTCATCCGCCTTTCCAGGCGGAGATGGAAATAGTCGAGGCGAGTTGTTTATCGGAAAACTTTCTTACAAATTCGATCAGTCATGGTCGGGACACTTATTGTGGGAATATTTCGACCCCGGAGATTTTTATTTTGATGGTGCCGACAGTTATGCATGGATGCGCGCGGAGTTGATGTACCGGTTTTAGGGCGACAACACAGGTTTATAATACAGCTTTTACAAATTAATACGGCATCCTACACCACCGGGGATGAATTTGTCCGGATATCGGGATTGTATTTCGGCAATATGTTGTGTGCAATGAGTGGGACAGATATAAGTCAGTGGCTTTAAAATATCGAATTCGTCAAACCCATGCAAACCGCCTATAAGGGCGTATGGTTCACCGAATGGTTTTACGGCTTTCAGAATATCCCCCACACCGGGATGGGCGCATCCGACAATAACAACCAGATCTTTTTCGGTCCTGATAGCCAGCGATTGCTCTATGTTTTTCAATAAACCGGTCGTGTAGAAATCTTTGCGGAGTTCCATCGATTTACCGACATAGATTACCTCGCGGGCATGTCCGATTCCTCTCAGTGGATCGGGGGCGTACACTTTTACATTCTCATTCACATCAAGAATTGACGATAGCCCCCCGGAATGGTCAAAATGAGTATGCGAGATAAATATTTCATCAATCGATGCCGGATCAACACCGAGTTTTTGCATGTTCCCCAAAAGAATCTTACCGCTTGTGCCGGTATCAAAAAGCAGGTTCAGACCATCATTATTGATAAGGCAGGAAAAACCCCAATCGGCCCGTACGCCGTCGATTTGAGATTCATTGTCGTAGAGTATTGTGATATTCATGATTCTTCGTCCCCCTGATAAAATTTCAATTATATGTTTATCCCCTTAAGTATAATATCACCCTGATTAACACCCATATCCAGGGCGATTATTCTACATTTGGTTTTCAACAGAAAGAATATGGGGCGATGGTATCCCGAAAGCGCTTCATAATTGCCCTGCCCCTTGGCGATTGTAAATTTCGATTCCTCCAACAACTTTAAAAATTCCGGGCTGCATGTATCAAGTACCGCTCCGGGCGCATCGGTGCCGGACGAGATGATGGTTGCGACCTTGTCGATTCCCGCCTCCACCGCATCTTCGTACGTCGCATCGTTTATAACCGGCGTTTCGCGGACAACGTATATTGTCGGTTTGCTGATTTGCTCGACGAGAAGACGGTCGAAGACCGTTTCACCGGCATTATCACCGATGTACAGGATTTGTTCTGATTCGGCCAGAGATTTTTTAAACGCTGTGTAATCGCAAACGGCGAACTTCCTTTGCAGGACATCCTTTAGCGTTGCATCAATATCGAACGCCTCACTCGGACCAAAATCGATAACATTTCCGGCAATGGCGACCCGGATTGCGGTAAGCAGACTGTCATCAGATTGCTCAATTATTTTTTTCATTTGAGGGTATAGCTCAAGGGCTTTTTGGGTACTTTCTTGTTTTAATTCCTTGAACGGATCCCGGTTTCCTGTTACCCGACTCACAATGCCATATATAAGCCGACCGGTTTCGGGCGGTGTGCTATCTAAAGAAATATCACTCAGCGCCCCGCCAAGTTCGTCGAGAAGACGTTTAATCAGACGATCATCATTGGTAGCCGCGCGCCCGGCTCGGAGGGCCTGATTGAAGAAGCAGGGGATACAATCGAGATATGTTTTCATCGGCTCATCCTTTCTCCGTACAGATTTTGCAATCGGCCTTATATAATAGCCAACAATTCTTTAAAATATGATGTTAAATCTGCAGGTCAATACGGATGAGACGGAAAAATCGAACGTGGTTGACTCTCGCGTTGGATTGAGGTGGTTGCATTCGAATATAAGGGTTTATTCATTAGATTTGTGTGAGGAATAAATAGAAAAGTATAAAACCGATAAGTACCAGGACCTAAAATTAAAGTGTGATTGATATTACGATAGAAGGGGCATTTTCGAGTTCATTTCAAATAGTGATTATTACTTTCCCTCGTGCATGCCCACCTTCAACATATCTGATTGATTCGGGAGCCTCATCAAGAGAGTATTCCTTGTCAATAACGGGAATAATTTTACCACCTTCCAGAAGTTCTTTTATATATGCTAAATCAACCTTGTTCACGTTCGCTATGAATGATACAGCCTTTCGGCCCTTCATCTTTGCAATTAAAGGATTGGAAATCATCGAATACAAAACGCCGGCTGTCGATGAGGAACCGCCAACTCTGACATATATGCCATTTGCCTTCAGCACTTGGAGGGTTCTGCCTATTGGCTGCGAGCCGACATTATCCAAAATCAAGTCATAGCGCTTCACATTCAGACAAAAGTCTTCTTTCGTATAATCGATTATATTGTCCGCGCCAATCGACCGAACCATCTCCGCGTTTCTCCCGCTGCATACTCCGGTTACCTGCGCTCCCAATGTCTTGGCTATCTGCACCGCAAAAGTGCCCACACCTCCCGACGCACCGTTTATCAAGATATGTTGTCCTTCCTGTAGCCGTCCATGATCTCTGAGAGCCTGTAACGCGGTCAGACCTGCAACCGGCACAGCCGCCGCCTGTTCATAAGTCAGATTTACCGGCTTTAGTGCCGCTTGGTCTTCACGAATACATGCATATTCCGCGAATCCTCCAATACCCGAACCAAAAACCTCATCACCCACCTTGAATCGATTTACATTTTTGCCAACGGCCTCAATCTGACCGGCCATGTCGGTTCCGAGTATATGGTGCCTGGGTTTCAGAAGTCCAAAGCCCATAAATCGTATCAGGAATGGCTCCCCACGTAGTATGTGCCAGTCCATTGGGTTTACCGCCGCCGCATGCACTTTCAGCAGCAATCCATTTTCATTTGGAACCGGCCTGTCAACTTCTTTCAATTCGAGAATATCCGGGGACCCGTATACAGCGCGAAAGATCGCTTTCACCACATACCTCCATTAAATCGTTATAATATTAACCACCAAATGTGATTTTTGTTCAATAGTCTATACGTATACGAATTGTCCGAAGACATACACTCTTTTTCCAAAAATTATCCTTACATTTTTTTCCTCTTATGGCGTAATGATGGTGAAGGGTAAGTTTAATAAATTCTTATATGTTTTGGTGAAATGGTGACAAGGTTGCGTTAATCCCATGACCAGCAATGCATTAACCGGTACAGGGCGGATTGTTAAGGTATGTAAAGGTGATATGCACCTTTGGGCTTATTTATAACCGCACAGAATTATCACTTTAACCAAAGGGTAAAATACACACATAAAGAAAAAGCCCCATGATCAAACATGGAGCTTCCAAGTCTATGGCGACCCCATTGTCACTTTCCCCAAACTTTCGTGGAATTCGAACTTTCGGTGAAATCCGGCTATTCTACAGCGAGTGGAACACGTTGGAGGGTAATCGATTAGTCAGTTCTATCAATGCATGCGCCTGTGATAACCCTCCAAGCTCGTATATTGAATCCATCGATCTCTGCCATCTTTGTCCTTCCAGTTCACGGTGGTTATTCGGGTTATCCGATGCGTTTCAATTCCATTCTCCTGTGTTACTACTTTAACCATTACATGCTGGGCAGAGATAATATTAGTAAAGCCAAGATTCGCCATTTCTTGCGGAGAACCGGGCATGACGTATACCCAGGTGTTATCGTTCAATTTGCGCATGAGATAAACTTGACCGTACATCTCAAAGAAATAATCCCCCAAACTACCATCATCATTGATGAAATACCCCTCGATGCCTGAGACTGTCATTGGCTGAATGTGTTTGCCCTTAAAATACATTTTATCTTCAGTAGGTACATATACACGATTGCTTTCGGTAATGGGATCGCCCGTGGTAATCGTATCTACCCAGCTGATTGCTTTCATAATCTGACCAGCATTATCAATTCCATAAGCGGTCCATTCTCCTTGAAAACTCCCGACAAGAGATTGGATTTCCTTCGAGATTTCTTTGTTTTGTTCTTCACAAAACGAGGATGTAAAATAAATACAGACAATCAGAAGAGCGATTGGTGCGGTGCGCATTAAACTTGTTTTAGACAACATAATATCTCCTTGTTCTTCCATTTATTTTAAATTTTTATAATAGCGCACAAATGTTAGAATAATGTTAAATCGATATTATAATAAGGTTGTGTATTTGGGATGTATCAAAACACTGATTGTCTCATATTAAAAGGGTAACCGGGCTATTTCGGACGGCTAATTTATTGATAGATAATGGTATATCAAAAAGCGGGGTTGACGAGACGACTTTCGCAACTGGGTGATAGAGAACATCGCGTAAAGCTTATATTTAAAAAGACTAGGAGAATATATTGAATATTATTTCTAAGGCATTATGTTTACATGAACATTTTAAATATTGGGGGACTTATGTATATCAATCTTTTCCTATTTGTAATATTTTTTGGTGTTGCGCCCATATCATTTGACGATGATGCAACTACTAAGAAAATCATATACGATCAAAAAGTCTATAAGTTATATCCAAAATTCTATTCAGAGCGTCCTAAGATTCCCTCACCATTGATAATGGATGATAACAAAGAATTAATAATAGTCATAACCTCAGAAGATAAATATACTATAATTCCCGTAACCGTTGAAAATGGCGATACTCTGGATTACTCAAGAGATTTATGGTATGGTAAGGGAAGACAATTAGATGTTGACTCGGCGGATTTCCCTACGCTATTTAGAACTGGTTTACATTCAGAAAGTGAATTGGCGAAAACAAAAACCATAACTGGTAAACCCGTGGATGAAATTTCGCGGATTGCTCGGCCGGAAATGCATTCTGGAGAGGGATTTATAGGAATTGACGAGGACATAATCTCAGTTCTGATAGGCGACAACAAACTCGTTAAGCGTCTCGGAATGACACACCCTCAGATGGCCCGACCCCTGTTTCATGTATTCAATATTATCATTGCTACAAACAAAGATTCTAAACATGGAGGCATTAAGGGATTCTATTATAACAACAGAATGATAAATCTGAACTTCCACGGAGCTAAGGGATGGCAGGAGTCTATATTTAATGATGAGATATTGGGATATTGGCAATTAGAAATATGGACACTCTTAAATCAATCGGAGAAGGAATTTCTTTTAAGCAGATATGACAATCTTTCAGATAGTGCAATGAATGAGTTTATTAACAGGCTTTCTTTCATACACACCGGCGAGATGGTGCCGTTCTACATTCAACGTTATGGCTTTTACGAAGGCCACACATCTTATCGTGCCGATCCAATCGCGATATCATATATTTTTGGTTTGCGGAGGTTAGAAGAAATTGAAAGTGCATTTGAAGATTGTTTATATGACAATCTAAATAAACACTTTTTATCCAAGCCTTAATCGAATGTTTAATTAGAACTGTATGATATAAAGATTCATCTGTGTTTAATTCTGTGCGAAGTTACAGTATAAACCGGTAGCTGGAATATATTATCTTGTTATAATACATGCCTAATAATGAGTCAATTTATATTGGTGGGGGGGGTAACGTCTTACAAAAACAAAGCGGCGCCTACAAGACGACTTTCGCAACTGGATTATCGGAAATACGGCAGCATAAGTCTAAGCCGTATGCAAGATTATAGTGCAAAACTAAAAGATTGATTGCGTAAATAGATTACTTTCCGACCAGTATTAGACAACGATAGACTTCTTTGCCGTATCGGCTCATACGGAGAAACTCCGATTTTTCGATTTGTAAATGTCGGGCGCGCGCCTGATTTTTTTTGTATGAGGCCAGGTCAGGATCATGAATATAAACATTATTCTCATCAAATCCAGTTACCACCACCCAATGTGGGACACGATCCCCGGTAAGGCGATACGTACTTATCATAGCAATGGGAATCAAGCCGCGATGGATTGCCGAAACGATTTCATCGATGCCGTACTCATAAGTGACATTACTTACACCGACCCTGTGTGCCTTGCGCTTCATATCGTTATGAAGAATTTTCATGATCTCGCGTTTTTTTTGACTCCGAACCGATTTTAACATCGGTGTCCGTTCCAATGAATTTACCAGGCGACAACTCAATCCTCTCGTTACGGCCGAGTGAGCCATCCCGTAACCATCGGTACCGCTATAGCCGGAAGCCATAAATATCAATGTTGCTTCTTTCCAGAGTGTCATTTCGAGTGCCCGATTAAGCTCGATCTGAGGAAGAAAATATTTCAATGCCATCATCATACAGGCCGGGCCGCAGGTAAAATCGAGAGTCTGAGAACGATATGGAACATTCAGACGGATTTTTGCGGGCAATATCGGGATTATTTCCTTCGACATTTTAAAACCGGAAAATCCGGGTCCATAATAATCGGGCAAAGTACGCATGATGACGTATCCATTATTTTCGTAGAAATGCAGTGCCGGTTTATTCTCCTGATAAACTTCGAGGGAGATTTTACGACACCCGCGCCTCGCCGCCTCCAATTCGCATTCTTTAAGCAGACGGGTGCCGTATCCTTTACGCTGATATGCGGGATCTACAGCGATATTATATAAGCGGGCCCCCTGATGCGATTTTCGCCAGAGAATGTAGGCGGCGCCGATAATAGTGCGATTGTTCTCGATAATAAAAACCGACGCTCGCGATCGTGTTAAAAGATATTCGACCTGGTCTTTCGTAAATCGATCGCTATCGAAGGCAGCCGTTTCCAATTGGAAAAGGTTCGATACATCGAACTCGGTAGCCAGACGAATTTTATCGCGACGCGGCATTATTACGCTCTTTTCATCGAAATGTTTATACTTCGGAGGGCGGAATTCCCACTCTTCGAAGTGTCTTAAAAATATCAAACAGTCATCCAAAATATGTTAGCGATGTTCTTCCTGATAGTAATTACCGCGCGAATTATTCTGTCGTCTTCCGACCGGGATCTCAAAACTTTCATCGCATTCCTCGCAATAAATATAGACAAAATCGTCATCATAATCTTCCAGCTGGATATTGCGACTGCCGCACTGCGGGCATCTTTTTGGTTTCTTAGGCTCGTTCATGTGATTGCCTCATGTAATTAATGGTCTAACGTTTTTTTTTGAATTATTATTTTTCGATTTCTACAGGTTCCCGAGATTTGATATTTCCGCGAACCGCGCACAAAGTTACCACCTTCGGAATCGGCTTAATGAAATTTTGACGAAGAGACCAGGTATAGGCGCCCTGGTTCGGTATTAATAGGATATCACCTGATTTTATATCTTTTCCGAAATAGTTGTACCCCCAGATATCGTGCGGCGTACACAGTGAACCGGCCACCAGGCATTCGTGCTCATCAAGACTCGGGCGGGTCAGGTTTATAACAGGGAAATAATCAATCTCGAATCGTTCCCAACCGACCGCATTGGTACCGCCATCGGTGATAACTACATCATCCGCCTTGTGATCGATAACTTTAAGTAATATATGCATGGCGCTGTTACATATCCATCGACCCGGTTCGAGATAAACCGTATAGTGCATGTCGTCCGGTATTTGCTCTTTAAGCGTTTCGGAAATACGTCGCGCAAAGTCGTCGATAGATTCAGCCGGCCATTTATAATGCTTTTTATCGGATATGCGGCCGTTGAATATTTTCTCGCGAACGATACCGTCAACTGTTGCCGCCGATTGTAACCATTCGCCTTCTTCGGGCCAGTAGCCGCCACCGATATCGATAAATTTTATTCGCTCTCTCTGTTCGGCGGTTAGCAGGCGAAGTGTTGAGGCGAGCCGGGATATACACTCGGTATGATTATCGGCATTCATGTTCCAGCTGAGGTGGAACTGTATTCCCTGCAGATTGATATTACGGCGTAAGGCGGACTCAGTAATAAACCTCGGGAGGTCATTCATCGGGATTCCGAATTTGCGCCAGATACCTTTATCATCCGGACTAATTCGTACCCCGGCGCGAATGATATCCCCGCTTATATTGGCCAGCCGCTGTAATTTTTCCATTTCATTAAAACTATCAATCAAAATGGTGACTTTTTCATAATTCCTGATGGCCGTTGTCAACTCTTCGAGCAGTTTGCCGGGCCCGCTGAATATTATATTATCAACCCCGCTGTCAAGAGCCTGTTTCAGCTCGACACCGCTGGAGACATCAAGCCCGAATCCTTCGTTTACGAGGGTGGAAATTATATCGGGATGGTTATTACTCTTTAAGGCATAAAATATTTTTATATTGGATAAATATTTAGCGAATGTACTATGGAATCGATTGGCATGTTCCTTCAGTGATTCGGAGTCAAAAATATACAAAGGTGACCCAAACCGCTCGGCGCATTTTAAAAATAGCTGACGATGATCTTGAAAGCGCCGAACGAATTTATGCAGTTCCGCCTTTTCAAGCCGCGGAGTCTGTTTTACGAACAGTTGTACTATCCGGCTGAATACTCTCGGTAAAATCGCTGCCATCGTAAGGCTCCATTTTTATTTGTATTTTTGAACGAATCTCCCGGCTTTGCTTTTCGATGTCACTGTTTGCATCGGTTTCGAAAATAACATGACCCAAATGCCATGTTTCATAATCCTCGGGCGGTAGATTAATGATGTCTCCGCGGGATCGCTTAAGCATAATTTCTCTAATACGCTGGTCTTTATCCAGATTGCCTGTATCGATTTTAACCAACTTACCTTCCATGGGTGCGAACAGTCTCAGTCCGACCATGTATCTCCATTTATATTCGGGAGGTATATAAATAGTCTTTCCTTCAGAAAAATCGAGCGCCAGACCTATCATGTCAAGTCCGCATGATTGTTTTATTGTCGGCGGCAGGCAATCACCTCCGATACGTGGTGTCAGCTCCAGAAAAACGACTTCATCCTTGGCGATAACAAAATCAATCATACAGATCGCGCGATTGATACCAAGCGCCAAAGCGGCCTCTTTTAACATCTCGGTCAATTGACTGCGATTGATCCATTCGGGAAGTCGGGCCGGGATTATATATTCGGTAGTCGTCCCGAAAGGGAGATCTTTATCAAGAATCTTTTTGGCTATACGGATAATAGTTGCAGTATTATTATTGATAATAAAATCGCAGCTATACTCGCGGCCAAAAATAAACTCTTCGGCCAATATCGGCGTTTCCGATTCAGATTCTATACCTTCTTCCTTCGGGCGGCGGTACATTGGGAGGTTTTCTCTTATTTTCAAACCGTTTTTTACCGCGCGGTAGGCGTTAAATACTTCATATATGTCATTACATTGAAACGTCAATTCGCTGCCGCTCCCGGTCAGCGGCTTTAGCACGATAGGATGCTCCAGTTCTCTTACGAACCGGATCGTATCGAACTCCGATTCCACAAGTTCGAATTGCGGACACCTGACGCCGTACTCTGCCCAGGTTTGCTTTGAAAGATACTTAGAGCGACATAATGCAATCGATTTCGCTGATGGGAACGGTAATGAAAAAAATGTCGCGATATTAGCCGCAAGTTCGAGATATTCGCAGTCGAAACAGGTTATACCCGAAATATCGATTTTCCATTGGCGGCAATGATGAATAATCAGTCTGACGACCGTATCATAATGGCTGAGATCACAAACCAATTCGGAGCGATCATCCGGTTTGTTCTCCATGCTTTTACTTTGTGTAGCCGAGTCGGTTACAAACAAGGCGCGGTTATGATAATTGAAATGGATATATGATATGTAATCAGGAGTAGTCCCGATTACGAGAATACGTTTGTCAGACACGATTTTCACTCCAGGCTGCGAAACCTATTTGCGGTTGTTCGATCAGTCCATTAATTATTCTTTCGCGAATGGTAGTTGCTTTACCCTGACCGGTTAATAAGTACAACGGTCGAGGAGTCAGATGAAAAAGTGTTTTCCAGTTAAAATCACCGCAAAGGAAATCGACTTTATCGAAATGTTGCTCGCAGGCGAATTTCATGTGGTGCATATTGATAAATTTCGCGATTCCCGGAAATTCGAGATTGGTCCCGCCCGCCAGAAGTGTGTAAGTGCCATTATAAATACACCCCATATCGATAGCTGCGATTTTACCCTCGATACGTACTGTCACCAGTCGGATATATTTTCGCTCAACGAGCAGTTCGAGCAGGTCACGGAAACTGGCTATAAAACGGGCATCGCTGAAATACGATAATTCGCCGTAACGTTGAAGATTCATCGATACCATTGTTTCGAAATCGGGCTTATGGTTGATAACAATTTCATGGCTACGCGATTCAAAAGTCTCCAACTCATGCAATAAACGTTTACGGGATTTTCCTGAGAAAGCGGCGTAGTAGTTACTAATATCATAATCATATACGGGGGGCAGGAAATAATATCCGATTTCATCGATAGTACTCTGCGAACCCATCATCGACTCGGTTGGCTGAATGTATCGCAAATAATATGTTCCGGGAACGCGGATTAGCAGTGCCTTGAACGTAGCAATGTCATTAATGGCCAGATGATTCTGCTCCAGCCATGTTTTACCTTCCCACGTTTCACCGGGGAAATACATATATGAACTGGTTTCCTCATTCCAGCTTAGGGGAAGAAAGCCGGATATATTGCCTTTATCATCGGCAACTATGAAGCGGGTGCGATGACGATAATGACGCTGAAAACAATCGCGCACTTCCCACAGGTTTGAAATTTGGTCTTTGGGAATAAGCCGCTCCCACAAGTCGCGGCATTCGTTTATATCGGTCACGCTGTATATATGTCTCATAATCAGGCCCTCAGGTTTACCTGGGTGGTGCAGCGCGAACCTCCGAAAAATTCCATCGCGAATTTTTCGACAATTTTGGGATCGTAGGGTTTACAACTGAAAACATCAAGATAGGTCGCATTGGTCGCGTTGGCGAAATGTGCCGAAATAAGCGATGTCTCGATAAGCTGGGTCATGGAAAATCCGGCGACGCGTTCATCCTCGCCGAAGTTAACCACAACTGTTTCTCCGAAGCGCTTCATTTCGATTACCTCGCACAACTCACGAACAAAACGTTTGATTTCGTTGGCGTCGCGGATGGTTTCGGGATTGCAGTCATAAATATCGAAACTACTCGCTAAACCCCATGCACCCTGGATATCCGCAACGCTGTACCTCTCCAATTCAGGATGATCTTTTAATACGTCAACGGCTCCTTTCGCGGCCGAGCCGGCACTAAACTTTGTTTTTACCTTATTCATTTTTTGCATCTCCACATGCATTATTGGTTACAGGTGTATATCTGCTTCTTCCGTATGGCGGGATCGCAGATATACACCCGACTTTTTCACTAACGTTCAACCTTTTTGGGTATTATGACGGCGTCGATTATGTGTATTACGCCATTACTGCACTCGATTTCTTCATCGATAATGGTTGCGTTTTCGATTTGGACCGATTCTTCAGTCGCCACAACAGATATTTCTTCGCCGCCGGCAGTTTGTACCGTTCTTTTTTCTTCATCAGCGAAGACAATTACTTTCCCCTCGACAATATGCCGCAGGAGTGTCGTTTTTACGAATTTGTCGCTGTATTCCATTCGTTCGAGTTCTTTATCCGGAAGTCCGGAGAAGGCCGAGTCGTCCGGGATAAAAAGAGTATATGGACCGTCACCTTTCAGCATGTCAATTAATCCGACTTGCTCTAAAAATCCCATAAATGTTTCCAGCGATTTATTGTTGGCAATAGTCTGGAGAATCGTTCCGGTTTCGGGCATTGAGGAATCTTCGTTTATATCATCGATGATGATATCGTCAGCCGCTTCCTGGCATTGTGAAGGTTTGACCATAACTATCGAAACCAACAACAGGGCCGCGATAGTCAACAGCAATCCTGCCTTCCTTTTCATTATATTAACCTCCTTATATCTGACATATTTTAAAAGATGATTAAAGGCTTAATTATGCCATCTTCTTTTGACGCCATAAGCTCAAACGCTTTATCTACTTCTTCAAATTTGAAGCGGTGAGTCGTCATCGGTGTCGGATCAACGCGTTTGGTCTCGATGAGGCGCAGCAGGCGTTTCATTCTCTCTCTTCCACCGGGACACAGCCCGGTACTGATAGTCTTGTCGCTCATACCGACTCCCCAATCCAGGCGAGGAATATGGACGTAGTCTCCTTCTCCAAAGTATCCGGTAATCGAGATATTACCGCCCGGTCGGGTCGCCTTTACACAGTTTTCGAAGGTAGATTGTGCGCCGAAACATTCAATAGCCGAATCAACACCTTGCCCATCTGTTAGTTTTTTAATTTCTTCAACTGCGTCAACCTTTTTGAAATCGATAACAACATCGGCACCGTACTCTTTGGCGAGTTTGATACGGTTGGGTACCGTCTCGACCCCAATAATCAAACCGGCGCCCAGTAGTTTTGCCCCCACTGTGGCCATTAAGCCGACTGGCCCTTCGGCAAAAACGGCAACCGATCCACCTAATGGTATATTCGCGTGTTCGGCTCCCATAAATCCCGTTGACATCATATCGGTCGTATATACAGCCGCTTCATCGGGGACGCCAGCGGGAATAGGGGCCAGGTTGGCTTCGGCATCATTGACATGGAAATACTCAGCAAAGACACCGTCTTTAATATTCGCGAATTTCCAGCCACCAAGCATCTGGGTGCACTGCGATGTAAAACCCCGCAGGCAATTCTCACATTTATAACAAGGTGTAATGGCATTAATCGCAACGCGGTCACCTTCCTTAAATCCCTTGACATCTTTCCCAAGCCGATAAATAATTCCTACCGCCTCATGGCCTAATGTCAGATCTTTTCTGTCACCGATGGCACCCTTGACGGTATGGACATCGGATGTACATACCAAGGCATGGGTTGTCTTTATTACCGCATCATTGTTGCCCGGGGTCGGAATCGGTTTTTCAATAAATCCAACTTTTCCAATATCCTTCATGACAAAAGTATTCATTTTTTGTGCCTGATTTTTGGGGTGTTTGACGACTGATTTTTCTTTGATTGCCTGCATTTTTTCCTCCTTCGCTGGCCAAACCGAATTTCATTTCGGGGGTTTCGTCTTATAAATTTCGTATTTTCCCCGAGGAGTTCGACCGTATTTTGCAGCGGTGTCACACAGATATATTCTGGTAACGGACCCACGTGTAGTAAGTCTCGCCGAATTGCAATTCGACGGCGAACCCCTCGAATTAATTATTCGTTTTTTAAAAAGTGCTTATTTCTCCGCGCAACCTACTCGCACAGGCTGCGGGGATACGTGAATCAGGCGATACGCCTGAAGCCGCCTTCCCCGTGTCCGGCTAAGTTCTCCTCGTGAACCGAACTACTTCGACGACTTATCCAATGATTGTTCCGTAGGAGCGGTTTACTCTGTGAACTCTCTTTCAATCATTTTGTTTTTACTACCATCTTACCCTGTTTTCGGGTAAGGCCTCTTTTACGAACCGGCTGAGACTGGCCACGAAGGCATGTCTCAGCGACATAAATGATTTATCGATATCTTCGTTTTCCGTAGCGATACTGGCGAATGAGTAATAACCGGCGATAAAACCGGCGATAGCGCATGCCATGCGGCGGAGTTTCGGTTTGGAAATCGGCTGGGGAATGGCGCCGTCAACCAGATTTTCGATGCTGTTCAGATAATTTATAAAGGGTGTCTCAAGACCTTCGAAAGTCTGTTGCAGTGTCAAATCGGCGCGGCCTTGATAATACAACACAAAATCTTCCCAGCGGCTGCTGAAAAAATCTATGTGCGTGTTTATCATGGCATCAAGCATCAATCCAAGATCCTTTTGTTGCTTACTCTTAGATTCCATCTGCATGGTCAGTTCGCCCAAAATCTCCCCGATAATTTCTCGTATAAGTTCCTCTTTATTCGAGAAATGGTAATAAAAACTACCGCGTCCTATATCTGCGCGTTCGGTTATATCATCAACAGTCGTGGCGGATAACCCCTTTTCTGCGAAAACCGACCGGGCAGCATCCATAATTTTACTGCCGGTACGGTTATACCGTCGCTGCTGTCGGGTCTGTTTTCGCTTTGGCATTTATCCTACAAACTTCTTTCTGTAATTGTCGATATCGACAATACTGTCATTTTCGACAATAATGTCAGTTTAGACAGTTTTGTCAAGTGTTTTTTTTGGATTTTTTAAATTTTTTTACAAATGCTTATACGTTTATAGTTATAGGCCATATAAATTGCTAACGGTGAAGATAAATTTTGGGCCGATGTTATCTACGATTTCGATAAAATTGATCGATTGTCACTGCGAATCAATTCGGGCAGTCTGCCAGCAAGGATGCCCGCAATACACGACTCTAAAATAAAGATCTATGCAACATTATGTAGCCACCTACGTAATAAGACTTATGGATTATATCAAAGACCTAGACTCGCTTGCCCTGGTTTCCAGGCTGCGTCGATTGCTTGATGAACTCCAAAGACAGGGCAAAAGAATATATGCCGATTTGGGCATTGACTTGGAGATACGATGGTTTGCTGTTTTTCATTTCGTAGCCAATAATCCGGGATCGATAATAACTGACATTGCTCGGTCACTTCACCTGCGGCACCCGACGGTCATACAAGCGGTGAACGAGATGACCAAAAAAGGACTGCTGCAGTCCAAATCAGATTCTATGGATAGGCGCCGCAGGAAAGTATCCCCAACTCCTGAAGGGCGGAAACTTTTTGAAAAGATGCAGCCAGTTTGGAAAGCCTTTGAGGATGCTGGTAGAGAAATCCAAAAGGAGGGTAATAATAATCTACTGAGAGCAATAGACAAGTTTGAATTCGCGCTTGAGAAACGCTCTATGTACGATCGCATTCTATTCAAACTAAAATTACATAAGGAGGATAACTAGTATGGTAACAAAGGTATTAACAAGCTTGCAAGATAGAAGATGGTTGAAGGCGATATTCATCTGTCTTATCATCGTTGGTGCCTATTTGATTTGGAACTCTATTTATCCGACTTATGCTACTCCACTAACAGATCAGTATCGAGCAGAAATGATCGACTCGGTGGCTTCAATATTCGCTAATCGTTATGTCTATCCCGAAAAAGCCACTCAGATGGATTCACTGCTGAAGAGTAACCTATCCAAAGGCGTATATGACAGCGATAGTCTACTGTCGGACTTTGCGAAATCTATTAGCGATGACCTGCGTGAAGTCAGCCAGGATCTTCACATAAGGATTCGTCCGATTCCTAGGAATCGCTTTTATGCTACAAAGGACAAGGGGATTACATCAGAACAGATTTACTTAGAAAGCCTTGAGAACTTCGGGTGGGAAAAGGCTGAAATTCTACCAGGGGCCATTGGGTATATCAAGGTTGATGCCTTCAAGGATACTGCTTATGCCCGTGAGACGGCCGAGGCCGCCCTAAGTTTCATGGCAAACAACCAAGCCATCATTATCGACTTGCGAGAGCATCACGGTGGTGAGGAAAGTATGCAGCAACTGGTAGCCAGCTATTTCTTCGACAAACCGACTCAATTAAGCGGACTGTACTGGACCTATCTCGATTCTCTGGAGGAAGCCTGGACACACACCGACATAAGAGGGCCTTCATTAGCTGATAAGGACATTTACATTTTGATTAGCGGTAACACCGCATCCGGTGCCGAAGCATTTGCCTACAATATGAAACATCAAAGAAACGCCATTATAGTTGGAGAGAAATCTGCTGGGGCCGCTCATTGGTCAGACTGGTATGAATTCTCAAACTTAGGCATAGTAGCTCATGTGCCTGTTGCCCGACCCATTAATCCTGCAACCAATACCAGCTGGGAAGGAACCGGTGTTATTCCTCAAATTGAAATATTACCCGAAAAGGCTCTTGACACTGCTTATCTTGAAGCAGTTCTCGCGTTTGAAAAGAAATCCGATGATAAGAGGATAAAGCGATTTCTTAACTGGCTAGTACCGACCATTCAGGGTCGGCTTAATCGAGTTAACTTAGATGATGATCTGGCGTCTAAATATGTGGGTAGTTACCTGTACACCCACGGCGACAAAGAGTGCACCATAACCTATGAAGATGGAATTCTGATTTATACTAGCAGCAAAGGAAATCAAGACAATCTAATTCCGATAACAGAGAATCTTTTCAGGCTCGAGAAAGAACATGAAGAGTATGGCGAAATGCGTATCGAGTTTATTTTGGATGGGTCCGGGGCTGTTACAGAATTTCGTTTCCTCGATATCATCGGAATCATGGATACAAGGACGCGAATGAGTGAGTAAATGGGACAGGACAGACTTGATTTGACATTTGCTTACAAAGTGAGTCGTCATTTACTTCTGAGAAACAACCAATGGAGGTTATATTGAATAAACCAATGACTTTATTATTTGCCTCGACCATATTGTGCATAATTCTATTAATATTATCAAGTGATGGGCTCTGTCAATCGCCAATCAATTCCAGGCAACTGTCATTTACTAAGAGTGATCAATTGTTCGAGCCGGCCTGGACCCGGCATATCCTCTTGAGGGACTTTGACGGAGATGGTGATCTGGACGCTGTTTTTGCCAACTGCACGAGTCATCACTCACGGATATGGTTAAACGACGGTCTGGGCAATTTCTCAATGACAGAACAGACTCTTTCTGAAGCGGCTCATGGAATTGATACGGGTGATTTGGATGGAGATGGAGATATCGACCTGTTCATAACCTGTCATTACTATATGGAGAGCGGCGAACCGCGTCATAGAAGCAGTAAGGTTTACCTGAATGATGGAAAGGCAAGATTTGTAGAAGATGGCCAGGAAATTGGGGACTCACTTTACAGCGGAAACGTTGTGAAGTTGAACGACATAGATAAAGATGGTGATCTTGATGCGCTGGTAAGCTATTACAAGGAGCCAAACAAGATTTTTCTTAACGATGGAAAAGGCCAATTTGCTTTATCGGACTTCTCCTATCCTGATGTAAGCGACTTTGGTGACCTTAATGGTAATGGTACCCTGGACATACTGGCCAGAAACCGAGGCACGGGATTCGAGTTCTGGTCCGGAAACGGCGATGGGACATTTACAAAAATATGGGAACGGCCGGACAGTGCGCTTCAGTATGGATTGAGTCATTTTTGCGACTTTGACTGCGATGAGGATCTTGACGCCATTTTAACCGACTTCAATTTAAGCGAGGGATTGCCGACCCGAGTATGGTTCAATGATGGAAGCGGGCGATTCTCGGAAAGTGCAAGTCTACCCGGTGTTTTTAGGGGGACCATTTCCTTTGGCGATCTGAATAGTGATGGTTATCCCGACGCCGTGGCCACCAATCACGATGCCGAAGCACAAATATGGCTCAATGATGGGTCCGGTACGCTGGTCGATAGTGGCTTTCGCTTGGGGGCCTCGTCCGACAAATATGAATCAGCGGCTATTGGAGATATTGACGGTGACGGCGATCTGGACATATTATTAGCCGAAGGTCGCGGGGGGCGAAACACAATATGGTTCAATATGCTTCAGTAGCAGTTGCACGATTTGGGATCGGATCGGACTCAAAGCTGATAGACTATAACCGATAAATTGTATAATTAAGCAATGCAAAATGCGTTTCCGTTTTTTTCAAGCTAAATGGTTATTGATTGTGGATAAAATAAAAACCCCACGGCCAACATGGAGCTTCAAAGTCTATGGCGGGGCCGATATTACAATACACAGAACTTTCAAGTATTCTTTTAGTCTTTAATCATGTAAAGGGGGTGAGATATAAAAATGCAGGGTAGTGCAAAGAATCGTTCGCGTGAATTTTGGCGGTCAGTACGAAGTAGCAATACAATACAAAGATTGGGAAAACTAAGAGAATGATGGTGATGCCAACAGTTGGAGTGCTGTAGAATATTCGCATATCGGTTCCTCTCTACTTAATAAGTCAACTGATCCACCAAATATTTTATACGAAGACAACAGTGAGACGTTTCGGGCGTTGGTTCAGGCGCCACGTGGGTTATTGTCCATTAACACAATGTGTTATGTATGCGACAACCAGTATCAGTTGATTGTGTGAAAAAGAAAAGCCCCGATGTTTATCAGGGCATTCAAAATTAAAAGCGGGGTCTACGAGACGACTTCCGCAACTGGGTGATTGAAAATGGGGCGGTATAAACATATTGACAGACCGCCAAAGTCTATTTCACGGCATTATGTCAATGAAAAAGGCCGATGAGGTTTTCAATTTCAATCGGCCTTATTATTTATTTACGAATTAATCTATCCTAATAGCAATTCGGTTCAGGGCCATCCAAATAAAGAAATGATATTAAGTATGTTATATCGAATATATTCACCGCACTATCATGATTTACATCAGCAGATTCAGGAGGATTTGGAGTCGGACCTGATATGTAAAGATAGCTGATAATATATGTTATATCGAATATATTCAGAGTTTCGTCACTATTTACGTCACCACACATCCAATCGCAAACATCACCTACTCCATTACTATCAGCATCAGCCTGATCCGGATTGGGAATTTCTGGACAATTATCGAAAACGTTCTGGACGCCGTCCAGATCAGCATCGGCCGTGAGCGGTATCAGTCCGATCTCCGGGTCGCCGCCAAGGATCAACTCATAGAACTCCCAGCGCCACATTGCCCCATCCTGAGTTGTGTCGACATACTGAGCCAATTGATCGCGGGCGTAGCCCAACCCGGCGCCGATAGACCCGAGTTCAAGCGTAAATATCGAATACATGATCCGCTGAATAAAATACATCCAGACCGAGATGCCGTAGCGAGATGCACCCAGATATCCCATCATGGCATGTTCGGCTGTCAGGGCATGCTCGCCAACCGCTTCATCATTACCGCTCATCGCCTGATCGAAAGCCATATTGTGACAACCCCCCGACGAGAAAAACGGGTAGCGAGTATTGTAAAGATTGTCAATATCAC
>Ga0272444_10000418_pt1 | contig 46468 bp, 37 predicted proteins | sample SSMForm13_FD_201033 | JGI IMG/M metagenome (GOLD analysis project Ga0272444, IMG submission 201033) | Marine sediment archaeal communities from Little Sippewissett salt marsh, Falmouth, MA, United States - SSM-Form-13 | ecosystem: Environmental > Aquatic > Marine > Wetlands > Sediment ... | reverse complement strand
GCCCCCCCGCTCCCATGACCGCGATTTTCATCGTCCTGGCTCCTTTTACATGCATGTCAATTGTATTGCGGAGCCGCCTCCCCGTCAACCGGCGCAATAATCCGGGAATACCCCCCATGTTCGAATTGTCTAATTGACAGAAGGAATAAGCTGCAAACCCGAGGGTAGAAGAATGAAGAAAGTCACTATCGTCGCTGTTGCCGTCGTCGTGATCGGGCTCGGGGCGCTTCACCTGAGTCGCGCCAGAGGCGCCGGCGAGGAACCGCTTTATGAATTCGCCGAGGTCACCAGGGGCGACATCGAGAACATCGTAACATGCACCGGGACGCTGAGCGCCGTCGGCACCGTCGATATCGGAACGCAGGTCTCGGGCACCGTGGCCGAGGTTTTCGTTGATTTCAACGATGAGGTCCGGGCCGGCACGATACTGGCGGTGTTGGACACAACTCTCCTCAAGGCTTCCGTCATGGACGCCCAGGCGGGGCTCCTGAGCACAGAGGCTCAGTACGAACAGGCGTTGGCCGAGTACGACCGGAGCCTGCCCCTTACCGAGAAAGGCTACCTCTCCGAGAAGGAATTTCTCCCCATTAGATATGCCGTGAAGATGAGGGCGGCCCAGGTCAAGTCCTCGGAGGCCATGCTTGAGCGGGCCCGGGCCAATCTGGACTACGCCGTTATTCGCTCTCCCATAGACGGCACCGTTATCCAGCGCGCTGTCGAGACGGGCCAGACGGTGGCCGCGAGCTTCTCTACGCCGACGCTCTTCGTGATTGCCGCAAACCTGTCGGAGATGGAAATCCACGCGGCGGTGGACGAGGGCGACATCGGCCGGGTCGAGACCGGCCTGGACGTACGCTTCTCGGTTCAGGCGCACCCGGACGAGACCTTCAAGGGCACTGTCCGCCAGATCAGGCTGCAGCCTGAAACCGTACAGAATGTCGTCAACTACACCGTAGTCGTGGATGCCCCGAACGAAGACGGGCTGCTCTTGCCGGGCATGACGGCGACGGTCGATTTCATGGTGGAGCAGAGAGCCAATGTGCTGCTGGTTCCCAACACGGCTCTCAGGATAACCCCCACCGAGGATATGATGCTGGCGGCACGCAAGCAAATGGAAGAGAAAAGAGGGGCGCGGCCGGGTCCTGTCGGGGAAGCAGGAGGACAAGGCGCTGCAGGTTCGCAAGGGCAGACGGTCAACCCCGGCACGATGCCCCTCAATCCCTCCGGCGGCGGGACCGACCGCAAGATGGTCTGGTACATGGACGATGCGGGCAACATCGGGCTCGAGCCCGTGAGAGTGGGGGCCACAGACGGTAAGTACACCGAGATTGTGTCCGCGCGCAGCATCCAAGAGGGAAGCCGGATAATTAAGAGCCTTACACCGTCAGCACAGTCGGAGGCCAGCGGTGGCTCGTCGGGATCGTCGGGCCGTCCGCCCGGCTTCCGGATATTTTAGGACAGGGAGACGCCGTGAGCCGGATTATTGATACCAGGGACATCACCAAGACCTACCGGATGGGAGATCTCGAGGTTCGTGCCCTCAGAGGCGCGGACCTCGCCGTGGAGAGCGGTGAGTTCCTTGCCATAATGGGCGCCTCGGGCTCGGGTAAATCCACACTCATGAATATCCTGGGCTGCCTCGATAAGGCGACGTCCGGGACTTACATACTGGACGGCACCAACGTCAACGATCTCGATAAGAACGACTATGCCGACATACGCAACCAGAAGATCGGGTTTGTATTCCAGGTTTTCAACCTTCTCGCGCGGACGTCCGCCCTCGAGAACGTGGAGCTCCCGCTTCTCTATGACCGGACGCGCCGCATAAAGGACCCCGGCAAGGCGGCGCTACGGGCCCTCGAGAGTGTCGGGCTGGGCAACCGGCTCGATCACGAGCCCAACCAGCTCTCTGGCGGGCAGCAGCAGCGCGTGGCGATAGCGAGAGCACTTGTGAACCAGCCGAGCCTGATACTGGCAGACGAGCCCACGGGGAACCTCGACACGCGCACCTCGATTGACGTCATGTCGCTGTTCCAGGAGCTCAACGATCAGGGCAAGACTGTGGTGCTGGTTACCCATGAAGCCGAGATCGCCATGTACGCAAGGCGCATAATTCAGATGAGGGACGGCAGGATCACGCGGGACTTCCCCGTCGCCGACCGCCGTAGCGCCAGGGAAGACCTTGCCAACTTCAAGGACAATAACGGCGATGAAGACATGATGAGCCTGTCAGCGGAGCAAGGATGATGATGCCATGTTCCAGATAAAGAACCTCCTCAAGGTCGCGCTGAGGAGCATCACAAGAAACAGGATGCGAAGCCTCCTCACCTCGCTCGGTATCATCATCGGTGTCTGTGCGGTTATCGTAATGGTTGCCATCGGAGAGGGCTCTCAGGCCAGAATCGAGAGACAGATCGCCAGCCTTGGCACCAACGTGCTCATAGTCTTCCCGGGCGCGAGCCGCATGGGCGGCGTGAGTCGCGGCGCCGGCAGCGCCAATCAGCTCACGCTGGAAGACGTTGAGAAACTCAAAAAAGAGGGAACGCTGTTAGCCGCCGTGTCTCCTCTGGTGAGATCGGGAGGGCAGGTCATAGGCGGGGCCGGCAACTGGAACACGCAAATCTATGGCGTCTCCACCGAATACCCTAAAATCCGCGCCTGGGACCTGGGGGCCGGAGAGTTCTTCACCGAGCGGGACATCATCTCCAACGCCAAGGTGGCCGTGATAGGCAAGACCGTGGCTGACGAGCTCTTCCCGGGCCAGGACCCCGTGGGCGAGAGGATTCAGGTCCGCAATACGCCCTTCAAGGTGGTCGGCGTCCTCTCCGAGAGGGGGCAAAACCCCATGGGCACAGACGAGGACGACATCGTGCTCGCGCCATCCACCACCGTGCTCAACCGTCTCAAGGGCGGGCGCTATATCGACATGATAAACATCAGCGCGATCTCGACAGAGCAGATGGACGCGGCCCAGGATGAAGTCGCCGCCATACTCAGGGACGCGCACGGCATCAAGCCCGGAGAAGAGGATGACTTCAGGGTCAGGAACCAGGCCGATATCACGGAGATGGCTACCGAGACCTCGCGTATCCTCACTGTGCTCCTCGGTTCCATCGCAGCCGTATCACTCATAGTGGGCGGCATAGGCATTATGAATATCATGCTGGTTTCGGTCACCGAGCGAACCCGGGAGATCGGCATCCGCCTCTCCATCGGGGCCCGGCCGAGCGACATCCTCACCCAGTTCCTTGCCGAGTCCGTGGTTCTGAGCGTTATCGGCGGCATCCTGGGGATTCTGCTCGCCCTGGGAATTTCGTATGTCCTCGGTAATTTCACCGGACTCACAGTCGTCGTGAACCCGGCGATAGTGCTGCTGGCATTCTCCGTTTCGGGGGCTGTCGGGATCTTCTTCGGGTTCTACCCTGCGAGGAAGGCAGCTGCATTAAACCCGATCGAGGCACTCCGCTACGAGTAGTCTTGGGAAGCCATCGGGAGCAGCCCCGTTTCACAAATAGGGGTCAGCAAATAGGGGTCAGGTCTTGAAATGCACAATCCAGTCGGGGGGCCGCAGGCGGTCCCCAAGAGCTTCGTTTCTTAAGAAGCCACTGGGGGACCGCCGAAGCCTGTTGTGCATTTCAAGACCTGACCCCATACGTGCTGAGATCAGCTGTGTGGCCGGGTCCCTACTCTATCAGTCTTATCTCGAACCTCGCGGTTCCCTTGATAGGGATCTTCATTTCCTGTCCCGCCTGAACCGTGACCATTATGTCGGTGTTCACGTCGGACTCCGACGATACCAGATGACCTTCCTTGTAGGCGAAGTACCAGATCTCCGTGCCGCTCATGGTCCCTTCGAATACAAGCGGGGCGCCCATCTGTTCGCCCTCGCCCGATACAGTGCCGGTAACATCCGCCACGATCCTGGCACATTCCACTCCGTCCACCGTCTCATAGCCGTCGAGCGTATTGGCGTTTTCAGAAATGATCTTGATCTGGGCATTGCCCTGATCGATGTTGATCGTATCTGTGGAGGCCCAGGAATCTCCGACCTTGACGGGCTTGCCGGCCAGATCCGGGAACGCCGCTTCGAAGTCGGACTTGATGCTGCGGTCCCCGAGTGGCCCTATGCCGTATTCTATGGACTCGGCGTCCGACAGGTCTACCTCGTCGCCCAGGGCCGACAGGGTCATGTCAAAGCTCTCCCCCGCTACGTCCTCGGTTTCTGCAGCGAACTCGCCCTGGACATTCTTCATCGAAGCCACCAGTGACTCGACCGTGATTTCCAGAAGGTGATAATCCCCCTTCATGCCCTTGGCTTCGACCGTATACACATACGTCTTATTGGTGGCGCTCTCCGTGGTCTGACCCATGACTTCCACCTTCTCGGTGCCCTCCTGGATCATCTCATACTTGAGAACATCACCCGGATTCATCCTGTATTCCAGAATGAGGCCGCTCTTGGTATCGCCCCAGACGGGTGGCTTCTTGCCCGCGCACCCTGTAAGCGCGCTTACGGCACAAACCGCGAGAAGCAGTGTAGCGTACACATACAAGCGTCGAATTGACTTCATGTGAGCCTCCTTTCGAGCGCGATTATAACCACGCACAAGTTAGGTGTCAATTGCGCTCCCATTTCTGATACGATGACGGCAAGGACATTATTCACGCAATCATGGAGGACTGATATGCGGCCAGGAACCTTGCTCTCGGCGCTGAGCGTGACCGGACTTGTTTTAGTCATCGCCTGCGGAGGGTCCCGGACGCCGACCGAAGCGGATATCATGGAGAAATGCCTTCCCGGAAGCCGGCCATCGCTGGGGCTCACCCGGGAGGACGATATCGTCCGCTTCGGCGGCGACTCGCTCTTTAACTACATAAACGGAGCGGCCGAGATGTATCACAAGTACGGCTTCCAGGAGGTCCATGTGGGCAGGTATGTGAAGGACGGGGGCGAAATCACCGTCGATATCTACCGCTTCGCCGGCCCCGACATGGCTTTCGGCATGTACACAACCCTGAGACCGGCCGGTCCCGAGACTGTCTCCCTCGGAATGGAAGGCTTCGCCTTGGGTCCCATACTCATTTACTCAAAGGGAGCCTACATGGTGAACGTGCAGACCTATGACGACGCCGTATTCACCGGGCCCGACATTGTCGCCGTCGCAGCCGCCGTGGAAAAAGACTTGCCGGGAACCACAGACATGCCGGTTACGTTTGGTCTCTTCCCCGATGCGTCGCGGGTCCCCCACTCGGAGAAGATATTCGCCGAGTCCTACCTGGGCCACGGCTTCCTCACGGATGTTTACGCGGTGGACTACTCGTTCGAGGCCGGAGATGTAACTCTCTTCGTCACGCATGACGCCGACGGCGGCAAGCTGAGCCAGTGGTCGGAAGCCGTATCGCCGGCGGATACCGGCCCCGGGGCCCCGGCCCTGCCCTATGATGAAGGGCGCACGATTATCTTCAGCGACCGCTATTACGGCGGCGTCGTCGCAGGCAACAAAGGCGGCCGCCTTGCCGGCATGGTAGGATACCGGGAGGGGTATGAGAGGGCCCTGGCTGATTGGCTCGACGCCATGCCCCCGGCCCCCGCTGAGTAGAGCCCATCTACCCGCCTCGGTTCTCCTAGGCGAGCAGCGTCTTCAGGCCTTCTATCCTGTAACCTATGTCCACCGAATTTGAGCATGTGGCCGTGCAGGCGCTGCACGAACGGCATGCCTCGATGCCCCGTCCATGCGGCACCTCATCGAGCGCGGCTCTTGCCTCGCAGAGATTGCCGTACTGGGCAACATACATATGGGTCCGCATTAGCGCGGGCACGTCGGCGCCCCGCGGACAGGTCGCCATGCACATCCGGCACTGCCGGCAGAAACCCAGGCCCAGCTGGAGCTCGTTATCCGCCAGGAATCTCTTCTCGTCTTCGGTGAACTCGAGACCCCGCGCCACGGCGAAGTCCTCTTGCATGTGCTCGAAGTTCGTATAGCCGGGTATCGCTGTCGTAATGCTCTCATTGCGGAGCACCCACTTGAGCATGGCCTGGTTCACGGTGGCGTTGTCGTACTGCGCCAGGGACGCCTGGTTGGGGAGCCTGCGCCCTCCCGCCTGAGTCTTCATCGCCACTATGCCGATTCCGGCGGCCGCGGCCCTGTCGATGGCCTCTAAGAGCGCCGTGTCGCCCGCCATGGAGACATTGATGGACGTAAGGACGACATCGCACAGCTTATCTTCGGTAACCTTGTTTATGACGTCCGCCATGGACTCATGTGTCGAGACTCCCGTAGCGCGGACTTTACCGTCCTTCTTGAGCTGCTCCATCGCGGTGAAGGCGCCCTCCTGGTCCAGCTCTTCGGCGCTGCCAATGCTGTGTATGTAGACGATGTCCGCGTAATCCGTATTGAGCCGCTTGAGGCTCCCCTCGGTGAGTTTTATGAACTTATCCCTGGCCTCGGTCGCGGTCATGCCCTCGCGCTGCGCCGGGCGCCACTCCTTGGTGGCGATCAGGACCTTGTCGCGGATTCCGAGCGCGCTGACTGCCTCGCCCACCATCTGCTCGTTCCGCCCGAACTGGTAGCGGGCAGCCGTGTCGAACATACGGACCCCGAGATCATAGGACGCTCCGATGAGCTCCGGGTTATTGGCATTCATGACCCCCATGCTCACGATGGGCATCTTGATTCCGGTTTTGCCGAGCTCGCGATATAGAATCTCGGCCTCCCCGGCGGCCGCCTGCTTCGCTTTCTCGTCGGCCAGCGCGAGTGAGGGCGCCATGCCCGCCACGCCCGCCGCCGCTAATCCTGCAAGCGATCGGGAGATGAAACCTCTCCTGGTGAGATTGCTCTTCTTCTCGTCCATCTTGACCTCCAGTCAGGGCAAATGCGCCCTCTATTTAGTTGCCTTCTTCTCCAGTCGGATTCTCCAGGAATCCCTCGGCATTGTTGCGCAGCACCTCCCGGATCTCATCGGTCGCCCTGGGGTCATCCGGCAGCACTTCCAGGACTTTCCTGTAACACTCGGTTGCTTTCCCGGCGTCACCGGCGGCCAGGTAAGCTTCGGCGAGGCTGTCCCAGGTATTGGCAGAGGCGGGATAGGTCTCGGCGTTCATTCTAAAGACCGCCACCGCATCCCGGGCCCGGCCCCGCTGTAAGAGGCCATAGCCCGTGAAATTGCATACATTCTCCTGGAACAGCACAATGTCGGGGTCTTCCGCCCTGAAGCTCTCGAAGATCTCAACGGCCTCCTCCACACCCCGTTCCCGGACGATCGCCATGAATTGTTCTTCGGTGGGCGGCACGTCCCTGCCCGCCATGTGGCTTAAAGCGACTGCGGCCCCGTCCAGCCCGTTTCTATCCGGAGGCGCCGCGAGGAATTCCCCGGCGCTCTCGTCTTGCTTGAGCTCCGCGTCGAAGAAGTTCCGGGCGTAGACACAGGCTGCCTCGTAGGCCCGCCGCTCCGTCTCATTGGGCGCGAATACGGTGGCCAGGAACATGCGATAAGACGTCAGCGCCAGGGGAGGTAATTCATTGAAGGCCAGCGCATACCTCTCCGAGTACTCAAGCGAGTCCAGCATAGACAAATCCCGGCCCTCCTGGGCCGCGCCGTATACCTGGAGCATGGGCGCGCTTGCCGCGCGGATGTCGAAACGGGGGTTACCGCCCGCCATCTCGATCGCTCCCGAGTTGAGAAACGCCGCGTTGAATCCGGCGAGCGCGTCCACGTACAGATTCTCCATCTGAAAGAGCAGCCCGGCTAGCGCGCCTGCCGACCCTCCCATGACGCCCAGCCTGTCATGGTCCACGAAATCAAAGTCGTGCATGGTCGCGAGCACAAAGCCGAGGTCCGCGATCAGCATCTCGACGGCGGCCGGGTCCTGCCCCGAGCGAAGCGCCCTGGGCCCGTAGGCGTGAGTGGATGCCACCACGAAGCCGTGGCTGGCAAGGTATTCGCAGAGAATCAGGTTCTCGGTGAAGCTGCTGTTGAAGTTGGGCGCGTACAGGATGAGGGGGAAACGGCCCGTAGCTGCCGCCGCGCCCCTAACCGCCACCATCTCCTCGCTCTGGAGATCGATGACCGCCCCGCGGTCATTGTTGAAAACGAAATGCAGGACGCCCACTTCCCTGTCCTGGAGGCCGGCCAGGAACATATAGAGCCGGCCGTCCTCCGGGTACACGAAGGCGTACTCGCCATACACCATGCGCGGGGCGCCCTCCGCGACCGTGGCCGGGTACCAGACGCAGACCTGGACGGGCCGGCCCCTCTCGCCGGAGACGGGCGTGCCGAAGTAGTCCTTCTTCGCCTCGAAGGACCGCGAGTAATCATACTTTTCGACGGCCATGAATCCCACGGCATGCGGCCCGGGTTCAAGGTCTCCCCATACTGCGGAAGCCAGCGCGGCGCCGCCCGGGGAGAGGGCCGGCCCGCACAGCATCAAGGCAAAGGTAAGCGCACCCATGCCGATTATGACACGCATAGACATTTTCCCCTCCCGTGCTGCAGTTAACTCAAGGTTGGCGAATCCGAAGGCACGATAAATTGCAGTTCACCGCACTACATTGATATTGTGACCACATCGGGGCCGATCGTCAAGTTGCTTTACTGCCGGCGGCGCCACTCGACCGCCCGCGGCATGGCGGGTAGGCAAATGCCTGGAAATCTGGTAAAATGAAGGTAGTTGGGGCGGAATGCGCCCCTTCCGACAACCCCTGACATAGCAAGAGGTGCCACTATGCGAACACTTACAAACTCGGCCGGGCGCGCCTGCGCCATCTCGCTCGCCACTCTCGGCCTCGCCGCCATCATCGTGATCTGCTCCGCCGGCGATTCGGCGGCCGCCGGGATATCCGAGGACGTGGCGGCCGGGATGAGCGCCGGGGCCTATGAGGTCACTTACAGCATCGAGGTTCCCGCCGAGGCCGTCACGTTCGGGAGCGATTCGGGTTACGACACCGTGACCCTCGAAGGTGCCGGCCACCTGAAGGCCGCCGGTTTTCCCAGGCTGCCCTCGCGGACGGTATGGATTGCTATCCCTTCCGGAATGAAAGTGACAGGGCTGCGCGAGACGCGCTGCGTCGCGGATCCGCTCCCCGGCACATACGACATACGCCCGGCGCAGCTCCCGGTTGCCATAACGGGAGACCCGCATGAGCGGCCGGTTGCCTGGCCGGACCCTGCGGTTTACGCTTCGTCTTCTCCCTATCCCGAGCGCCGCGTCGAGTTCCTGCATCAGGCCGACCTGGCCGGACAGAACCTGGCGGCCATAAGAGTTTGCCCGCTGCAGTACAGGCCGGTCACAGGTGAGATCACCCTGGCCACGCAAATAGAGGTCGTCATCGAGGGCGAGCCGGGTTACAGATGCGGCGACTACATGGCTTCCGGAGCTTCTGAACGCTCGCGCGCCATGTACAATCGCATGCTCGAGGGCATGGTCGTCAATCCCCGGGACATAGAGATAACCGAAGAGTTCTCCGGACCCGTCCTCGGAGGCGTGGCGCCGGGGCAGTATGACTACGTGATCGTCACCAAGGAAGTCTGGGTGGACGACTTCCAGCCGCTTGCCGACTGGCGCACGAAGCAGGGCTGGAGGGTCAATATCGTGACGGCGGAGTGGATTCTCACCAGCGGCGAATACTCGGGAACAGATCAGGAGAAGATGCGCGCCTTCGTGATGGACGCCCACTCTTCATGGGGGGCAACCCACTTCGTGCTGGGCGCCGATACCGACTACATCCCCTTCCACACCAGGGCCATCACAGTGCCCACGTGGCAGACCGACTATATCATCAACGACACTTATTACGCCGACTATGACGACGACTGGGTCCTGGAGGTAGCAATAGCCAGGATGACCGCGCGTGCCGCCGGCCAAATAGCCAACATGATAAACAAGATATTCACGTATGAGAAGAACCCTCCCTTAACCGGATACGTTAAGACGGCCTTCTTCATCGGTATGGACATCACCGTCTGCGGCGATATGGACGGAGAGATTTTCAAGGAAAACTACATACGCGCCCTGCACCTTCCGGCGGCGTACGCCCTGGACACCGAGTATGACAGCGAGGCCGGCACCCACCGGGCGGATATCATCGCCTATCTGAATTCGGGCCACCACCTCGTCAACCATCATGACCACTGCAATACCGGCAGCATGGGCACCGGCTGGACCTGCCACAGCGAACTTATCTATACAGCCGACATGGAGGCCCTCACCAATGGCGATCGATTGAGCGTTTTCTTCGCGGTCGGGTGTTTCCCGGCGAATTTCTCGACCCTGAAATGCATCGGTGAGGCCGCCGTCCGCTATTCGGGCGGGGCCGGAATCGCTTTCATGGGTAACACTTCCTACGGCTGGGGCGGGGACGCCGCCGATCCCGACTACTATTCGGTCCGCCAGGACCGCTACTTCTACCGGAACCTTTTTGACCTCGGCATATACAACCTGGGCGAGAACTTCACCCGGCTCAAGAACGACGAATACGACCCGGTCGATCCGTACAACCTCCACCAGTATGCCTTCACCCAGCTTCACCTGCTGGGAGACCCCGGGCTCACTATCTGGACAGACGACCCGCAGGCGCTGGCTGTGAACCACCCCGCAGGCGTGACCGCCGGTGAGGCTACCGCCTTCGACGTCGAGGTCTCAAGCGGCGGAAGCCCCCTGGACGGCGCCACCGTATGCCTCCATAAGGACGGCGAAATCCATGATGTGAAGGAAACGGTGGGCGGCGAGGCCGGCTTCAGTTTCACGGCCGCGACTGAGGGGACGCTTCACGTCACCGTATGTTCTCACAATTACATACCCTATGAAGGCGTGACCACCGTCGGCGCATCTGCTGCGGCCGGGGGACCGGATCCGGCCAGGCCCGCAGCCCTGGAGATCGTCTCAGCCGTCCCGACGCCATTCAAGCATAGCACGAGGATCACATTCGCCGTGCCCGGTTCCGAGGGCTCCTCTACACTCTCCCTGTTAATCTATAACTGCCGCGGCCGCCTTGTGCGCGCCCTGAGAGAGGGCGCTTTGGAAGCCGGGTTGCACCATCAGACCTGGGACGGCAGGGATGACACGGGCAGCGAGGTAGCGAGCGGCATCTATTACTGCGAGGTCCGCTGGCAGGACAAGCGGGACGCCCGGCAGCTGGTCCTGCTCCGTTAGCGGGCGGACTAGACCGAGAGGATGCGCGAGGCCCCGGCCAGGGTTGTGACGGTCGTGCTCATATCCGTCTTACGGCCGACGGCAACCTTATCTAGAAGGCCGAACTTCTCGAGGCAGGTCCCGCAGGCAGCGACTTCTACGCCCGCTTGCGTCAGGTGCCGGATCTGTTCCAGGACCGGTGAGTTCTTGACAACGAGCTTCACGCCGGAATTTATGAAAGTGATCTTCTCCGGTAAGGCTCTCTGGCCACCGACCTCATGGAGGAAGCGCGCCATAAGCCGCCTGCCGAGGCCGTCATCTCCTCTGCCAAGCCCCTCACCCGCCACCAGCATAACGAACCCATTCTCAATCGCCATGGTCTTGCCTTTCGATCAGTGATCTACGCCTTATCAGCCCCCAAGTGCCTGAAGGTAATCTAGGCCCTGGAGCCCACAGCGTCAAGCCGGCGTATATCGCGCCGGAACGAAAATAAGATGTCGAACACCATTCGCATAAGATGTGGAACTCAGGTGAGTTTCGCGACAGCAAGGGGGGTGATAACAGGACGCTGAATCACGTCTTTTGTGTCACAGGCTCAACCCAGAAGGAGGGTTCCTGAATGAAGAGACTTAACATCTTGTTCGCGGTTATCCTCTGCCTCTGCCTCACCACCACGGCATTCGCAGAAGTGGGCAAGGGTTCCACGCAGCTCGTGCTCACCTGGAGCGCGCTAAGCAATCAAGGCATGTCGGCTCTCTCGAGCTTCCGCGCTGATTATTCCAGCCTGGGCGCCTCGCCTTACCGCGGTGGGATTGCCCTGCGCTACTTCACAAGCGACACCTTTGCCATAAGGCCGTGGTTCTGGATCGGCTACGACGGGCCGACCATCTCAATGGAAGGGATGGAAGACGGCAAGGGCTCGGATACCGAGTGGGGAATCGGCTTCTACGTTGAGAAGTACCTCGCGCTCATCCAGAGCGCGGCCCCATATCTGGGCCTCAGCGTGTTCTACAACGCCGGCTCCATGAAGTATGAGGGCCCGGACATGTTCTTTGGCTCTGAGTACATGATCGAGCCCACATGGAAGTCCAGCGAATTCCATATCACCGGCATCGGCGGTTTCAATTGGTTCGCGTCGAAGTGGATCGGTGTGGGCGGCGAAGTCGAGGTCGGCTACATTAGATTCACGATCGAGCAGGATATCAAATACATGGATGGGGATGAGGTTTACGAGGACCCCAAAGTCGAGTACAAGGGCAACACCTTCGGCTTCATCGGCGCGACTATGTTCATATCGATCGCTTTGGGTCAGTAGGCTGCAGAAGAGTCAAGAAGAACGACGGCGGCAGATCCGAATGGTCTGCCGCCCTTCTCTCTCCGGTCTAGCGGTGGGCCATGCGCAGCGAATAGCTCTCCCCGAGTCCCAGCAGGACCAGCCTGTCGCCGAGGTTCTCCGCCAGCTCATCGTAATCGCGCGGTTTCTTGCGCTCAGGCATGAAGAGGTCGCCGTAGGCGCCGAAGTGCCCGGGAATGACGGTCTCCGAACCCAGGCGTCGCGCGGCCTCAACGGCATCCTCGCCGTGCAGGTGGCCGCTGATGTTGAGAACGGCGATATCGGGGGCGTGGGTCTCCGCCACTTCGTCGATCCCGTCGAATAAGTTAGTGTCCCCGGAGAAGTACACCGTCCGGTACGGTGTGTATATGACGAATCCCAGGGCGCCGCCGTCGGTCTGCGACCGGATCCCGTACCTGGTTCCGGCGTGCTTGGCCATGACCGCGACCACCTTGCCGCCGGGAAACTCGAACTCATCACCGGGAACCATCGCCTTTACTTCTCTGCCCAGCACCGAGATGAACCTCTCCGACGGTTCTGGACAGAGTACGATCGCGCCTGTCGGGAATTCCCGAATGGTCTCCGGGCACAGATGATCCGAGTGGGCATGTGTGATCAGAATGAGCCGAGTCCCTGCATATGAAGACGGCGGCGGGGCCGGTACATGCCTCCACCTCAGGAACACGCGCGTTTCGAAAGCCGGGTCCACTGCGATACCATAACCGTCGACGTCGATGTAGAAGCACGCGTGACCCCAGAAGGTTATGACGTTCACTTCCGGCACGGGGAACATATCTCCGTCAACTGATGCGGCGTGTACCGGCGAGGTTAAGCAGGCGAAGACGAATAGCGTAATCAGTGCTGGGGCCCGACACATCAGTCTGTCTTCCACACCATGTAGAGCCTGAGTTCGGGGTTCTTGGCATAGACGTCCGGAAAGTCCCGGTAGTTCCGATCGGCGATATAGTAAACGTACTCCCCACCGACACCGATAAATCCCTTTATCGGGTAGTCGAGTTTCACGCGCGTCAGACTGACAAGGTGATCAGCCGCGTTGCCATTAATGGAATGAATCCAGTGACCTTCATGCCAGAGCGAGAGAAACTCGTATCTGTTCAACCGGAATTCCGCGCCGAACTTGTAACCGAGCCCCGGGCCGTAATCGTACTCGCGCCCCGACAGGCTGAAGTAGTCGGATTTCGAAGCGCCCAGGAGAATGGCCTGGAGATGCAAGAAGGTTACCGCACTGAAGCGCTCTGAGGCCCTGAATGACGAGAGGTAACTGAAACTAAGGCTCTGCCCGCCATATGTGTAGGCTTCGTTGTCGAGGTAGTCGAAGTGCATGAACGACCCGAAGATGTGGTGAGACGTCTCGGTCCTAACGACATCGGCGGCGAACAACATCCCCTCCGACTGCATCCAACCTATGCCATGAGGGCTGTTCCGGAAATTGATCTGCATGCCGAATCTGAAATGGTCGAATGGCTTGCCGCGCGTCTCTTCAAAAGGGTTGCCATAGAGCACATCGAAGGAGACGAACGCCTTGGTGGACTTGGCGGTCCACAGGTTATCCTCGCCGAGCGTTCGGAATCCGAGCCTGAAATTGCCAGCGAAGAAGTCCGGAACACGATTGGGTGGATTCTCGTGAACTTCGAAAGCCTCGCCCGTGATCAGGCGGTTCAATCCGCGCATTGGACTCAGAGCAAATCCGCCGAGCTCCCGCCAGGCTCTTCCAGAGCCGGTTGCCTTGTTGTCCAGCACCATGTCCGACATCCGGTAAAGGGACTCTCCTATCGTAATTCCCCCCACCGCCGTATTTATCCAGTCATTGACCGAAGGATGGTGTGCCTCGCCCGCGTACTCGAAGAGCCAGGAGCCGGCAAAGGCGAACATGCTGGACTGGTAGAAATCGTACCCATTCGCGCGCGCTCCGCCGAAATAGAGCGAGCCCTGATAGGGATGGCGGAAGTTGTTGGCCGAGAATGAATTGTCATCCCACTCGAAACCGTTCTTGAGGTTCTCCTTGATCGTATCGAGGCTCACGTCGAACCCGTGGTCATCGGGCTTCATTATGTGTTTCCCATAGAGCGTCATGATGAGGTTGAAACCGATCATCTCAAGCGTGGTGCGCCAGAACGGGGACCATTTGTTGTGGAAGTACGATGGCGGCCTGAGTGAATCTGCCTCGGCCTGGCCACCGTCGGCCGTGGTAGTAACCAGCTGGAACCCCTGGGGAATACCACGCGGTTCAGGCATGGCTTGCCCGTCGGCTGCGCATACACCGGTAAACAGACACAGCGCCGCCAGGAACGCGTAAGCGATCCTCAGCGCGTTTTTTGCTCTCATGCTTCCTGCCTGCATCACGCTCCTAGTAAAGTGAAATTCCGAGCATCACGAGCGGATCCGTAGTCGACGTGTTGTTGGGCGAAAACTCCGAATACCGCTGGCTGACGCCACCGCCCCCAAATATCTTGAATTTCTCCGAGAACGCAATCTCTGCGATCGCTCGCCCCTGGACCGCGAAGTGGGTCTTGGAGTTTACATCCGGATCCGTACTGGGCGTCGGCATAATATGGACATAGCCCAGGTCGACACCGATTTTCCACCGGGCTCCTATAGGGACTGCGTAGCCGTAGTGCCAGCTCAGGAAGGCCGTATCATTGCGGCTGTCCTGCACGTCTCCCATTCCTATTGCCAGGAACGAGTAGAAGCGGCGGTAAACCGATCTGACACCCGTGCTCACCGCAGCGAGATTGGAGCCGTACGTGATCCAGTCGACGTCTCCATCCTCCACGAAGTTGAACATCCCTATAGGTATCCCGTCTAACTGCTTTGTAACGTTTATGAAACCTATCTGCACGCCCTTTGCTACCCCGGCAACGTTACCAAGGCCGAACTGGATACCCTTCATGTACTTTGCGAAGTTACAGAGCGCCAGCTGCCCGCCAACCATGCTCTCGTTGACATAGTTGAGCCCGACCGAGGCCTGAATGCCCGTCATATCTCCAGCCACCGCATTCGCGATCGAGGAGTACTGGAAGTACTTCACGTCGCCGTCGTTGAGGTTGAAAACCGCGGTGGCCTGTACTCCCCTCGTCTCCCCTTCTACATAGTTGAAGAGGCTGGCCATTTGAAAACCCGTGAAGTCGCCACGGACGAAGTTAACCAACCCGGCGTACTGGATACCCGCAGCATTCGATTCCACGTAGTTGGCTGCACCGGTAATGGATACTCCCCTGAGCTCACCCTCGATTTGAGAGTAAATCCCGCTCACCTGGAAACCCACCATGTCACGGCGGATGCGCCCGCCTATTCCGGTCAGATCGACACCCCGCACGGCGCCTATGTCGCCGAAAATCAGATTCAGCCTGAAGTAGGTTGAGACCTCCGGGTTCTGGTTCGTGCTGATGGGGTAGAAGAAGGAGAGATTAACAGGATGGTTGGGGTACTCCTCGGACTCCGCGTGCCCCGGGCTGTAGAGGGCGCCCAGCATGAGCACCAGGACAGGGAGAGCGCGCGCGAGCGCGCCGAGAGCTCCCAGAAACCGGAAACCGCCATGCATGTGCCCGAACATATGTCCCTTCATGCTTCTCCTTCTCACGCGGCAAAGCGGCCATCCCGGTTGTGGCCACGACATTCCCATCGGACTTGGGACAGGCTACCAGCCCGGCTGCAATTTGTAAAGTTTTATTTGACTGGACAACCGGTGGCGGATATAGTGGAACACAAGAACGAAAGAATTCCGGGAGGTAGTAGATTCTTGGTTAAGTCGGGACTTCTTCTGGTGATCATCGCAGTCGCCGTCGCCCTGTTCGGCGCCGCGGCGCCGGACGACGCGCTGGCCCTAACGAAGCAGCCTCGCCCGGCCTGGATGGTAGGAATCAGCTGGGGCTTGGGCCGGGGCGTTTTCCAGAGTCCTGACGGGGAAACCCAGAAATACTCAGAGGGCGGCATCGCGCTCATACGCTTCGGCCGCATGGTGGGCTCGAGGGCCATGGTTGCCCTCAACTACACCGGGTGGATCATAGAGTTCGATGAAGAGCACCGTGGAAACGGTGAACTCAGCCTGTTCACGGATGAAGTGACGGACTCGACTATCATCAAGTCCAGGAGGAGCCAGCAACAGATGGCTCTCAGCCTCTACTGGTTTCCCGGAAGACCCAACGGGGCATCAGCCGGTGTCTATCTGAGGGCGGGCGCCGGAATGAGCTGGTCGGGTTCGAATGAGGTGCCGATCACTCCCGGCGCGCCCCAGGGACACGGCAATCGCTTAGACGAGTGGGGCTGGGGACTGTCGGCCGAGGGCGGTTACGAGTTCTGGGTGTCCCGGAATGCCACGCTTGGCCTCGGGGTCTTTTACAACTATATGAGCGCCCAGGAAACCATCGTCGATAACGGGTGGCTAGCGGGAGCAGCCATCAACTTCAACATTTACTTCTAGAATGCCCCCCGTGTGGTTCTTTCTGAGCGAGGCAGTACATGGGTGAGCTCTTTGCGCTCCTCGCCGCCATTATCTGGTCCAATGCCGTAATACTCCTCAAGAAATCCGGCGAGAGCGTATCCCCGCTTGCCCTCAACGTGTTCAGGGTCGCCATCACGGCGCCCCTTCTCGTTCTCACACTTGTCGTGCTTCGCCAACCCGTCCTCTATGACGCTCCCCTGACCGACTACCTCATACTCTTCGCCAGTGGCATCATAGCCATAGCAATCTCCGACACCCTCTTTCATAAGAGCCTCAATATGATCGGGGCGGGCATCTCCGCCATCGTGGGCTGCCTCTACTCGCCGTCGGTCGTGGTGCTGGCATTTCTCCTTATCGGCGAGCGGCTCACCGGCCTGCAGATGGGGGGCATGGGGCTCATTATCGCAGGCGTGTTCGTCGCGGCCGGCCACAAGCCGCCCGAGGGGGCGACGACGCGCCGGATTGTCATCGGCGTAATCCTGGGGGCTCTCTCGCTTGTCGCCGTGGCCCTGGGCATCGTCATCGCCAAGCCCGTGCTCAACCGCTCGCCGGTTGTCTGGGCTACGGCCATGCGCCAGGTCGGGGCGCTCGCGGTGCTTCTCCCCATCGCACTCGTATCACGGCGCAGACGCCAGATATTCAGTGCTTTCCGTCCCTCGCCTGCCTGGAAGTTCACCATCCCCGCCACCCTGCTCGGTTCCTATATAGCCCTCATGGCCTGGATCGCCGGCATGAAATACACCCTGGCGGGTATCGCCGCGATCTTGAACCAAACGAGTACGATATTCATATTGATCTTCGCAACCATATACCTGAAGGAAGCCGTGACGCGCCGGAAAGTCGTCGCGGCGGCGCTGGCCATATGCGGGATCATACTTGTGACTTATACTTCTACTTAGGGAGGGTCGAATGAGCAATCAGGCTAAGTTCTACAAGATGGCCGAAGAGTGGTTCTACCACATTCTGGAGTGTGACCCCGTCGCCGCAACCCAGGTCGGCGAGCATCGATGGGATGACAGGCTGGCGGACCGGCGCGCCGCGACGCTGGAGACCGAACACAGGGAGAGGGTTAAGGCGCTCGAGGATTTCAGCGCGATAGACACCCGAGATTTCACCAGGGACGCCCGCATAGATCTCACCATTGTAATTCACCTCATCAAATCCTCCATCAGAGAGCACGAGAAGCTGGAGTGGTACCGGCGGGATCCGGGCTACTATATGAATGAGGTCATGACCGGGGTCTTCATTCTCATCATGAAGGAATTCGCGCCTCTGCCCGACCGCCTGCGATCGGTGCTCGGACGCATGGGCCAGGTACCCCGCGTGCTCGAGGAGGCGAGAGCCAATATCGTCCCAGAAGACGTCCCACCCGTGTGGGCTGAGATCGCCCTCGAGCAGGCAAATCAGGCCCCCGGCCTCTTCCTGAGCTTGCTTCCGGCTCTGGCCGCCCAGGCGGCCCCGGAGCTTGAGGCGGAGTTTAAGGAGATGGGGCAGAAGACGGCAGCCGCGACCCAGGTTTTCGCGGAGTACCTTCAGACCGAAGTGCTCCCCAGGGCCGAGGGCGACTTCGCAGCGGGCCGCGAGGTCTTTGACGAGATGCTCAGGGAGAACCACCTCGTCGACTATGACGCCGACGAGCTCTTTGAAACCGGCCGGAGGCTGTTCCGCGAAACCCAGGAGCAGCTCGAAGCCGTGGCGCGAGAGATAGACCCGCAGAAATCCGTCAAGGATATCCTGGAAGAAGCCAAGTCCGACCACCCCACGGCGGACGGGCTGCTTCGGGCCTATGAAGACGCCATGCGGTCAGCCAGGCAGTACGTGATCGACCACGACATCGCCACCATACCGGGCGGGGAGACCCTTAAAATCATAGAAACCCCCGCTTACCTCCGCCCCATTCTGCCATACGCGGCCTACATGCCCCCGGGCATACTGGAAACCAGACAGGACGGACTCTTCCTGGTAACGCCGGTGGACCCCGGCGCCGGCGCCGATGAACAGGAGTCCAAACTCAAGGGTCATTCTTATGCCAAGCTCCCAGTCACAGCCCTTCACGAAGCCTACCCGGGGCATCACCTGCAGCTCGTATGGTCGAACAGACAGGAGACCATACCGCGCCGCGTCAGTTCGTTCCTGTCCACGCTTTTCATAGAGGGCTGGGCCTTCTACTGCGAGGAGCTCATGGAGGAGCTGGGCTACATCTCCGAACCCGTTCAACGGCTCGGGCGCCTCAAAGACCAGTTATGGCGCGCGGCCCGCATAATCTTGGACGTGATGCTTCATACCAGGGGCATGCCCATCGAGAAGGCCATAGATTTTCTGGTGGAGAAATGCCAGCTCGAAAGGGCAAACGCAACGGCCGAGGTCAGGCGCTACACGGGATCCCCCACGCAGCCCCAGTCTTATCTCATGGGCAAGCTCGCCATACTGGAGATAATCGAAGCCTACAGGAAGGCGAACCCGGGAGTGTCCCTAAAGGAAATGCACGACGCTATCTTAGGGTGCGGCTCGCTGCCCCCGAGGCTCATGAGAGAGCGCCTGCTCGGCGAGTGACGGCGCGTGACGGCGCGGATGGAGAGCTTCTTCGTCTCATCACCTGCCGGAAATAAAACGCCGGACCCCGGAAAACACGTCGTGAGGACGCACCTGGCCAGGGGCCCGGCTCTTTGCTGACGATTCCCTATTTCTTGAGATACTTGATAACGTTGATGACCCCGCCCTGCGGGTCCTGGAAGGTGGAGAAACGTCCAACCCCCGGGATGTCCGTAGGCGGGACTATCATGGTGCCCCCCAAGTCCTGCGCCTTCTTCGCCACGGCATCCACGTCACTCACGGTGACATAGGTCGCCCAGTGAGTCGGCACCATCTCGGGCACGCTGGCCGGCATAGGCATTATGCCGCCCACGGCCTCGCCGCCCGCCTTGAGGACGGTATACCTGCCCTCCTGCATTGGCGTCTCTTCCATTTCCCAGCCGAGAAGCTCCTTGTAGAACTTCTTCGAGCCCTCCAGATCTCTACTGCAGAGCTCGGACCAGCTGAAATCACCATGCGTCTCGAACCTGTTTCCCATACTCTCCTCCTTTGTAAGGAAACGTACTTCTGGGTTCCGTGCCGGGTGAAGCTGATCGTTCTCTTGGGGTCCCCAGAACCATACCGCAGATACCCGGGCCAGTCAAGGCCGGATATGCCACTATACCTGTGGCCCAGCTGTGACCCTGGCACCGCCAGCCTTGAAGAACACCCGAAGGTACGGTATAATGGAAGCGAACAGCATCATCAATGGGAACAGCTATGGGGCAAGTAGCTGCAAGGTTCTACAGGCATTCCATGGGGCGACATATGCCCCGAAGGAGGTACTTCGTTATGAGGCATCTGACTCTGTCATTGGCGCTCTTGATTGCTGTAGCCTGCTCCGTGCCGGCAGCGGTCCTTGCGGACTGCTGCGAGGCTCCGGACAACGGCTCGGGCACTGTTACCTTCCCGGCCAATTGTCCCTACGATCACCCTTCCGAGCCGATGGTAGTCACCGATGGGCTCCCCGTGGGAACCACCCTCATCTTCGAAGGGCCGCTGACCGACTTCTCCTTCGTCTTCAACGCGCCGGGCGGCACGCTGGGCGGGGAGACTTGCGTATTCCAGGCGGCATTCGCCTGGACCGTGACGGGAACGGGATCTCTCCTGGGTTTCAGCCGGTCCATATATATGCCGGTCGAGGGCGAAATACACATAGGCCCGCGCAACCCGGGGGACTCCATTCAGACTTTCGACGCCATCATTTACGCCCTTCAGGGCGAGGTCTTCGGTGATCCCGACCTCTGCACACTCGCATTCATGGCCGGGAATCTCCTGGGCCTCGACTGCCCCGGACGCGCCATACTGACCAAACTCCCCAACGGTGACTTCGCCGTGGACAGCTTCTTCGACATCACCTACGTGATAGACTACGAAGGCTGTCCGGACAGCCAGCTTGCAGACTACGCGGGCGCGGGGGTGGATCGGGTCCCGCGTACATCGTGTAACGACTTCTATCTCATGAACTGGTGCAGGCTACAGTGGCCGCTCGGCATCCTAGTGCCGCCGGGAACGAGCACCACCGTTTACGGCAGGTTCTACATACCCGGCGTCACCGACCAGTCAACGGGCAACGACCCCAGCCCCGGCAGAATCCGCGTCCAGGCCGGCTACGGCCCGAGCGGATCGGACCCATCGGCGGGCGGCTGGACCTGGTTCGAGGGCGCACCCACTCCGGGCTGGGACGGCGCCGTCTGGGGAGAGCCCAACAATGACGAGTACATGGCCGACCTCATTGCTCCGCTGAGTCCCGGCGATTATGATTACTGCTGCCGCTTCTCCGGCGACGTGGGACACACCTGGCTCTACGGCGACAGGGATACGGGCGTCCCCGGTGAAGACGGAAGCCAGAACGGCTACCAGCCGGCAAACGCGGGCAAGATGACAGTAAGCGACGTGTGCTGCCTGGCGCCTGACAACGGCTCGGGCACCGTTACTTTCCCGGCCGATTGCGACTATGACCATGCCGCATTTCCGATGATGATCATAGACGGCCTTCCCATGGGTACGACGATCGAGCTGGCCGGTCCCCTGACAGGTTTCCACAATGTAATCACCACGCCCGGCGGCGGCCTCGGCGGAGAGGTATGCTTCTTCGAGGCTTCCTTCGATCTTACCGTGTCCGGAACCGGTTCGCTCGCCGGCTTCAGCAGACACCTCTCGGTGCCGGCATGGGGCGAGATACATATCGGCCCGCGTAACCCGGGAGACCCGCAGCAGTTCTTCGAGGCCAGGATAGACAGCCTCCATGCCCAGCTCTTCGGGGACCCCGACTTCTGCGAATTCATCATCCGCGCCGGAGACGACTACGGCCTGCCGTCCCCGGGGCAAACTCTGCTCACCGAACTCCCGAGCGGCGACTTCGCCGTCGAGAGCTTCTTCGATATCACGTATGAAATCGAGTTCGAGGGTTGCCCGGACAGCCAGCTCTCAGACTACGTGGGAGTCACGCGGCGCACAGTGCCCCGTACCACCTGCACGGAGTTTCTCAGTGTCGATTGGTGCAGGCTCCAGTGGCCGCATACCATCGCGACCCACCTGGGAACAGGTGTGCTCGTTTACGGGAGGTTCTTCCTCGCCGGACTCACGGACCGCTCGCAGTATAACGATTTGGCGCCGGGGCAGGTCCGCGGCCAGGTGGGCTACGGCCCCGCCGGGACCGACCCCTCCGTCCCCGGGACCTGGACATGGACAGAGGCCGCGCCCAATCCGGGCTGGGACGGCCTCGCACAGGGCGAACCCAATAATGACGAGTACTGGGCAACGCTGACCACCCCCCTTGTTCCGGGCAACTATGACTACTGCTACCGGTTCTCGGGTGACGCCGGCCTGACATGGCTATATGGCGACAAGGACACGGGACTACCGGGCGAAGATGGAAGCGAGAACGGTTATCAGCAGGCAAACGCCGGCAAGATGACGGCGTGGGGTGTCTGCTGCGGCGCGCCGGATAACGGCAGCGGCACCATCGACTTCCCGCCCGACTGCCCGCATGACAACGAGAGAGAGCCCATGTATATCATCGAAGGGCTGCCGCCCGGAGATACTATCGAACTCTGGGGCCCTCTTACCGGCTTCACTAATGTCAGTAGTATACCAGGTGGCAGCCTGGGCGGCGAGATATGCGTGTTCGACGCCTCCCTCGACTGGACGGTAATCGGAACCGGAGCCCTGGCGGGGTTTAACCGCCACCTGGTGGTGCCTGTAACCGGCGAGATGCATATCGGCCCCCGTAACCCCGGCGACCCGGTGCAGAACTTCGACGCCAAACTCTACCGGCTTTTCGGGCAGCTCTACGGCGATCCCGACTTCTGTGAACTCATTGTGCAGGCCGGTGACGCCATAGGTCTTCCATCCCCGGGCCTCACACAGCTTACGGAGCTTCCAAGTGGCGACTTCGCTGTGGACAGCTTCTTCGACATAACCTACACCGTCGAATTCGAGGGATGTCCCGACAGCCAGCTGGCGGACATGGCGGGGGTCACGACGGGCCAGACCATGAAGGCCACATGCGGGGATGACGCCGCCGTGCCCGGGGACCGGCCCGAACCGGAGAGACCTTCACGGCTTCTTCTCGCACCGGCCATTCCAAACCCGTTTAATGCGTCAACGACGATCGCATACACGATGCCCTCGGAAGCGCATGTCTCACTCAGGGTGTATGACGCAACCGGGCGGCTCCTCGACGTGCTGGTGGATGGCATTCGCCCGGCCGGCGATTACCGCGCGAACTGGGATGGAACCGACAGCCGGAGGAATCAGGCGGCTTCCGGGATTTACTTTATCCGCCTCACCGCCGGCAGGGACGCCGTGACGCAGAGGATCGTTCTCTTAAGGTAGGAGATCATAGTGAAGAGAATCGGGACGGCCCCGACGGGCCGCCCCGTTGTTATTAGGACTGTTGCGTCTTCTGTTCACCTCACGCGCATTATCTTGGCGGTTCCCAGCTCTTCGCCTCCCACTTTCACGCGCATGAAGTAGAGGCCTGCGCCAGCCGGCCTACCGGAGGCCGTCCGGCCGTTCCACTCGAAGAGATGCTCACCGGCAGCCAGGCTGCCCTCGAACACTGTCGCCACGCGGCGGCCCGTGATGTCGAAGACGTCGACCATGACGTCGGCACTAGCCTTGCCCGCGGTGAAGGCGGCTCCGATCACGACGGGCACCCGCACGTTCGACCCGGACGGGCTGGGATATGCGTGAAGCACCAGGCTCCCGGCTCCGGGGTCGATGCCCGGCACGCCTACCTGGCACCCCGGATCGGGCACGCCGTCATTGTCCGAATCGACCACCACTTCTTCGAAGTTGTCCACCACGGGAAGCGATGCCGAGATATTATTGGGCGCTACGTCGCCGCCAAGCTCTCCATCCGGCTCGGGGTCCCAGCACACTGACGCCACGACGCCGATCTTCGTCCCCACCGGCACCTGATTGGTGCCCAGGCCGAAGAGCACATCCCACGGAATGGCGAGCTCGCTGCCGCCGTCGTAACCGTAGTTGTGCTGCGGGTCGAACGCCTTGACTATCTCCGAGCTCAGCTCAACCGCGGTCGTATCGCTCGTCAGTTCCCACAGGTTATGCGAGTCCCCGGCTCCCTGATGCTGGTAGGCGCCATATTGATAGTCGGGCTTGAAGCCCGCTGCCGTGAAGGTAGCGCCCCTCTCCCAGTAGTCGATCCGCGTGAGGTCGGTATAGCCGTTCGGTCCATCCACGTCGGTGTCGAGATATAGAAGCCAGGAATTACCCGAGACGTGCCCCCGGATACCCAGGTAAAGATAGGTCGAATCCCAGTCGACGAAGACGATGTTGATCTCATTGGTATCACCCGGCGCCGTGCCGTTCCAGGCTGAATCCCACAGGTCCTCAAGCCTCGTCTGAGCGCACTCCCAGTCCGAGTCGGGCAGGTAACCGTCGATCTGCACCTTCGTGGGCGGAGCGATGAGCACGGGCACGTTGTCCTCATTGGTGATCTCGTCATTGGGATTTCCGGCTGCGTCCTCAACCGCCGAAGAGGCCATGAGAAGCTCGACATCACCCGCGAGGGCCTCGACGGCGGCGGCGCTCGCCGCGCCGAGGTCGAAGCTCAAGCGGCTCGCGAGCCCTGTCGTCCTGAGGCTGTCGGCGGTGGTCAACGCGACATCGGCGATGCCGTCGTCATCGTCGTCCAGGCCGAAGCCGGTGACCACTACCGTCGCCGTATTGATGTCCTCATCGAATTCCAGTATGAGGTTGTCGTTCGTGGGGTAGAACACGCCGCCCACCGGCGCGGGCGCCATGCGGTCCACCAGGCTGTCGCGGAGCGCCTTGAGCTCCGGGATGTAGCCCATGCCATCCTCCGGGCTCGTGTATCCGCCGTAGATATAGACTTCGAACGAGCCCTGGCCGTAGAACTCATCGCCCTCGAGCAGCGTGGCTTCGAACTGGAAGTTATGCGTCGCACCGGCCGTACCCACAATGATGGCTCCGGTCGCGTCGGTATTGGTGTTCCTGAATCCGAAGTAGCCGCCGCCGTCCGGGTCCCACAGGCGCTCAATTGACTTCCCCGACCAGGTGAGGTCCAAATTGTCCGGGCAGAAGCCGTTTTTGACATAGACCATCTCGCCGTTTGCCCGGTACTGAACCTTGAGATAGAGGTCGCCGGACGTAAGGCTTATCCTCTTCTCGACGCCGGCGATATAGGCCCTGGCCTCGACTGTCGTACCCGAGGCCGTTATCACTTCAAAGCTGTAGAGGTCCCCGTCGTGGCCCACGCCGCCGACGCTCACGTCCGAAAGCACGGCCGTGTGATTGGTTTCGTTGTAGTCGCCGTCGGTGTCCACCCAGTAGACATTGTCGTTCGAGACCACGCTGTAATCGTAGCCGCTTCCCTTGCAGAAGAGCCACTGGAGCTTGCCGCCGATGGTGTCGAAAACCGCCAGCAGGCGGTCATTGTACATGACGAGCTCGTCGACGCCGTCGTCGTCGAAGTCCGAAGTATATGCGCCGGTTGGGCCCGCATAGAGGCCGCCGGCCCAGCGGGCGGCTTCCGCGTGGGCGTTGCCGCTGCGGATGTGATTGCTGTAGTGGTGCTGCCATCCCGAGATCTCGCCGTCATCATGCCAGCCGGTCTCGTGGAGGTTAGTCATCAGAACGTACCAGGCCATCTCGTTGAGATTATTGACCGGACCCGCCATCACTTTGCTCAGGGTATGGGTCCACTGCGACCCGTAATTCCACTTGGGGTCGTGGCCGTCGAGGTTCGAGGCCCCGACATAGGCCGCCCAGTCGCCGTACCATGAGTTGTTGCCGCCGCCGTAGCCGTACCATTCGCCGAGCAGGCCGTAGGTGCCGCTCTGCAGCGTGAGAGGCTGTGTAGTGAAGCCGCCGTCGTTTAAGACGTCGGTGAGCTTCCACACGCCCACGGTCGCGCTGTTATTCGAGCATTGCTGCAGCAGCCAGATGTAGTTATTGAGAGCGTCCGGGTTGCCCGCGCCCTGGGATACCTCGGCGGCGATCTCGGCGTCATTGGCGTAGATGATGATCTCGTCCGACGTTCCCGAGAGTATGGTGTTCCAGGCGTCCCCGGCGTTCCAGTTGACCTGCCCCACGAAATCGTTATCGAGGGGCAGTATCTTGATGCTGTTATATGTATAGATGTGGTGGTCGTCGAAGACGCCGTTGTTGTAGCCGCAGTGAACGTAGTCGTCCAGTATGACAGCCCAGATGCCGTTGTCCGTGAAATCGTCGCCGATATAGTCTATGACATGGGCCGAGGCGGTGATGCCGTTGCCGTCGAGGTCGGGGTTCTCGCACCAGACCCTCTCGGGCACCCACGCCACGCGCGGCGTATAGCCGTAAAGCGAGTTGATCATGTCGTTTTCAACGCTCACGGCCTTGCCGTTTATGTCATCGCTTATAAACGGCATCATGTGCTGGCCGAGCGCAGACGAGAGCATCTCGTACCTGCCGGCCATGACGCCGCTTACGAGCGAGTCGTTAAACTGCGGGTCATGCCACTCGGCAGCCGATATGAGGAGGCCGGCCTGATGCCAGTTGAGCGGGAGGTTGTACCAGTCATGGGCGCCGAGGAGTTCGTCCGCCCCGTCGTCGGGGTTGTTGGGGTCGCCAGGATACACGGCGTTCTCGCCGCGCTCGCCGCGGAACACGGTGGTGTACGTGAGCCCCTGGTTGAGATGCTGGGCGAAAGCCACATTGTGCGTGTTGCTGAGAGGCGCGTTCGTCGTGACTATGTCGTCAAGCACCGCGCCTTCATGCGCTGTGAAAACGTAAAATCTTATGGGGGTGGATTCCTCGCGGGCGGCCCTCTCGAGCGCGGCCTCATAGTCGCCTGAGTCTTCTCCGAGCGAGCGCGCCACGGCGTCTCTGAATCCCCGGGGAAGGTCGATGCTGGCCTCCAGGCTGGGCCACTCGCGGGGCGCTGTAACCAGCCTCACCCCATCGGTTCCCAGCACGCCGTACCTGGCGTCCACCATGCGCGCCCTCGCCGTGCCGGCCGGCTGGGTGAGCTCGACGCCGCTATCCCACATGAAGGGCGCGGTTCCCGAGACGCCATAGGGGAGCTGGTCGGTTCCTCCGCCGGCATAGTCCATGAGCACGAATACCCTCACGCCCTCTGCAATGAGCGGCTCGCCGGCCGCCGCCGTGGGGGCTCTATAGATGTTGACCCGGAAAGACAGCCTGTCGGCTCCCTGGTCGAAGTAGAAACCCATGAGGTCGCCGAAGGCCTCGCGGCCCGAGGCTCCGTCATAAACCGGGTCCATGGCCTTGGCGTGCTGCGGCCCCCAGGCATGGGGGTCGCCCGAGATCTCGACCGTATGGGCCTCTACGCCTGCAAGAGAGCCATATGGCGCCGCCAGCAGCGCGATCATACCTACAAGAAAAATGATATACTTCCGGGTGTACTTCATCTGTCGTCTCCTTTGCTTAATATCCCATCTAGTCAATTATAACACATCTCGGAGGTTAAGTAAATCCGGGCGGGCGGCAGCCCGAGCGTCGTGAATCGCAACTATTTCGAGGGCCGGGTCAGTATTCGACCGCCGCGGCATTGTTGCCCGTGAAGGCCGTGACGACGATGCCGGCGGGCTCGGCCCTGGCCAGATACCGGGCGAGGCCGGCGAGCGCGACGGCGGCCGTGGGCTCTATCTGGAACCCCTTGCCGGCGACGTCTCTTAGGGCTGCAACTATCTCGGGGTCATCGACGGCGAAGAAGGTCCCGCCGGTCTCCCTGACGGCGTCGAGTATCTGCGGGCCCCTCACGGGTGATGCTATGGCGATACCGTCGGCCATGGTCTCGCCGGCCGCGACCTCGATTCCGGCGTCTCCGGGCTCGCCGGCCTCGTGGAAGGCGCGATAGAGGGGCGCGCAGGCCGTGGCCTGTACGCCTATCAGCCTGGGCATTCTGTCTGCGAGTCCAGCGCCCAACACGTCCTTGAAACCTATGTATGCGCCCAGCAGCAATGTGCCGTTACCCACGGCAAGCACCACGGCGTCGGGTACCTGCCAGTCCAGCTGCTCGCAGGTCTCATAGGCGAAAGTCTTGGTACCCTGGAGAAAGAAAGGGTCATGCGAGTGGCTGGCGTAGTAGGTCTTCCGGGCCGCCCTCTGCGCCTCCCGCGCGCAGTCTTCGCGACTGCCGCGCACCTGCCGGACTTCTGCCCCGTACCGCCGGATGCGGTCTGCCTTCTCGGCTCGCACGCTCTCCGGAACATACACCGCGCACTCGACTCCGGCCTCCCGGCAGTAAGCGGCCATCGCCGCGCCGGCGTTCCCCGAGGAATCCTCGACGGCCCGGTCTATCCCGGCGGCTTTCAGCCTGCTCGCGAGAACCGACGCCCCGCGGTCCTTGAAGGACCCGGTAGGATTCAGATACTCCTCCTTGACGAGCACCGTCCTGCCCGCGATGGGGTATTCCCGAAGGGGTGTCATGCCCTCGCCCAGGGTGACTATGTCGGCGTCATCCGTAATCGGGATAGCCCCGCGGTAGCGCCACATGGTGGGCCCTCCGGCCGCAGCGGCGGCAGGGTCCAGTCCGGCCTCGAACTCTATGTCGAGAAGGCCCCCGCAGTCACAACTCCAGCGCGCCTCGTTAAGATCATAGGCCGCGCCGCATTTCACGCACACAAGCCGGTTCATGTCGCGCCTCCGGAGCGTATTCTAGCATGACCAATGCGAGAAATTCCACTCCGCCCGGCAGATTGCGCCCGGCCGGCCGCGGGATTGGGGAGGGAATTAGAGGACGGAATTAAGGGTTGAGTAGCGCGTACTGTAAGACTACTCTCTTGGACATGGAATATTACTCGCGCTCAATAGACGAACTCTACGGGGAACTCGGGACCTCCGATGAGGGGCTCTCCTCGGGAGAGGCGGCGGCGCGGCTTGCGAAGTTCGGGCCCAACGAGATAGAGGAAGCCACCGGCCCGGCCTGGTGGCGCATACTCCTGGGGCAGTTCACCTCCCCCGTGATCTACATTCTTATAGGAGCGGTTGTCGTTTCGGCGCTCATCGGAGAGGTGATAGACGCGTCCGTGGTGGGCGTTATTCTTGTGCTCAACGCCGTGCTCGGGTTCGTCCAGGAGTTTCGGGCGGAGAAGGCCATCAACGCCCTCAGGAAAATGGCGAGCCTCACGGCCACCGCTCTCCGCGATGGCACGGAAGAAGAGATCGACGCGGCCGACCTGGTCCCAGGCGATGTGGTCATCCTCCAGACAGGCGAGAAGATACCCGCTGACTCGAGACTCATCCAGGAGATCGAACTCGAGACCCAGGAGGCGGCCCTCACCGGCGAATCCATTCCCGTCCAGAAGGATACGGCTCCGGTTCCGGCACAGGCTGGCGGCGAGCGCTCACTTGCAGACCTCCGCAACGCAGTCTTCGCCGGAACCGTTATAACCCGGGGCCGCGGCAGGGCCGTGGTCGTCAAGACCGGCATGGGAACCGAGATCGGCAAGATAGCCCACATGATACAAACGACCGAGGATGAGGAGACACCGCTTCAGAAACAGCTCTCAACGCTCGGCAAATGGCTGGGCATATTCACCGTGATCATATGCGGGCTCGTCTTCGCCACGGTGATGCTGGCGCAGGGCGGCGAGGTGCTGGAGGTGTTCTTCGCGGCCGTCGCGCTGGCCGTGGCCGCCATCCCGGAGGGGCTGCCCGCGGTTGTGACCATCTCGCTCTCCCTCGGCGTAAGGCGCATGGTCAAGCGTCACGCCCTGGTCCGGCATCTTCCCAGCGTCGAAACGCTCGGCTGCACAACGGTCATATGCACCGATAAGACGGGTACGCTTACTCACAACGAGATGACGGTCAAATATATATATGTAGACGGCGACGACATCTCCGTCGAGGGCTCGGGCTATGAGCCCGAAGGCGCCTTATCGGCCACGAGCGATAGCCTTGAACTCCTCCTCACCATCGGGGCCCTCAACAACGACGCCAGGCTCGACCGGGAGACCTGGCAGGCCATCGGCGACCCGACCGAAGCCTGCCTCATTACATCGGCCCTCAAGGCCGGGATCGACAGGCAGGACCTCGATGAACGCTACCCGCGCGTCGACGAGATCCCGTTCGACTCCGAGCGCAAGCGCATGACCACCGTTCACGAGATAGACGGCGCACGCACCGCCTACGTCAAGGGAGCGCCGGACCTCCTCTTAGACCGGTGCACTCGCCTGCGGGCCGGCACCGGGGTCAGGGACATGGAGCCGGCGGACCGCGACGCAATACTGAAGAAGAACGAAGAGTATGCCGGGCGCGCCATGCGTGTCCTCGGCTTTGCCTGCAGGGAGGTTGCCCCGGGCGAGGCCAGGGATACATACGAAAACGGCCTCGTGTTCGTCGGACTTCAGGCCATGATCGACCCGCCGCGCGCAGAAGCGAGAGACGCCATATCCAAATGCACGACGGCCGGCATCAAGGTCGTTATGGTGACCGGCGACCTCGAGACCACGGCGAGGGCCATTGGAAAAGAGCTCGGCATCGAGGGGCGGTCCATGACGGGTAAGGATCTCCACGCGGTTGCCGAGGCCGACCTGGCGGAGACAGTCGAAGACGTGTCCATCTACGCCCGGGTGAACCCGGCCGACAAGGTCAAGATCGTGAATGCCCTCAAGAGCCGGGGTCACGTTGTGGCGATGACCGGGGACGGCGTGAATGACGCCCCCGCCCTCAAGCAGGCCGACATCGGCATCGCCATGGGCATCACCGGGACGGACGTCGCCAAAGAGGCGAGCGACATGATTCTCACGGATGACAACTTCGCCTCCATAGTCAACGCCGTCGAAGAGGGACGCGGCATATACGATAACCTGCGCAAGTTCATAAACTACCTTCTGTCGGGGAATGTCGGAGAGGTGCTTATCATTTTCGTCGGAGTTTTGCTGAGGCTCCCCCTCCCGCTCACCGCGGTACAGATACTCTGGGTCAATCTGGTAACCGACGGGCTTCCGGCCGTCGCGCTGGGCGTCGACCCCATTCCCGCCGGAGCCATGCAGCGCCCGCCCAGGCGGACCGCCGACCGCATCATGTCAAAGGGAATGTCGCTCAATGTTCTGAGCATGGGCGTTCTCATATGCATCGCCACGCTCATCATGTTCGTCATCGGGCTCAGGGAAGGCGAAGAGGTCGGGCGCACCATGGCCTTCATGACCCTGGTCCTGCTCGAGATAGTGAGGCTTCACATGATCCGCGCGGCCTACTCAACACCCGCCTTCTCCAACAGGTGGCTCACGGCGGCGGTACTGGTCTCGATGGCGCTTCAGCTCGGCGTGGTTTACACGCCCATGAGCGAGCTTTTCGGGACGGTGCCGCTCGGCTCCACCCACTGGCTCTATATGGCCGCGGCCGTAGCGGGCGTCGCGCTTGCGGGAAGGCTCGTCGCCAGGATAATAGGACGAGTGACGGCTGAAGCCGTGCAGTAGGGCGCCGCGCCGGTCTGGCCTATAGCACGCCCCGGACGCGCCTGAGTTCGGCTTCGGTATCCGCCGCCAGCCGGTCTATGATCTCCTTTACGGGCAGCTCTTCATTTACGAGGCCGACCGACTGGCCGGCCATCATGGAGCCCAGGGTGATGTCGCCGTCAATGGCCGCGTCGCGGAGGCGGCCCACCCAGAACTCCTCGACCTTGAGCTGAGATTCCTCGCTCGTGATCTCACCAGCGTCCAGCTGCTCCATGAGGTCGAGTTGCAGCCGGGCGAAGTCACCGGTTGAGGAATTCCTGAGGGCCCGTACCGGCACCACGGACAGGCGGCTGTCGAAGGCCGGCGTCGATACGGCGTCCCTGGCGCGGGCCCTGATGAAGGCCTGCTTGAACCTGGGGTGGGCGCAGCTCTCCTTCGCAACCGCGAAGAGCGTGCCGAATTGCACGCCGGCGGCGCCCATAAGGAAAAGGTGCGCGCACATTCTACCGGTGGCAATTCCGCCTGCCACGAATACGGGGACATCAGAAACCTCAAAGAGAACCTGCTGCAGCAGAATAGTGAGGGTTACCCGGCCCACGTGACCGCCGGCCTCCATCCCCTCCAGGATGAGGGCGTCCGCGCCATATTCGAGCATGCGGTCAGCGATGGACTTAGTGGACGCGAAGCAGAGCACCTTGGCCCCGCAACCCTTGGCTATCTGAACCTCGGTCTTCCGCGGGAAGCTCCCGGCGAACACGATGTAGGGCACCTCAAGGTCGCAAACGACCTCGAGATGATCGCGGTAGGCCGGCGCCACGGTGATGAGATTGACGCCAAACGGCCTGTCCGTCATCTCCTTGGTTTCCCTCACCTGCTTCTTCAGCAAGTCCGCGGGCATGTTGCCGCCGGCCAGGCTCGCGAAACCGCCGGCATTGCTCACTGCGGCTACTAGTCCGGGGTCGCTGATCCAGGTCATGGCGCCGCAGAGGAAAGGGCGCCTGACGCCAAGGAAATCCTGGCCGGGTTTCGAGATGCGATCGAGGAATTCGGTAGCCATTATTCACCTCCGGCTCAATACTCTTCCATTATCCCACGCCCCGCACGCCCGTCAAGTACTCCCACCAATGACCTTTACACTGCCGTGGGCAATCTGATAATCTCAGGCTACATTGCGAAGGTTGTTCACCGTATTCAAAGGAGGCTGCCGTGTATAGAAGCATCCTGATTCTATGCGCATGCATAGCCCTGGCTATCTGCCATGGCTGCTCGAGTGACAGCTCGGGTCCCGACCCGTTGAAGTCCGTCGCACTGGACCCTGACGCGATGGACGTCGAGGTCGGGTATACCGCGGGCATCACGCCCACAGTGACCGGCGGGGACAACAAGGACCTCACATGGTATGTCAACGGCATCGAGAACGGGAACAGTGAGTTCGGCACTATCACGCACAACAGCCCCGTGACATACAATGCCCCGAATACCCTGCCGAACCCTGGTGTGGTCGAGGTCCGGGCCGTGGCCGTGGCCGATACCACCAAATACGACTCGTGCATGGTTACGCTCACCTTCAAGGTGATCCATGTGGATATCGGAAGCGGAAACGACACCACGGGAACCGGATACCACCACGAGCCGGTCAAGACCATAACCCGCGGGATGGAGCTGGCGACCTCCGGCGGCAAGGTCCTTGTGGCCCCGGGAGTCTACGACACCGATCATGGCGAGACCTACCCGATCTACCCCAAGGGAGGCGTAACCCTTGAGGGCGAGAACTGGGAGACCTGTATTATGCGTGGGGGCTCCTACGCTGGATACGCCACCTCGCTGGGCATTGACGGATCCGCAATCCGGAAATTCACTTTCGAATCAGCGCCCGATCTGGGTTCGGACAGGTGGGAGCACTACGTCTACATGCGCGCAGATAACATCCGCGTGGACAGCCTGAGAACGGCTCACCGCACATACTACTCACCCATCCGCCTTAGATACACCACCAATGCCATAGTCGAGAACTGCGTCTTCGACGTGCCCTACCTGGACCCGGCGCCATCCGGCATCGGCCAGAACCGTGGCTTTGAGATACTCAGGGATAATCCGGGGATGATAGTCCGGGGATGTACCGTCAAGGGCTTCCACGAGGGCCTTCAGATGGGCGCAGATAACGACCCGCTCATCGAAAACTGCATAATCGAAGAAAATGACTACGGGGTAACTCTATGCTGCTTCGAGAGTAACGATCACAATCCCAACCCCGACCTCGGCGGGGGGGCAAGAGGCAGCACAGGTGGCAATATCATAAGAAATAACGTGACCTGCGGACTCTATAACCAAACATACAATGATATTTATGCTAAGTACAATACATGGAACAGTGACCCGCCCGAGGAGGACGTGGACTACTGCAACACGAGCACAGGTGACGTAATATTCGAGGACTAGGCGCACGACATCAGTGCTGCCGGAGAGGAGATCGTCATGAGGATAGCCGCTTTGATGACATTGCTGCTGGCGCTGGCGAGCGCAATGATCTTTCCCGGGTGCGGGGGAGACAGCTCGAGCCCCAAGCCGGTTACGGGAGTTTCGCTCAGCCCCGATGAAATGGACATCGAGCTCAGTCATTCCAGAGTGATCACCCCGACTGTAAACGGCGACAATAAGAACCTCACATGGTATGTAAACGACATTGAGAACGGCAACGAGCTTGTAGGCGAGATTACCGAGAACAGCCCGGTGACCTACACGGCGCCCAACTGGCTACCCAATCCGTCTACGGTCCTTATCAAGGCCGTATCGGACGAGGACACCACGCTCTATGATTCGTGCGCGGTCAATATCACTTTCGACAAGCGCTTCGTTGACCCCGAGAACGGAAATGATGCCAATAACGGCTGCATGGATCTCCCCTTCAAGACGCTGACCCACGCGATCACCGACGTCGACTCGGGCGGAAGCGTGGTGGCCCAGCCCGGCGTATACAGCCAGGCGAGCGGAGAGGAGTTCCCCATTTACTGCCGCGAGGACGCCGTGACCATCGTAGGGATGGATTGGGAGCAGTGCATAATTCGCGGGAACGCCGCGATAGGTTCATATGGGGCGGTGGTCTCCATCGGTTACCCGGGCTCGACCTTGAGGAAGTTCACTCTGGAGGAGGGCGCGCCCGGTGATTCAAGTGACGTTATCATCTACATTTGGACAGCGGACGCACATCTCGACAGCATACAAGTCCACGGGCGCGGGCGTTACTCCGTCTGCCGTGGCGAGAATGCGGGCGGCACCAACCTCCTCATCGAGAACTGCGAGTTTGTCGTAGATGACGGTGGGACTTGGCATCGCGGCATCAACCTTTTCGCCGGCAGCAATGGCGCCATCGTGAGGAACTGCAGGATCAAGGGCTTCGACATCGGCCTCCGGATAAGCAACACGTGCGATGCCCTCGTCGAGGGCTGCACTATCGAGGGTAATGAGGAGGGAATCGAGGTGCAAGGCGAGGATGCGCCCGGCAGCCTCAATCCGGATTTCGGAGGGGGCGCCCGGGGTTCCACCGGAGGCAACATCATAAGGGACAATACCGAATGCGGGCTCTCGATCGAGCTCGACCACGCGATTTACGCCAAGTTCAACACCTGGTCGAATGGTGACCCCGTTGCGGGTACGGACTATTGTGTTGTGGGTGCCGGCGGCGTGATATGGCAGGAGTAGACACTGACTGGAGTTGAAAGGGGGACATCATGAGGTCGTTTTGTTTGCTCATTGTGCTGCTGTCCGCAGCTATGGTGATCTTTTCCGGGTGCGGAGGTGACAGCTCGAGCCCCAAGCCGGTTACGGGAGTTTCGCTCAGCCCCGATGAAATGGACATCGAGCTCGGTCACTCCAGAGAGATCACCCCGACCGTAAACGGTGACAATAAGAACCTCACATGGTATGTAAACGACATTGAGAACGGCAACGAGCTTGTAGGTGAGATTACCGAGAACAGCCCGGTGACCTACACGGCGCCCAACTGGCTACCCAATCCGTCTGCGGTACTTATCAAGGCCGTATCGGACGAGGACACCACGCTCTATGATTCGTGCGCGGTCAATATCACTTTCGAGAAGCTCTTCGTTGACCCCGAAGACGGGAGCGACGGCAGCGGGGCAAACGGCTGCGTAAATCTCCCATACAAGTCAATTACCAAAGCAATCACACAGGTCAGCCCCGGCATGACGGTTGTAGCTCAGCCCGGCACCTATACAGCTGATACCGGCGAGGACTTCCCCATCATCTGTCATACCGACAGCGTGACTATCGAGGGAACGGACTGGGAGGAGTGCAGAATCCAGGGACATGACGAGGTTGGCACATACGGCCTCATCGTTACCGTCGGGCGGACGGGCCAGGCTTTCAGGAAGTTCACGCTCGAGCAGGGCCTCCCCGCCGATGACTGCAGCATAATGCTCTACGTGTCTGGCAATGACGCGCATATTGATAGCATAAGAGTCGGCGAGCGCTCTAACTATTCGGTTGCGCGCGTCTACGGGGCAGTAAGACCGCTCATAGAAAACTGCCAGTTCATAGTGAACGACGGCAACCCGGACCAGCGCGGCATCACTATGTACCCGACCAGCGACGGAGCCATCATAAGGAATTGCACCGTGATCGGCTATGACGTCGGATTGCGGATTATGAACAGCTCCAACGCGCTCGTGGAGGGCTGTACGTTCGAAGGCAATGAATTCGGCGCCGAGGCCAAGTCCGAGGCCCCCCCCGGCAGCCTCAGCCCCGATTTCGGAGGGGGCGCGCGAGGCTCCACAGGCGGCAATATCTTCAACAATAACGTGTACTGCGGCCTCCGGATCGAACTCGACCACCCTGTCTACGCCAAGTACAACACGTGGACCAATGACCCCCCCGAGCCAGACGTGGACTTCTGCGTGGTGGGCGATGGAGGCGTGATTTTCGAGGACTAGGAGCCAGAGGAGGCCCCTATGAAAGTAAGGCCTGGCCCTGTTTTGGGCTCATGTGGCTCTGCAGGGGGGCCGAAAAGATACTATACCAGCCACTTTTTAGGCTTGACTTAGGCCGCCGGTTGTTATAAGCTGTTGATTGTGTGAGGGTTCCACCGGGATGTGTGGTCAGGCTGCGAGGCGAAAAAGATTGAATCCAAAGCCCGGGCCATACGTCTAAATAGTGGAGCCGGAAAAACTGAATAAGCCAATAAACGGGGCCAAAGAAAACTGCAACTTTTTGCACATTTCTCTTGCGCAGTTTTAGGGCATCCGTTATATTGATAGGGTGAGTCCCAAGGAGCGTGACGGGCGAGGAACTCGCAGCTCTGCTTCCACACCTTAATGCCCTACTTCCTTCGGGACTCGCTCTTTTTTTATACCCTCCGCCGTCATCGTGATTCCTCCATTAAACCCGCCGATGTCTATATCTATGGACGAGACAAGAGGCTTGAACCGTTTCCGATCTGAAGGAGGATCACTCGATGAAGAGAACAACTGCTCTGGGAATGATGCTGGCGCTTGGCCTGCTCGTCGCCCTGACGGGCTGCGAATCCCTGTTTTCGGATGGCGCTGAGACCGTTGACCGGGAGACCATGCTCGCCGAATACGGCGGCTTCGATACCGACGATGAAATGTCGGCATTCGGGGACTCCGATCTCGCGGCCAGCTATGCCGACGAAGACGAGTTCGATGACGAGATGGAAGACAACGGTGAGGTGCGTAACGCCCACAGGAACGGCGCCAGCCAGTATATGCTCCGTATAGTATGGGGCAACATACAGCGCCCGGATACAACCGACGACGCCGAAGACCCCGAATGCCCGGTTACCGACTGGTCGGGCTCGCTCGCGGTCAGCGGCGGCGTGGCTACCGTGAAGCGCCTCATCAGGTTCGAAGATCCCGTAGATCATATCGTGCGCCCGAGGCCGGGCCCGAAAGAGGTCGCCTGGGTATCCTACACCTCACCGCATCTGGACGGCATTCTCTTTAAAGTACTCGACACGCATGATCCTCAGGGGAAAGAGGTCACCAATTCGCTGACCGTCACGACTCCCCACTACACGGTCGAGATACCTCTTGCGGACCTCGCAGACTACAGCGAGATCATCGAGATCGACGAATGCAACAGCATAGCCATCGTGGCAACCGAGCCCGAGCACAGGGGCTGCCCCACCGGCTTTATCGAGGGCGGCTGGGCGGTCGAGACCGATTCCTCGGGTTACTTCCGGGGCGGCTGGATCTCGAGTTGCGGGGACCTGGGCGGATACCTGCAGGGCAAGTACGAGGTAGTGGACGGCGAGCGTGTGCTCTATGGCAAGTGGATTACAGAATCCGGCGAGTTCGGCGGCCTCATAAGAGGCACCTGGCAGCCGGCTGAAGACGATACAGGCCCCGACGGCTTCTTCGAAGCCCGTTGGGTAGACGATCTTCTCACCATACGCGGTGTGTTGAAGGGTCATTACCACCTGGGTCCTGAGGGTGAGGAAGGGTTCTTCCACGGAAGGTGGCGGAAATTGTGCGGGTGAGACACCGGTGGTGATGACGGATGTCGGCGGGCGCCCCAGGAGGGCGCCTGTCGTTTATCTACCCGGCGCGCCGGGCCTTTGGGGATAGTTCCAGCGGCGGGTAATAAGGCGCCAGGAGCTCCACGACATGGACAACCTTCTGGGGAAGGCCGTTTCTCCTCAGCATGTCATCGAGCTGCATCATGCAGCTCGGGCAGGATGTGGCCACAACGTCCGCCCCGGTTGCCGCGATGTAGTTGACTTTCTTCCTGCCGATCTCCTTGGCGAGATCGTAGTGTGAGAAACTGAACGTCCCGCCCCCGCCGCAACACCTGTCCGACTCCTCCATCTCCATGAACTCGACATGTGGCAGAGCCCCCAGGAGCTTGCGCGGCGCATCGGCCTCACCCTGGCCCCGGTTGAGGTGGCAGGGGTCATGGTAGGTCACGCCGACAGGAGCGCCTCCCTCTCCGCCCTCCAGGCGGAACCTGGCGAACTTCGCCAGGAATTCGCTGATATCGTAAACAGGCGCCCCGAGCGCATTTGGCGGGAGGCCCAGCAGATTCTCATAGTCCTTCTTGAGAGCTAGCCCGCCTGAGGCGCAGCAAACCACCACGGCTTCCAGCTTGTGCTTCTTGAACACCTCGATGTTGGCCTTCGCAAGGTCCAGCGCATCTTCCCTGTCACCCGCCGTGTAAACCGGCACGCCGCAGCAGACCTGCCCGCGAGGGATAACGACTTCGAATCCCTCCCCCACCAGGGCCCTGACGGCGGCCAGGCCGACCCGGGGAAATATCATATTCGTGGCGCAACCGACGAAGAACCCGACCCGTTTGCGGGGCTTGCCGGCCGGGCTGACAACCTCCGGGAGCTGCTCCATGAGAGTCTTCTCGGCAAACACCGGAAGGGTGCGGTCCTTGTCCACCTTGACGACAGGCAACAATATCCTGTACGGGCTCGACGGCGGCAGTCCTTTGAGAATCTTCCTCTCGACCCATGCCACGGTCTTGCTCATCGGCGGGAGCAGCCGCCCCCGCTTGAGTAGATGGCGGAAAATGAACTTCTTGAGCCAGGGGAAGCGGCCCTGCTTGAAGATCTCGGCTCTGGCGGCCAGCACGAGATCGTCCACCTTGATGCCGCTGGGACAGGCCTCTATGCAGGACTTGCAGTTGAGGCATTTCGACAGGCGCTCCGTGAAGCCCTGGCTGAGGTCGAGGTTTCCTTCCAGGAGGGCCTCCACGAGCGCAACCCTGCCGCGGGCACAGTAGGACTCGTCGAGGGCCTCACAGAAGACGGGGCAGGCGGCCCTGCAATTCCCGCACTTAAGGCAGCGCCGGATTTCTCCGGAGACCTTCTGAAGGGCGTCATAGCCGCCGCCGTCGCCCTTGTGAAAGAGGTCCAGCTGCAACGTCCTGGTTTTCTTCCCCCCGGCGGGTTCGGTCTTCTCAGTCTTCATAGAACATCTTCCCGGGATTCATGATCCCCTTCGGGTCGAGCGAGTCCTTGAGAGACTTCATCACTTCATATCCCGACTGCCCGATGTCGAGCTTGAGATAGGGTTTCTTGTCCAGCCCGATGCGGTGCCCGCCTGACACGGTCCCATCGAGGTCGACACAGACCTGCCTTATCTCGCCTATGGCCGACTTCACCCGGGTCATCTCGTCGCTGTCCTTGCTATCGGCGAGGAAGGTCGGATGCAAGTTGCCGTTTCCGGCGTGGCCGAACACTGCGACGCGGACACTGTGCTTGGCTGCGGCCTTCCCTATCTCGCCGGCCATGGCAGGCAACTTGCTCCTGGGGACCGTGAAGTCTTCGAGAAGCGCGCTCGGTCTCAGCCGCGCGAGCGCAGGAAGCGCGGCCCGCCTGGCGCGCCAGAGCCTCTCGCGGTCTTCCGGCCCAACATCCGGCCGCACATCGGCCTTGAACTCCGTCTTGAGGATAGTCACAGCGCGTTCGGCATTGTCGTCGCAGACCGAGGGCATGCCGTCGAACTCAACAAGGAGAAGCGCGGCGTCCCCCAGGTCTTCCTTAAGGTACTCCCCCACCGCGCGCGTGCAAGTGCCGTCCATCACCTCAAGCGTTGAAGGAACCAGGCCGCTGCCCGTGAGTCGGCTCACGGCCGCGGCCGCGGTCTCGAGGTCTGGGAAGCCCGCCGAGAGGGCCCTCCTCGCCTGTGGCAGGGGAAGCAGCCTGAGGACGGCTGACGTGATGAAGCCGAGCGTGCCCTCCGAGCCCACCATCATCCGCGTTATATCATATCCGGCTACGCTCTTGACGGTCCTCGCGCCGGTGAAGAGCACCTTGCCCCGGGGAGTCACCATCTCGAGACCGAGCACGTAGTGCCGCGTGGTCCCGTACTTGAGCCCCCTCAATCCCCCGGCGCACTCCGCGATGTTGCCGCCCAGTGTGCAGGTCGCCTGGCTGGACGGATCGGGCGGGTAGAATAGCCCCCTCGCCTCTACGAGTTTCTGGAATTCTTCGGTGACGACGCCCGGAGAGACTTCCGCGTAGAGGTCTTCCTTGTGAATACGGGGCGTGGCGTTCATCCTCCCGGTAGTGAGCACTATGCCGCCCGCAGCCGGAACCGAACCACCCGAGAGGCCCGTGCCGGCGCCCCGCGGCGTCACCGGAATAGAGTTCTCATAGGCAAGAGTTACAACCTTCGCCACCTCTGCCGTATCCCGCGGCCCGACGACCACATCGGGCTCTCCCCTCCACCTCGTGGCGTCACATGAACAGGACATGCGGGACTCGTCATCGTCGCGCACGTTCTCCGGCCCGACGATGGCGCCGAGTTCCTTGATGACCGTCCCGTCAAGCATATTCAAAATCCCCCGGGAAACGCAAATCAGGGATTAAATGAAAGTGCAGCCCGGCACTTCGTCCGGAGCTGCACATTAGCATTGCCTCCCTGGGCCTATTCCGCCTCTTCCTCCCCCGTCCCAACAGCCTTCCGTGAGGCCCGGGTGACTTTCTTTTCCTCTTTCTCTACTGCTTCTTTGCTCTTCTCGGTAAGCTCGAGTATGGCCACGGACGCCGCGTCGCCGTGCCGGCGCCCGAGCTTTATGATCCGCGTATAGCCGCCATCACGGCCCTCGAAACGCGGCCCGATGGTATCAAAGAGCTTCTTGACGACATCCTCGTCGCGTATGTGTCTCAGCACCTGCCGTCTCGCATGGAGGTCCCCGCGTTTGGCGAAGGTCACCATCCGCTCCGCAAACCGCCTCGCCTCCTTGGCCTTCGCTTCAGTCGTTCGCACGCTCTCGTTGTCGAACAGCGAGGTTACGAGATTGCGAAGCATGAGCTCCCTGTGGCTCTTCGTCCTTCCGAGTTTTCTGCCTCTTTGCCTGTGTCGCATTTCGGTCCTTCCCTTACACCTGACCGGCCCCTACGCGTAGCGGGCCTTCATCCTCTCTGCAGCTTCGGCCTTCTTCGTATCCAGGTAGAAGTCAACGTCCATGCCGAAATGTAGACCCATGCTGCCCAGGATTTCCGATATCTCCTTCAGGGACTTCCGTCCGAAGTTCCTGAATTTGAGCATGTCCGACTCGGTCTTGCGGACGAGATCGCCTATGGCCTTGATTTCGGCGTTTCTCAGGCAATTGCTCGACCTGACGCTGAGCTCGAGTTCGTCAACGCTCTTCTTGAGAAGATCGTGTATCCTCATCCATTCATCATCGACTTCTTCGGATTCTTCCTCGATGAGCTCTTCTTCCTTCGTGATAAATACCTGAAGGTGGTTTTTGAGAATACTGGCCGAGAAGCTCATCGCATCCTGCGGCGTGACGCTCCCGTCGGTCCAGATCTCAAGTATGAGCTTGTCGTAATCAGTACGGTGCCCCACGCGCGTGTTCTCGACCCTGAAGTTCACTCTCCGGACAGGAGAGAAGTTGGCATCAACCGGAATAACGCCTATCGGCCTATCCGTCCGCGCCTGCCCCTCCGAGAGGATGAACCCCCGGCCGGCGTCGACCTCGATTTCAATCCTCAGATGTCCGCCCTTGTCGACGGTGGCGATCTGTATCGACGGGTTCAAGATCTCCACGCTGGCATCGCCCTCGAAATCGCCGGCCTTCACTTCTTGCGGGCCCTCGACGTCCACCGTCAGCGTCCTGGGCTCGTCTGCGGTGAATCTAAAGCGCATTTTCTTGATGCTGATGATTATCTCCGCAACGTCTTCCCTCACATTCGGCAGGGTACTGAACTCATGAAGAGCCCCGTCTATGCGCACGCTAATCACAGACGCACCTTGAAGTGAGGACAGCAGGACGCGGCGCAGCCCGTTTCCTATGGTCGTACCGTACCCCCTCTCCAGGGGTTCGATCTCGAACTTCCCATAGGTGTCAGTCGCCGACGCTTCTTCCATTGTTACTTCTTTTGGCATCTGTAAAATTCTGTAATTCATCCTGCAGCCACCTCACACGTTGAGGTTCACTTAATTCCATTCCCTCATTACTTAGAGTATAGCTCGACGATGAGCTGCTCCTGCACAGGAATGGGAATTCCCTCTCTAGTTGGCAATTCCAATACGGTCGCCGTAAGCCTGTTGCCGTCTACCTGCAACCAGGGAACGGAATCGGTTCCGATCCTCTCGATGCTCGACTTGACGACACCGCTGATCTCTTCACGAGCCTGTATCACATCACCGACCTTCATCGAGTAGGAAGCGATATTTACTATCCTGCCGTTGACGGTGAAGTGCCTGTGATTCACAAGCTGCCGTGCGTTGTTTCTCGAAGGGGCGAAACCCGCCCTGTAGGCGACATTGTCCAGCCTCAATTCCAGCAACCTCAAGAGGTTCTCGCCGGTAACTCCATGCTGGCGGGAGGCCCTGACGAAGTAATTCCGGAACTGCTTCTCGAACACTCCGTAAACCCTTTTCACCTTCTGCTTTTCACGCAGCTGTAGACCGTACTCCGTCCTACGTACTCTCATACGTTGTCCGTGTTCACCTGGAGGGTACTGACGCTTTTCCACTGCACACTTGGTGCTCATGCAGCGATCCCCCTTGAGGAACAGCTTCATCCCCTCTCTACGGCAAAGTCTACACTTCGAACCCGTGTACCTTGCCATCAAATTCCTCCTATACTCTTCTTCTCTTGGGTGGACGACAACCATTGTGCGGTACGCGCGTGACGTCCCGGATCGCGGTAACTTCAAGGCCCGCGGCCTGCAATGACCTGATCGCCGCTTCCCTGGCGGGACCCGGGCCCTTGACCCTTACCTCAAGCCTTCTCATCCCGAGATTGAGCGCCTCTTTCCCGCAGGCTTCTCCCGCGAGCTGGGCGGCAAACGGCGTGCTCTTTCTCGAACCCTTGAAACCCACTCTGCCCGCACTGGCCCAGGACACTACATGACCCGTGGTGTCCGTAATCGTTATGATCGTGTTATTGAAGGTCGCCTGGATATGGGCTACCCCGCTCTCCTCAATCCGCCTGTCTTTGCGTTTCGGCTTTCTGCCTCTTGCCTTTGGCAAACCTTATACCTCCGTCGACCGGTTACTTGGTATCCTTTTTCTTCCGCGTCATAACGCCCTTCTTGGGACCCTTACGGGTCCTGGCGTTCGTATGGGTTCGCTGCCCCCTGACGGGAAGCCCCCTCCGGTGACGCAAACCCCTGTAGCATCCGATATCCATCAGACGCTTGATATTCCCGGAGACCTCGGACCGCAGGGCCCCCTCCACCTTGTAACTGCTTTCTATAACGCGTCTTAGCTCTGCAGTATCGTCTTCACTCAGGTTCTTGGTCTTGATACCGGGGTCAACACCGGTCTCATCCAGGATCTTCTTGGCCGCCGAAGGGCCGATGCCAAAAATATAGGTCAGCGAGACGTCTATTCTCTTCTCTGCCGGTAGATCTACACCTGCGATTCTCGGCACTCTCTCTACACCTCCTATCCCTGCTTCTGCTTATGCCTGGGATTCTGACATATGACGTAAACTATCCCTTTGCGCTTTACAATCTTGCACTTGTCACAAATCTTCTTAACCGACGCACGCACCTTCATAACAAAAGCTCCTGCTTACGGGCTATTTGTACCTGTAAACGATTCTTCCACGGGACAAGTCGTAGGGCGAAAGCTCGACGCTCACCTTATCCCCGGCGAGGATCTTTATGAAATGCATCCTCATCTTCCCGGATATGTGCGCGAGCACTATGTACCCGTTCTCGAGCTCCACCCGGAACATCGCGTTGGGCAGCGACTCGACGACCGTTCCCTCTACCTGTATGCTCTCTTCCTTAGACATGTTCTCCTGACGTTTTCAGGTTTACAATCCCTCCAGGGTCAATATCTCGCCCCCGTCCTTGCGCACTGCAACGGTATGCTCAAAGTGGGCCGAGACGCTGCCGTCCCTGGCAACAACGGTCCAGCCATCAGCGAGGACCTTCACGGGATAATCACCCGCATTGACCATGGGTTCTATGGCAAGCGTCATGCCACTTACCAGATCAGGGGTTTTCCCGGGGCTCACGAAATTCGGCACCTGTGGCGGCTCATGCATGTCCCGCCCTATGCCGTGCCCGACCAGGTCCCTGACGACCGCAAACCCCTCACTCTCCACAGTCGCCTGGACCGCCGCGGAAATGTCGGCAATCGTGTTCCCTTCCTTTGCCTCGGCTATACCCGCCATCAGGGCCTCCCGGGTCGTCTCAAGCAGGTTCTTCACGTCTTCCGATACCGCACCGACCATGAAGGTAGCCGCCGCATCGGAGTGATAACCGTCTTTGAGAACGCCGACATCTATGCTCACTATGTCGCCCTCGTTAAGCACCCGGTCGCCGGGTATCCCGTGCACGACCTCGGAGTTTACCGACGCGCATATGCTCGCCGGGTATCCCCTATAGCCCATGAAAGACGGCACCGATCCGTGCGACCGTATGAACTCCTCAGCCGCCGCGTCCAGGGCCCCTGTCTTCACACCGGGCTCCACCATCGACTCCATGAGGCGAAGGGTCGAAACCAGCACCCTGGCGCTCGCCCTCATGAGCTCGATCTCTTCATCTGTCTTGATCTTTATTCTGTCTATAATCAACTGACTCTCTCTCGCCTTCACTGCCTCACCGCTTCGAGCTCCCTGAGAATGGAGGAAAACACGTCTCCGACCTGCCCCTCGCCGTCAACTCTCTTGAGGAGCCCCGCGGCCTCATAGTGCTCGACCAACGGCAGGGTGTCCCTTCTGTAAACCTCCAGCCTGGTCTTAACGGTTTCAGGGGCGTCGTCCGCCCTCGTCTCGAGTTTCCCGCGGCACTTGTCACAGATCCCCTCAACTTCGGGAGGATCGCTGTCAAGATTGTACGGAGCGCCGCAACCCGGGCAGACGCGTCTCCGTGAGAGCCTCGAGAATACGGCGTCATCGCTGACGTCGATGAAAACCACGGCGTCCAACGCCTTGCCGTGATCCGCGAGGATCTTCTCCAGACCTTCGGCCTGTACCAGCGTGCGCGGGAACCCATCCAAAATGAAACCCTTCGCGCAGTCTCCCTTGCCGGTACGCTCCTCGACCAGGGAGAGGACGATCTCGTCAGGCACGAGTTTGCCCGCGTCCATGTACTCCCTGGCTTTTGTTCCCATTTCTGTCTTCCGTTCTACTGCTTCTCTCAATATGTCACCCGTCGAGATCTGTGGAACTCCGAACTTCCTGCCGACCATCCCGGCCTGAGTTCCCTTCCCGGACCCAGGGGGACCCAGAAAAATGAGTCTCATCGCGTTAGCGTCTTCCCCTGAGTTTGCCCCGCTTGAGGAACCCCTCATAATGTCTCATCAGAAGGTGCGACTCTATCTGTTGCAACGTGTCGAGCGCGACACCCACGACGATCAGAAGGCCCGTTCCTCCAAAGACGAAGGGCGCGTTGAACTTGTATATGAATATCGAAGGTAATATTGCTATGAATGCCAGGAAAACCGCACCCGGCAGGGTTATTCTCGTTAAAACCCTGTCTATATACTCCGCCGTGCGTTTCCCCGGCCTTATTCCAGGTATGAACCCGCCATACTTCTGCATATTGTCTGCGAGGTCCTGCGGGTTGAAGACGATCGCGGTATAGAAATAGGCGAAGAACACGATAATCACCGCATACAGGAAGTTGTACAGCAACCCTCCCGGTGACATGTACGTGTTGACCAGGTCTGATATTTCCGCCCGGCCGAACCAGGTCGCAATACTGGTCGGGAACATCAATATGGCCTGGGCGAAGATTATGGGGATAACTCCAGCCGTATTCACCCTCAAGGGTATATGGGTGCTATGTCCCCCGTATATCTTCCTTCCCACAACGCGTTTAGCGTATTGCACCGGTATCTTCCGCACCCCCTGCGTCATCACGATAACACCGGCGATAATGAAGACCATCACCAGGATGAGCAGGATCAGCGTGAAGAAGTTGAGCTGGCCGGTTCTCAGCGCGTCTACGGTTCTCAGTATATCGTTAGGGTACCTGGCAATGATGCCCGTGAAGATGATGAGCGAAATGCCGTTCCCGATTCCTTTCTCTGTTATCTTCTCACCCAACCACATCAGGAAGATCGTGCCCGCCGTCAGCGTAATCACCGTCATTATCCGGAAGCCGAAGCCCGGGTCCGGAA
>Ga0272444_10000417_pt1 | contig 46486 bp, 35 predicted proteins | sample SSMForm13_FD_201033 | JGI IMG/M metagenome (GOLD analysis project Ga0272444, IMG submission 201033) | Marine sediment archaeal communities from Little Sippewissett salt marsh, Falmouth, MA, United States - SSM-Form-13 | ecosystem: Environmental > Aquatic > Marine > Wetlands > Sediment ... | reverse complement strand
ATAGGCTCCATATCCAAGCAATTCACGGCCGTACTTGCCCTCAAGCTCGTGGAGGAGGGCAGGCTCTCGCTCTCGGACCCGGTCGGGAAGTACCTGCCCGAGCTCGGGCGGCCCTGGGCAGACAGCGTGACCATACACCATATGCTGTGCCAGACCTCGGGTATACCCAATTACACGCTGCTCGAAGGGTATCTCGATAACATCTCCAAGAAGCGCTTTGCGCGAGATGAGTTTCTCGAGCTCCTCATCGCGGACTCCCTCATGAATGCCCTCCATTTCGCCCCCGGCAGCGCTTTTGACTACAGCAATACGAATTACCTCTTCACAGGAATCATCATTGAGAGGATAGTGGGGAGGCCGTTTGAAGAGGTGCTCCAGGAGATGATACTGGATCCTCTTAAAATGAAAGACACCGGAGCCTTCGACGATCTGAGGCTGGTTCGGCACCGCGCCTACGGGTATGAGAAGGCTCCGGATGATACATATGAGCCCACGATGCACTCGTCCGTATCCCCCAAGAGCGTTCCATCGGGCGGGCTCTACTCCACGGCCGGCGACCTTCTCAAGTGGCATCGGGCGCTCGAGGAGAACTCCCTCCTGGATGAGAGCCTTATGGAGCAGTTCCTCACTCCGCATCACAAGTTCTCTGAGACCGAAGGCTATGCCTACGCGAACTACTGGACCGACTATGCTATAGATAGGGTCCGGTCGCTGGAGGTGTATGAGCATGGGGGCAGTTCCTTCGGTACGACCTGCATGTTCTACCGCGTTCCGGAGGCCGGCGTATGCATCATTCTCCTGGCCAATGGCGGTATAGGCCGGGAGATGTTCCTCTCCTCAATCGCGTATGGAGTGATAGACGTGCTCCAGGGCAAGCCGCTCGCGTTCCCCCGTTGCGACCTGCTGGGGACGATCGGATATACGGCTATCGCAAGGAGCCCCGATGACGTAAGGGCGCATTACTCTTATCTTAAGGCGCACCGCCCCGAAGCTTATGAGTTTGGCCCGGGCCAGCTCTCCACACTCGGGCAGGTCATGCTGATGCTCTTCGACGATCGCGAGACGGCAGAGCTCGTGTATGCGATGAATGCCGAGGAGTATCCGGATGAGGCGTCGGTATGGGTTGATCTGGGCACGTTCAGCCTGAGCGGCGGGGAGCCCGGGAAGGCTCTGGAGTATTTCGAGAGGGCCCGGGCTCTCGACCCGGGGGATGAGAGTATCATGAGTCTTCTAGAGAGCGCGGAAGAAGAAATTGAGAGGGGGACGAGCCCTTAGCTTCGCTTGATTTCCTCTCCGGTTGTAAAGCCCGCCCCCCAACGTATAGGCACGATTTTCACTCTTGACTCACATTCGAAACGTTGACTGGCGCAGGCCGCTCGGGGCGATTGGACAAAACTCCTCGGCAGATTCTGGCAGGGCCTTAATCAGGCTTACATCTTAAGATAATCAGTCCTGGCCCCAACCGCAAGTAGCACGCACTGGCCTCGCATGAACCCATGCCGCGTTCCACACCTTGACGCCCCGGGTTATTTGGCATATTTGTATATGAAAGGGTGAGATGATGCCGAGACCGTAAGGAGACATCTGAATGGAAAGAACATGCACCACTTACTTCGACAAGCCGGGGGCGCAGAACACGGACGGGGTCATTGAGGCGGTCAACAAGAGGGTGGAGGAACTGGGCACGACACATATCGTGGTGGCCTCCACGAAGGGGGCAACGGCGCTCAAATTCGCGGAAGCTTTCGACGGGCAGGATAAAGCCCTCGTCTGCGTAGGCGAACACTCGGGTTTCACGGGTGGGGATGAGCAGCTGATGCCGGATGATATGAGACGAAAACTCGAGAGCAAGGGAGTGAGCGTGCTGATTTGCTCTCATTCCTTGAGCGGGGTGGGGCGCTCGATATCGAGCAAGCTGGGAGGCATCACGGGAACCGAGATCATCGCCCACGTATTGAGGCGTTTTGGAACCGAAGGCGTGAAGGTTGCAGTGGAAGTGGCCATCATGGCTGCCGACGCCGGCCTCGTTCCCACTGACCGTGAGATCATAGCGGTAGGCGGCACGCGTGGCGGGTGTGATACGGCCGTCGTCCTCAAGGCCGCCCATATGAACAACTTCTTCGACATAGAGATAAGGGAGATAGTCGCCAAGCCGCGCCAGCGGGATTGAGGACAATACCTTTACGTGGAGGTTCTGAGTGATGGCTCTCTTCGATGCCGGCATTACATTCTGTTATACGCGGGACTTAAAGCGAACGGCGCAGTTCTACGAAGAGAGACTCGGGCTGCCGCTCGTTCTCGACCAGGGTGGATGCCGCATTTACAGGGTATCGGAGGGGGCCTGCTTCGGGTTCTGCGAGCGGGAGGAGGTTGGATCTGGCAAGGGCCTGATTCTCACTTTCGTTACGGATGATGTCGACGGTTGGTACGAGAAACTATCCGGGCAGGGCGTGGAATTCGAAAAAGAGCCCGCCTTCAATCCAGACTACAATATCTATCATTGTTTCTTGAGAGACCCCAACGGGTACCTCCTTGAAATCCAGAGGTTCGAGGACCCGCGCTGGTCTTCTTGAGGGGCGCTCGAATCGGCGTCAGCGACAGGGGAGTGATATGGAAAAGGGAAAAATCAGTCGTGGCGAGATAACCGCTGCCATCGCCGGGGCCCTGGAACCGCTGGATTATGTCTATGCGATGTGGGAGGGGGGGGCAGTTGCCTTCGACCGCGTTGACGAGTGGTCGGATATCGATATCTGCATAAGTGCGGACGACGACAGAATGCGGGAGCCGTTTGCGATCGTTGAGAAGGCGCTCGAGTCCATTGCCCCCATAGAGCTCAAGTACGATGTCAAGGGCCCCAGGCTGGGCGAGTACGTCCAGGCCTTCTACCGGCTGGAGGGGGCCGGACCGTTCCTGCTTATCGACTTCGCCGTTTTCAAGCACAGCGCCGCCGACAAACTCCAGGAACGTGAGCTTCACGGGAACTCCAGGTTTCACTTCAATAAGGACGGGGCGGTCACGGTGCCCGCGCTGGACCGGAAGGCATTCATGGAAAAGGTGAGGGACACTCTGGAGGACCTCCCCACGAAAATGGACATGTTCGTGGCTTTCATTCCCAAGGAGGTCTACCGCGGCAACCTGGTCTCTGGCGTGGACTTTTACCACCGCTTCCTGCTAGTCGCCCTTGCCCAGGTACTGCGGCTCAGGCACAACCCTGCGCGGTATGACTTCGGGCTGAAATACGTGCGCCACGACCTTCCGCCGGACGTAGTCAAGCACTTCGAGGAGCTCTACATGGTGCGGGACGCGGACGATCTCCTCAAAAAGTACCAGGACGCCAAGAAGTGGTTTGACGAGACGGTCAGATCAATCGACCCCGGTGAGATCGAAAAGCGTCTTGGCTAGGAGTCTGTCAGGCCGGGAGTCTGCGGATATCCTCATCGGAAAACCCCATGCGCCTCAAAAGGCCTCTGTATCGAGGGTCATCGTGCAGCGACTCGAACGCCGGGGATATCCGAAGGAAGGGCATTTCAGACTCCCTCTTCTCAAGGGCTTTCTCAAGCAGGTCGAAGGCTTCATCGTATTCGCCAAGCTTGGCCGAGATCTCCGCCGCCATGGACATGGGACTTCCATACTTGTCAGGGTTGGCCAGCATGGTCGCCCTGAACCGGCGCAGGGCCTCCTCGCGCCCGCCTGCCCTGAATCCTTCCTCGAGAGCCTGCGCCGCCTCTTTGTGCCCATACTGGCGGAAGCCGGTGACCATGTGGCCGATGGCCGTCTGGAAGTCACCCCTCATCTCATTGACCCAGGCAAGTACGATGCGTGCCGGGGCGAAATCGGGATCCATTTCGAGCGACTTCGTCACCTCCTTCTCGGCCTCATCGGGCCTGCGGAGATAGAGGTTCACAACCCCGATGGAGGTGTTGATAATAATGGACAGCGGGTCGAGCTGGTGCGCGCGGCGGACCTCCTGAAGCGCTTCTTCGTCTCTCCCGATGACCAGGAGAAAGAGTCCGTACCACTGATGGGCTGTCGCGTAGCTCGGGTTTAAGGCCAGGCCTTTCCGGAAGTTCTCAATTGAGGCCTTGAGGTCCCAATCGTAATCGAAGGATATCCATGCCAGCGTGGCATACGCTTCCGCAAGCCCGCCGTCGAGCTCGAGGGCCTTGAGGATGGCAGCTCTTGCTCTGGGCATGGTCTCATCTGACGGCCTGTTTTCGAGCATTACGTAACAGTCTGCCAGGCCGGCGTAGGCCGGTGCATATGCCGGATCCTGTTCTATGGCCCGCTCGAAGTACGTGATACCCTTCTCGAAGCCCTCTATCGACCGCTTGTTCCAGTGGAAACGTCCCTTGAGATACAGATTGTACACCTCGAGATTTTCGGTGCGGTGGTCGCCCGGGCGCTTCTGGCCCGTACCGGCGAACTGGAGCCGGAGACTTCCCGCGATGGCCTCGGAAATCTCGTCCTGGATGAGGAACACGTCTTCCATCTCGCGGTCGTAGCGCTCCGACCACATGTGATAGCCGTCGCTCACGTTTACGAGCTGGGCCGTCACGCGCAGCCTGCTGCCGGACTTTCTCACGCTCCCCTCCAGCACGGTGCCGACATTGAGCTGCTTGCCTATCTCGCGGACGTCCTGGTCCTTACCCTTAAACTGAAAACTCGACGTGAGCGCCGCGACGCGCAACCCCTCGACCTTAACGAGGGCGCTTATGAGTTCCTCGGCCATGCCGTCACAGAAGTACTCCTGGTCCTTTTCCGGGCTCATGTCCCTGAAAGGCATGACGGCGATGGAGGCCTGGGTCCGGGTATCCTCATCGCGCCGGGCGGCCGGCGTGGGCGTGATGCGAGTGGTGGGTGAGCCCTTCGCCTCAAGCGAACGGAGAAGGTCCTCTGCGGAAGCATAACGTTTCGCCGGGTCTTTACTCAGACATGTAAGCACAATCTCATCGATGCCATGAGGCAGATCAGGGTCCAGGTCAGACGGCGGCCCTGGGTCCTCGGACATGTGTTTCTCCATCACGGCCTGTGCGCTGTCAGCTATGAACGGCCCGCGGCCTGTGAGCATTTCATACAGCACGCAGCCCAGCGCGTATATGTCTGCCCTCTCGTCCCCCGGCATCCCCCTGGCCTGTTCGGGAGATATGTACTCCGGGGTCCCGACCACCAGACCCCTCGCAATCGTCTCATCGACGCCCACCGCTCTCGCTATGCCAAAGTCCATGACCACGGCGGTTCCGGAGCGGTCCAGCATGATGTTCTGGGGCTTGAGGTCCCGGTGTATTACGCCCTGCTTGTGAGCGGCGATGAGCGCGAGGCATACCTGTCTCGTTATGCTGAGGGCCCTGTCCACGTTGAGCCTCCCTGCGGCGCGGATGAGCTCCTTGAGACTGCTGCCGTCTACGTACTTCATGGATATGAACTTGATTCCATCGGCTTCGCCGAGGTCGTGAATCCGGATTACGTTCTCATGGCTGATCTCCCGGGCCAGGAGGAGCTCCTGCTTGAACCGCTCCACTATCCCCGGGTCGCGGGTGAGTTCGGGACGTATCATCTTGAGGGCGACAACCCGGCCGAGCTCACCGTCGATGGCCTTGTAAACGACTCCCATGCCGCCGCAACCTATCTCCTCGACTATCTTGTAGCGGGCGCCGAAACTGCTGCCCGGGTCGAAGCTGGGCGTGCATTTGCCCGGGATCTCCCGGGTCGCGGCGGGAAAAGGAGTTGTGGGTGCTGCCTCGAGGGAGCCGCCGCACCTGCTGCAGAACCTGCTCTCGCTCGGGTTATCGTTATCGCATTTGGGACATCTCATAATCACAGCCCTACCTTGACTGATGGGCACATATTCTAGCACAGGCTTTCCGGAAATACTACTCCGCGCGAGCAGAATTAATTCAAACTCAGTCCCGAGAGACTGCTTTCCCACCGGCCCCCTGCATGCTATGCTCATCCACTGGAATCTGCACTCAGCGATACATCTGCTGTTATGTGGCTACTACGCGGGGAGGGTAGCATGATGCGCGCGCCTGTGTCTTCAATGGCCCCACTCTACTTGCTGGTCTTTCTATGTCTCGTCTCGATTTCTCACGCGGCCGAGGGGATGTGGCCGCCCTACGACTTGCCGGAAGGGGTCCTCACGGACATGCAGGACATGGGGCTCGAGCTCGGAAGAGACGAGATATGGAACGAAGAGGGCACCGGTGTAGCCAATGCAGTCGTAAGCGTGGGCGCGACGGGCGCATTTGTATCTCCCGACGGCCTCATTCTAACTAATCACCACGTGGCCTATGGCGCCGTTCAGCGGATCAGCACTGCCGGGAAGAACTACATCGAAGAGGGTTACCTGGCGAAAACGCGGGAAGAGGAAGTCCCGGCCCATGGCTACCGCGCATACATCTTTCTCGGTGCCAGGGATGTGACCGGCGAGGTTCTCTCGGCGGTCAATGAATCGATGTCGCCCCTGGAGCGCTACAACGCCATCGAGCGGAAAACCAAAGAAATCATCGATGAGGCCGAGAGCGCGGGTGATGTCTACTGTGAGGTCAACGCCTTCTACGGCGGAGCAAAGTACGTTCTGGACACATATACCAGGTTGCCGGATGTCCGCGTGGTGTATGTTCCCGCGAGGTCCATCGGCGAGTACGGCGGCGATATCGATAACTGGATGTGGCCCAGGCACACGGCCGACTTTTCGTTCTTGAGGGCGTACGTGGGGCCGGACGGCAAGCCGGCCGACTATTCCGAGAACAACGTGCCCTACAAGCCCAAAAGATACCTCAAGATCTCGGAGGAGGGGCTCGACGAGGGAGACTTCGGCATCATCGTGGGGTTCCCCGGGAGGACCGCGAGATACCTCACGTCTTACGGACTGGCGGAGTATGAGAACTTCCTGCTGCCGCAGCAGATAAGACTCTACGAAGAGATGATACGTCTTCTCGAGGAGCGTTCTCTGGCCGACCCCGAAGCCGGGGTCAGAGTTGCGAGCAGGATGAAGGGGATAAATAACTGGCTCAAGAAGAACCGCGGGCTTCTAGAGGGCTTCAAGTGTTTCGATCTTACCGGGCACCAGCGTGAGATCGAGAAGCACATCCTGGAGAAGCCGGGCGCGGCGCCGGCGGAGCTCACGGAAACGCGCGAGCTGCTCGAGAAATTCAGGCAGGTCTACGTTGACAAGTCGATTTATGCCGAGAAGGACCTCCTCATGAACCTCATGCTCGGGCGCGGGTCGCTGCTGGGCCACGCCCTCATGATCTACAAATGGAGTGTCGAGAAAGACAAGCCCGACATGGAGCGCGATCCGGACTACATGGACCGCGAGGTTGTGAACCTCAAGCGCAAGATCCGGCTCTTTGAGATGGGCTATCATCCCGAGGGAGATAAGGCACTCCTCGGGATGATGATTCGCGAGGCCATGGCCCTGCCCGCCGGACAACGTATGCTCGTATTTGACGACATGGTGGGAGGCCGGACCGGGGAGGACCTGGATGCCTTTCTCGATGTCTTCCTGGACGAGCTCTACGCCAATACAAGCCTCCAGGATGCGGAAGAGAGCATGAGAATGTTCGGGCTGTCCCACGACGAGCTCCTGGAGGAGGAAGACTACTTCATCGCGCTGGCAGCGAAGTTCTATGAGGAAGACGAGGAGCGCCTCGAGCGCGAAAAAGTGTCCAAGGGGGCCCTCAATGCCCTCGCCCCCGAATGGATAGAGATAATGGCCGCCGAGAGGAGTGTCGAGCCCTACTCAGACGCCAACGGGACCATGCGGCTCAACTACGGCGCGGTCGAAGGCTATTCGCCGCGCGATGCCGTGCACTACGACCCGGTCACGACCCTCGGGGGAATGAAGGAGAAGTGCAACGGAATACCGCCGTTCGACTGCCCGGAGAGGTTGCTCGAGCTGGCAGCGAGTGATTACCGGGGTTGCTACTATGACCCTGTGCTCGGCGATGTACCCGTCAACCTGCTCACCAGCCATGACTCCACCAACGGCAACTCAGGCAGTCCCCTCATAAATGCAAGGGGAGAGATCTCAGGGTGCCTGTTCGACGGCAACTATGAAGCTCTGACGGCCGACTTTGTCTTCCGGGAAGACATAACGCGCTCGATCCACGTCGACACCCGCTATGTCCTGTTTGTTACGAAAGAGGTCGACCACGCGGACAACGTGCTGCGGGAGCTCGGTATCAGGTAGAAGCACGGGGAGCTGAGGTGGAGAGGCCTCATCAGGCCATGGCTCCGGGCCCGGTCAGTTCCGTCCGTAGACTATGTCCCGCTTGAGATCCCTGGCACCCTCATGGTCGGGCTCGTCGAGATTGGACTCGGCGAAGATGTACGTGCGGCCCAGCTGATAGACAGCCCGCATTTCGGTGGAGTCGGCTTCGAGAGCCTTCGCGAACTCGGCCGCAGCCATCGGCCACTCTTCACTGCTCTGGTACATGAAGCCAAGGTCCATGTGGACGCGCGCCCGGGTCGCATCATCAATCCACTCCTTCTCGAGGAGCCCGAGGAGCAGCTCCTCGGCTTCATCCCACCAGCCGTCATCGGTGAGTTCCCGGGCCCTCTGTACCTGGTCCGCAGACATGCTGCACGCGTGCACTACCAGTAAACCCACTACCGGAAGCGGTATGGCGGGGTCCCGGCGCAGCCGGAATCTAGGCATGTCGGTAATCCCCTCTGAAGAAAGGGGCAGACGAGCTTTGCAGGATGCCTGCCTCTTTCACCTGTTACCTCATGCCGCCGATGGCATATCTAGCCGTAAAGCTTGCCGGCCGCATGCCTTTCCTTAAGGTGCCTGATCATGTCTTCGGTCATGGCCGCGAGGTCCCACTTGTGCTTCCAGCCCCATTCGGCGCGCGCTGCATCATCGTCGATCGAGTTCGGCCACGAGTCGGCGATTTCCTGGCGGTAGTCGGGTTCATACGTGATCTCGAACTCCGGGATATGCTTTTTGATCTCGGCGGCGAGTTCAGCGGGGCTGAAGCTCACGGCCGCGTGGTTGAAGTTGGAGTGGTGCTTGAGCTTCGAGAAGTCGGCTTCCGCAAGCTGGATGGTTCCGTCTATGCAGTCGGGCATATACATCATGGGAAGCTTGGTGTCCGGGCCGAGGAAGCAGGTGTACTTGCCCTTATCGATGGCCTCGTAGAATATCTCGACGGAGTAATCTGTAGTCCCGCCGCCGGGGAGCGTCTTATGGGAGATGATGCCGGGGTAGCGGAGGCCGCGGATGTCGAGTCCGAACTTGGCGACGTAGTAGTCGCAGAGGAGCTCGCCACAGACCTTGGTGACGCCGTACATTGTCGTGGGCAGAAGCACGGTCTCCTGGGGGGTGTTCTCAAGCGGCACTCCCGGTCCCCAGACGGCGATGGAGCTGGGTATGATGATGCGGGCCATGTCGTACTTGAGTCCGAGCTCGAGTAGATTGATGGTGCCGTTCATGTTGACGTCCCAGCAGAGCTGAGGGTTACTCTCACCCGTGGCCGATAGAATGGCGGCCATGTGGAAAATAGTGTCGATATTGTACTTCTTGACCATTTCCTCGACGGTTTCGATCTTGCTCACGTCGATGAAATGAAAGGGTCCGGAGTTCCGGAGCTCGTCGGACGGCTCGGTCTTTCGGCCTGTGGCGATGACGTTCTCCGCACCGTAGCGGTTGCGGAGTTCCATGGTGAGCTCGGATCCTATCTGGCCCACGGCCCCTGTTACCAGGATTTTCTTCATTTCCTTAGCCAAGTTACACTACCTCCATTCTGCGTACGCTTGCAGTGGGTTAAAAATCTGATGCTTTCTTATACCAGCAAAACTGCGGCGGGACAATATAAAACCGGGCCCTAGCCTCCCATGATCCTGTCGATGTCTTCTATGGTTATGCCCAGTTCGCGGGCGGCGAGATCCTTCTGGCCCGAGAAGTGCTCGAGCGTCTTCATGACGTAGTCCCTGACGACATTGTTGAGCCTGCTCGGGGTGAAGCCATCCATGATGCCGGCCCTTTCCCCCTCGATCAGCTGCCGGATGGACGGGGGCAGCGAGTCGACCGTGATGCTGTCGGCCTCTTCATTCGCGACGGCTCCGGCGATTATTGTCCGGAGTTCCATGACGTTATTAGGGAAGGCGTAGCCCTGGAGGTATTCCAGAACATCGTCCGAAACCCCCTTGAAGGTTCTTCCCGCCTTCTCTGATTCCTGCATCAGCAGCTTCTCGACGAGAATGGGCAGGTCGCCCGTCCGGTCGCGGAGGGGCGGTATGTGGATGGAGTTGATCATGAGATGATAGAGAACGTCCCGGGAGAAAGTGTCCTTGTACTCGGGGCCGGTCAGGTCCTTGGTGGATGCGACGATCATGCGGACGTCCGCTTTCCTTATCTGGGTCGAGTTTTCGCGGTAGAACTCCCCGGCCTGCAGGAAGCGCTTGAGCCTGACCTGCATGGAATTGGAAAGGGCGTCTATGTGATTTAAGAACAGCGTGCCCTTGTTGGCCTCCTCGAGTATGCCGGGGCTCTCTTCTCTCGTGCCGCCCCAGGTCTTGTCCTGGCCGAATAAGAACGCCGGGAAGGTCTCGGGGTCCTGGCTGTCTGCCTCCGCCGCCACGAAGGGTTTATCGCTGCGGTTGCTCGAATTGTGTATGGCGCGCGCGAGCGCCTCCTTGCCCGTCCCGCTCTCGCCCCAGATGAATATGCTGAGGTCGCTTGCCGCTATTTTCTCGGCCTGGTGGAAGAGGCGTATCATGCCCTGGTCGCGGGTCGAGAAATGCGCGAAAGCGTCCTCATGCTGGAGGTCCTTGCGCGTCAGCTCCTCCGGGAGGGTTTCGATATTGCGGTGAAGAACGCGGTGTTCCATGGCGTTATTGAGAACTTCCAGCAGATTATCGTCGTCCACCGGCTTGATCAGGTAATCGAAGGCGCCGAGTTTCATCGCCCTTACGGCGAGGTCGACGTCGCTGACGCCGGTGAGTACGACCACCGGTATGTCGAGCCCCCTGCCGCGCATGTCGTTAAGGATGTCCATGCCGTTCACGTTGGGCATGTCCATGTCGAGGAGCACTATGTCGAAAGAATCCGGGCCCAGCAGGCCGCTGACTTCCCTGGAGTCGTTGACGACAGTTGTTTCGAAGAGACCGGTCTGCATCAGGAATACCATGAGATAATTGGTCACGGCCGGGTCGTCATCGACCAGCAGGATCTTATTCATCGCGTTTCCTCCGGCGCCGCCTGCGCGCCCCTGTCTGCCGGGATCTTAATAGTGAAAACGGTTCCCTTCCCGAGCTCGCTCGATACCGACATGTGGCCTCCGTGCTCTTCGACGATGCGATAGGCGATCGCGAGCCCAAGCCCCGTGCCGCCCCTGGCCCGCTTGGTGGTAAAGAACGGGTCGAATATCTGTTTGAGCGTCTTCTCGGTCATGCCCTGGCCGTTATCCTCGACATCGACGACGATATTGCCTTCGTCCCGGCTCGTGCGGACTGTAATCAGGCCCTTCCTGTCATCCGGCATGGCCTGGCTGGCGTTTACTATGAGATTTATGAGGACCTGCTCGATCTTTTGGGAGTTGCCGATGAAGGTCGGCAGATCTTGCGCGAGCTCGAGATTGATATCCGCGCGCTTGTGAACCTCGTTGTGAACGAGCCTTGCGCTGGCCTCGATCAGGGTGTTCATGTCGACCGTGTCCACCAGGAGCCCTTCGTCCTTGCGCGCGAAAGTCCGGAGCCCCTCGACGATGGCCTTGATGCGCTCCGAGCCGTGGGCCATGTCGTTAACGAGCATCATTATGTGCTCTCTGAAGAAGTCGTACTTAAGGCGGGCGATGGTCAGGTCCTCATTCGACTTCTGGTATTCGTCGACGATGGGCAGCATGTCCTCCAGCGCCTGCTTTATGATCTTGATGTTCCCGCGTATGAACTGGTTCGGATTGTTTATCTCATGCCCGATCCCGCTCACTAGCTGACCGAGGGAGGCGAGCTTGTCCGCCTGCTGAAGCTGCTGCTCATAGGTTTTCTCCAGGGTGACGTCCCTGTAAAACTCCAGTATGCCGTCTACCTCATGGTCCTTGTTGTAAACCGGAAGGGCGTGCACTTCCAGGAACCTGTCATCATGCTTCATCGATATGGTAAGGGGGGTCTTATCCACAAGTATCCGCGCGAGCCTGCAGTCCTGGCACGGCTTCTCCCGACCGAAGAACGCCTCGTAGCAATGTCTGCCCGCCTGGACGTCTTCGCGGTTGGTCATTACGATCCTGCGCTGCTTGTCGATGAGGACGGCCTCGTCCGGGATGGCCTTGAAAAGGGTCTCGAGCCGCCCGGTGGCTTCCTCCATGCTGCCCGAGACACGCGCCAGGTAAGAGTCCACGACGCTCAGCTTCTCACGCTGACTCTCCAGCTCCTGGGTGCGCGAGGCGATTTCGTTTTCCATCTCCACCAGGCGCCTGTTGAACTCCTCCTCCTCTCCCTGCTTGAGGGTGAGTTTGTCCCGGAACTCTTTGCGGCCGAGGGCGAAGCTGAGGGCCCTCGCGATCTCGTTGAGCATCTTCTGCTCCTCGGGAAGGAGCTCGTGTTTGTCGTCGGCATAGCCCATGCGTATCTCGCCCTTCTCCCGGTCACCGACCACAAGCCTCGTCGATATGAAGTTGTCGGAGGAAGGCTTCTCGCCATACTCCGCGCCTTCGTAGACCGAGTAGATCATGACGTCTTCGGGGGCGAGCACGCCCTTGCTGAGATACTTGGGGAGCTCGCTGAAGAAGGCATTGATTGAGGGGGAGACTTCGATCCACTCCATCACCCTGTAAATGCACGCGAGCTCTTTTACGCGTTCGTCCTTGTCGGCCTCGGTCTCGCTCGCAAGCACCTCGAGCTTCTGGCCGAAGAAGATGCAGAGTTTGTTCTCGTCGGCCGCAGCGCAGCCCACCTTCATGGGAATAGAGCGGGAGGAGTCCTCCGCGGGCGAATACACGGCTATGGCGCGGCTGCCGGCCCTCGCGCGAGCCATCGCGGTGCGGAAGGTATCGAGCGAGAAGTCGGATACAAGGTTCTCAAGAGGCAGGGGCTCTTTTTCCGGGTCCGCCGACAGGCAGTCCCTGCGGAAGAGGTCACTGGCGTGGATAACCCGTTCGTCCTGGTCTACCGCGAGAACATAGTCGAAGTTGCCTTCCATGAAATCATAGAGATTCTCGAGCTTTATCACCCGGGCCTCCCGTGCGCCGCGGCGTCAGGTACAGACGGAACAGGTTCTTTCGGCGGCTTCAAGCGGTGTATCGGCTAATGTCAGGACCTGACTCTGTACCTCTCGGTCCCGACTTCTCTGATCTCTTTCTTGTACTTCTCAGCATGGGTAAGAGGCGGCTGGATTGGAACGGTCTTCACGCCGGCGCCGGTCGGGCCCACCCTGGCCTGTCCGCCATAGGCGCGGTCCTGGCCGGTGTTCCAGTAGAAGCAGGCAAGAGGACCCAGGCTCTTTTTGACGATGCCGTCTATTTCCCGGGTGATGTCGGCGGCGGTTTCGATTCCGAACTCCACCGCGAGGCCCCTCAGCACTTCAATGCCTGAGAGCCCGGCCGGGGGCTCGATGGCTGCCGCGAACTCCGCGACATTGCCCTCGAAATTGCACCGTGTTCCGGCCGTTTCCAGGAACGTGGATCCCGGCAGAACGGCATCCGCGTACTGGGTGGTCTCTGTGGGCGTCCAGTCCATGGCTGCGAGGAACTCGACGTTCTCGAACCACTTGCCGGTGCGGCCCCAGGCCATGGGGTCCTCACCGATGATGAAGGCCGCCCTTATCTCGCCGGCCTCGAGCCTCTCCCTGAGCTCGTCGCGGTTGCGGGAGCCCTTTATGCCTTCCGCCGCCGGGACCCTCCCGGCCGAGAAGGCCGGGTCGGCTCCCATGACTTCCAGGCCAGCGCTGTTTGCGATTATGCGCGGTAGAATGAGGTCGGCCCTGACTCCGGCTGCCCTGAGAAGGGTGACGAAGGCGGCCAGGGTCTCTATGTCGCCCGGCGCCATGTCCTGCAGCCTGTCGGCGCTGTGAACGAATACGACTTTTCCGGCGTCGCGCACTATGGCGGCAGCCTTCCTGATATCCTCGGCGTCGATGCCCGACTGCTCGGCCGCGTCCTCGACCGTTATGTCCCGGCCCTTGAGGAAATCCTTGCCGCCGGGGACTTTGCCGATCGCCGCAGCGCTCAGGTGGCCGTTTTCGATGAGGGCCTGTATCACGGCATTCCACAGCACCGAGGCGGTCCCGCGCATCGGGTCCATTGCTATCGTCGATATAAGGCGGTCTATTCTGCCCAGGGTCGAGTTGGCCACGATGAGCTTGGCTCCGGTCTTGGCGGCCTGGATGACTTCCACGGCCAGCACCTGGTGGTCGGCCTCGAGGGCGGTGTTGTTACAGATTATGAGGTCGGCGTCGCGCAGAGAGGACCTGTCCGACGTCGATGCCGTAAATCCCAGGCAGTCGTCGAGGGCGCCGGCTCTCTTGTGCGTGCCGAGTATCGAAAGCGAACCTATGTTATTGGTGCCGAGCCCTTCCCGCGCGATCCTCGCGGCGAGGTACATCTCTTCGTTGGTGAGTTCGGGTGATACGAAGACGGCTACTTGGTCCGGGCCGTACTTCTCGGCGACTCTCTTCATCTCGGAGAATACGAGCCGCTGGGCGTCGCAGAGATCGGGGGTTTCGCGTTCGCTGCCGCGCCGGACCTCGGGCTTACGGATGCGCTTGCGCTTGACGAAGAGCTCGTAACCGAACCTGCCGTACCTGCAGAGATAGTCGCCGGGCGTACCCGACGAGCTTATGTAATAGCGGCCCGCGCCGAAGCGCTTAACCGTGATGGGGCATGCCAGCGAGCAGAAGCCGCAGTGGCTCGCTATGTCGTCGGTGTGAAGCGGCGCGCGCCCCGGGAACGGGTACTTCACCGTCAGAGCCCCGGTCGGGCACGAATCCACGCAGTTGCCGCAGCTCGTGCAGCTGGTTTCTACCAGCGGGTTGTCGAGGGCGGGCCGCATCTCCGACCTGAAGCCTCTTCCCACGAGTCCCAGCGCCGGTATGGAGAGCAGCCTGCTGCAGGTCCTGACGCAGCGGGTGCACAATATGCACTTGTTGGGGTCGTAGACTATGTAAGGGTGGCGGTCGTCCACCTTGTGCTTGCGGACATAGCCCTTGAACTCGTCCATGTCCACGCCGTACTCCTCGGCATAGAGCCTGAGCTCGCAGTCTGCGAACCTCACGCAGCCACAGGACAGGCACCTGGCCGTTTCATGAACGTTGTCCTCATGCTCGAACCCGGTGGCCACTTCCTCGAAGTTTCCGCGGCGGGCTTCGACGTCGATAAGGTGAACCTCGTGCCGCGGGCTCTCCTTGACGTCTCCGAGTTCCGCCTTGCCCGGCTTCGACCAGAAGTCCTTCACGACGGCGAATGGCTTCGCGGGAGCATCGGCGCCGGTCAGATGCGAGTGAATGGCGGCGGCGGCCCTCTGGCCGTCGCGTATGGCGTCTATGACAACGGTCGGCCCGTCGTCGGCAGCGTCGCCGCCGGCGAAGACCCCGTCTATGTTGGTCTTCATCGTCGCCGTGTCCACGACGAAAGTCATCCACTTGGTCATCTCGACATTGTCTCCGCCGACCTCGGTGAGGCCGTCGACGACCGTGTCCTGCCCGATGGCAGGCACGGCGAGCTGGCATGGGAGCTCGAACTCGGATCCTTCGAGCGGCACCGGGCGGCGCCTTCCCGAGGAGTCGGGCTCGCCCAGTTTCATCCTTATGCAGCGGAGCGCCTTGAGTTTGCCGGCGCCCGCCACTATGCCCACGGGCGCGGCCAGCTCCATTATCTCGATGCCCTCTTCGAGGCAGTCTTCGATTTCCATCTCGTCGGCGGGCATCTCCGTCCTGGTCCTGCGGTAGAGCACAATTACCTTGTCCGCGCCGAGCCTCCATGCGGTTCTCGCTACGTCCATGGCCGTGTTGCCGCCGCCCACAACCACCACCGTGCCGGAGAGCTTATCGGGGTTGTCGTACTTCTCTTTCAAAAACTCCGCGCCCGGGACAATGCCCTCGGTTTCGAACTCGCCCTCGACCCGCATGGGTTTGCCCGCCCAGGCGCCGGAAGCGATGAATACGGCGTCATGCTTCTTGCGGATGTCATCCAGGGACATGTCTTTGCCGACCTCGACGCCGTAGGTGATTTCGGCGCCGGTCTTGAGAATGTAGTCGACCTCCGCGTCGATTGTGTCGTCGGGCAGCCTGTAAACGGGGATGCCGTAGCGAAGCATGCCGCCCGATTTGGGCTGCGCCTCGTACATCATGGCCTTGTGGCCTATCCGCCCGAGGAACCACGCGGCCGTGAGACCGGCGGGTCCGGCCCCGACGATGCCCACGCTCTTGCCGGTCGGCGGCTCGCATTCGGGACTGCCGTCATAGGTGCCGGGAGCGTCGGTCACGTACCTCTTGATGGCGTTTATGCCGACAGGCTTGTCTACTTCTGCGCGGCGGCAGACCATCTCGCACTTGCGCACGCAGACTCTCCCGCATATCGCGGGGAGCGGATTGGTCTCGCGGATGAGGTCGACGGCCTTCCTGTACTGGCCCATGGCAGAGAGGGCGATATAGCCCTGCACGTCGACGCCAGCCGGGCAGCCCTCCTGGCAGGGGGGCACGCAGTCGGCGAAGTGATTGGAGAGCAGGAGCTGGAGCGCGGTCTTCCTGGCCGCGACCACGCGCTCGTTCCGGGTCTCCACTTCCATGTCCGGTGCGACTCTCGTGGCGCATGCGGGCAACAGGTTCCAGCGCCCCTTCACCTCCACCACGCAGAGGAAACAGGAGCCGTAGGGCTCGAGCTCGCGCGAGTAACAGAGCGTGGGGATATTGTCCAGTCCCTGCTCGCGCACGACTTCCAGTATGGTCTGGCCCGCGGTGGCCTCTATCCGGCGGCCGTTTACCTTGATCCTGATCTTGTCGGTTTCTTGTTTTTTCATTTCGTGTAGATGGCGTCGAACTTGCAGCTCGTTATGCACTGGCCGCATCTGACGCATTTATCGTTATCGATCACATGGGGCGTCTTCTTGTCGCCCGTTATTGCTCCGACCGAGCACTTCCTGGCGCAGAGGGTGCATCCGGTGCACTTCTCGGGGTCGATGAAAAAGTCAACCAGCGCCGTGCAGGTTCCCGCCGGGCAGCGCTTGTCATTGATATGCGCCTCGTACTCGTCACGGTAGTACTTAATGGTAGTGAGCGCCGGGTTGGGCGCCGACTGACCGAGGCCGCAGAGACTGGACTCGCATATTTGCTTGCCCAGCTTCTGGAGCTTCTCGATATCCCCGGGAACACCTTCGCCCAGGGTGATGCGGGTGAGTATCTCGAGCATCCTCCGTGTCCCGATGCGGCAGAATGTGCACTTGCCGCAGGACTCGCTCTGGGTGAATTCCAGGAAGAAACGGGCTATTTCTACCATGCATGAGGTCTCGTCCAGGACGACGAGGCCGCCCGAGCCCATGATGGCGCCCGTCGCGGGAATGGACTCGAAGTCGACGGGCGTATCGTCTATCGCGGCCGGGATGCAGCCGCCCGACGGCCCGCCCATCTGGACGGCCTTGAACTTCTTGCCGTCCTTGATGCCCCCGCCGATCTTGAAGACGAGGTCGTGTATGGTGGTTCCCATGGGCACTTCGGCGAGGCCGCCGTGCTTCACCTTCCCGGCGAGAGCGAAGACCTTGGTGCCCCTGCTCTTTTCCGTGCCATAGGCGGCGTAGGCCGGGGCGCCGTTGACGATGATCCACGGGATATTGGCATATGTCTCTACATTGTTGTTGTTGGTGGGCTTGGCCCACAGGCCCTTCTCGGCGGGGAATGGGGGCCTTATTCGTGGCATGCCACGCTGCCCCTCGATGGATGCAAACAGCGCCGTCTCCTCGCCGCATACGAACGCGCCGGCCCCCTGCTTGATCTTGAGGTCGAAACTGAAACCAGAGCCCGATATGTTCTCGCCGAGATAGCCCTTCTCGCGGGCGGCGTCGATGGCGAGAGTCAGCCTGTGAATTGCCATGGGATACTCGGCGCGGCAGTAGATGTAGCCGAAGGAGGCGCCGATGGCCCGGGCGCAGATTATCATGCCCTCGATGACCGAATGCGGGTCGCCTTCGAGCACCGAGCGGTCCATGAAAGCTCCGGGATCGCCCTCGTCGGCATTGCAGACGACGTACTTGACGTCGCTATCCTGTCTCGCGGCCAGCGACCATTTGAAACCCGTGGGGAAGCCGGCGCCGCCGCGCCCCCTGAGCCCCGAGTCGGTGATTTCCTTTATGATGTCATCCGGGGCCATCCCGGCCAGGACTTTCTTCAGGGCTTCATAGCCCCCCGCGGCTTCGTATTCGTCTATGGATTCAGGGTCTATTGTGCCGCAGTTTCTGAGGACGATTCTCCGCTGCAGTATTATGTAGTCTTCTTCGGCTCCGCCGGTGGTCTCGCCGGCTCCCTGGCTGTAAGCCACGTGCTCTTCGAGAACGGTGCCGCCCTCGATATGCGACTCGAAGATCTTAAGAGCGAGCTCCGGGGTGACTTCGGCATAGAAGATTCGGTCGCCGTTATCGCGCACCTCGACGAGCGGCTCGCGATAGCACATGCCGAAGCAGCCCGTGCGGGCGAGTTCGAAGCTTCCGGGGTTGGCCTTGAGCAGTTCTTCGAACTTGTCGAAAGCCAGCTGCGCCCCGGCCGAGAGCCCGCAGGTGCCCATGCCAACTATCACTTTTTTGGTGCTGCTTTTCTTAGCCATGCTCGATCACCGCGCCGGCCGGGCCGGCGGTTCTATTCGTCCTCGGCGCAGGTTCCAGCGGATTCCTCGCGGCTTGCCGCCTGCTCCTTGCGCCGGTACTCCCTCAAGAGCTTGCGAAGCGATGCGGGAGTAAGTCTGCCGTGCGTATCGTCGTTTATCATAATAACCGGGGCCAGCGAACAGCACCCGATACATGCGACCGTATTCAAAGTGAAGAGGCCGTCCTCGGTGGTGTCGCCCACCTCGATGCCGAGCTCGTCCTCTATGATTTCGATGATGGCCTTGGCCCCCGAGACATGGCATGCCGTTCCCGCGCATGCCCTGATCACGTACTTGCCCATGGGCTGGAGCCTGAACTGGCTGTAAAACGTGATGACGCCGTAGACGTCGGACTCGGGGATGCCGGTGACGCTGGAAATGTAGGATATGGCTCTTATGGGGATGTAGCCGAAATGGTCCTGCGCGGACTGCAGGAGCGGGATGAGCTCGCCCGGCGCTCCGTCATAGCGCCACAGGCGGTAAGTGAACTTCTCCTGGTCCTTCACTGGTGCCATTTACCGGCCTCGTCCGCGTTCTGTACCCGGGTATTCATAATTCCGGCTGCGCTCAGGGCACCTGATGACGCAGCCTCAGTCACTGGTTCATGTCAGCCACTGATTCATATCAGCGGCAGGCCATCAGTCCTCGATAAGCTTGATTACGGTAGCCTCGCGCACGCGGAGGACGCCGTCGATCTCGTTGAGCTTGTCCAGGATATTGGATTTCCTGCCAACGCCTTCGCCAGTTATCATGCCGACCAGCTTCTTGCCGTCCTCGATAACGTCGCAGAACACCACCTCGTTGATGAAGAACACGGTCGTGAAGATCTGCTGAATGGCGTTCGGGTCTATGTCAACTATGATATAGCTCATGGTTCCCGGCTGCATGGCGGCCTTCACCTGGGAGGGCTGCTTCATGGCCTGGGAGTAAATCTTAACGAACTCGTCCACTTCGCGGTCGAGCTTGGGCCTCTCTACGGGTGACATTGAGGCGATCTCGACACCGTCAATCTTGCCTATTTTCTCGAAGACCTTGTCGATCTCTGCGCGCGACTCGCCCTGGGCGAGCACGATGATATCGAAATCCCCGCGTACGGCTTCACACTTCTGGATTCCCTCCATCGAGTGAAGCTGGTTGAAGATATCCATGCTCTTCGCGGCGTCGGTGATCCTTATGGTGAGATAGGCGCTCGCCGATTCGCGTATGCCCTCCGGGGTGGCTTCGGGTTCGGCCGCGGCCTCTTTGGTCGAGCCGGGGGAGAGCTCATCGAGGGACTTCACCAGGTCTTCGATCTCGAAGGGCTTGTCGAGGAAGCCCGTGTTCTGCTCCGAAAGGGCCGTCATCTTGAGGGCTTCATCGCCGAAACCGGTTATCACGAGAACGGGGAGGTCCGGATACTGCACCTTGATCACTTTGAGAATCTTGAGGCCGTCGATGTCGGGCATGAAGATGTCCGTGACCAGGTAGTCGTAAGCGATTCCCTTCTCGCGGGACGCGTTGAGCTCGTGGATTGCTGAAATCCCATCAGGGCATGCTACGGCATTGTACCCCTCTTGCGTCAACCCAACCGTGAGATTCCGGCGAATCTCGGCTTCGTCATCGATGATGAGTACACGGCCCTTCAATTCGATTTTCCTCCAGATCTAGATACCATAATGATACGGGGCAGACGCAGAGATCGCCCCGTTGAGAGCTAGTCTGATTTACTACCATAGAAGCATAGTAACTGCGCCCCCGATTGTCAATTGAAAAGGGGGCCGGGTTCGGCCATTGGCCAGCACTTTGCTTGAGTTTGGGGCCTGGTTCTGGGATTATTGATGTGGTCGACACCGGGAGGTATGTCATGAAGGTCATAGCAGATATCAGCATAGTGCCTATCGGGGTGGGAGTTTCGCTTTCAAAGTACGTCGCGGCCTGCGAGAAAGTCCTTAAGGAAGCCGGCCTCGAGACCAGGCTCCATGCCTACGGCACCAATATCCAGGGCGAATGGGACGACGTGTTCGCCGCCATCAAGCGCTGCCACGAGGCGGTGCACGAGCTGGGCGCCCCGCGCGTGTCCACCGTGATCAAAGTGGGGACGCGCACCGACCGCCCCCAGACCATGGACGACAAGGTCCGGAGCGTGGAGTCGAAGCTGGATAAGAAGGATAAGAAGTAGGCGGCCGGACGGTCCCCGGTTTCTATCCTCTTATGAAGGCCGCCGCCTTCCTCATCGCCCATACTGCGGATGCCACGGCCAGCGCGGCCGTCGTGCCCAGGATAATGACTGGCTGCGACACTCGCTGGACAAAAGACGACGAGTCGGCGGACATGTCCGCCGTGGCCGGGAGGACTCCGGCGAGAGCGCTGCCGAGCCGCGATAGGGGACCTCCCAGGACCTGCCCCAACACGTCCATGCCGGGTCCCACCACGCCGGCGACCTCGCTCCGGAATATGAAGAGCACGATCGCGGCGGCGGCGAACACCAGGGCCGGCACAAGCGGTTCCAGCCTCTCGGCGCGCTTCCGGGCGCGGGCTATCTCCGATGTGCGCGCCATGACCCTCTGGGTGAAGTCCGCGGAGAGGCCGGAGGGATCACCCTCTTTGAGGGCGCCCATGATCTTCTTCTGCAGTGTGTACTCGGCCCTGCACCGGCTGCAGACGGTGAGATGTTCTTCGAGCTCGGCGAACCTGTCCCGGGGAAGCGAGCCGTCCAGTCTCTGCCCAATCCACTCGATATACTCAGAGCACTTCATTTCGGCTCACCTCCAATGTCCCCGGCGTCCGTCGCGAGGCCTCCTGTGAGCCCGGCGAGGTCGCCCTCGGCCAGCAGGAGGTCTCTCAGGCGCAACCGGGCCCGGTGAATATGCGTCTTCACCGTCCCGAGGGGAATTCCCATGATATCTGCGATTTCTTCGTATTTGGCCTGTTCCAGGTAGAACAGCGTTAGCGCGGTGCGGTAGTGGGGCGGCAATCTCTCCATCAGCGTCCGTATGCTTTGTGAGAGGTCCCGTTTTTCGATCTCTTCTTCGAGGTCATTACGGGTGTCCGGGAGGAGGCGATGAAGCTTCTCATCGCCCTCTTCGTCAATCGAGAGATGCTCGCCCCTTCTACCTTTCTTCCTCAGTTCCGACAGGCACAGATTGTGCGCGATCTTGTATATCCAGGTCTTGAACGTGCTTCCGCCGCGAAATCCCGGAATGGCCCCGTAGACCTTGATGAAAACCTCCTGGGTGAGGTCTTCGTCTTCGGGGCCGCCGACCATACGCCTCACGAGCCAGTGAATCCTGTCCTTATAGCGGTCCACAAGCACGGCAAAGGCGGCGTGATCATCGCCCTGGCAGAGCACCACCAGCTGCTCGTCACCCAGTTCTCTGAGTGGGATTCTCTCGCTCACATCCTGCCCCATGGAAGAAAGGATCCGGGTTCTCTCGGGCCTGGTCCAGCCCAGCCGGCCCAGCGTGAGCCTATCGGTAACGGGCGACATTTGCAAGGCTGCAGTCATGGCGTAAGCCAATTCGATTTCCTCCGTTCTATTAACCTAGACGTGTCCGGCCGCCGGAATGTTTCAGGGCGTGAAGAAAATTACCGCAGGTGAAACAAAACTCCGCCGGGCGGCGTCGGTCAAGGGTGGAAGGAGCAAGGTCAGTAGAAAGCAGCAGGAGAGTCTAATCGAATAGCAAGAGGAGGGACTCAAAATGGTACAGGGCATCAATCCTTTCCTGATCCCCATAGTGTTTCTCATCGGCGCCTTCGCCATCGGTATCGTTGCGATGATACTGAACTCGAAATCCAAGGAGCGCCGGCATCAGGAACGCATGTATCTGGCCGAGAAGGGGATGGACATCCCGATGGAGCTCTACGAGGCCAGGAAGGAGGAGGTCAAAGAGAACGGGTACAAGGGTGGCCGGATCTGGCTCATCATTCTCGGCCTGCTCAATGTCTTCATCGGCCTGGCCGTGATCATCATGCTGAGCCTGAAGGGCGAGACGCATGACGCTGTCGGGGGCATCGTGCCCATAGGCATCGGCCTGGCGTTCCTGCTCTCGGAGAGAATCATCGCCAGGATGGTCGTGAAGGACAAGGAATAACAGGGACCTGTTTTTGGTCAAGGGGAGCAGGTCTTTACAGGGCCGCCGCCTCGCGCGGCGGCTCTTTTTTTGTGGGGTCAGGTCTCAGAATGCACAATGGGTCTCGGCAGTCCCCCGGTGGCTTCTTAGGAAACGAAGCCCTGGTGGACCGCCTGCGACCTGTCGACGGGACCAGGCATTCTGAGACCTGACCCCAGGTTTTTGTGCACTTCAAGACCTGACCCCTTACCTCCTGACCCCTTATCTCCGGCCCGCCGATTTAGGGAATACACCTTGCGCGGGATTTGTCTAAAGGGTAGAAGGGAAGTGGTGGACATCACAGTGGGGAAGAAACCTGGTTTTGACGGACCAAGAACTTGTTCAAGCAGCCAGAGACGGTGATGACGGTTCTTTCAAGGAGCTTGTCATGCGCTATGAGCCGGTAGTTGCCGCTACGGTAATAGGCATGCTGGGCAATTCGCCGGAGGCCGAGGACGTGGGTCAGGAGACATTCATACGCTTTTATAAGAGCCTCAAGAACTTTCGCGGCGACTCCAGCGTCAAGACCTACATAACGCGCATAGCCATGAACCAGGCCATAAATGAGATAAGACGCAGGACGCGCCGGGGGAAGGTGTTCTCGAGCGCGCCGGCCGACGAGATCGGCGATGTGCCGGACCGGAGCTCCACGGGGAGCGACGGGCCGGACCCGGAGGTCGTTCAGCGGGCCATTCAGAAGCTCGATGACGACTTCCGCTCGGTGATCGTCCTCAGGCTGATCGACGGATACTCGACCGCCGAGACGGCGGAGATACTCAATATACCGGTGGGAACAGTGCTTTCAAGATTGTCGCGGGCCCAGAAGAGACTGAGGGATTTACTCAAGCCCGTAGCGGGGGAACTATGATGGAAGAGCGAATACGAGAATTGCTCTACAGGTCGCTTGACGGGGAGCTCTCTCCGGACGAGAAGAAAGACCTCGACGCCGCCCTGGCCGGATCGCAGGAGCTAAGGCGGGAGAGGGACGACCTGCTTATGATGCGCGGATTGGCAAAGGATGGCGCGGCTCCGTCCTTCGGCCCGTTCTTCGCCCAGCGCGTGATGAACACCATACGCTCCGAGCGCGAGGAAGAGGCTGCCGGCGCGCGCTTCTTCGAGTCGCTGCTCCATACTTTCCGGAGAGTGGCGCTGGTCGGGGCAGCCATTGCCGTGTTCCTGCTCATTTACAATATCAATCAGGGTGGCAGCGTGTCGGTGGCGGCTGCGTTCGGGACCGAGGGCGAGACCACTATCGAGGAAGTCCTGACTGCTCCGGTCGAGGAGACGCTGGAGGAACTCCTATGAAAACCAATACCAAGACGGTAATTGTCATCGTCGCAACCCTTGTGATCGGCATCCTGATCGGAGCCCTGGGGAGCGGTTTCATGGCCCACAGGTTCGCGAGGCGTTTGCCGCACATGGAGCACAGCGCCAGGTTCATAGAGGGTATGGTTGATCTCATCGACCCCGCTCCGGAGCAGGAAGACCAGATAAGGGGAATCCTGACCAGGCATGCAGAGCGGTTCACCGAGATTACAGGTGACTTCCGCGAGGAGACATCCGCGCTCTTCGACTCGCTACTTACCGAACTGGATTCAGTTCTCACAGAGGAGCAGAAAGCAAGGCTCGAGGAGAGGCATCAGAGGTTCGGGCGGGGGACGAAGCGTGGCGGATCCTTCCCGCATGGCAAGCCCGGGGACCGGCGGCGCCCGCCGCCACCTCCCGATGAGGGCGACTAGCCGTGAAGATATTGGGAATAGGATTCGATGGTCAGTTGTCTAACATTGCGAGAACAGAATAGTGAATCGAAAGACCGGAAGGAGGTGAAAGCAAGTGAAGTCAAGAATTGGTTTGATTGTTGTGACCCTGCTGGCAGTTACGGTGATTGCCGTAGCCATGAGTTATGCCGGTCCCGGTGAGGGACGTGGTGAGGGACGTGGTGATGGACAGGGCAAGGGACATGGCCGCGGTCACGCGGGCCTCTTCGGCCAGCTCACAGAGGAGCAGAAGGAGGCCGTCCATGAGACAATCGAGGAGATGCGGGAGGCCGGAGCCTCGCGTGAAGAGATCCATGCCGCCGTCAGAGAGATGATGGAGGGCTGGGGCATCGAGTTACCCGAGCGCCCCGGCAGGGAAGGTCGTGAATGTGACGGCGAGCACAGGCATCACCCGCCTTTCTTCGACCAGCTCAGCGAGGAGCAGGTTGAGGCCATCCACGCTATGGTCGTGGAGATGAAGGAGGCGGGAGCCTCGCGTGAGGAGATACGCACCGCTGTCCACGAGATGCTCGAGGGCTGGGGGATTGAAATTCCAGAGGGACGTGGCGAGCACCGGGGTCGCAGAGGTGAGATCTTCAAGCAGCTCAGCGAAGAGCAGAGGGCAGCTATCCGCGACATGGTCGAGGAGATGAAGGAAGCGGGAGCCACCCGCGAGGAAATCCATGCTGCCGTTCGCGAGATGCTCGAAGGTTTCGGGATTGAGTTGCCTGAAGGCGCCGAGGGCGAAGCCACGCTTGAAACGCTGGAAGGCCAGAACGCAGAGTCCACTACCTGGGGAAAGATCAAAGGCGATTTCAAGTAGCCTGTTTCCCGGATAGGGTATCGCATCGGGATATGGGGCCCCATCCCCGATGCGAGGAGAGCTCCGCGGGCGCGAGCCGGCGGAGCGGAGGTTTTATGGCATGAGGGTGAAGTGGCTGGGACGTTCCGCGGTAACCGGCGGCTGCCTGATTCTGGCAATCTCTCTGGCCGGCTGCAATGAGCTCGACATCAAGAGCCCGTGGCGCGACCGGGACATTGTGATTGACGGGGACGCCAGGGACTGGAGAGGCCTGACGACCTACGTGGAGAAGGGCAATATCGCGATTGGCGTCATAAACGACGACGAGGATCTTTTCCTCTGCCTGCATTCGCCGACGCGAGAGGTAGCCGGCCAAATCGTGATCCACGGCCTGACGGTGTGGTTTGATCCTGATGGCGGGGGCGACAAAGAGCTGGGATTCCACTGCCCGATGGGTACCGGCGAATTGCCCCGGCCCGGCTCGATGGGCGCGGACCGCGACGAGATGAAAGAACGAATCCTCGAGATGATCGATATGGCCGCCACGCAAGTTGAGGTCCTCGGCCCCGACGGCCTGGCATATGGGAGTTTCGCGACGGGTGACATCCAGGGGTTGGAGATCGCTCTCGGTTATACTGACGGGCGCATCGTTTACGAGCTCAAACTGCCGCTCGAGAAAACAGAAGAGAGGCCCTATGCCCTCGGGGTGAACCGGGAGAAGAGGCTCAGCATTGGTTTCGTCACCCCCGAAGTCGATATGGAAGCCATGCGCGAGGCCATGCGTGACGCCATGGGAGAGGCGCCGCCGGGAGGCGGCGGGCGCGATGGTATGGATGGCGGAGGCAGGGGCGGTGGAAGTCCCGGTGGCGGCATGCCCGGCGGCATGCGCGCTGCAGGCGTTGCTGAGCCCGTAGAGCTCTGGTGCAGAGCGGAACTCACTTACCGAAGCCGGGAGGAGCAGGAGTAATCGCGGCTCAATCCCCGAAGTAGTCTGGCTGCCGGATTCCTAGTTTTCGACCTTAATCATACAGGCGTCGGACTTGCCGGGCCCGAGCGAGGCGGTTTCACCCGCAACGATCCAGGCGCCGTCTATGGCCTGCATTACCGAGTAGGCGATGTCTTTGCCCGGTCCCCCGTAGGTCTTGACCGAGAGCACCTCGCCGTCGGCATCGACCCGCCCGATGTAGATGTCCTGGCCCCATTCCTCGTAGGTGTATGTGTAGCCGCCCACGACGAAGTCGCCATCGGACGCTTCCCACACGGCCTGCGCTGTCTGGCGACCCTCGCCGCCGTAGTTCCTGGTCCAGATGGCATTGCCCTCAGCGTCGGTTCTGACGAGGTAGACATCCATGCCGTATTCGCTGAAGGACTTGGTCTCGCCCGCCGCGATGAAACCGCCGTCTGATGTCTGGCGCACGTCCCAGGCGACGTCCCAGTCCTCCCCGCCATATGTGTTTGCCCACAGGACCTTCCCATTCCGGTCGGCCCTTATGAGATACATATCCAGCACGCCTTCGCCGAATGACTCCGTGGCCGCGCCGATGATGAAGCTGCCGTCCTGCGTCTCGTCTATAGATGTAGCGAACTCGCCGTCGTCGCCGCCATAGGACTTGACCCAGAGCTGGTTTCCGTCGGCGTCGGTCCTCACGAGGTAGGCGTCATAAGTCTCACCGTTGACGCCCATGGTTCCGCCCACCATGGCGTATCCGCCGTCCGATGTCTGGATGACCGACTTTGCGAAATCCATCTCGGTCTCGCCGTAGGTGTTGACCCACACCTTCTCGCCGTCGGCGTCGGTCTTGAGAAGGTAGATGTTCCAGTCCTTATCGCCCACCGACTGGGTCTTGCCGGCGATAACGAAGCCGCCGTCGGCCGTTTGTATCACGCAACGGGCGATCTCGTCCCCGGGCCCGCCGAAGCTCCTCGTCCAGAGCGTGTCGCCGGTGGAATCGGTTCTCACAAGGTAAACATCCCAGCTGGTCTCGTCGCTGCCGTGAAACTTGCCGGCCATTGCGAAGCCGCCGTCGGACGTATGGCAGATAGAGTAGGCGTGCGCTATGCCGCCGTCGCCATATGTCTTGGTCCATAAGGGACCCGTCGACTGGCCAAGAAGACTCGATGAAAGTAAGACGATGAAAGCTGCGGCTAACGGCAGGGCGCGAGACTTGCGGCTCATATTATCCTCCTTACGAAGCTCTCCGTCAAACCGGATACCCTCCCTTGTATTCCAGGACAGGCTAACGGGTCATCGACCCAACGGTCACTCATTAAGTAAATCGGCTCCGGCGCTCCATATGTGATGGAATTCGGCACTTTTTTCTGTTATAATGAATCCAAAGTAGCGTGGATCAGAGTGCCTTGCATGGAGGGAAAGATGCGTCTGACTGCTAAATTATCACTTTTGGTGTTTATTGGTACTTTCTTGACCGTGTCCCCGGCGCTGGCTTTCAATCCTGTCGAAGAAGCAGCCATGTGGGAGATCCCGAGGTTGGGAGCCCCGTCCCAGCTGAGGTGGGAAGCGGCCCCAATTGCGGCACCGGGTGTTCAGGTGCTGGGCGCGCCAGCTGTTCCGGCGGCGCTGGCCGCGTTCGCCGGCCGCTACGGCGGGGACTGGCACTATATGGTCAATCACTCCACGGGTACTTATCATCATGTCTACGGAAGCGGAATCGACCTGGCGCGGCGCGCCGACACCGAACAGGCCGCAGAAGGGCTTGCCAGGGAATTTGTCGCCGGCAACCGGGAGGTATTCGGGGTCGGCAACGATGACCTCGCGATAATGAGCAATGCCGCGGGACCGGGCAAACGTTCCGTGATCTTCCAGCAGACGCATAATGGCCTGAGAGTATGGGGCGGGCGCGCGCATCTCGTGTTCACCGAGGCCGGCCGGCTCTTCGCATTCGGTTCGGACGCGTATCCCGGCATCGACATTTCCACGGCACCGGCCCTTTCCGAGAGCCAGGCCCTCGGAATCGCCAAGGGCGACATAGGCTTTATTGAAGGCTTCGACAGCGTGGACTTCGCCGAGCTCATGATTCTCCCGGTGGAGTCGGGCGAAGGCGACGTCGCATACCGTCTCGCCTACCGCTTCGATCTGAGAGTGGACGATCCGTTCGGGATCTGGGCCACCTGGGTGGACGCCGGCACGGGCGAGATACTCTGGCGCGAAAACCACATCAGGTTCGCCGACTACACCGGCCACGTCCAGGGCGACGTCGAGTGGGACTCCTACTGCGACGGTTACACCTACGACGAGGCCCTCAAGAACATGCGCATAGTCATCGGCAGCGTCGGCACTTGCTACTCGGATGACGCCGGCGACTTCTCGATCTCGGGAACCAGCGGCTCGCGGACAATCACGGCCGGCTTCAACGGCCACTGGGTGAATCTGGACCGCTACTCGGGCACGAACGCCAGCCACAGCGGCACCATAACCGATGGCACCCCTTACACCATAGACTGGAGCTCTTCCAACTCCTTAGACAGCGAAAGGGATGTATTCGCTTACATTAACCGCGAGCACGATTGGCTCAAGGCCATGGATCCGGTGTGGACGGGCATGGATTACGAGATGCTGGCCACGGTCGAGCGCACCGACGGTTACTGCCCGGGGAATGCCTGGTGGGACGGTAGCGGCATCAACTTTTGCAGTGAGAGCGTCGACTACGGCAATACCGGCACGATGGGCGACGTCGTCTATCACGAGTACGGTCACGGTATCACCCAATTCCTGTACGGCCTCAACGAACCGCCGAGTGACATGCATGAAGGGAATTCGGATATCGTGGCGAACTTCCTGACCCGCGAGAGCATAATCGGCCTCGGCTACTATCTTGATAACTGCGTCTCAGGCATCCGGAACTCGGATAACAGCATGACGTATCCTTGCACCGGCAGCGGCCACACCTGCGGCCAGGTAATAGCCGGCTTCCACTGGGACGCGTGGCAGGAGCTGCTCGCCGTGTATTCCGAGGCCTATGCCGACAGCGTCGCGAGATACACCTGGCATTACGGCCGGAAGCTCGGGCTTCCCCAGACGCAGCCCGACCAGGTATACTGGACTTTCGTCGCAGACGACGATGACGGCGACCTCAGCAATGGCACGCCGCATCACCCCTACTTCTGTACCGCGGCAACAAACCACGCTTTCACCTGCCCGGCCATAACGGCGGGCGTGGTCATCAGCCATAGCCCGCTGGGCGATACCGGTGACACGACGACACCCTACGCCGTGACGGCGGCCATTACCTCGACCTCCGGTTCGATCGTTCCGTCGTCCTGCCGCGTGACTTTCAGGGTGGACGGCGGCGCCTTTGTCGATTCGGCTATGACCTCGACGGGCACTCCCGACGAGTACGCAGGCTATATCGCGGCGCAGGCCGCCTGCACGGATGTGGAGTACTACATATACGCCGAGGACGACGCGTCCAATAGCGCGACGCATCCGGCTACCGCTCCGGCGAGCCTGCATGGCTTCGGCATCGGTTACGACCTGGTCGTCTCGGACGATTTCGAAGCGGACCGCGGATGGACGGCCGGGATACTCGGGGACGACGCGAACACCGGCATGTGGGAACGTTGCAACCCGCTGCCCACCGATGCCCAGCCCGAAGATGACCACACGCCTGGCCTCTTCTACGACGCCTATATCACAGGCTGCGCGGCCGGGACGGGACAGGGATCTTATGACGTGGACGGCGGCAAGACGACGCTGCAGTCGCCTGTATTCGACCTGTCGGGCTACGCCTCTGCAAGAGTCGCCTACTACCGCTGGTACTCTAACGATACAGGGTCCGAACCCGGGACCGATTACTGGGTCGTCCAGATTACGGATGATGACTGGGCCACCTTCGATGAACTCGAGAACACCAATGTCAGTAACCGGAACTGGACCAGGATGGAGTTCAATTTGGGCGATTACATCGACCTCACAACCCAGGTGCAGCTCCGCTTCATAGCCAGCGACGAGGGTGGCGGCTCTATCGTCGAGGCCGGCGTCGACGACTTCTCGATTGTCGGCTGCGGAGGCGGCGAAGACACGACGCCACCGTCGGTTACGGTCACCATGCCTGACGGCGGCGAGCTCTTCATAGGCGGCGACGACACGCCCTACGACATCGCCTGGACCGCCACGGACGAGGTCGGCGTGGTCGCGACTCACATTCTTCTCTCGCTGGACGGCGGGGGAACTTATCCCGACACTATTGCGGCGGGCGCGCTCACGTCTCCCTACGACTGGTTTGTTCCCGTCACATATGAGTCCGAGACCTGTAGAGTCAAGGTCGTGTGCCTCGACGCGGCCAGCAATGAGGGCGACGACGAATCGGATGCCGACTTCGAGATCCTGAGTCTCGCGGGGATCGAGCCCGGACGGGTACCCGCGACGGTTGTGCTGATGCAGAACCGGCCGAGCCCATTTGACGGCTCGACGGTTATCGAGTTCGGCCTGCCCGAAGCGCAGAGCTTATCGCTCGAGATCTACGACGTCACCGGGCGGCGCGTGGTGTCCCTGGCCGAGGGCGTCCACGGGGCGGGCTTTCACAAGGTCACATGGACCGGTTCCGACGCGAACGGGGCCAGGGTTTCGCCGGGTGTCTACTTCTACCGGCTGGTTACAGGCTATAGCGTACTGACACGGAAGTTGTTGGTCGTTCAATAGCAGCGATTGGGGGAAAATCCCCCGGTTACCGCACAAGAAGTCGGAGAGGGTCAGGTCTCGGCCTGGCCCTCTTCCTATCTGCCCCGCTCATTCGTTCAACACGAACCTGAACCTGAGGCTGATTCGCGATTTGACCGGAATGTCACGCTGGTATGCCGGTTCGAACCTGTGCCGGTACGCCGCGTCGAGCGACGCCTCGTTGAATATGGCAGCATCGGAATGCCCGATCTCGGCTGAGATGACGTTGCCCGCTTCGTCTAAGAGCACGACGACGATGACGAGCCCCTCGACGCCGGCCCTGCGCGCGATATCCGGATATACAGGCTTCACGGCATGTATGAGCTCGGGAGGCTCGTCGAAAGCAATGAAGTCGTCGACGGCAGGCGGCGGCGGTGGCGGAATGAGGGGCATGTCGTTGAAGGTGTCGAACAATGTCGGAGCAATGGTCTCATCGAGATCGGCATCGTCCGACGGCATGATCACGGCGGGCCGCTCCGGCGGCTCTACGTCTTTGGGCGGCAGAGGGATCTCGAATACGTCCGGTGGCGGCACGAGCTCCTGTACGAACTCCTTCTTGAGCGTATAGACACTCGGTATGTACTCAGGCCAGAAAGCGAAGGCCAACGCGTGGATGACGATTGCGCAGAGGAGTCCGATGGAGAGGTACTCCGAATGTCTGGCCTTGAGTGTGGCGTTTGCGGTCATGATCCACACCCCCTCGGGACACCGTAAGGCCAAGGCGAATGCTGTCTCTACTTAACTATACCCAGAGGGCGCCGCATTGCGAAGGTGCTAAGGCTTGCCGCCTCGGGGCTCCACGCGGTAGAGGGTGTTACCGGAGTCGCAGGTCGTGTAGATTACCCCGGAGGGCGAGACGGCGACGCCATTGAATATCCATGTGGGATGGTCGGACTGAAGACAGGGCATGATCCCCTCCACGACCGTACTGACATCGCCCGTCGTGACGTCTATGCGGGACAGCCTGCCGGCGTCGCTCTCGACGACGAGGAGGTTCCCGTCCGGGCCCACCGCCAGCCCCTCGGGCGTGGCCAGGTCCCGCGCGACGGGCCTCGCGGGCGTCAGCACTCTCCCGGCCTCGACAACCTGGAACACGGCCCCGAGCAAGGCGTCGCTCACCCAGAGGTTGTCGCCCGCGGCCGCGAGCCCCGCCGGCGCCGCCAGGTCGGTGGCGATGGTCTTCCTGCGCCCGGGGTCGGCGTGGTCGATCACAATGAGGCTGCCCGACTTTCTCTCGGCTACAACTATGTCCTCCCCGAAGCGAATGGCGTTGATGGGTTCGGCAAAATCGCGATACTCCTCGAGGACTTCGGCCTTAGCGGGGTTTATGACCTGTACGGCGCTTCTCGGCAGCCATGATGTCACGATGAGGTTGTCGCCGTCGGCGCTCACGGTGAAAGGAGAAGTGATGCCCCCCGGCACTCCTATGCGGTGGCGGTCCACTCCCAGCTCCACGCCGGTGTCGCCGTCGAACTCCCTCAGGGTCCAGAAGTCGGCGACGTACACCGACTCGCCCCCGGGCCCGGAGAGAACCGCGACGCCGCCCGGGGCGATCATGCCGCCCGGGCAGCACGTACTGGCGCTCCCGTCGCGCAGGATGCGGTAGACGGTGCCGTCCTGCCCGTGGGAGACAAAGAGGCGGCCCTTCGAATCGCAGGCCAGATTGTCGAGCCCGGGCATCATCTCCGCGACGATATCCGTCTCGCCTGTTGAAACGTCCACTCTCGATACGCGTCCCCTGACCTTGTCGATTACATAGAGAGAGCCGTCGGGAGCGAAGTTGACCGCCGCCGGTATCGCGAAGCCGGCGGCCACGGTCTCGATCTCGCCGGTGGAAACGTCGATGCGCGCGACCTCGCCTTTCTTCCAGATGGGCCCGTAGAGGTAGCCGTCCGCGCCCCAGTCCATGCCGTTGAGATAACCGAGGTTCTCGGCGATCAGCCGGGGCGGGTCGGAGAGGTCCGGGTCGACCTCATAGAGGGCATCCGCCATGAATACGAGGGATACAAATAGCCGCCCGTCATCGGAGAAGGCGATGGAGTTAACTCCCGGGCTTATGAACTGCCCGGTTCTCTCGCCGGCCGGGGATACGCGCCCGATCTCGCCTGTTGAAAAGGATGTCCAGTAGAGCGAGCCGTCGGGTCCGAAGGCCACGTCGTCGGGCCCCTCGACCCGGTGGAAAGCGCCCACGGTGCTTATCATCTCGCCTGTTTCGGGATCTACGACGGCGATCTCGTTCCCCAGCACGCTGGCGACATGGAGCTGGTCGAGGCTGTCGAAGGCAAGGCCGTTAGCGCCGTGAAAGGGAGCCCCTTGGGCGAGTACGGCGGCTTCGAATGGGGCCGCTTCTCCGGCCAGGCCGCACAGCGCGCACAGGATGACCGCGGTTGCCGCAGTAAAGCCCGTCGTGAGTCTTGCTGATCGCAGCATCTGTATCCCCCCCCTTGATGCCCTACATTGTTGGGCATGGCGCCGCTTTTGTCAAGCCTGCCCCGCGGCCTCCCTATTCGCTTGACCCGAACCCTATGGGCCATCACAATGGTCTAAAGCGTAGAGGGGGTATTGATGGCGGTATTCTTAAGCGATTTCGGACATGCGATGCTCGGCTATCTGCGCGAAGTCGTGCCGGCCGTAGCCGTGGGGTTTCTGATAAGCGGTCTCGTGCACGAGTTCCTGCCCTCGGACTGGATAGAGAAGCATATGAGCGGCAGGGGGGTGCGGGGGATTCTCTATGCCACGCTCGTGGGTACGGTCGCGCCGGTCTGCTGCTGGGGTTCGCTGCCCATAGCCGTAAGCCTTCACAAGCGAGGGGCGTCGCTGGGTCCCGTGCTGGCCCTGCTCGTGGCCACTCCGGCCACTTCGGTAACGGCGCTCATAATGACATGGCAGTTCTTCGGGCCCGGGTTCGCCGCATACCTGGCCGTTGCCGTAATCGTGATGGGCATAATTATCGGCCTCGTCGGCAATCTCCTCAGGGTGACGCCGAGGGTGGTGGAAGAAGAGCCGGCCTGCCCGCACTGCTCGGCCGAATCCTGCTGCGCGGACCACGGCCCGGCGGGTTTCGGCGCAAGAATGAAGTCGGTTCTCCACTACGCCTACATAGAGATGCCGCGGGAGATAGGCGTTGAGCTCCTGATAGGCGTGGCGCTGGCGGCATTCGTGCGCGTCGTCGCTCCCGTGGGGACGCTTATGAGAAACTACCTGACCGGAGCGCGCGCCTACGTCTTCGCCGTCGTCTTCGGCATAGTAATGTATATGTGCGCCACCATGAGCGTGCCCCTGGTCCACGCTTTCAGGGGGCAGGGTTTCGCGGAGGGCGCCGGGATGACGCTGCTTCTCATCGGCCCCGTGACGAGTTACGGCACGGTGCTGGTGCTCCGCAAGGAGTTCGGGCTCAAGATACTTCTCGTCTATCTCGGGATGCTGGCATTTCTCGCCATACTGCTCGGCTACCTTTACACGCTTATCTAGGCGCATAAAAGGACATTGACGCCCCGGTCGTTCTCGGGTATAGATATGAGTGCGAAGTCGGTCTCCATACTGAGTAATCCCCTGAAGTACACTTGTCGTGCGGGAGGAACTTGCTATGTACAGGTATTGTGCGTTGACTGTCGCTGTCGTGGTTGCGCTCTGTAGCGTAGCGGCAGCGGAGACGGGTTTTGCAGGAAGGCCGATAACCACCAACGCTTTTGCCGAGACCGGTTACACGCTTCACCGGGACGAGTTCGCTATCGGCATCGGCCCGATAGAGTACGGAATTACCGAGCATATCCAGCTCAGCACCAACCTGCTCCTGTGGATGTTTCAGATTTATAACGCCGATCTCAAGGTCGCCTTCACCAAGAGCGATAAGCGAGCCTTCGCCTGCGGCTTCGCCGCTTTGAGCCTCTCGCTCACAGATGAAAACACCGATGCAGAAGGTGATTACCTGGCCCTGGTTCCATACCTGGCCTGGAGCTGGCGGCTCAGCCATAACACGCTCATGCATGCCTATGGGCGCTACGCTTACCTCAAGGCCGAAGAGACCGACGATGTCGATGAACCCGAGCCCAATGAGCTCTCGTCCGGAACAGGCGTCTACCTCGGGGTGGAACATAGCCGCAGCAACCGCACCAAGTTCCTGTTTGACTTCGGCTATGACGCCACGTTCAAGGGCGTGCGCGGCGGCGGCGCCGTGCTTTTCGGCTGGAGCACCTTCCGGCTGAAACTCGGGCTGAGCTACTTTGCGGCCGGGGATGGGGACGGGTTCTTCTTCCCGATCGTGGGGCTATTGTGGCGATTCAAGGCGTAGCCCTGGCTCACTCCGCATAGAGATGGGAGAACATCCTCTCCTGCTCGCCGGAGATAGTCTCCAGCACCCCGGCGATATCGCCGCCGAAGAGGCCGCCCAGCCGGCCGGTATTGAGCTCCGAAATGTAAACCGCGCCGTCGGCGGTCTCGTAGACTGCTGCCCGGCACGGCATGATGGCCGAGACGAATTTGTTCCCGTCGCGCTGGAGAAGACCGTAGGCATAGTCCGGCTGACACAGCGAGACGATCTTGAGCCGGGTCATGTCATTGTGCCCGGCCGAGATCAGGCTGGCCTGTATATCGTACACCTTGGGAACTTTCCACTTATAAGAGTCTGCGGCGTTCGCGATGGAAGTCACCGTTGACTCGAAGTCGAGATTACTCCGGTGCACCTTGAACATCATGCCCGGGAGGGCCAGGTAGACCAGAATGCCCATGAGGAGGGCGCCTACCACGAGCCCGGCAATGAAAATCCCGGCTTTTCTCGCCATCTCTAAGCCTCCTTCCGATTTTCGGGCCCGAATTATAGCATATGGGACCCAGAGAGGCCACATTCGGTCGCAACTGACACTATTTTAGTTGAATCTTTGCGACGCAATAGGTAATCCAACTAGTAACCAATCTGAATACATTTACGCCGACGGGATGAGAGCGGAGCGCTCCAGTCAAGGGGCGGGGAGGTGGGAATGTCCAGTCTCAGTAAAGACCAGATGGCCTTTCTCGAAGGCAAGTTCGGGAAGCGCGTCAATTTCGACAAACTCGAGAGAAAACTCTATAGCCACGATATTGCATCCATCCCTTCGATGGTCAGACCCCTTATCGGAAACACGACCCCCAGGGCGGTAGTGCTCATAGACTCCGAGGAGGAGCTGGTCGAGCTCGTCAAGTGGGCGGCCGAGAACAGGATACCGCTCACGCCGCGCGGCAAAGCCAGCTCGGGTTACGGGGGAGTGCTCCCGGTCGGCCAGGGCATAGTGGTCGACTTTTTCCACATGAACAAGGTCATCAAAGTGGACAGCGCCAACCTGACGGCCACCGTTCAGGCCGGGCTGGTGTGGGAGAAGTTCGAGACGGAACTTGTGAAGCACAACCTGGCCCTCAGGCTCTACCCGACGAGCGCGCCGGGCAGCACGGTGGCCGGCTGGCTCGCGCAGGGCGGCGCCGGGATCGGCTCTTACGAATCGGGCTGGTTTAAGGATAACGTGACGGGCGCCCGCATTGTCCTGCCCGACGGCAGCGTCAGGGACATGACCGGGGACGACCTGGACCTCGTTTCCGACGCCGAGGGCATCACGGGCTTCATCACCGAAGTGACGCTTAAGGTCAAGCCGCTCGAGGAAATGGGAGTGGTAGCGGTGAGCTGCCCCGGGGCGAAGAACGTCCAGGAGCTCGCCGAGTGCGTCGTCCGCGAGAAGCTCCCGGTCTGGTCGTATGCCTTCATCAATCCACGCATGGCGGAGTTCAAGAACAAGGCCCCGCTCATGGAGCATATGGGCCACGCGGTCGAGAAACATGTCGGGCTTCCGGAGACTTATATCATCACCATCGCGTTTCGCGCCAAGGACCATGACGCCATCGTCGGCATACTCCCCAAAATGCTCGAGAAGTGCGGGGGTAAGATACTGAGCGACGAGATCGCCCAGCACGAATGGGACAGCCGCTACAAGCTGATGGTCGTGAAGCGCCTCGGCCCGAGCCTGGTTCCCGCCGAGGTCGTGGTCCCGCTTTCATCGCTCGGCGCGGTTCTGACGGAAATCGAGGAGAAGATCGACCAGCCCGTCGTCAAGGAGGCCGTGGTCATTCGCGAAGGCAGAGGCGGCAAGCCGGAAGTCGTAATCCTCGGCTTCATCCCAAGCGATGAGCGCTCTTTCTCCTACAACTTCGTTTTCGGCCTCGTCGTGACGGTTATCAACATAGCCAAGAAGCATGGGGGCAGGCCGTATTCGACCGGGCTCTATTTCGCCAGGAGCGCCGCGGAGGTCCTGGGCAAGGACAGGGTGGCGCGGCTTGAGGAATTCAAGAAGAAGGTTGACCCCAAGAATATATTCAACCCGGGCAAGGTGCTCGGCGGACAAATGGTCGCCGTGGCCCTGGGCTTGGCCAAGATGTTCGAGCCCGTCATCCGCCCCTTCGGCAATGTCGTCAAGACTGCCGTGGGCGAACGCCCGTCGAAGACGGTGAGGGGCATACCCGCCGACGTGGTCTGGTACGCCTACGCCTGTTCGCAGTGCGGTTACTGCGTCGAGGAGTGCGACCAGTTCTACGGCAGAGGCTGGGAGAGCCAGAGCCCGCGCGGCAAGTGGTACTGGCTGAGGGAGTATATGGAGGGCCGCGAGGACTGGAACCAGTTCATGGTGGACACCTTCATATCGTGCACCACGTGCGAGCTCTGCAATCTCCGCTGTTCGACCTCGCTCCCCATCGAGCCCTCGTGGATGAAAATCAGGGGCAAGATGATTCACGAGGACAAGCGCATGACCTTCCCGCCGTTTGAGATGATGGCCGCCGCGCTTCGCAGAGAAGGCGACATCTGGGCAGGTTACCGCAAGGACCGCGACGTCTGGTTCCCGGAGGACCTCAAGGCCAAGCACGGTCACGGCGTCAAGTCCGACGCGGTCTATTTCGCCGGCTGCACGGCGAGCTACGTGGAGCATGATATCGGCATGGCCAGCGTCAAACTGTTGGATTCGGCTGGTGTCGATTTCACCTACCTCGGCAATGCCGAAAGCTGTTGCGGAACGCCGATGCTCGTAGCGGGCATGTGGGACGATTTCGTCGACATCATGAAGCTTAACATAAAGGCGGTGAAAGCCTCGGGCGCCAGGACGGTTATTACATCGTGTCCGGCCTGCGACATGATGTGGCGCCACGTCTACCCCCAGTGGGCCAGGAAGATCGGCATAGAGTACGACATCGAGAGCAAGCACTACAGCGAAGTGGTCAGTGACAAGATCAAAAAGGGCGAGTTCAAGTTCCCCGACAATGGCAACAAGCCGACTACTGTCACCTGGCATGACTCGTGCCATATCGGGCGCGTCTCGGGCGTTTACGAGCCTCCGAGAGACCTCATAAAGGCCATGCCGGGGGTCAAGTTCGTCGAGATGAGTTCCAACCGGGAGAACGCGCACTGCTGCGGCAGCGTGCTGACCCTGCTCAAGGAGCCCGACGTGGCGGCGGATATCGGCGAGGTGCGTCTCAGCGAGGCCGTCGAGGCCGGCGCCGAGAAGGTGCTCGCTCTTTGCCCGTGCTGCGAATTCCAGTTCCGGGTGACGACCGACAAGAAAAAACTGCCTGTTGAAATCGTCGACCTGGCGCATTTCGCGGCTTCCAGGCTGGGCCATGAATTCCCCGACCCCAACCCGGAGGTCAAGCGGCAGTGGGCCGTGTTCGAAGCGATGATCGAGCTTATGACCCCGCAGGGCTTCGCGGACATCATGGGGACCATGTGGCCCGAACTCATAGACGCAATGCCCATGGGTATGGGCGGCATGATGAGAACCATGGGCAAGATCCCGGGCGCCCTCGAGATGATGAAACCCATGTTCCCGGTGCTCTTCCCCAGGCTTCTTCCCAGGATGATGCCGAAAGTTATGCCGGTCATGCTGGAAAAGGTTGAACAGCGGATCCCGATGCCTGATTATATGAAGGAGCAGATGCCGGCACTTATGCCAAAGGTCATGGATAATCTGATGCCCCATATGATCGCCGAAGTCGTTCCGCTGGTAACGCAGCCAATGATCGACTACCTTCAGGGGAAGAATCAGGGTTGAGAATAGACGACCCCTGTACGGGTTTCTCAATCGTTAAACAGGAGGTGCAGAATGAGGAGTACCCTGCTGTTCGGACTCGGGCTCGCGGCAATACTTATTGTCGGGCTGTCGGGTGTCGCACTTGCGACGAATGGCTATCTCTCTCACGGGTTGGGTATGAAGGCCAAGGCCGTCGGAGGGGCGGCAGTCGCCTGGCCGCAGGACGCGCTGTCGGGCGCCAATAACCCCGCCGCACCAGGATTTCTCGGGGGCCGCTTCGACTTTGGGCTGGATCTCTTCAGACCCGACCGCGGGAGCGAGATCACCGGGCACGCCAATGGCGATATGGTAGACGGCGAATACGATGCCAACGGCAAGAGCAATTTCTGGATGCCCGAGATCGGATACAACAACCAGTACCGTGAAAACCTGGCCATAGGGTTCGCGCTGTACGGCCGGGGCGGGATGAACACGACTTACACGACTCCGATCCCGCTTTTCGGGACGACCGGCGCCGGCGTCGACCTGATGCAGATGTTCTTTGTTCCCTACATCGCGTACAAGGTGAGCGAGAACCACTCCATCGGCTTCGGCCTGAACCTGGCCTGGCAGGCTTTTGAGGCCACGGGCCTTGAGGTCTTCGCCGACACCGTGATGACGTCGGATACTACGTACGCGGGCAGGTACTCGAGTGACCCGATGAGCGTTACCAATAACGGTCATGAGAGCTCTATGGGCCTGGGGGTCACCGTGGGCTGGATGGGCCGCGTACACCAGTCGGTTGACCTGGGGCTGGTTTACCAGAGCCGCACCTATATGGGCAGGTTCAAGAAGTATCAGGGCCTGTTCGCCGAAATGGGCGACTTCGACGTCCCGCCCTCACTCGCCGGCGGTATCGCCGTGAGGGCGAATGAGAAGGTGACGCTTGCGCTCGATGTCCAGCATATCTGGTACAGCAATATCAAGGCCATCAACAACCCGCTGCTTCCCAACTTCGGCCAGGCGCCGCTGGGTGATGACGGAGGCGCGGGATTCGGCTGGCAGGACGTCACCGCCTTCAAGTTGGGCGTAGCCTACGACGCTACCGAGAAGATAAGGCTGCTGGGCGGTTACAACTACGGCGCGCAGCCTATCCCCGAGTCCGAGACCCTCTTTAACATGCTGGCGCCCGGAGTGGTGGAGAGCCATCTCACCCTTGGCGCTACGGTTGCGGCCGGCGGTAGCGCCGAGATCACGCTCGCCTATATGCACGCTTTCGACAAGAAGGTGGAGGGTTCGAACTCGATCCCCGATATGATGGGCGGGGGCGAGGCCGACCTGAGGATGAGCGAGAACTCGTTTGGTTTGGCGATGGGCTGGAAATTCTGAGGTAACTCGCAATCAGACTAAAAGGGGCACCTCTCATGAGGTGCCCTTTCGCATATTTGCCCCTGGGCATATGCGCAGATACCAAAAAAGAGTCAGGGCCGGCTTAGGTGAGTTTTTCTGACTTCGCTAAGCCGAGGAACACTTCGCAGCGCCGAAGGGAGTTCAGTCTGCGCACTCAGCGATTTTGCACGCGAAGGCTGTAACCACTCATCAAGAGGCTAATGCCAGCCCTGACCCGCTATTCAGTTTTTTGATGACCAAACCGGGAGGATGAACCAGGGCAGGAACAGCCGCTCTCAGAATATCGAGATACGGGAAACGGGCCGTCCGGGTACAATTGCACGCCTGACGGACACCTCTGGTACGGCCTTCCTTGCCATCACAGCTCATCAACTCCCCGCAGCCATGCTGCGTTTTTCAAGGGGATTTTATCGCTAAAAGCAGATGATGTCAACACAAATATTCATTTGTGACCGGGTCTGGTCGGAATGCATTGAATACAGGCGACTTATGGGGCTATTGAGACCCGCAAGCGGGTCGAAGTCGGGGTTTGTGGGAGGGCCTCGTGGCTATTAACCGTCGGCCTTCTGGATCCTGGCCCACTGGTCGCGCAGGGTGACCGTGCGGTTGAAGACCAGCCGCCCGGGAGCCGTGTCCACGGAGTCGACGCAGAAGTAGCCCATGCGCTCAAACTGGTAGCGGTCGCCCGGTCCGGCGTCCTTGAGGCAGGGTTCCACCTTGCAGGAGTCGAGGACTTCGAGGGAGTCTTGCCGGATGTAATCCTTGAAGTCCTTGCCCTCCTCGACGTCCATGGGGTTTTCTCTGGTGAAGAGATTGTGGTAGAGGCGGACCTCCGCGTCGAGGGCGTGCTCGGCCGACACCCAGTGAAGCGTGGCCTTGACCTTCCGGCCGTCCGGCGCGTCGCCGCCGCGCGTTTCGGGGTCATAAGTGCAGCGAAGCTCGACGACCTCCCCTGAGGCCTCGTCCTTGATCGCGTCGACGCATTTGACGAAATAAGCGTAGCGCAGGCGCACTTCACGGCCCGGGGCGAGCCGGTAGAACTTCTTGGGCGGGTCCTCCATGAAGTCCTCCCTCTCTATGTACAGAGTGCGGGAGAAGGGCACCTTTCGCGTGCCGGCGCCCGGGTCCTCGGGGTTATTGATGGCGTCGAACTCTTCGACCTGGCCCTCGGGATAGTTCTCGATCACGACCTTGAGCGGGTTCAGCACCCCCATAACGCGGGGGGAGCGCTTATTGAGGTCTTCCCGGACGCAGTGCTCGAGAAGCTTGATGTCCACGATGCTGTCCGCCTTGGACATGCCTATCCTGTCGAGGAAGGCCTTGATGGCTTCGGGCGTGAAGCCGCGCCGCCTGAGCGCGCAGAGCGTCGGCATGCGCGGGTCGTCCCATCCGCTGACATAGCCTTCTTCCACCATCTGGCGCAGCCTTCGCTTGCTCATGACCGTGTAGGTGATATTGAGCCGGGCGAATTCGATCTGTTGTGGGTGATGAACCCCCAGCTCGTCGAGAAACCAGTCGTATAGCGGCCGGTGGTCCTCAAACTCCAGACTGCATAGCGAGTGGGTTATGCCCTCTATCGAATCCGACAGGCAATGGGTGAAGTCGTACATGGGATAAATGCACCATGCGTCGCCCGTGCGGTGGTGATGCGCATGGAGAATCCGGTAGATCACCGGGTCGCGCATGTTGATATTGGGAGCGGCCATGTCGATCCTGGCGCGTAAAGTACGGGAGCCGTCGGGGAACTCGCCGTTGCGCATGCGCTCGAATAGGTCGAGATTTTCCTCCACGGAGCGGTCGCGGTAGGGGCTGTCCTTTCCGGGTTCGGTGAGCGTTCCGCGATAGTCCCGCATCTCCTCCGGCGAGAGATCGCATACATAGGCCTTGCTCTTCTCGATGAGCTCCACGGCGTAGGCATAGAGCTGCTGGAAGTAGTCCGAGGCGTAGTACAGCCTGTCACCCCAGTCATATCCCATCCAGTGGATGTCTTCCTGAATGGCGTCGACGTACTCAGTCTCTTCCTTGGTCGGATTGGTGTCGTCGAAGCGGAGGTTGGCGAGTCCGCCGAACTCGAGCGCCACCCCGAAGTCCAGGTGGAAGGCCTTGGAATGGCCTATATGCAGGTAGCCGTTGGGCTCGGGGGGGAAGCGCGTATGCACCCTGCCGCCGTATTTGCCTGTTTCATTGTCCCGTATGACGGTGGCGCGGATGAAGTCCGGTCCGCGCGAATAGGGCTCGCTCATCTGGTGGCTCCTTTGCCGGGTTGCCGGTCGGGCGATTTCAATGTTCTTTAGACATAATAGGGCCAATCCCGAGGGCGTTGTCAACCTCACAGTCAGCCGGCAGCGCGTTTCTTGAATGCCGCCCGGCTATTTAGTATACTTCCCGTGCGGTCATCCTGTGGGGTCAGGTCTCGAAATGCACAGGTCTTGAAGCGTGTAATCACTGCGTAATTACAGAGACCGGCCCGGCGGGCAGTCCCGAGGACGGATTCCAACACCGACAGGGAGGTAGGGAAGTGAGAATCTACATCAGGTCATTCGTTCTTGTAGCGCTTTGCTTCGCGGTCCTTCTCAAACTGACCGGGTGCGGCAGCGACTCGTGTGGCCCCCAGTCCTGTCAATGCGAAACCAGTCTCGCAAGCTTATGGCCCAACGATGACGGGAGGGGATGGGAGTACGAGTACACCTGGCGGACGTGGAGCGATACCTGCGAGATGTACGGCAATGTCGACGATGTTCCGCCGGCCCCCTCACTGGATACGATAGAGCAGCTGCTCGCGTCGCATCCGGTCGGCTCCGATGTCGCAACCCGCGTCGGAACCTACAAGATGAGATTCGACGGCGATTCCACGACGATGTCGGGCGCGACGGCGCAGGCCTTGAGGGACACCGCCTACTTCCCCGACGCGACTGTCGCTGCGCCGGGCGACATGATCTCCACGCGCGCATTCCTTGCGGCCAGCATTATGCAGGCGGCGCCCGGATCCGGGGCCCCGCAGGGTGCCGAGCCCGGCATACTCGGCGACATAGTGCTCACTCCTCGTCCCATTCTCATCCACGGCGGCGCATGGGAGAAGACCGACGAATACATCGGTACGTACGGCGATATCGACACCGACCTGGCGTGGAAATTCCTGGAAGACGACCTATGCGCGGGGAGTGAGTTCTCCTTCGAGCTCTCCGCGTCAGGAGGCGGGGGAAGGTACGCGCATTGCCGCGTGCTCGGGAACACCAGTGTTGAAACCGAGATGGGCCACTTCGAGAACGGCCTGGACTGCATATACATGGTCGACCTGGGGATCATGACCTATGGCGGCGAGTACGGCGCTTTCGGCTACAGGAGGCACATCACTTACGGCAACGTCATATACGTCCCCGACGTCGGTCCGGTTTACAGCTATGAGCGATTCCTGGTCTGCGTCGGCAGCAAGCTCAGCTCCGGTGCGGGAGATATGAAGCTGAGCCTCATGAACACCGGCAAGGACTAGACAATTCATGGGGGAGGGGAGCATGCCGGGGCACGCTCCCCTTGCCGACCCTGGCACCCTGTCTTTGGCGCCGGGAGAACTGGCGCTGTTCTCTATATAAGTCAGCGGCCCGAAATGCTGCCAATCCGGAACTGTAGGTTAAGCCGGATCTTCCTGTTCTCGCGCGTCAGAGTCAATTGCCCCCCGCCAGGGGCGATTCCAAACTTCCGCACCGGCCCACGGCGAAACGCATGGGCCCGAGTTCTCTCCTTGGACGGGAAACACCGCATGTGATGCGGTGGGGGATGGCAGGTAGCCTCCTCTCACGCAGCTCTCGCGCGTTGCCCCGCGTTCGCAGCAGCCACGCTGTTCTCGCAGTTGCCGATAATATCAAAAATTGCGTGTTTTGTCAACCATGTGACAGATCGACGCCCATGAAGTCACAGACGACCAACCCGGGGCGGATATTATCGACTGAGGGAGAGGTGGTTCGGGGCCAGGCTTCATTCGCTTACGAATCCGATCCCCGGCGGTCCTGGTGACCCCTCAGTTCGATAATCTCAGAAGCCTGACCCCACTTATCGCCGGGAAGGGAGACTAAGCCTCGTGCCTTCGGGCCGCACAGCTCAGTACCTTGTGCAGTGCGATAAGTCTCTCCCCCCCGGCCCTTGCCCTCTGCCGCGCCGGACGAGCAGCACGCTCTGTCGCGGACAAAGATGCTGAGAAGTTCATGATTCTCATTTACCGTTGCGGCAATCATTGTTAGCAATAGCATAGACACAAATATCCTGTATGTCAAGACCAAATCTCGAATTAGGCGAGAGGCAAGTTCCGGATGCCGTAGCCGATCAGGCAGTCTGAAATGTGTTGACAGCCCGCCGGATGGGGAGTATGTTTCTGATTAGGCTCGTCAGATGTTCCGAAAATGATATCACGTTGCTGCAACGCGATGTAAGGAACAGAGACCCGATAAGTACAGGAGTTTGGCGATGACACAGACGGAATTCCCAGCACGGTTACCCGCGGGATTTCGCGAAATCTGGGATGCCCTGAGGGAGGCGGACCGGGAGAGTACGTCCAGGCAGGTGCTGGCGCGGGACCTGGGGATCTCCACGCATACCATTCAGCGCATTCTGGTGGACGGTGATGTGCCCGACCTGGCCGGGACGCGAAACGCGAGAGTCCTGAGGGCCTGGGTCAGGATAATAGCGCGCCTCGCCCGGAAATTCGGGCGTGACGCCAGGATATGGGTGGAGGCGGTTGGGATCTCCTGGGACGATACCGTGGCGGGAGTCGTGGACGATACCCTGGCCAAACTGGCAGCCGGCGATGCAGGCGTTCGACCGGACCTGGGTGCAGACGAGGCCGGAGATGAGTACATCCACCGTGTCGCGGGATATGAGTTTCCGGATGAGGCCAAAGTGGGGATTGTGTCTGGCGGAGCAGGGCATTCCTTCCTGGGCGCCTATGTCTCCGGACTTATAGGCGCAATCCGTCCGGATTGCCGCATCACTGTAACGACCGGTGGCGAAGCCGACCTCACGGGACGTTTGACGGGTTCCGGCCCGGAGCTGGATATGGTTGCGGGTGTCGCCGATACGCTCAGGCGAAGAATGGCCGGGCTTGATTTCGTGGACATACCCGGGATCAAGATCAGGCTCTCTGCGATCTGCCTGCGAAGGCGAGAGATGGAGGCGATGCCCCCGCGCTGGCTCGAGGCCGTCTCGCCCGCAATTTCTCGGGACAACAAGTACATGGTCCTGGGCGACGATCTGGCCGCCCGGTTTCTCAAGGGGCAATGCGGCGTAGCGGAGGAGAACCTCATTATGCGCGAGCCGGGGGATCTCTGTGAAGCGGCGGATACGCTTGTCCGGGAGTCTTCGCTATGGGAGTCCTCGATGCATCAAGAGCGCTGGGTCATTCTGGTCGGTGACGAGGAAACCTGCTTTGCAGTGGGGCGGACACTGGAGGAGCGGGAGGATTTCAGGCGCGCTTACTCCGTGGAGCGTCTCTCGAAATTCCCACAGGACTTACCGGCTTTCCAGGTGGCGATCGCATTGCCCGCCTGGAGCCAGGAGATCCGGGATCTTCTGAGAGCTGCGACCGGGCTCGAGCTTATCGGTAGCGGAGGCGCACATACCGCCCATCTCTACGCCGGGCTTCTCGCCGGCGCCTTCATGAAGCGAAATCTCGTTAATCTCATAAACCCGTCGATCTCGAATGGCCCGCACATCCTGACCGATTTCAGGGCGGCCGGCGGTGTTTTCCGCGACGTGCTCTGCCGGGAGCTCGTCACGATGCTTAAGATCAGGATCGACGAGGCCCTCTTCTCCCGGGGGCTGTTTAAGACCCGCGAGGCCGTCACGGCCCAGGCCGAATACCTTGCGGTTCAGCACGCCAGAAACCTCGTGCCGGTTGAGTGGGCCGCGAGCCTGGACCGGGTCGGTCCGGGGCCCATGGCGCCGGGCAACGTGAATGTTCTC
>Ga0272444_10000416_pt1 | contig 46563 bp, 30 predicted proteins | sample SSMForm13_FD_201033 | JGI IMG/M metagenome (GOLD analysis project Ga0272444, IMG submission 201033) | Marine sediment archaeal communities from Little Sippewissett salt marsh, Falmouth, MA, United States - SSM-Form-13 | ecosystem: Environmental > Aquatic > Marine > Wetlands > Sediment ... | reverse complement strand
AGGAACCAATCGAATCCGTCGAAGAGGAGATGCCTGCGTCGGCCTTGGAAATGCTCCCCACCGACGTCCATTCCGGCGATATCGTTCATGGACGAATCGTAAAAGTTTCCCCGACTGAAATCGTGATCGACGTCGGGCTGAAATCCGAGGGGATCATCCCGATGGAGGACTTTCAGTCCGCTGGGGAGGAGCTCAATCTTTTCGTAGGAAAAGAAATTGATGTCTTGGTCGTTCAAATGGAAAGTTCGGATGGCTTCCCGATTCTTTCCTATCGAAAAGCGCAGGAGCTGCGTTCCCGTCAGCGCGTCCAGGAAGCGCACGCCAACGGCGGCCACGTCAAATGCCGCATTGTCGAGAAAACAAAAGGCGGGTATCGAGTGGACGCCGACGGTTTCCCGGGATTCATGCCTTTCTCCCAGTCCGGCGTTCGCCGGGGGGATCCCAAGGCCGCCGAGTCGCTCGTGGGCCAAGAAGTAACCGCCAAGGTACTGGAGCTGCGCTCGAACCGGGACGCCGTGTTCTCTCACCGCGCCTACGCGGAGGAAACCCGCGACCAGATGCGCAAAGAAACGCTCGAAAAGCTGGAACAGGGAGCGGTCTTTACCGCCAAGGTGAAGAATATTACCAGCTTCGGCGCGTTCGTTGACTTGGGCGGCGTGGACGCCCTGCTGCATATCAACGACATGGCCTGGCAACACGTCGGCAGTCCGAAGGACGTGGTTCAAGTCGGCCAGGAAATCGAAGTCAAGGTTCTCTCGACGGAAGAAGGCCGCATTTCGGTCGGCCTGAAACAGATGTCCCCGGATCCCTGGTTGACCGTCGCCGCCAAATTTAAGGAAGGCCTCAAGGTACGCGGCCGGGTGACGAGCCTGACCAAATACGGCGTTTTCGTGGAGATCGAGCCGGGGGTGGAAGGTTTGATCCACATCTCTGAAATGTCCTGGACGAAACACATCAAGCATCCCTCGGAATTGTTCCAGGTCGGCGATTCGGTTCTTGCCGTCGTTCTGCAGATCAATATCGAGGACAAGCGAATTTCGCTCGGCTACCGCCAGACCATGGAAGATCCCTGGAAAACCGTGAAAGAGAAGTATCCTGCGGGAACGCGGATCGAAGGGGAAGTGACCGGCTTGGCGGACTTCGGCGCTTTCGTTCACATTGACGAAGGAATCGAAGGATTGGTGCATATCTCGGATATGTCCTGGACGAAGAAGATTCGGCACCCTTCCGATTTAATCAAGAAGGGGGACATTGTCGCCGCGGTCGTTCGGGAAGTGGATGATAAAAACCGGAGAATCTCGCTCAGCCTGAAGCATATTGTCGAGAGCCCCTGGGAAGAGGCGGGCCGGGATTTGCGCGTCGGCAAGGTCGTCGAAGGCGTTGTGAAGAAATTGACTGACTTTGGAGCCTTTGTGGAAATCGCCGAAGGAGTCGAAGGGCTGGTTCATATTTCCGAAATGAGCCAGAAGAAAATCGAACATCCCTCGGAGGTGCTCAAGGTCGGAGAACGCATCAAGATGAAAGTGCTCAAGTTCGATCCCGGGCGCGAAAAAGTCAGTCTCAGCCTGAAGGCCTACCATGCGGACGAAGACCGCCGGGAAATGCGCAAATACATGGACGAGCAACCGCCCGCTTTGGCGAGCATGGGCGAACTGATCAATCAGGCTCTCCAAAAGAAGAAATCGAGCGAGAACGATTCGGCGGACGACTGAATCGATTCACCGCCGAGCTGTCCCTCGACGCTTCTGTTGTTCCGCGCGCGGAGAAAACGTTGAATACAGCAAGCGATCTAAAATCCGGCACTCGTTCTGAGAGCTTTATGGAAAGGCGACCCCGTCCCCAAATCGAGGGTGCCGTTCAGGAAAGATATGAGGCGTTTCGTACTCATTGACAACCATCATATTGGAGTCAGTTTCCCTTACAACGAGCAGGCCATCCAACAGATCAAGCGCCTTCCCGGACGAAAGTGGAACACCAAGGAGCGGCGTTGGGAGCTGCCTCTCAGCCAGCTGGGGCAGGTGCTGAAGATTCTCGGCGCCGAGGCCCAGAACGTTCCCCGTTCCATCTGGGCGTTGTACGAGGAGCAATGGGGCGGCGACGTCGACGCGCGCCTGGAGGTCGGCAATTGCTTCACGACCCTGCAGGGGCGCAACCTGCCGATGGCACGCATCGAAGAGGTCACTTCGTTTTGGGTCGAAGGCGCGGAGCACACCGACCGCTACAAAAAGGGGCAATGGGACGGCCTCAAGCGACTGCTTCGCAAGAAAAAAAGCATGGAGTTTCCAACCGGCCTGTTACCTTCGGTTCTTGAAGTTTTGGATCGGCACAAACTGAAATACCGGCTGATCGAGCAGTTTTCCCTTCCCGGGCCGAGCCTGGAACTGCAGCTGCAGGGCATCGAACTCCGAGCTTACCAAAAACGTGCCGTGAGCCAGGCGATGAAAGCCCGGCGGGGAGTGCTCCAAATGGCAACCGGTTCCGGAAAAACGGTTGTCGCCGCGGCCCTGATCGCCCGGTTGAAACAGCCGACGTTGTTCTTCGTCCATACCAAGGACCTCCTGTACCAGGCGAAAGACTACTTCCAGAAGTCCCTTGGCGTCTCCATCGGACAGATCGGCGACGGCGTCGTGGATATTCAACCGATCACCGTGGCCACAATCCAGACCACGTCCCGCGCCTTTGGGGTGAAAATTCCGAAAGAAGAGCAGGCCGAGGTCGAAAAAGAATCCAAGGTCGTGACCGCCGCCGAGCAAATCCAAGCCATCAAAGAAAAGAGCGAAATCACGCCGTTGGTGTTTTTCGACGAATGCCATCATTTGCCGGCCTCCACATGTTACAGCCTTGCCATGCGCACAACGGCGGCCTGCTATCGGTTTGGCCTTTCGGCAACGCCCTACCGCTCCGACCGCCAGGACCTGATGATCGAGGCCGCCGTCGGACCCAAGGTCTTCAAGGTGAATTCTTCCTTTCTGATTCAAAAGGGATACCTCGTTCGTCCCCAGATTCATTTCTTTCGGATTTCTCCGACGCTGAAGACGGGGCGCTATGTTCGCTATGCAACGGTCTATCAGCACGAAGTGGTGGAAAACGCCAATCGCAATCAGTTGATTGCTGAATTGGCCAAGGGCTTTGCCAAGCGGCGGCAAACCGTGCTGATTCTGGTCACGCAGGTGAAGCACGGCAAGCTGCTGGAAGCGCTCTTGCCCCAAGCGGTCCTGCTGACGGGAAGAGATCGGAGCGACTTCCGAACGAAGACCCTGGATGCTTTGCGCAAAGGCACTCAGAAGATCGTCATTGCGACGACGCTTGCCGACGAGGGGCTGGATATTCCAAGCCTGAATGTATTGATCCTGGCCGGAGCGGGAAAGTCGGAAACCCGCGCGCTGCAACGCATCGGGCGGGCCCTTCGGAAAACCGAGAAAAAGAACGAGGCAACGGTCATCGATTTCTACGATCAGACGCGCTTTCTTGAATTGCACAGTCAGCGGCGTCATGAAATTTACCAGACCGAAAAAGAGTTCAAGATCCAAATCGAAGACGATCCATCCCTGCGCCTCAACGCATCGGGAAGGTCGCAACGCGACCTTCTTGAAGGACTCCTCTCTCGATGAATCGGCAAAGAGACTTATGGGATTGTCTCTTTCTTCGCGTATTTTGAAAAGGAGTATCCAGGCACTTGTACCCATCTCCCATACCCTTGCTTGACTTGACGGCGCAACACGCCGAGCTGCGAGAAGAAGTGCTGCAAATCGTCACCCAGGTGATTGACGCGCAGGCCTTCATTTTAGGCGAAGAGGTGGCTTCGTTCGAGCGGGAAGTGACGGAATCGCTGTCGAGCCGCCATGCGGTCGCCTGTGCGTCGGGCACCGATGCGCTGATCTTGGCGTTAAAGGCCCTGGACGTCGGTCCGGGCGACGAGGTTCTTCTGCCCCCATTCACCTTTTTTGCCACCGCCGGCGCGGTCTGCAACGTCGGCGCCCGCCCGGTGTTCGTCGACATCGAGCCGGACGGCTTCAATCTCGACGTAGCCAAGATCGAAGCGCGTCTGACCAACGCCACAAAGGCGATCATTCCGGTCCACTTGTTCGGCCAATGCGCCGAAATGGACGCACTGCAGGATCTGGCGCGCCGCTATGGAATTCGCGTGATTGAAGACGCTGCGCAGGCCATCGGGGCCACCTTTGACAACCGTGCCGCGGGAACCCTCGGTGACGCCGGCGCGTTGAGCTTTTACCCCACGAAGAACCTTGGCGGATACGGCGACGGCGGGATGGTCCTCGTCCAGGACGCCTCGCTGGCGGAGAAGATCCGTCTTCTGGGAATGCACGGCGACACCGGAAACTATTCCCACCAGATCGTGGGCACGAACAGCCGACTCGACGCCCTTCAAGCCGCCGTTCTTCGCATCAAACTCAAGCGGCTCGGCCAATGGAACGCCCTTCGAAAACAGCGGGCCGATGACTACCGGAGGCTGTTGGCGGATACGCCGGTGACTCCGCCGGTCGAGCTGCCCAAGCGCCGCCACGTCTACCATCTGTATGTGATTCGAGCGCCTCGGCGGGACGAACTGATGAAGGACCTGGCCGAACACCGGATTGGATGCCGCGTGTATTATCCTAAACCGCTCCACCTTCAGGAGTGTTTCCGCGATCTGGGATATCGGCAGGGCGACTTTCCCGTCGCGGAGCAGGCCTGCCGCGAAGTGCTCGCCCTACCGCTGTACCCCGAATTGAAACCGGAAGACCAGCAGCGGGTTGCCGAGGCCATCCACCAATTTTACAAGACCGCTTGACCGAACGGGGAGAAACTCAACGGAGAGGCGGCGCTGGAACAAATCCGGCGGGAGAAGCGCGCATTCGGCTTTCTTGCTGAGCGTCATACGTTCGCCGGGCGGACTCGATCAGGTCCCGGTTCTCCGGCGCGTCGCGAACGTAGATCGCGTAACCGGCATCCTCATACACCTTGGCCCAGCCGGACTGCTCCGCTCCACTTAGGAGCAGATGCAGTCGGCTGTCTCGACCGAGGATCATAAAGTCAATACCATAGTCCTCGAGCGCCTTCTTCCAATAGGGCGGCCGCAATCCCTTCTCGATCTGCCAGCGCAACAAATCCTGCGCCACGGGCGACAGCTGGGTGTATTCCACCGGGGCCAAGGTATTGCCCGACTCGATGGCGAGACAATCGATCAGGATATCGCTTCCAAAAATGTCAAAGCGACTGTCCGTGAACGTCTTGAAGCGCTCCGGGGAAAGCCGCCAAATCAAGTAGCCGGAGAAATTGATCGGGTTATACATTCGACCGCGAAAAGGGTGCCGCTGGAGGAAATTAACAGCATCGACCGGAGGGCCGTAGCGCAGATAGCCGGGGCTGCGCAAAAGCGGCCGGACGTTCCTTTGCCACTTCGACGTGAGCAGGATGCCGGCTCCAAGGACAAACAGCGCCAGGAGAATCCCCCAGCCGGCTTGACCGATTCTCCGCACCGCGCCGCTCGGATGTGCGACAAGACTATGCTGCCAGGCGGCAATCTGTTCGAAGAGAATCGGCGTCACGACAATGGCAAACAGCGGCAGATGACGCACGTGAAGAAGCGACTGGTGCAGGAAAAACAGGACCAACAACGCCTCGCTCAATCGAAACCGGCGAACGCTTCCCAGGCCGAACGCCACCAGCAGAATCAGGAGAACGAGGTACCCGGTTGTATGATGCAGATTCGGCATCTGCAACTCGCTGACATACTGAAGCAGCTCCTTGTTGCCCATCACCTTAAGGGTCAGAAGGTGAATGTGGTACGTGAAAGGATTGCAGAACGAGGCGAGGCCGAGAATCGCCAGATTCAACCCAAAGCGCCGGGCTTGCCCGAGGGATTCGGCCTGCGTGGCGGGGCCGTTCGAGGCGAGCCGGCCTGCCAGCCAGGACAACAGCGCACCGGCCAAACACAGCCCCGCGATCACCAGCCCAAGAATCGCTCCGCCGTGGAGATTGATCCAGAGAACCATCAGGGGAAAGGAAACGCCTTGCGTCAGCGCAACCTTCTTGCCGTCACGGAGATTGAGAACAAGGTGCAGGTAAACCGCAGTCAACAAACAGGTCAATACCGGGGGACGAAGGTGCATGGAGAACTGAGCAGCCCAACCGGCCAACAGGGCTCCGCTCAGGGACCAAAGAACATCGTTCGTGCGACGATAGATCAGGCCGCCCACCAAGAGGAACGCTATCGCCAGCATTGCCGCTTTCACTGCAATCAGGCCTTTTAGACCCACGGCCCGATACGTCAGGAACATCAGGGTATCCGCCAACCACTCGTGATTGGCCCAGGAATGCCCCGCGCTGGTCCACGAAAAAACGTCTTCTTCCGGGAAATCAAACCGGACCTGGACGAGGTATTGCCCGGTTTTCAGATGCCACCATTGATCCCCGCCGTCCCGAATGGGGAAAAGACCGAGACTCAAGACACTCACGGTCAGGAGAAGCAACAGAAGGAAGCCGATCGGCCTCGTAAGGCGAACCGGAACCTCGGCGGATTGAGTTCCTCGGGCGTCAGCTGAATCCAAAGTCACGAAACGCACCTTGTCGGCCACAGCCGCAGCCGTCTTTATCCCGGAACGCGATCAAAAACCGAACAAAGGACTTTAGAGAATCGCGCGGGTGTGGTAACTTATTCTTATAACTTATTATGGCAACCTATTATGGTAACTTATTAAGTCACGGTAGGTTATTTGTCAACTGTCGCGGATCTTGAGAAGCGGACCGGGGCGGTAATTGAGTAGGTCGTGCCGAATTCATCTCATCGGAGTAGGCCTTTGAACAGTCCTGACGCGCCTCCAGCCGAAGAGGGGAAATATTCCGAACCTTTGACTCTCCAGCAAGTGGAGAAGACCTGGGGGCGAGGCAAAGATGCCTTCGCGGCTCTCGGCCTGAGTCTGTTGACCTTCATTGTGCTATTTGCCACGGTCAACGACTACGGAATCACCTGGGACGAGGCGGCGCCCAACTTCGTGGCCGCCCGAAAACAATCCGAATGGTTTCGGCAGGTTTTCACACTCGAGCATCCTTTTTCTGAAGAGACGATTGACCAGTATTGGCAAAGTCCTTCAACCCATCCCTCTCTGACGAGGTCTTTGATGGCCTTGTCCTTGATTCTTTTCGAAGACTCCCTCGGCGAAGTCGCCGCCATGCGAATGCCTTCGCTCTTACTGGCCGCATTCCTCGTTTTTCTGCTTTATTATTGGCTTGCACGGCGCGTTAATACCATCGTTGCCTTGGGAGCCGTGGCCATGTGGATTACGATGCCCCGGGTATTCGGTCACGTTCACATCGCCAGCCTGGACGTCCCCATGACGGTCTGGTGGGCGCTGGTTGTCGTCCTGTTTTATGAAGGAGCCCAGCGGCCGCGCTTCAGCCGCTGGCACATGATGACAGGCTTGGCCTATGGCTTGGCCTTGTCTACCAAGCTGCACTCCTTCTTTCTTCCCTTCCCTTTGATCCTCTGGATGCTTTGGACTCGACGCTGGTACGCCTGGCGGAACTTTGTTGCCATGGCCGTGCTGGGGCCGATCGTTTACCTTGGCACGCAGATCTACCTTTGGCACCACTTCTGGCTGAGGCTACTCGAAAGGTTCATTACTTACTCCACCAAGGACACGGCAGCGCCGGTGAAGATCTTCTACTTCGGCCGGCAGTTTTTCGATTCGACGCCTTGGCACTATCCCCTCTTGATGACGCTGATAACGCTGCCGGCGGCGACCTTGTTCTTCCTGATTCTCGGTTCAATCGGCCTTTATCGGATGAAGCCAAAGTCTCAACTGCGGCCCTTGATTCTTCTCAATGTCCTCGTGCCGGCGTCTCTGATCACCCTGCCCCATGCCCAAGGCTACGACGGAATTCGCCTGATCCTGCCGGCCCTCCCGTGGCTGGCGATCCTGGGCGGCTTGGGGCTGGACCGGCTGGTTCACGGCGTTCGCAATTGGACGACGCCGGCCCGGGGAACGGCCGGCAAGTTTATCCTGACACTCTGTTTTTTGGCGCTGTTTCTGCCGAATTTCTGGAACCTTCACAAGCACCATCCGTTTCATCTTGAATATTATGCCGACTGGCTGGGCGGACCGGCCGGAGGAAAACGCCTGGGCATGGAATCGACCTACTGGTGCGACGCGCTCCAGCCGGATCTTCTGAACCTTCTCAATCAGAAAATCCCGGACGGCGCCAAGCTGCGCCCCCTGGCGATGAGCTACGGAGTGCTGGAGGCTTACCAGCGCATGGGACGCCTCAAGAGAACCATTCTCATCGGCGGAGCGCCGCCGTACGATTACCATCTTTTACAGTGCCGGCAGGGCTTCTTCGGGCGCACGGAGTGGGATTTCTATATCGGGCAATTCGGTCGTCCGCTGGCGACAATCGAACATGATTCCGTCCCTTTTTTCATGTTTTTCGGCCCTTTGCAGGGTCAATCCTTGATGCGCGGTACAACTTGACGAAAGATTCGGATTCGGTAGAATGGGGACACTTTTCAGAATGAGGTGAAAGTCGGATGGCTACCAGGAACGAAAGAACATTGGTGCAGAAAATCCTGGCTGACCACTGTGGGCGAAAAGCGGTTCAGCCGGGAGATTATATCTTTGCCAAGATCGACTTGTGCATGGCCAACGACGTGACGGCTCCAATCGCGATTCGAGAATTCGCCAATTCGGGAAAAGGCACAGTCCACGATCCTGACAAAATTGCCCTTGTGCCGGATCATTGCATGCCCAGTCGAGACATCGATGCGGCCATCAGCTGTCAAATCATGCGGCAATTCGCCGAGGAGCAAAGTATCGAACATTTTTACGACGTCGGCAGGATGGGCATTGCGCACAACCTCCTGCCCGAGCAAGGCCTCGTCACCGCGGGGGATCTCGTGATCGGCGCGGACGCCCAAACGAGCACGTGCGGAGCGCTGGGCGCCTTCGCCATCGGCGTCGGAAGCACCGACATCGCCGGCGCCATGGTCACGGGCAAATGCTGGGTTCATGTTCCCGAAACGATTCAAGTGTTTTTCCGGGGCGAGATTCAACCGTGGGTATCCGCCAAAGACCTGGCCTTGTTCTTGATTCGGCAAATCGGCGTCGACGGAGCTCATTATCAGGCAATCGAATTTCACGGGGAAGCAGTTCACCGGCTCAGCCAGGAGGGTCGCTTCACACTGTGCAACATGGCCGTAGAAGTGGGAGCGAAGGTGGGAATCATCCAGCCGGATAAAACCACTCGGGAATACCTCAAGAAACGCTCGAAACGAAAACCCAATTTCCTGACCAGCGACAAGAATGCAGCCTACCTCGCAACACTGGAATATGACGCAACGCGAATCCGTCCCCAAGTCGCTTTCCCAAACGGCAGCGCCAATATTCGAGACATTGACGACGCCGGGCACGAACCGGTCGAACAAGTATTCATCGGCTCTTCGACCAACGGCTGGCTCGAGGATTTGAGGGCGGCGGCCGAGGTCCTGCTTCTGGCGCGGCGACCGATTCATCCGAGGATCCGCTTGATCGTGGTCCCGGCGACGCAGGACATTTACCGCCAGGCGTTGCGCGAGGGGATTCTTCAATCGTTCGCCGATGCAGGGGCGGTGATCTCCACGCCGACGTGTGGACCGAGTGAAGGAGGCCACATGGGAGTGCTGGGCCCCGGCGAGCGGTGCCTGAGCACCAGCAGTCGCAACGCCTCGGGCTGCATGGGGCACCCCAGCGCCAAGGTGTTCCTGTCGAATCCAGCCGTGGCCGCGGCCACGGCGATTCTGGGGCGAATCGCTTCGCCTGAAGAAATCTGAGCGGGGCCGGAAGAGCCTCCCGGACGAACGATCTTGACCGAGGACTCCGCCCCGTCGTTAAAACGAACATTCGAAAGGCGACAACACCGAATTCCGGAAGCGCGGAAACTCTCGGTTATTTGAAGTTGAGAAAGGAGTGAGCCCGTGAAAAAGCTGAAGGGAAAGGCCTTCATTTTCGGTCATGACATCGATACTCACGAAATCCTCGCGGCCCGGTACCTGTCCATCCAGGACTCCCGGAAAATGGCGGAATATTGCATGCGAGACGTTGATCCGGAATTCGCGCGGCGAGTTCAGCCCGGGGATATGATTGTCGCGGGGAAAAACTTCGGCTGCGGTTCCGGACACGAGCAAGCCGCCCGGGCGCTGAAGGACAGCGGTTTGTCCTGTATCATCGCTCGGAGTTTCGGCAGAATCTTCTTCCGAAACGCCATCAACATCGGCCTTCCCATTCTGGAGTGCCCGGAGGCCTTCGAATCGGTCAATCAAGGCGACGAGATGGAAGTACAAATCGGCAAAGGTAAAATCGTCAACAAGACCAAAGACGAAAATTATCAGGCCAAGGATTTCCCGCCCATGCTGGAGAAAATCATCGAAAGCGGCGGACTGATGCAGGCCATCCGTAAGAAAACGCTTCGGTAGAACCGCTAGATACCGGGAATCGCTGAACTTAATAGCCTCCTTCCGGGCCGATTTCACCTTGACTTGGAGGCTCATTTTGCTATGTTAGCCTGCGATTTCATGGAATGCTTTCCATCGAGATAATTTCAGTCGAACTGGGGGAAAATGCAAATGTACAAGATTGCTGTAATTCCAGGTGACGGCATCGGGCCGGAAGTCACGCGGGAGGCGCTTAAGGTCTGCCAGGCGGCAGGACAAGTGGAGGGATTTAAATTCGAGACAACCGAATTCGACTGGGGCGGCGAACGCTACAAGAAAACCGGGGAAACGCTTCCCGACTCCGGACTGGAGGAGCTGCGGTCCTTTGATGCCATTTACCTCGGCGCCATCGGTCACCCGGACGTCAAGACCGGCATCCTGGAGCAGGGGATCCTGTTGAAAATCCGTTTCGGGCTGGATCAGTACATCAATCTCCGGCCGGTCAAGTTGTATCCCGGCGTCGACACGCCCCTGAAGGATAAGGGCCCGGAGGAAATCGATTTCGTCGTCGTTCGGGAAAACACCGAGAGTCTTTACGTCGGCATCGGCGGAAATTTCAAGAAGGGAACCCCCGACGAGGTCGCCATCCAGGAAATGATTGCCACGCGCAAGGGCGTGGAACGCTGTGTGCGATACGCGTTCGAGTATACGCGAAAACGCAATCGTGAAAAGAAGCTCACGCTTTGCGACAAGAGCAACGTCTTGACTTACGCCCATGACCTTTGGCAACGGGTTTTTTACGAGGTTGCAAAAGAATACTCCGACATAACGACCGATCATGCTCACGTCGACGCGCTCTGCATGTGGATGGTCAAGAATCCGGAATGGTTCGACGTCGTCGTGACGGAAAACATGTTCGGAGACATTGTGACCGACTTGGGCGCGATGATTCAAGGAGGCATGGGAATCGCCGCGGGAGCCAATTTAAATCCGGAAGGCGTATCGATGTTCGAACCAATTCATGGCTCGGCCCCCAAATACACGGGCAAGAACGTCATCAACCCGCTCGCGGCCATCGCTTCGGCCGGACTTATGCTGGAAACGTTGGGCGAGGAAAAGGCCGGACTTCGAATCGACAAAGCCATTGCCAAGGCGCTGGGAGAGAAACATATCCCGAACCTGAGCGCCGGGAGCGGGAAGAGCACCACTGAGATCGGCGATTTAATCTCTAAATTCGTCACCGAAATCGAGATTTAGACCGCCTCGGTGTCGAATGCTTTGAACGTCTTTAGAACCGCTCGTGATGTTGTTTTTCAAGGAGGGACCATTGAGAGGGTCCATGGCTGCCGGCCGGCAAGGGGCGCTTTTGTTATCTTTCGCCTGGGTCCTGAGTTTGGGAATCCTCGGCGGATGCGGCGGCCGGGTCAACGACCTGAACCGGCAGGCATTGAACGCCCTTCAAAAGGGCAAACCGCAGCAAGCGGTCAACCCTTTGCAAGAGGCCTGTCGGTTGGCCCCTTCCCGACCGGAAATCCGATACAACCTCGCCGAGGCGTATCGCCGGCTTGGCCGGCTTGAAGAAGCCCTTGCGGAAATCGAACAGGCTGCCTCGCTGGCGCCGAACCGCGCGGATATTGCCGGAGCGCAGGCCCGGTTGCGTTTGGCGACCGGGCAGGCCGAACGCGCACTGGCGGACCTTGAGACGCTGTCCGCCCGAGTCCGAAAACAACCTCCGGTTCAGTTTTATTATGCCTTAGCTTGTGTCGAGAATGGCCGGGCGGCCGAAGCCTTGCCGATGTTGGAGAAAATGCTGAAGGCCAAACCCCGGTCTGCCCCGATCCACGCCGCCCTCGGACTGGCCTACTTGAGATTAGGCCGGGGGATCTCAGCCAGAGAACAGCTGGAAACCGCCCTCAAGCTGAACGGCCAACTATTCGCTGCCCGGTTGTATCTGGCCCAACTGCATTTATCCAGCCCCCCCAACTATCTCGCGGCTAAGGAGCAACTGTACCTTGCCCGGCAGATCGAACCCACAAACCCTCGACTCCATGTTCTGCTGGGATACGCGCACCTTGGCCTGGACAATCCAGGGGAGGCGGCCCGCAGTTTTGAGCGCTCCATCCAGCTGCATCCTTCCGGATGGGAAGGCTACCTGGGGCTGGCTGAATCCGCACTCAAGCAGGGGGACCGGCAACGAGCGCTCGACTATGCAAGGCGCGCCCAAGGCAACGGAGGCGTTCAACCGGCGGTTCTCAATTTCCTGGGGCGCTTGTACACCCTGCGCAGTCAAACCAGCCTGGCCGTGCAGATGTATCGGGAATCGCTGGAGCAGAATCCGGATCAACCGGACGTTCGGCTGGCTTTGGAAAAATTGCAGTCTTCTTGAGGGGGCCATGTACAAAGATCTCGAAGAAATCATGCTCACCGAGGAGGACATCCTCAAACGCACGAAAGAACTGGGGCGGCAGATTTCTCAGGACTATGCTTCCAGCAATAACCTGTTCGTGATGAGCGTGTTGAAAGGCTCGGTTATTTTTCTGGCGGACATTGTGCGTCACATCACCCTGCCGATGAAATACGGATTCGTTACCATCTCAACGTACAAAGGGGGAATGCGCGCTCAGGAGAAACCGACCGTGGTCAATACGACCTTTCCCTCGCTGGAGGGAATGGACGTCCTGCTCGTGGAAGACATTCTGGACTCCGGCGCGACCATTCGGTTTGCCACCGACTGGATCAAGACATTAGGCGTTGCCAGTGTGCGAACTTGCGTTCTTGTGGCCAAGGAAGGATACGAGAATTCTAAGTTTCCCCATCCCGACTATGTCGGCTTTGAGATTCCAAACCGCTTCGTCGTCGGATATGGACTCGACTACCAGGAAAAATATCGAAACCTGCGCTGTATCGGCATCCTGAAACCGGCCATCTATGGCGGTACGGAATAATCGGCGAACCGGGGCGCAAAGGCCGGCACGAGTCGCTTGGACCGGACTTGAACGAGGGATTCTAAGTCCGGTCACCGACTTGGGATCTTCATTGCTTTCAGGAACTTAGACCTCTCGGGCCCGGATCTTTTATATTGCATGACCCGCTGGGATCAACTAAGATACTCATATTCATTATTAAGCAGGAGGTGACAGAAACTTGGAACAAGGCAAAGCACTCGGATTAATTGAAACAAAAGGGCTCGTGGGAGCCATTGAAGCCGCCGACGCCATGGTCAAGGCGGCCAACGTCCACCTGATTGGCAAGGAGAAGGTCGGCGGCGGGTACGTCACCGTGATGGTTCGCGGCGACGTCGGCGCCGTCAAGGCCGCCACCGATGCCGGGGCAGGAGCTGCGAAGAAGGTGGGGGAACTGGTTTCCGTTCACGTGATTCCCCGCCCCCATACGGATCTGGAGACGATTCTTCCCTCAGCGGAAGGATAAGAGAGAACCGCCGTCGCAAATCCGCTTGGGCGTTGTGGGCAAACAGCCGATAAGGGTTCCGCCTTTGCCAAAGAAGGCGCGTGCTTTTGTGTTGCTGTTTCCCGGCCTCAACAGGATGAATCCGGGTTGAGGCCCTCGCCCCCTGAGAGCGGCCCTCCGGGAAAGCACTGAGAATGCGAGACGAACCACTGGAAGCTTTAATCCGCCTCGTTGTGGAAGAGGTGCTCAAGGCCATGGGCCCGGCGGCCGAGAGTGCGTCCTGCTCCCCGGCTTGTTCAACACCCGATGATTCCCTGGGTGGCGATTTGTTATGCATCTTCTTCGACGCTGCAACAGGTCTGGAAGAGGTTGGCCGCCAGTTAGGTTATTTGCAAACGAAAGGTCTCCGGCTGGGTTGTATCCGGGGCTCCTGTGTCTTGCCGGAGACATTCCAGCCCATTCGCTGGTCGGACGATTTTCAACAGCCTCCCCCCGGCCGACCGCCTCAGATTCTCGAACGATACAAGGCGATTCTGATTCCGAACCTGTCGCGGCGGGCCCTGGCGGAATTGGCCACGGGAGCCTGCGCGATGCCGCAAAGTGGTCTGGTGTATTCCGCATTGGGGAGAAGACTCCCTGTCGTCGCCGTTCAGGACCCCTTGATGCCGGAACGCGTTCAATGCACCTACGCCGCCATCCATCTCTCGGCGGTCCAGCAGATGGCCGAGGAGCAAATCGATAAAGTCCGGCGGCTGGGCGTGGAACTGATCCCCAGCGAAACCGTGTGCGATTATTTTTTAAAGACCAACAGTCCGGGCGGCCCGGTCAAAGACGCTTACCGGGGATTCCTGACACTTGAGGATATCGAGGGCTTTCAGGGCAACCGGATTCACTTGGTTCGGGGAACCCGGTTGACTCCTTTGGCGGAAGAATGGCTCCACGATCGGGGGATCGAAATTCGCTTTGTCGATCCCTGAGAACACTGGGGGCTTCAAACGCCACCACGGATCGGCGGCCTGAAATTCGAAGGGGGTAAATCCAAGGAGGAGTGTCGATTGCGATGGACTCGAATCAAATTGATCAGGTAGTTGAACGAGTTCTTCAGCAGCTTCGCGGCGGGGGCGCATCAGCAGTCAATTCGGGCGCATCGTCCGCCTCTCAAACCACGCCGCCTCCCTCGGCCTCGACGACGGAGCAAAGCGGCCTGTTCGCCACCGTAGACGAAGCGGTCGCCGCGTCCCGAAAGGCCTTCAGCGAGTTTTCAACGATTCCTCTGCACGATCGTTCGCGAATCATCGAAGAGGTTCGGCGGGCTATGTACCCACATTGCCGCCGCCTGGCCGAGCTGGCCGTCAGCGATACCGGCCTCGGCCGCATCGAAGACAAGGTCAAAAAGAATCAGCTTGCGCTGGACAAGTCACTTGGAGTCGAAGACGTCCAAACCGAATGCGACACGGGCAGCCGCGGCCTGACAATGGAACAGCTTGTCCCCTTCGGCGTAATCGGTTCAATCACCCCGACGACGAATCCGACGTCGACGATTCTGAACCACCTGCTCATTATGCCCGCGGCGGGAAATACGGTCGTTTTTAATTTCCATCCTAACGCGGCGGTGTGTTGCGCTGAAACCGTGCGGTTGATGAACGAGGCTTTTGTCGCGGCGGGAGCGCCGCCGAACATCGGAACCGCCTCAGTGAAACCCACCATTCGCTCGGCCATCGAGGTCATGGAGCACCCGGACATCGACTTGCTCGTCGTGACCGGGGGCAGCGCGGTCGTCGAACGGGCTATGAAAAGCGGCAAACGCGTGCTGGCCGCCGGGCCGGGCAACCCCCCGGTGGTGGTGGATGAAACCGCGGATCTGGGGTTGGCCGGGCGGGAAATCGTCACCGGCGCTTCCTTGGACAATAACGTCTTGTGCATCTGCGAAAAGGAATTGTTCGTGGTCGAATCGGTCGCCGACCGCCTCGTGGCGAATCTCCAGAAAAGCGGCGCCTACCTCGCCTCAAAAATTGAGACGGAAGCGCTGGAGAAACTCCTCATCACGCCGGACCATCACGTTCAGAAGGATTTTATCGGGAAGGATGCGACGGTCATCCTGAGCAAGATCGGCGTCCAGGCGCCATCGTCCATCCAGCTCATTCTATGCGAAGTCGATTTCGAACATCCCTTCGTTCAACACGAGATGCTGATGCCCGTTCTGCCGGTCGTCCGGGTTCGAGACTTTGACGAGGCGGTGGACTTCGCCGTCAAAGCGGAACACGGTTTTCACCATACGGCGACGATCTTCTCTCGCGACGTCAACCGAATCACGAAATACGCGCGCGCCATGAACGTCAGTCTGTTCGCCGCCAACGCCAATTGCGGCGCCACCCTGGGGTACCTTGCCGAAGGATGCACGGCCCTGACCATTGCCGGACCGACCGGAGAAGGAGTGACGCGGCCTCGCACTTTCGTAAAGAAACGAAGGGTTGTCATCAAAGACGCCTTGTCGCTTCTCTGATCCGCACCGCGCGCTACATGGTTTCGCTGACCGAAAGAACGGTGATCTGCTCCTTGTTAACCGCCAGGAATTCCGTACGCAGCACCTCTTTACCGTCCGCATCATAGAGAACCACGTCCGTCATCGGAATGAATGCAATGTCCTGCCGGTTCAACAGGTCGGAAATCCGCGCCTTCGGGATGAAGTGAACCACACCCTCAATGCGAAACTGACGGGTCCAGGCCACGACCCGGGCCCTTTCTTTTTTTATCACATAGATTTCCTGACTATTATCCGCCATCGAACTTGTTCCCCCTTCTGGGATGATCTTTCCCGGGTCGTCCACAACCGGCCCGAAATACCGGACCCTTTCGCAGCTCGCCCGGATGGCTTCTCACTGAAACATCACTCCACGATCCTCTCCAACACGACGCTGACACCGCTCCTCGAAGACCCGGGATTCCCCGGCCGGTTCCAGCCGGAGGCTACAGATCGGACTGGCCCAAAGTCCGGAGAAAATCCTCATTGGTTCGAGTCTTCTTCATCCGCTCCACCAGCAACTCCATGGCCTCGGTCATGTTCATTTCATTGAGCACTTTGCGAAGCAGCCAGACCCGCTCGAGCTCATCTCGATCCATCAGCAGTTCCTCTTTACGCGTGCTGCTGCGATTCACGTCGATCGAGGGATAAATGCGCCGTTCGGCCAATTTGCGGTCCAGATGCAGCTCCATGTTGCCCGTGCCTTTGAATTCCTCATAGATCACGTCATCCATCCGGCTGCCGGTATCGATCAGGGCCGTGGCGATAATGCTCAAGCTGCCGCCGTTCTCGATGTTTCGGGCGGCGCCGAAGAAACGCTTGGGCCGGTGCAGCGCGCTGGAATCCACGCCGCCGGACAAGATCTTTCCACTGTGCGGTACAATCTGATTGTACGCACGCGCCAGGCGGGTAATACTGTCCAGCAGGATGAGCACGTCCCGCTTGGACTCCACCAACCGCTTGGCCTTCTCGATGACCATTTCGGCGACCTGCACGTGGCGTTCAGCCGGTTCATCAAAGGTCGAGCTGATCACTTCTCCCTTGACCGAACGCTCCATGTCGGTCACTTCCTCCGGGCGCTCGTCGATCAGCAGGACCATTAGATAAACTTCCGGGTGGTTCGTCGCCACGCTGTTGGCGATTTCCTGCAGCAGCATTGTCTTCCCCGCTTTCGGCGGCGAGACGATCAGTCCCCGCTGGCCTTTGCCTAAAGGCGTCAGGATGTCCATCACGCGGGCGGACAGCCGTTCCGCTTTGGTTTCAAGCCGAATTCGTTCCAGGGGATACAGCGGCGTCAGATTGTCAAAGAGGATTTTTTCCCGCGCCAGCTCCGGATTATCGTAGTTGATCGCCTGGACCTTGAGCAAGGCGAAATACCGCTCGTTGTCCTTCGGCGGACGAATCAGGCCGGAGACCGTGTCTCCCTTGCGCAGTCCGAAACGACGAATTTGCGAAGGCGAAACATAGATGTCGTCCGGTCCCGGAAGGTAGTTGTAGTTGGGACTTCTCAGGAATCCGAAACCGTCCGGCAACGCTTCGAGCACTCCTTCGCCGAACATTAATCCCTCGCGGTTGACCTGGGACTCGAGGAACTTATAGATCAGTTCCTGTTTTCGAAGCCCGCTGTAGCCTTCAATGCCGGCGGTGCGGGCCATGGTCGTCAGTTCGGCAATGGTTTTCTTCTGAAGGTCCGCCGCTTCGAAGCTTTTCTCATGCATTTCCTTTTCCGTGACGACTCCGGTATCGCCGTTATCGACGTCCGCGGAGTTCTGTCCGGTTCGATTGGCGCTCTTTCGACTGCGCCCTGTCGTGCTTTTCGATCTCATTGTCACTCACTCTCTTCCAAAAGGTTTGTATGGATTCAATCAGTTCTTTACAAGTTCCTGTATTGTTGATTTTGACGATGCTTTGATTCTCGACCGCCCCGTCAAACAGAGGCTGCTGCAATCGATCCCGGCGTTCGAACTCTGTGGCGTCGAAGCGCCCGTGCTCCAACGTTCGCCGCAAGCGAACCTCTCTCGGAGCGTCCAGCCAAATCACGAGATCGCACTCTTGCTCCAATCCCCACTGAAACAGAAGCGCCGCGTCGATGGCCAGAACGTTCGCCGAAGGGCTCGCCCGGAAGCCTTCCATGCGCTCCCGCAACTGCTTCACCAGCGGCGGATGGACAATCCCGTTCAGGCGCTGCAAACGCTCCGGGCACTGAAACGCCGCCTGCCCAAGACGCCGCCGGTCGATCCTTCCCTGATCGTCCAGGACGTCCCCGCCGAATGCCTCCACGATCCGCCTAAAGGTCGGCTGCGAAGGCTCGAGAAGTCGATGCGCCATACGGTCCGCGTCCAGCATTTCCGCCCCTTGATCGCGGAACCAGTCGGCTACAATGCTCTTGCCGGCTCCTATCGGTCCTGTAATCCCAACGACCGCCACCGATTCTCCGCCCCTCACAGATCGGCCCAAGTCGGACCGCTTTTCAGATCCACCTTAAGGGGGACTCGTAGCGAAATGACCCCCTCCATAACCTCCCGGACGTGCTGCTTCAGGGGCTCCAGCTCCTTGACGGGAACCTCGAATACAATTTCGTCGTGAACCGTGAGAATCATTCGGCAGGACAAGCCTTCCTGGCGAAGCCGCCGCGCCATTTGGACCATGGCCAGTTTGAGAATATCCGCCGCCGATCCTTGAATCGGCGCGTTGATGGCCGCCCGAACGGCCGCCTCGCGCAAAATATTGTTCGAAGAACGAACTCCCAAGGTCGGAATCCGCCGGCCTTTCAGCGTCGTGACGTATCCTTGGTCGCGAGCGATTTCCTTCGTCTTCTCAACGTATTCCAGCACCCGGCTGTATCGGGAAAAATAGCGGTCCATGTAGTCTTTGGCTTCCGCCGGTTTAATACCCAGGCGCTGGGCCAGTCCGTAGGGGGTCATCCCATAGTTCAGACCGAAATTGATCGCCTTGGCCCGGCGGCGGGCCTCGGGGGAAACCGGCTGGTCCTCCGCGATGCCGAATACTTCCCGCGCTGTATAGCTATGAATATCCTGATCCGACTCAAATGCCAGGATCAATCCCGGATCCTCGGCCAAATGGGCCAAAACCCGCAGTTCAATCTGCGAGTAGTCGGCCGACAGCAACAGCGTCTCCGGCGGCGCTTGAAAGGCCTTGCGAATCCGCCGCCCCAAGTCCGTGCGGATCGGGATGTTCTGCAAATTGGGATCGCTGCTGCTGATTCTTCCCGTACCCGCACCCGTTTGCTGATAGCTGGTGTGAATCCGGCCCGTGCGGGGATGAATCATCAGGGGCAACGCATCCAGATAGGTTGACTTCAATTTCGAAATCTGCCGATACTCAATCATCCGCGAAGCAATTTCGTGCCCCTCGGCGGCAAGTTTTTCTAACACGCCAATCGCTGTGGAGCGCTTTCGGCCGGCGCGCAATCCCATCCGGTCGAACAGAACTTCCGCCAATTGCTTCGGGGAATTCACGTTGAATCGCACTCCCGCCAAGCGGTGAATATCCGCTTCCAACCCCTTCAACTGGCTGCCTAATTGCCCCGACTGCTCGGCCAGCTCCGCCGCATCGACATAGACTCCGTCCAGTTCCATCCGCCGAAGCACGTCGATCAGCGGCAGCTCCACGTCATAAAACAGCTCCGCCAAGCCCTCGGATTCAATCCGGTCTCGAAAGCAACCCATCAACTGCAGCGTCGCGTCCGCATCTTCACAAGCATACGGCCCCACTTCAGACAGATCCACCTCGGCCATACTCTTCTGGGACTTTCCCGAGCCGATCAGCGATTCGATCGGTGTCATCTCCATATCGAGATGCACGCGCGCCAGATTGTCCAACTTGTGCGATCCTTGCTCCGGCTCAACCAGTTGAGACGCAATCAACGTATCGAAACAGACGCCGGTCAGGGGCAATCCGGCCTTCTCCAAAAAGGCCGTATCGAACTTCAGATGATGGCCGCACTTGCCGATTTCCGGATCGGACAGAAGGGGACCCAACTGCTCGCGAACATGCTCCAGCGCCAGGTTCTCCCCTTTGGCGTGTCCGAGCGGCAAATAAGCGGCCTCACCCGCCTTCCAGCTGAGCGAAATTCCAACAAGTCGTCCGTCCATCGGATCAAGGCTCGTTGTCTCAGTATCAATCGCAATGTCCGCCTGTAAGTCTTTCAACCGTTTGCACAAGTCCTGAAGCTGTTTCGCCGTGGCGATTAGGGCGTACTTGCTTGAATCCGCCTTTCGCCTTCCGCCCCGGCCCGGCAACTGTTCCAGCAGCCTTCGAAACTCGAGACGCTTGTAGAATCGAGCCAGTTTCTCAACGTCCGGTTGCTCGATTCGCGCCTGCTCCCAGGAGAAATCCAAATCCACGTCGGTTTTGATCCGCGCCAATTCGCGCGAGAGAAACGCCTGATCCTTGTGCGTTTGCAGGGTTTCCCCGCGCTTGCCCTTCACTTCTTCAATTCGCGCGTACAGAGTCTCAAGGTTCTCGAATTGCTGCATGAGCGCAACAGCCGTCTTTTCACCGATGCCGGGTACCCCCGGAATGTTATCCACCGAATCGCCCATCAGGCCGAACAGGTCCGGCAGGCGCTCCGGGGCGCACCCGTAACGCTTGCGGACTTCTTCCTCGCTGTACAACTTCGTGTTCTTATAGTGCGATTGAAGAACCTTCACGCAGGGAGACACCAGTTGAAGCAGATCTTTGTCTCCCGTTACAATGACGACGTCAAATCCTTCCTTTGCCGCACGAACGCTGAGCGTGCCAATCAAATCATCGGCCTCGAAGCCGGCCCGCTCAATCTGAGCAACCTGGAGTCCCTCAAGCGCCTCTTTCACCAACGGAAACTGCGCAACCAGGGTTTCCGGCGGCTCGGCGCGATTGGCCTTATACTGCTCATAGATCTGAATTCGAAACGTCGGCTCCGGATGGTCAAAGGCGACCACCACCCAATCCGGACGGTATTCATTCATGAATCCATGAAACATCTGAAGGAAGGCGTACACCGCACCCGTCGGTATCCCATCCCTCGTTCGAAGCTCCGGTAACGCGTAAAAACCGCGGAACACGAACGAGCTGCCGTCTACGAGAAAGAGTCGCTTTTGCACCGAATCGTCCAAATTGTACCGTAAAGTTCGTCGAATCTGACGTGTCTTGCGGGGCTGAATTCTTTCACCCGCCGGGAAGTCTTTTCCGAGGCCTTCTGCTTCTCTCGAATCCTACAGGATCACCGGCCCAACCAGGGTATCTCAGGCCGCAGGGAATGAATCGGTTTTATGTCTGAGATCCGCCGTGTTCAAATCCTCAGACGCGAGGCGGTTCGTTCGAACCCCTCTGTCCCTGGAGTCGTTCCGCTGGAATCAGACCCAAGAATTTCAGCGGCAGGATCAAACCGAAATCCCGCCAGCGGGATCAAGCCGGAAAGGATAATGGGAAGTCAGCTCTTCAGCAGTCGTTGAGGGCTCTACTCCGCTCCTCCTTCCTTTGTTCTTTTACTCCTCGGGAAGAATGCGTACCGTCATAAAGATCAGTAGCTGGTTCTTGATGTTGGTATCCGAAGTGTCCCGGAAGAACCGGCCCACCCAGGGAAGATCGCCCAGGAGAGGCACCTTGTCAACCGACTTGGTGACTTCGTCTCGAATCAAGCCGCCGATGACCAGTGTATCTCCATCCCGGACTTTCACTCGAGTATTGGCCGTCCGCGCGGAAGTAATCGGTTGTCCGAGCGCGTCAAGCGCCGCCGAGCTTCCTCCCGTATCGTCGCCGACAAACACCGGCAAGCGCCCGGTGATCGTCGTAATCGATGGATTAACGTCCATCACAACGCTGCCGTCACCCAAGACCGTGGGGGTGACCGATAGAGTGATACCGACTTCCTGTTGGTCGTAGTCGAAGATCAGCTGGTCATCCGAGGACACCGCCGTTCCCTGAGTGTTCACTTCGACATTGCTGATATACGGTTCGTTGGACACAATATTGATATCCGCCGCCGAATCGCTGATGACCGTGATCTTCGGGGCGGAAAGAATCTCGGCGTTGGTCAAACTTTCCAGAGCGCTCATCGTGAAATTGAACTTTGAATTGCCGATCGTGCCCAAGGCAAAACTCAATCCCTGGTCCGAAGTATTGATCAAATTCAGCACCGTGTCCCGGGCGTCCTGATCATCGATCAAAATCCTGTCTTCAAATAATTCCAGGAACTGGTAATCGAAGTTCAGCCCCCGGCTGTCCTCCATGCGCAGTTCCACCAGCCGGGATTCGATTTCCACCTGAGGCACCGGAACGTCCAATTTGGCGACCAGATCCTTGATCGCCTCGACTTGTTCCCTTTGCTGTTGTTGGGCGCGAACAATAATCGTCTGGCTGGCCGGGTCCGCATGCAGCGACACGCGCAACCGCAGCTCGCGATCGAATGAATCATCCACCTGACCGCCGCCTTCTTGCGAAGTGGTGCGAACGCGGCCCGTCACGCGGTTGAGCAGATTCAACATGGCGTTAATATCTGCATGCTTAATGGGAATCGGCTCGACGATCGTTCCCCGCCGCTGCGACTGGCTCAGGAAGTTATCCACCTTCTTGATATTTTCCGGCGTGTCAACGACGGTAATCGTTCCGTCTTCTTCAAGGTTGTACTGCGAGCGCCGGAAAATACGCCGGCCTTTGGCGATCGCCTCCTCACGCCCCTCATAGGCGTAAAGCATCTGCTCCAAGACGTCAACCACGAATTGCACTTTCTGCTCATTCCGGTAGAGCCACTCGGTGCGGGGGCCGCCGGCGGGCGGCTCGGGCTCGAGGGCGACTCGGAATTCCTTCGCAACCAGTTCTTCCCTTTTCAACCGTTCCAACAGGCTCTGGTTGTTGAGCGTCGCCTCGACCTCTTTCAGCCGATCAACGGTGTCCTTCACAATCAGGATAAAGGTATCCTCTTCCAGCACCAACAAACGAGGATCGTCCGCGCTGAGACTACGCCGTCCCAACTCGCCATAGAGTTGCAGCTCGATCAGCTTGTACACTTGTTGCGCCGAATCCGGATCGAGCTTGTAATGCCGGGACTCCAGCGGCTCCTCCGCTTCCACGAATTCCGGAATGTCTTGCAGAAATGCCCGAACCTTGGCCAAGTTGTCCTCGGTATCCGTGACAATCAAAGACCGCGTATTGGGATTGAGTCGCAGATCCTTACCGGGAATGGTGGAAATCCCGACCTCGCCGTAAATAATCCGACGCAGCTCCTGGGTCGGATCTTCCAGGCTGGTCGGATCTTCGAGAATTTTTTCAATTTTTCGGTAGGCTTCTGCCGAAAGCGGCAAGATATTCGTGACAAAATTCGTCGAAACGGTAATGTCCTTCTCCGAAATCGTGTATTTGAATCCATTCGGAATCAAGATCATCTCGAGGGCTTCCCCCACCGTCTTATTGCGGATATTGACGGTGATAATGCCCTCGACGCCTTCGGTCGCAATAATGTTGAATCCACTAATCGTCCCCAGCAGACTCAGCACGTTGTCAATGTCGGTGTCTTTGAGATCCAACAAGGGAACGTTCTGGTTAAGAAGCGCCTCGATTTCGGCCCTGCGAGCCTGTTCGAGCTCTTGTCTTTCCTTCTCTTGCAATCCGGCGGCATACTCCGCTTCCGTCTGTTTGAGATATTCCAAAGTCGGCGCGTGATCCGTCTTGATTTCAAGAACCTTCTTCCACGTCTCCACGGCCCCCAGAACGTCGCCGGCCAGATAAGCCGCCTTCGCTTCGGCGAACAGCGACTCGGCTTCGGCCATCTTTCGGGCCTCCTCCTCCTTGAGCGACTGCTCGGCCAAACGCGCCTGTTCCGCCGCAATCTGCTGCCGCCGAGCGGCAATCTGTTGGAGCATCTTTTGAGCGTCGCCGTTCTCGGGATTCTTCTCCAATATGGTCGTCAGTTCCACTTCGGCCTGATCCAGCTGATCCGCTTCCAAATAAACGGAGGCCCGCTTCAGGTATTGGGCCAGTTCAACCTCCAGCGCCTTTTGTTCCTGTTCGGCCATCGCCCCCTTGGCCTCATCAATCAGGCTCAGGGCCTTCGCATAATCCGGTTGATCCACCAACAACGCCTCGGCCGCCGCAATCGCACCCTCATAATTCCCTTGGTCATACAGGGCTTCAACCGCCTCATAGCGTTGGTCCAAGGCCGCTTTCCGGGCGTCCTCCACCGCGGCCTGCTTGCGTTCCTGAGCCCGGGCCAGATCTTGCTGAGCCCTGCTCTGCTCGGGATCCAATTGCAGCACCTGGCCAAAAGCGGCAATCGCCGCGTCGTAATCTTTGCTTTTCAGCGCACTCTTGCCGGTACGGAGTAACGATTGAATCTTTTCTTCCTTCTCTTGCTGGGCCGCTAAGCGGGCTTCTTCCTGCCGGCGCAGCTCGTCCTTGCGCTTCTGCTCGGCTTCTTCCTGTTGTTTTTCAGCCTTTTCCCGTTCCTGGCGGGCCAGCTGCTCCGCTTTCTCGGCTTGGGCGTTTTGCCTGCCTTCGATCGCGTCGGCGTTGCCCGTATCGAGAGAAAGAACTTGACCGTAGAGCGCGACCGCCTCGTCAAACGCGTCGCGTTTTGCCGCCCGCTTCGCTTCGCGAAGAAGCTGTTTGACCTTTTCCTGACGGTCCTTTTCCTCGGCCTTCGCTTTTCGCTCCTGCGCCAGGCGCGCCTCGCGGGCTCGTTCTTCTTCCGCCTTGCGCCTCAGCTGTTCAGCGCGGCGCTCTTCTTCCGCTCTCTTTTCTTCCGCTTTCCGCTGTTGCTCCTGTGCCAAGCGCTCTTCGCGAGCCTTTTCCTCCTCGGCTTTCCGCTTTTGTTCTTGAGCCTCGCGTTCCGCTTCCGCTCTCTTTTCTTCGGCCTTTCGCTGTTGCTCCTGCGCTAAGCGCGCTTGCCGGGCCTTCTCCTCTGCGGCCTTCTGTTTTGCTTCCTCGGCCCGTTGCTGTTGCCTGGCTCTCTCCTGCTCGATTTCTTCTTTTTGTTTGACGATGAGCCGTTCAACCTTGGCTTTCCCCGACTCCGCCTTTCTGTTTCCGGCTTCCAAGGCAAGGACCTGATTATAGAGGCTAATGGACTGGTTGTAGTCGCCGGCTTTGCGCGCCCGGCCGGCCGCGCTCAGGAGTTCCTTGATTTGATCTTCCTGCCGCTTGCGAGCCTGTTCGGCTTGCCGCCGCTGTTCGGCCAGCTGCTTCTCCTGCTGCAGACGCTCCGCTTCCTTTTCGGCTTGCTTTTGCTGCTCCTTACTTTGGACCAAACGCGCCTGGGCCTGTTCCAGGTAGTTTTTCGCTCCCTTATACTCAGCGTCCAGAGCGATCACCTGTTTGAAATACTTGATCGCCTCCGCATACTCCCCGGCCCGATAGAGCGACTTCCCCTTGCGATACAGGGCGGCCGCGTCCGGCACTTCGTCCTGACTCGGCGCCGCTTGGGCCAGAACCTCCCGTTCGCTACCGGAGGAGAATTCATCGCTGTTTAGGTCTTGACTCGGCGCATTCGCCGATGCTTCGGAGGAGCTTTCCAACACAAATTGAATTCGCGGCTCGTCCGCCGCTAATTCGCTGTGCCATCCGCCGATTATGAGCACCCCGAAGACGATTAATCCCACCGTTCCACTTCGGAGCGCAGCCCCCCATTCCAACAGGCTGGCGTCCCGCGATCTAACCAATCTTCTCATGCGTCCCCTCCGAAATCTCACGAGACTGCTTAAGTCGAAAAAAATGAACCTCGTCTCGTAGGTGCGACACCCCGGCAGACTCGTATCCGCAACCGATAACCGAAACACAGCTCCCGCAAATCATGCGTCGATAGTCAAAGGAAATTTAAGTACAGTGGATTAAAACATTAACGACTGGAAAAAAAGTAATCCAAAATGCGTCCAGTGTCAACTATTTTTGTTGATTTATCCAGCCGGACCACCGTAGCCTGATTTCCTTCCTCAATTTATTCCTTTAGGGCAACCTCAGTTTCCCGAAAACCCTCTTTTTCCACGTAAATTGAGACGATTCTGCCCCCTTCGGTTCTGCCAATCCGGGAGAAGGTCAATCCTGAAACCGGATCTTCCCTACCTAACTGGAGAAATCTCCGGGTGTTAGTGATCGGTAAGAGGACAACGGCCCGCTGCGCGGTCGCCCGTTCAAGCTCGACATCTCCCACGATGGGCAGGGGCTTGATCCTATCCAAGGTCTGCCGAACAACGTCCGCCTCGGCCCGAATCGGCTGAAGATCCGGCAAATCCGGCAGGTCCTGAAACCGGTCGAGAAGCGATAATCCCTCCCGCTTAACCTCCACCAGCTGCTCCCATTCCTGGTTTCCCAGGGCCGCCTTGGCCGCATCCAGCTTCTGTTTTGCCTCTGCCAGCCACCGTTGGGCATTGGCGGTGGTTTCCTTCCGCTCGATGTCCTGGATCACGCGATTCAGATTTTCGACCCGATCGTCTATGGCCTGTTCCGCCCGCAAGCGATACAGAACTTGATAAATCTCCAAAGCCCGCTTCAGTTTCGCCAGGTCCCCTTGTCCTTCGGCTTCCAGCGTCTCCGCCTCGTTGAGCAAAATCGGATAGCGCCGGTCCACCTCCCCCTCCAGCTGGTCCAGCAAGGTTCCAACCTGATCCCCAATTCGCACCACGTTATCCGGGAGATCCTCGCTATACTCGTCAAGCATCTCCCGAACCCGATCGAGATTCCCCTTGGCGTCGGCCAGGTTGGTCAACTTCTCCTCGCGCCGATTCCAGAAGTCGACGGCTTCATCATACAACCGCTTCGATAACGCGTAAAAAGTGCTCTGCTCCAACTGCCTCACTCGCTCGTCAACGACCGTACTCAGCTTTTCCCGGGCATCCGCAACCGCCTCGGGAACGTACGCTTCGCCCTTTTCCGCCACCGTTTTAAGCAAGCGCTGACAGTCGCGATAAACCCGCAGCAGCTCCTCATCGCTGACTCCACCCGGCTTGTCCATCTCCTGGGCCTGGCGGAACTTCTGCAATCCCTGCGTATAGAGCGCCCGCAGTTGCTGCACCTGCGATTCCTGCCGGCAGCGCTCGATGAACGTGCTCGGCTTATACGGTTTGTACTCGATGCGAGCCTCATAAGGATCTCGCTTGAATACGTCCTGAAAGCGCTGTTCCGCTTCGGCGAAACTGCCGACGTTAAACAAACGCCGACCTTCTTCGTAAATATCCTGCAGCTCCCGCTGCTGTTGAAGAATCGATTCAATGTCAATGAAGGGATTGTGCTTGACCAAATCGATGTAGGTTTCTGGAACCGTCATGATTCGATTGACGATTCGTTCATACTCAAGCGCTTCATCTTCGGCCACCGGGGCGCTTTTGCCCCCCAAAATCTCCTTCTCCACATCTCGCCGGGTCAGTCCCTGATACATCAGCAAAAAGTAGACGATCAATCCCAGCAGCAGGACGACGATCAACCACTCGCGATACTTCACTATGTATTTCTTCAAGCGCAGCAGAAAGTCATTCATCGCTGTTTCTCAGCTCCTCCTGCGGCTGCGACGTCGGGCCGCCAGTTCTTCATCCCGCTTCTTCCAAAACTCCTCAATGTAATCCATTATCTCGATTTCACCGTGGTAAAGCTTCATGGCATCGGCTTCGTTCTCGATTCGAAAGGCGTTGACGCGCTTTTCCGTGGAAGGATTAAAGAGGGAATAGATGATCGTGGACCACTTGATTTTCGAGTTGATCAACTCTTCCAAGACCGTGGAAAATTGCCGGCAGAGTTCTTCGTTCAACTGACCTTCCATGTAAAACTCGAACTGGACGGCGTCGGGATCTTTTTGAGTTCCGAAAATGAAGTTTCTCAGCAAAGGCACTTCAAGCCGCTTGGGGCGAATTCCGGAATAAAAGGTCATCTCTTTTTCGTTCGGTTCATGCAGATCGGTGACCCTGAAGGTAAACGCATCGCCGCTGCCTTCCTCGGTCACGTTTCTCATCTCCCGAATGAACGGCGACAGCCGGATTTCCTCCATAAAGGCCTTGACCCCCATATCGTCCGACGCCCGGCCTTTGACCAACATGTGATCGTGCTCGATATTAATGGAGGTAATGGAAACAAAGCTGGTCGGCGTGATCTTAACCACCTCCAGCAGGTTATCCATGACTTTCCCCCGGCGCAGGGAGATGTCGCGCAGCATGGTGAACCGGCGGCGCATTTCGTCCTGCTGCGTTCGAACCCGCGCCAACTCTTCGCCGATCTTCCCCTTCTCGATGTTGATGACGCCTCGAATGTATTCCAGCACTTCCTGGCGGAATTGCAGTTGCTTCACAAGGTACATAACCGACATTCCGACCAACAGAATCAGAAACAGCCCCTGGATCACCATGTAGCTGCGCTTGCTTTCAAACGCCTGTCTTTGCTGAATCGTTTCCGGGATGAAGTTCATCGAGATGTGGTGATCGGACGTGACGGGCACCGCCAGGCCGCAGGCGGCCAAAGCCGAATGGGTCGTTTCCTCGGTCAACACGTCCGCGAGATCAATCGGGCACGCGCTGTCCGGTTCCAACCGCTGGACGGGAATCCCCAGCCGGTCCTCCAGAAATTCCACGGTTCCGGGCAGTTCCGTCGTCCCCCCCGAGATCAACAATCGGCTGACGGCCATCCCATCCGGTTGCGAGATGTAATAGTCAATGGAACGGCGGATTTCCGTTACCACCCGGTCAAAGACCGTGTCGAGCGTATCCACCAGGGTCGACTCGTCAACCTGGCCTTCCCATTCCGGCGGCAATCCCTCGAACCGGGACGCTATTCCGGTCGATAATCGGCCAAAGCGCGTCTTGAGGTCTTCACACTCTCCAAACGATCGCTCCAGCGTGTTCTGGAGAGCGAGGGTCAGTTCATTCCCGGCCACCGGCGCGCTCCGCCGGAATTTCAGCACATGCTGATGTTCGATGATAATGTCGGTCGTCGTCGCTCCGATATTGACGATGCCGATCACTTCCTCGGGCTCCCGCTCGATTGCCCGCGTGGCGTTGAACAAACAAACCGAGGACTCCTCAATACTGTCCGGACGCAATCCCGCCCGGGCCAACAACCGAACGTGATCGCTGATCGTGTCCCGCCGAATGGCGATCAGGATGCCTTCCAACTCGCCACCGGTGCCTCCGAAAATATGATAATCAAGCAGAATCTGATCCAGAGGAAAGGGAATCTGCTGTTTGGCCTCATAGCGAACGATTTTTTCCAACCGGTCCCCGGTGACAATCGGAATCTTCAAGGGACGGTAGAACACCGCGCGGCCGGGGATGATCGTATGCACCCGCCGGGTTCGCAGACCCAGCTCCTTCCAGACCGATTGAAGCAGTTGAATCAACCGCTGTTGGCGCTCCTCATCAGGCATGTCGGGCGTATTGCCGGTCGGCACGACCACCACTCGCTTCACCGCCCGCTGCCTTTTCCCGGCAGCGATTTCCACGATCTTGACGGAATGGAATCCAACGTCCAAACCGACAATGGAAGCCTTGCCTAGACCCAGTATCATCGCATGCTCCTTCTCAAAATCGGCTTTCTCACGGCGCGCCCGGCGGGGCGGCTCCGCGGCAAACGACAAAGCCGCCAAAACTTTCGCCGCGGCTCGAGCAGATGATCGGAGGCCCTCCAAGAGAAGAAAACCGGACGGGTAAACGAGAGCGAATCAGGCGTTTGCAGGTTGAATCCGGCGCACAGCGAGGCTGCCATGGCCTTTCCCCCCGATTCTTATCCCCGAACCGGCCGGTCCAACCGTAAGGCAATCCTTTCCCTCCAGCGGGTCGGAATCCTGCTCGATCCATCTTTCTTCTATTGAAAGTGCCCCGGCCTTCGAACCGGGTCTCCACCGCTTGTTTCCCTCTAGGGAAGCACCTTGATCGGATTGGAGGATACGCCATCCCTCGGCAAACTCGACTTCGCCAGGACGTCTTGTTGCCGCCGAAACAAACCGGTCGTCGGGAAGCGATTCGGAAGGTTAAACCCAAACAAAACATACGTGGTCTCCACCGCCCTTACAGCTTCAAAGCGAATTCTTGCGATCGTCCCCGAACCATTGATCGGCTCTCCAAACGATTTCATCGCGTAAGTAATCTCTCCCGAATGCACGTCCACCCGGTTCGCCTTGCAATATTCCAGAGGAAACGCAACATGATATTCCCCGTCGCTGATATTGACCCCTTCGGTGATCCAATTGTTATCATCGGTGTCGACCACCCGAAGCACCCGAGCATCATAGCGCAAGTACAGCGAAATTTCATCAAAAGCCACTTGATCAGGATTGTTCAGCAAGACAAAGACGTCAAACTGCTCGCCCACCCGGACTTGATCCGCACCCGAGAGGAGTCGCAACGCCGTGAGGTAATCCTCCACCTCCTCGCTGGCCAGAAAATCCTCCTGCGAAGAAAGCACCCGCAAGCGCGCCCCGAACTCCAACACGGCCTCATTCAGCACCTGCTCCTTGTTGTTCTTATCCAACATGCGCAGGTAGGTGCAGGCCGGGCGTTCCTGCAGATTCTTGAGCTTCAACACATCGTCGATCGCCCCGCCCTGCAAAACATTTTCAAACTGAAGCGAGGTTTCGCCCCGCTCTCGAATCGCCCGGACCGTGAACTGGGCGATTATTCCCCCCTGCACCGACTGAGCCTGCTCGGATTGCAGTCGGGCCTGGAAAAGAATCAATCCTTCCGCTGAGTCAACCTCGTTGATATAATATTTATCCACGGGCTGGATATTCAGCCCCAGAGCCGCCGCCGAAGCGTCGCTGACGTTGATTCCCGGCAGTACCGAGCCATCAAGGATTTCCAACACGACCGGATCATATTGAATGGCAAAGGCCACGGCGTCGTAAGGCACACGGTTCGGGTTATCCAAACGAATCCGGACCACCATCTGCTGTTCCACCAACATGTCCGGAGAAGAGACCAGGATACCCAAGGTCGGTCTTCCATCCACCTCGACGGCCTCTTTTGAGCCCTTTATGGTCCCCACGCCGGGACTCGTCGCCTTCGATTGCCTATCGGTCGACTTCGCCGAAGAAGCTGGGGGCGTACCCTGCTTTTGCTGCCGAGCCGGCGCCTCGGCCGGAGATTGAGGCGTCTTCTGCGCATTGCGGAGGGTTTTGCCGAGATTGTCGAGGAATTTCTTCTGTCGCTCAGCGGGGCTGGCCCGTTCCTCGGCGGGTCGCTCGTCAATGATCTCATTGTAGATTTCTTTATCGGTATCGAATTCTTTTTCTTCTCGGGTATTCTTCGCCGGCGTTGATGTTCCCGTGGTCCCAATCCACGCCAAGGACAGCACACACGCCAACAGTGTCCGAAATTTCATCACCATAACTCCTGGAGAGCCGAGGCTCGAAAAGCCAAATATTCTGGCCGAAGGCGCCCCTCATTTCGGCTCTCGATTGGTTTCTGTACCGTAATGTACCACGAAGCGCATGTCAAGAAAAATTCCGCAATTACACACTTCAGGGCGGTCTTAAGACCGCCCCTCCCAGTAGTCGTCGAGACTGTACTTTTCGATCTTCCGGTCTAAGGTCGGTCGGGAGATTTTCAGGACACTGGAAGCCCTGCTTTTTTTCCAACCGGTATGTCGAAGAATGCTTAGGATGTGTCGTTTTTCCACCTCCTCCAGAGACAGCAGCTCCACCGGGGCATCCGCCACGGCCAGATCCGGCGAGGCGGCTTTGGCGGCGATCTCCCGGTTGATGTCAAGCGGAATGTTCTCCATCCAGATCATATCCCGTTCGACCATCAACATCGCCGCCTTGATCACGTGGTGCAGCTCCCGGACGTTCCCCGGCCAGCTATGCCGACTGAGGAATCCCTGTACGGCGTCCGACACTCCTGTAACGTTTTTCCCATATTCCTGGTTATACTTTTCGATAAAAAAATCAACCATGGCCGGGATGTCCTCCCGCCGCTCCCGCAGCGGAGGAACCGCCAGATGCACTTCATTGAGCCGGTAGAAGAGATCGCTGCGAAAGATCCCTTTTTGCACGTTTTCCCACAGGGGTTGGTTGGTGGCGCAAATGATTCGAATATCGACCGGAATTGAATTGCGTCCGCCGATGCGCTCGACCTTTCGCTCTTCAATCACCCGAAGGATTTTCGCCTGCGCCGCCAGGCTCATGTCTCCGATTTCGTCCAGAAACAGGGTTCCCCCGGTCGCCTGCTCAAATCGCCCCTTATGCGTGGCATAAGCGCCCGTGAAGGAACCTTTCTCGTGCCCGAAGAGCTCGGACTCCAGAAGCGACTCGGCCACGGCGGCGCAGTTGACGCAAACCATCGGCTTTCCATAGCGTGGACTCGCCTCATGGATCGACCGGGCGAACATTTCCTTGCCGGTGCCGCTCTCGCCTGTGATGAGCACCACGGCATCGGAAGCCGCCACGCGACACGCCAGATTGATGAGTCGCTTCATTTTAGGCCCGCTGTGAATAATATCCCCAAATGGATCGTGTTGCTGTTGAACCATGAAAGTCCCCTCTTTTTAATTTAAAATGAACTCTACATCGGTTGAATCGTTGAACCGTAAGGCGACGCCCCCGCTTCCGAAGGGCCGGGCGACGACGTCTCCCGGGCAATATCGGCCAGGGCCTTCTGGGGCCGATAAGGGTGAACTACGATGGCCGCGCGGCCCTCGACCGGGCACTTGTTTTCGCAAATGCCGCAACCGACGCAGCGCTCGGGCCGCACCTCGGGATACTTGATCACTCGACTGCGCCCCGGCTCCACTTCTACTTCCTTCGTCCGGAAGACAATCGCCTTGGGCGACGTCGGGCAATGTTCCTCGCAGACGAGACAATCCCGATTCTCCCGATAGGGAATACAGCGATCTTTATCGAAAGCCGCCAGCCCAAGGCTTCGGGCGTGCTTGCGTTCCGGAGTGAAATACGCAATGGCCCCGGTCGGACAGACCTGCCCGCAAAGCGTACAGTCATAGGCACAGTACCCGGCACGGGGAATCAGGCGGGGCGAGAACATCCCGGTCGCCCCGGATTCGAACAATGTGGGGTGAAGCGCCCCGGTCGGACAAACTTTCATACACTCGCCGCATCGAATGCAAAGGTCGAGAAACACTTCTTCCGGTCCCACGTTGGGAGGGCGCAAAACCGTCCGGTTTCGGTCGGCCCGGGAAAAGTCCAACCGGACAGCGGGCGCCAGCACCAAACCCGAGGCCAAAGCCGCCGCCACTCGCCGCCGAGGAAGATCGACAATCGGTTGCCCCTGTTTCTTCCCGCCGCCAAAGCCGTATCCCAGAATCTGCTTCGGGCACTCGTCGATGCAGGCGCTGCAAAGGGTGCATTCCCGATTGTCGATCCGAATGACCGCGCCTTCCGACGCCTGCTCGATCTCAATCGCCTCCATCTTGCAGTGCGTCAGGCACTCGCCGCAACCGGAACAAACTGCGCCGGTGCGGATTCGAATCGGTTTCTTCCAAGAAAGCAATCCGAGCAGCGCTCCCAACGGGCACAACTTGCGACACCACCACCGCCGGCTGTCCAGCGACAACAACACAATCACGGCAAAAACCGCCAGAACGGCCAGTCCGTGCTCATAGCGCGGCTGCTCGAACGAAAGCAGATGATCCTCCGCCCATCCGTAGAGATCCTGACTCCACGCCCACTGCCGGGCGACGGGAGATCCCAACCGGACGATCCCTTCCGCAAGGGGAAAGAGCGCCGTGCCATAAGCGCGCGTCACAATCGGAATCGGATCGGCCACCCATGTCGCCTGTACGCCTAATGCCGCCATCACGCCCAGTGCAATCAGCAAATAGTATTTGCTTCGCAGCGTGAAAAGCGATAAGAATCGATAACCCGAACGGGTGTAATCGCGGCCTTTCCGGCGCTGAACGGGTTGGGGCGAACGGGCAAGGGTCTCAAACAAATCCAGCGTAGTGCCCAAAGGACACATCCAGCTGCAAAAAAAACGCCCCAGCACAAGCGTCGCCGCCAGAAAGGGGAGCAACAGGAAAACGCCCTTCAGCCACTGCCGTTCGGCCAGCGAGACACCGAAAACAGCAAGCGGATCGAGTCGAAGAAAGAGATCGACCGGCAAATAAGGACAGAGACCGCCCCAGCGCTCCTGGTAGACCGTCAGAAACACCAGGAGGAGGAAAAGCGCAAACATGAACAATTGCACAGTCCGTCTCAGCGTCACAATTCAAATCTCTCTTGAGCAGATAGATAACTCAAACGATTTTAAAGAGTTATTGGCAAACGCCATTTTGATTTCAGGGCATTCTCGTCGTATGGCATCCTGCGGAAAACTCCAGATCTCTTTCTGCTGATCCAAGGTTTATTTTGCCAACGACAATCGCAGCCTAATTAACATTACCAAGTCTAGCATTAGGTTCAATTATCGTCAAGTTATTTTACAAAAACAAAATCTGGTCTCCGTATCATTACAATTTTGTTAAATATTGAACTGACTGTATATCCTGAGGAGCAATTCTTGTAAATGATTGATTTTAGGTCTGTTAAAACTCAGCTCCAAGAATACTTGACTCGCAGACTGGAGTCAATCCACTCGATTGAGGAACGTTTGCAGCGAATGGTGACCCTGTATCGGCATTGCTGTGAGCATCGAGCGCAATGGTCTGAGGTGCTTCGGCGAGTGGGCCGGAAATGGTCGGGCCGTAAACCCTCGTTGTTGATCGCCGGAATCGATGAGCATGCCCCTTCCCCATCCCCCTCTCGATCTGAGGATAAGGCGATATACACTTGCTTCGCCACGGACGGCTCGCAGATTCTCCCCAGCCGGCACGAGATTGCGGGTCTCGGTTTGATTCAAATCGGTGAAGTCGCCGTGGCCTACCGGCAGGAGATTGCCCCGGCGATGGATTTCCACTCGAAACTGGTCACGGAGGAGACACTGGAATCGGCTTCGCTTCCACCCATGGAGTTGCCCCGGTTCGACGTCCGGGTCACCGACGAACGAGGATTATTGGAATTCGAGGCGCTCGTCGCATTGGCCGAACGCTTTGAAGGCGTCGCTTCCCGCTTGGCGCTTGTGGACGGCACCTTGATTTTCTGGAACCTGGAAGATCGCTCTCCCGCCTGGCGAAAATCGCAGATGGCGCGCCTCAGCGCGGCATTCGATCGGCTTCGCAGCTGCGCCACTCCCGTTGCCGGTTATATCAGCCGACCCGGCAGCCGCGAGGTAATTCACGCCCTGGCGATCTATGACTTCGAGCAGCGCCGTCGGTGTCTGCCGGAGCACCCGGCCGATCTCTTCATTGATCCGGTGAGCGGGGAAAACTCTGATTTCGCTCCCGGAATCACCGATCGGATGCTGTTCGATCGAATTCTGAAAGCGGGGCAGCGATCGGCATGGGCCGACTCCGGATCGCACATCCTGAGTGAATACCCCCAGGCGCATCGAATCCGCTTCTGCTATTTGCGCACGGCGTGGGAGACCGTTCGGCTCGAGATTCCGACCTGGGCAGAGCGCTTCAGCGACGCGCTTGTCCGCTTCGTGCTCGACCAATGCCGCAAAGGCCAGGGTTACCCCATTACGCTTTCGGAGGCCCATGAGCTGGCCGTGATTCGGGGGGCCGACCGCGAAGTGTTCTACCGGCTCGTCGGTGAACAGTGGCGGCGGATTCAAAAAAACCGGGGCATTAAGACGCCGCCGCCCGATCGCTCTCCGAAACAGAAGCGGAAGGTCCGCCCCTTGTTTTAACCGATGGAGCGATCCCTGAAGTCCGGGAGCCGGAAACGCAAGAGGAACCCGAGTGAAAACACTGAAGCCCGGATTTCCCAGGTAGATTGAACAGAAAGTAGTTGTAATTGAGCCGCCCCCCGAAAGGCTGAAGAGACTTCAACGGTGCTCAATCGGGGGCGGCGGCCGGCGAAATGAGCAATCTCGGTTGAAAGCATATTTTTACAATGCAGGGGATCGAAAAGGAGACTAGAGACTGAGATCCGCTTTTTTCAGTACTGCAGGAGGAAAGGGATAAGAGCATGTTATATTTTCGAGGAAGCGTTGTTTTTGTGTTGTTGGTGATCGTGTTGCTGCCTGCTGTTTCCCGGGCTGAGACGATGCTGGATGTTTTTGATTTTTCCACCGCGGAGGCGGCGCGCGAGGCGTGGGCGCCTTCGACGGGATCTCCGGGCGTGGAACTCTTTGAGGGAATACCCGGGGAGGAAGAGCGCGGGGTGCGGTTTCCGTGTAACTTCGAGACAAAGGAGGATCGCTGTTACTGGGATTATTCGTTTACGGCGGATCTGTCTTCTGACGACGTCTTTACCATGCGAGTCTACGTGGAAGATGTAACGCCGATATCGTCCTTTACCCTTTATTTCAGGAGTCCGGGCGGGTGGTTCGCTCAAACCATAAACATTCCTCGAAATGGGTGGCAGACGTTGCGGTTTCCGCGGGCGAGATTTAACGAGTCTTCGACGCCGGCCGGGTGGGATCAAATCACGGGTATCCGGTTTTCGGTGTGGAAAGGCTCGTCAGTCAACACTTCCATGACTGCCACTGAACTGCGCCTTGATACCCCCGCCATCAAGATCATCCAGGGTTCCAGGACAAGCTCTCCAGGCACGGCTGAAAGCACGGCTAACCTGATCGCGGAGTGTCTCGACGCTTATTCCATCGAATACGGCATGGTCACCGACGATGACGTTGAAACCCAGGGAGTTGGAGACGTCGAACTTGTTATCCTTCCCTACAACTCCAACCTACCTGCCCAGGAGGTTACGTACCTGGAGAATTTCGTGAACGGCGGTGGGAGATTAATCTCCTTTTACCTGCTGGAACCGTCGCTGGCCGACCTCCTCGGGATGGATGTTACGGGCGTGCAGTCGTATGACCTTGGCGCGATGCGGTTTACTCCCGGTACGGTCGAATGCATTCCTCTCTACATGAAACAGGCTTCGTGGAACGTCAATATCACGGTTCCCTCCTCGACCGACACCCAGGTGCTCGCTTACTGGGAAGATGCTGCAGGTGTGCTGATGGACAAGGCTGCATGGCTGATCGGTCCGCGGGGCGCATTCATGACTCATATCCTGCGTAGTGACGATCTTGACAAGAAAAAGCGGCTGATGCTTTCTCTGGTGGCGCATTTTGTGCCTGAAGTGATTGATGAGGTTCAGGCAGCAGTAATCGACAATATCATGCCGGTAGGACAATACGACCTATTTGATGAAGCGATTAGCGGCATTCTCTCAGAAGCGCAGCTCACCTCGCGTCTTGCTGAGGTACAGGATGAAGTCAACCAGGCCGTGTTGGATCGAACTCAGGCGATGGATTCCATTGCGTCGGGTACATTCTGCGAAACTATTGACTTGGCCACTTCGGCGCGTCTGCATCTTCTCGAAGCGTATTACCTGGCGCAGCGGCCGCAGTCGCCCGAGTTCCGCGCCCTGTGGGAAAGCGCGGGCACCGGAGTTTATCCCGGCGATTGGGACAAGTCGGCTGCCCTGCTGCGCTCCTGCGGGTTCGACGCCATTATACCCATCATGTTCACCGCCGGCCTGGCCCATTACGACAGTTCGTATCTGCCGCCGTCCTCGACGTACGAAACCTACGGCGATCAGGTCGCCCAATGCGTGGCCGCCTGCCACAAACACGGCATCCAGGCGCACCCGCGAAAACAAACCTGGATTCTGCTCTGGACCGAACAGAGTTTTATCGACGAGATGCGGGCCCAGGGCAGAACCCAGGTCGACGTCGACGGCAATCCCGGCGACTGGCTCTGTCCCTCCGATCCGCGCAATTACCAAATCGAGTTGGATTCCATCATGGAGCTGGTCACGAATTACGATATCGATGGCATCCATTATGATTTTATCCGGTATCCCGGCTCGACGTGGTGTTACTGCGATGGGTGTCGGGACCGGTTCACGAGTGACACGGGCAACGGGGTGACGACATGGCCGGATGACTGTTACAGCGGTTCCCTTCAGGAAGCGTACCGCGAGTGGCGTCGGGAACAGATCACGCGCCTTGTGCGGAACGTTCATGACGCGGTCAAGGCGACAAAACCGGATGTGCAAATCTCGGCCGCGGTGTTCCGGTCATATCCCGGTTGCAGGGACAGTGTCGGTCAGGACTGGGTCTACTGGCTTGAGCAGGGCTACCTGGATTTTGCGTGCCCCATGAATTACACCTCATCGCTCAATGATTTCAGGAATCGGGTCGCAAACCAGCTGACCTATGTCGCGGGTACGAAACCCCTGTATCCCGGCATCGGGGTCAATTCCTCCAATTCCGATCTTTCTCCAGACCAAGTCATCGCCCAGATTCGGGTGACCCGTGAAAATAATACAGGGGGTTTTGTGCTTTTCAATTTCGTCACCCCAATTGCGGAAACCCATCTTCCCATCCTGGGCAAAGGGCTCACAGAACCGGTGACCGAGCTCTCAGGCTGGCAGATGAAGTGATTGATATTCAAACTTGGGATTTTCGTCGAATATCAACGTCCCATTAAATGATTGTCAGGAAATTGTATTCCCGGGATATGGGGAAAATCGGGTAAGGAGAATGAGCGCCATGCGGTCCTCTCACGATCTTCCGAAAGTCCGCCGCCAATATGAAACGTACCCCTACCCCGAAAGAAATCCCGACGACGAAAAGCGCCGGCTCCTGACCACGGGCTTTGACAGCCTCGGCATGATCAATCACTACGGCTTTCGCGGACGGCAAGACTTTCAAAAGGGATTTCGAGTCCTTGTTGCGGGAGGCGGCACGGGAGACGCCACAATTTATTTGGCGGAGCAGCTGCGGGAGACCGACGCGGCTATTGTGTATTTGGACCTCAGTACGACCTCGATGAACATCGCTCGAAAACGCGCTTCGATCCGCGGCCTAACGAACATCGAATGGATGAAGGGATCGATCCTCGATCTTCCCCGGATGGATCTCGCCGCCTTTGATTACATTTCCTGTACGGGCGTTCTGCATCACCTGGCCGATCCGGCGCAGGGACTGAGTGCCTTGAATGCGGTTCTTCAGGAGAATGGCGTCCTGGGCCTGATGGTTTACGCGACCTATGGCCGCACCGGGATTTACCAGATCCAACAGCTGATGCGCCTCATCAACACGGGTGAAGAATCCATGCCGAGGGCCATTGAAAACACGAAGGCGGCGCTTCACAGCCTGCCCGCCTCGAATTGGTTTCAACTGACGGAAAATCGGTTTCAAGGATGGAAGCAAAGTGATATCGAGCTTTACGATCTCTTTCTCCACTGCCAGGACCGCTCGTTCACGGTCCTCGAAATTTATGACTGGATCGAGAGCTGTGGACTGCATCTGGTTGATTTCTGCACGGCGAAGCTGCTTTATCGTCCTGAATACGCCTTTCAAAATTCAACGCTTCTCGACCGCATCCGCCAACTTCCTCTTCGGCGGCAACAGGCGATTGCCGAGCTGGCCTTTGGTTACATTAACCAGCACTGCTTTTTCGCCGCGCGCCGGCCGGATACCATCGCGCGCCCCGACGATCCGGAGAACGTGCCGTTCTTCGCCGAAGACATCGACGGGAAAGCCCTGGCCGAGGCCTTTCGCGAGCGGGCTGCCGGCGCGCCGGTTAAGTTGAATATTCGCTACGCAACGATCACGGTCAAGAATGGATCGGTAACGAAGGACCTCCTGGAGCGCCTGGACGGCCAAACTTGTATCGGGGACGTCGTCGAAGAAGTCAGAAAGAGCAAAGAACGCGAGGACAGGCACATCACAACTGAATCGATTATGAAGGAGTTTTTGCAGATCTATGAAACGCTGCACTTGATGGAGTGCCTATACTTGAGACACCAGTCCGTGCCTGCTTTCAAAACCGCAAGCGAACTCCAGGAACCGGTCACGAGTAGCGTAGGGTGGAACAAGCGGAGCGCGTTCCACCCTACCTGACTTTCGTTTGGATAAATTCTACCTCGCCCAGGAGGTGGGGGATGTGTCACGGCGGGTGTTGAAGATGGAGGATTTGATTTTATCGAGTGAAGCAGACGGCATCGAAGGGCCGACAGAAAAACTCAATATTGTAATCTATGGTTCCTGTGAACCCAGCGGGAATGCGGAGCTGAAAGGTCATTTCAGCTATGGCAGTTATGATGATAATGGCGTTCAAAATGATGATGATTCTCCAATTCTTTTGCAGGTGAGCTTGCAGGATGGAGTAGACGTAGCCTCCTTGCGTTATGGTGAAAAAGTGACGCTGCATATGGCGAATGGTTCTTCGATCGATGTTTTCCTTCCAGCCTTGGAGTTTGATCGAATTCAAGAAATAACCGAGTACAAATTTTGGATTGCCGAGGACGGCTCGACGTACTGGGCGCGAGATGAAGAGGAAGGCTTGTCCGGCAGTGAGGTCAAAAAATCCGGCCTCTATTCGGCGGAATATGATCCCGATGCTCTGGCTTGCGGGGCTTATGATGCTCGGCTCTATCGGTATAGAACGAAGACGATAGCCCAGAGTCCGGCGATTGATCGCGGCACGGACGACGCTTACGGCTACGACTCCACCTCCACCAATCCCAAAGTCATCGACATGGGCCAACCCGATATTGGGTATCATTACTATCGACGTGTCGCGGATGATGATCCCACAGACGCGCAAACTATTGAATTCACTTTCAGGCAACCGACATCTGACACACTCGGGATCGATGGATACTCAGTGAGCAAAGTGGTCCGAGGGGCAGAAACCCATCTTCAAGATTTCTACCAAACGGAGCCTCAGGTCAAGGGTAAAGAAGTTGTAGATATTGAACTCAATGACAGACTTGCCGACACGGAAAAGCAACATATCCGGGTTAAATCTTTCTATAAGCCATCCAGCGGGAATCCGGTTTTTTCAGCCCCGGCCGAAATCAATGTGATTGTAGACCCCGACGCTCCATCTTTCGGAGCCCAGTGAAGGATGAACGTGGCGATTAAAATAGCATGCGTCTTACTTCTCCTTGTTGTATTTCAGCCCCTATCGGTATTGGCTGAGGAGAGTTATATGATTCTCGATATCGCCGACGTTCAGATTCATGGGGCATGTGATCAAGATAATATTGGTTGGCAAATATCAGCGACTGGCGATGTTGACGGAGACGGGTTCGATGATTTCTTCCTCGGAACCGACCAGGATGCTGGTTCACCCGGCGAACCCTTCATCAACTTCGGCCATATAATCTACGGAGCCACGGCTCTTCCCGAAACGATTCCATTGGCCGATCCTGGCGTGCGCCGCATATTGATTACTGACTATGAACCGTTTGTTTCCAGTGCTCCAGTTGGAGACTTCAACGGTGACGGACTGGACGATTTATTACTCGGAAATCCGCTGTTCACTCCAAACGATCTTTCCAGAGCCGGCGAAGTCTTTGTATTATATGGCTCGCCGTCTTTACCTGATAGCTTTTCAATCCTAGATCCTCAAGTTCCCGGGGTGAAGATCCAGGGCCATGTGGCCTCGGGCTTCATGGGTAGCCAGCTCGCGCCCGCAGGTGATGTCAACGGAGATGGATTTGCAGATATTGTATTTTCGGCTCCAGGACCGATTTCGCAGGAGCTGCGAGAGGCTTACATTGTCTACGGTGGGGCGGATGTGCCCAAAGTGCTCGTAAGTAACAATCTTGGAATGCATGGAGTTCGGTTGGAAGCAGCTCACAGCGGCAGTTCTTTTGGCTCCGATGTCGCGGGAGCGGGAGATGTGAACGGCGATGGCTTTGACGATGTGCTCATTGGGGCCAGGGGTGCAGAAAGTGGAATCGATAATGCTTATATTGTCTATGGTGGTACAGATATACCTCAGTTGATGAATATTGCAGACTTGAATGATCGTGGTGTCCACCTCGTGGGAACTTCGGAGTATCAAAATTTCGGTGATTATGTTGCGGGTGCCGGTGATATTGATAGAGACGGATTTAGTGACGTTTTAGTTTCTGGTTGGGCTGCAGATCGGGATGGTCTAGTCAATACAGGCGTTGTTTACGTGTTTTGGGGTGCTCCCAATCTGCCTGATGAGATTTATGTCGATGCGTTGGGTCAGTACGGCCTGGAGATTCGGGGTCCTCATTCTGAAGCATACTATGGGGAGAGTCTCGCAGGACCGGGGGATGTCAACCGGGATGGCTATTGTGATTTGCTCATTGCTTCCTATCGAAGCGCAGAAAGAGTGAATATCATTTATGGCAAACCAGAACTCAGGCAACTTCGGTCTGTGATGAACAGTGATCTGGATCGAGTCGCGATTACAGATACAGGATTCAACCGGCTGGGACTAAACATAGCATATGCGGGTGATGTCAACGCTGATGGATGGGAAGATATACTTATTGGAGATCCAGCGAGCAGGATGGTAACAACTGCCGGAACCACCTATCTGATTTACGGCGGGAAATTCGGTCTAATCCCGACACCCACGGCGACGCCAACAGAATCTGAAAGTCCGACCAACACTCCAACACTAACACCAACGATAACACCAACGCCCAAAATGACCCAAGACTTCAGCGGGTGGATTCTATCGGGCGAAGGAGAAGTAAGGGTTATAAGTGAACCGAGTTCAAAGAAAGCGAAATAGATGGACCACGAAGAACACAAAGCAATTGTCGCCTGGGATTTAGTTTGAACTACGATTGATCGTATGAAGCCGGAAGTGAAACAGATTGGGGCGCTAGCATAGAAGAAGAGGAGTGAGTCATGAGACCTGAGAGAAATCACTACCGAATCACCTTGGGAGTTTGTGTATTGGCCGGCTTGTTGCCAACCTCTGCTCATTCCTTTTTGTCAGAATCAGGATTATCAGGATCAGATGATTTTCAGGATTTCTTTTTCATCTTTTATCCTACCAATCCTTTAATCCTGCAAATCCAGATTCAGACAATCTTTTCCTTCAATCTTACTCAGGGGTTCAACCCCCCTAAATATCTTGGGCACGGGAGTGCAACCCGCCTTGCCGGCGGACAAGCTCCCGCGCCCGCGCAAGAGAGGTGCCACCTGTTTGTAGTGGCGCCGTGAGGCGCTAATCCTTTTATGCCCTTACGGGCACACTACAAACCTTCTTCTGCTTATAGTGGCGTGTGGCGGGCTTTTCAGCGCCGGAGGCGCCAAAGCCCGATCATATTTATTCCACACTTGGTTCGGCATGGCCGACAAGCGACCATGGCACCCCTGCTCGACCGTATCCTTTCCCGTAATTCCTCTGCAAAAAGGGTAAAGAGCAAAGCATACCTCATTCTACTTCCCGCACAAGACGAAAACCGAGGCTTCTAGATCCCTCATCGGCGGCGGGGCCGGTCCGACAGGCTGAACGGCAGATCTTCGCATCGTTGCCCCAAAAACCGCCCCGCGCCACGCGATAATAGGCTCGGGGAGATTCCACCCAGGGGCTTCCGTTATCCGGCGGTGCATGACGATAATCGTTATGCCAATCGTCTTCGCAAAACTCCCACATGTTGCCGTGCATGTCATACAACCCAAATTCATTCGGATTCAACTGTCCTACCAGTTTCGTGCCCTCCGGGCTATTGTTCCCACAGTACCACATGTAGTCCGAGCGGTTGCCGGGCAGAACTCCCGCGGCGCAGTCATCACATTCGGTCCAACAGTCATCTGAATCACCAAAGTAGAACCGGGTCGTCGTTCCTGCCCGGCAGGCATACTCCCATTCCGCCTCGCTCGGAAGCCGGAACGTCCCCTGTCCCAGCTGATTCAGCGCGGCTATAAAATCCTGACATTCGTTCCATGTAATGAAGTAGGCGGGATAGTTGTCCCCGAGTCCATAACTGTAGGTGTTGGGATTGTATTCATCGCTCGGCCAGCTCTGCATCACCGCCAGCCACTGCGCTTGGGTGATCTCGGTCTTACCCATATAGAATTCATAATCAATTGTTACTGAGTGCACAGGCTGTTCAGATGTATAACCCCAAATCGGATCATATTCTGCTCCCATGTCAAAACTCCCCGCCGGGATCAGCATGAATGCTATCTGGACCCCACCGGTCAAATCGATAATTAGGTCGCCACTTGCCGGAGTCCAGGTTGGTGTTGGAGTTGCTGTAGGTGTATTCGGTAGAGGAGTTTCCGTCGGCGCCGTGCCTTTCCACTCCTGAATCAATCCCAGCAAATCCCGCTCATCGATCAGCGGGCCCGGATCGAAGTTGAAATCCAGATTGGTCTCATTGACCGGTCGCTGCCACTCCTTCGAGAATTGAAACAGGCTATCCGGATCGTACTGGGCACAGGCGGTTGGGATGAATATCGGGCCAAGGATAAGGACGAACACTGCCACGGATGCTTTTCGACACATGATGCTCCCCCTATATTCAGGCGGATCAACGTAGGATGCAACTCGTATTTTAATGATATCACTCTCGGCCAGATTGTGTCAAGTTGCGTAGGGTGGAACAAGCGGAGCGCGTTCCACCCTACCTGCCCCCCTTCACATGCGGGCGGGAATCCCTTATACTCTGCCGTTGAATGGTGAGACTTGTTGCCGCCGTCCAAGGCAGACTCTGAGAACCGATGAGAAACCAAGGGAAAAAGCAGCCGACTAGAATGAAATCGATTGCCGAAGTCGTTGAAAGCAGCACGCACCGGGTGGTGGCCCAATGCACGCAGCGCAAGGATCGTCCGCCGATCGCGCTTCCCCCGCCTTATGGCTCGCTGGTTTTGATCGAGGGCGAACCGGAGACCGTGGCGGTCGTTTGCTCGATTACGACAACCGGCTACGATCCCAACCGGCGCGCGACTGCTTTGGAACAAGGCTCCTACGAAGAGACGTACTTGGAGTATCCCGAGCTGGTCGAGCTGCACATCACGCAAATCGAGGCGATCCCGGTCGGCTTTGGAACCAACGGGGAATACATTCAAGGGACGCCGCCCACGCCGCCGCCCCTGCACGCCAGTGTCCGCCGCTTCCCCCCCCGGCATTGGCCGCGGTTTCTGGACAAGCTGCATTTCCTGCGTTTGCTGGGCGACGTCGCCGGGGGATCGAGCCGGGAGCTGTTCGTGCAAACGATCCTGCACCTGCTGGCCGGCGCGCCGGACGAGCCAACCCGGCAGGAGTGGCTCCTGCGCATTGGGCGGGAGCTGGCGCGTATCTTAAAAGGCGACTACGATCAACTGAAATCGATTCTCGAACGCATTCAGGATTAGGCAATGAACGAGGACCATAACCGAAAGCGCCTGGGAACCATCACCCGCGGGTCCCTGATCGAAGGGCTCGAAATGCGTCTTTTGCCCGAAGTGTCGGTCGAGGCGATTCGCGCGGGAAAATTCGTTGTCATTGAAGGCGATACCCACCGCTTCTTTTCGATGATTACCGACGTGGCGCTGGAAGCCCAGGACCCGGAAATCCTCCGCAGCCCGCCGCGGAAGGGGCAAGTGCTGGCCACCGTCCTTCACGGCGAACAAACCTACGCCACGGTTCAACTCCGTCCCATGCTAATGATCGAGCGCCGGGACGCCGACAGCGCCGAGTGGAACGAAGAGCATCTCCTGCCGGTCAAAACGATCCCCGTGCACTTCTCCGAAGTGTGCGAAGCGACCGAATCGGACGTCGCCAAGATCTTCGGCCGCGAAGAGCCCGAAGCCGAACGCAACCGGTTCTTCCACATGGGCACCCCGCTGGACATGGACACCCCGGTCTGCGTCAACCTGGAGCGGTTCATCGAACGCAGCAACGGCATTTTCGGCAAGACCGGCACGGGAAAGTCCTTCTTCACGCGGCTCATTCTCGCCGGGCTGATTCGAAACGCCAACGTGGTGAACTTTATCTTCGACGTTCACAACGAATACGGTTGGGGTTCGCGCCGGGAAGCCGGTCCGGCTAAAAAGCAGTTCGCCAAGGGACTGAAGGAGCTGTTCGGCAGCCGCGTCGTCGTGGCCACGCTCGACGCCGAATCGGCCAAGACCCGGCAGGTGAAACCCGACCTCGAGCTGCATCTGCCTTACTCGGCGATCGAACCCGAAGACATTATCCCGATCGCGCCCGAGCTGAACCTGCCTCCCGCCGCGCCGGAATCCTGCTACTGCCTTTATAATCGATATGGAAAGCGCTGGCTCTCGACGCTGTTGGATTACAAGCAGGACGAGCTGAAGGCACTGGCCGAAGAGGTAGGGGCGCATCCCGAGTCAATCTCGGCACTGTATCGAAAGCTCCTTCGGCTCAAGCGGTTGTCCTTTCTCAGCAAGGAAGGCAAGGATGATATCAAACAGTTGACCGACTATCTCCGGCAGGGGAAAAACGTCGTGCTGGAATTTGGCCGGCAATCCAGCCTGGTGGTCTACCTGTTGATCTCCAATCTCATCACCCGGCG